>WBZL01000120.1_pt1 | contig 78743 bp, 71 predicted proteins | sample 5204291 | NCBI WGS metagenome assembly WBZL01 (sample SAMN12344345, study PRJNA552823) | activated sludge metagenome | biome: Activated sludge suspended growth; feature: Nitrification reactor; material: Wastewater; isolation source: activated sludge from nitrification reactor of wastewater...
GCCCTGGACGAGCCATTGGTGGCCCTACTGGGCGACGAAGGCTACTACTCTCGCTTCGGCTTTGTCCCGGCAAGTCGAGTTGGGATAGACGCGCCCGACGCTGCGTGGGGAGACCATTTCCAGGTCCGCACCCTCACTCGCTATTCGGGGCAAACTGGCCGGTTCAAGTACGCCGAGCCATTCGCCCGACTCTGACGCTGTGTCGCCGAGTCAGTTGACGTGCCGCCGAGTCAGTTGACCGAAACGTGGACGTGGTCCATGTGGTTGGCAGTAGCCGATCCACGACTGCTCATTGCACGCCAGCCCTCGCCGGAGCGCACGGGAGTCCAGATGTGTTGGCGCCAGATCACATTGTAGAGATTGAGCTCGCCAGCATGTGCCCGGAGGAAGTTGGCAATGGCGGTGCCGCCAGCTACATCCGAAATCATGATGTCTATCGCCTTGCCGGCAACATGCTCACCGTGTGGGTCACGGCCGCCATAGACCTTGACCTGCGGAAAGGCATTGCAGACCGCCATGTAGACCTTGTCGGCATCCGAGGTCAAGCCACCCATGACCGAGGATGTGCCTGCACAAGGGGTGGTACCCAGCGGCAGGCTGGCAGGATCTCGACTGTCGGCGACATACTGCGATGACACCCACCGCGCCACACCATCAACGACCACTTCGGTGAAACCATTCTTCTCCCGACCGGTGACGTCGACCTTCTGGTCGGTCTTGACCTCACCGACCGTGGGTCCGTTGTCGGCGGGAGTGACCCGCAAAGTCAGGGCCCGATGGGTCCACTTCTTGCCCACAACCTTAACTGGGCGAGCAGCCGCGGTAGTGCGCTCATCAGAGCGCGAGACGCCCACGGAGCGGTCTGCCAACGCGGCCGCGGCCGCGGCTTGCTTCACAGATGATTGCTCCAACGACAAAGGACCATCGGCCGAAGTGAGCGTGGCTCCTCCGCCTTGCAGTGCCATGCCGGCTCCAACCGCAACGGTGGTGACGACTGGCGCACCCAGAAGCGCTGCCTTGTGGGCCTTCTGGACACTCTTTCGCGGGGCACGATGACGAGCAGCATGCTTACCTCGGGACAAGATGATTCCAATCCTGGAGAAAATGGACTCCAAAGAGGTAACCATGGATCCCGTTCAAACCTGAAATCCCGGCCTAGTCACCTTGCGTGATTCTCCCCACAGCGACCACTAGGGCGTCCGACTCGGCACACATTTTTGAGCGAGGCTCAGCCACCGCCGATCTCAGAAACATCCTCGCGGACCAATGCCCCAAGGTCATCTTGATCAGACAGCCAGCCCTCCGGCAGCACGACCTTCTTGCGTGGACTCCCCTGGCGCCCGCGCGGCGTACCCAACTCCTGAGTCGGGAAGGCCGCTTCGCCATCCAATTGGGCCAACAAAGCATCGAGCTCTTCCAATGAACTCACCAAGGCCAAGGCATGGCGCAACTCGCCGCCTGCTGGGAAACCCTTCAGATACCAAGAAATGTGTTTGCGAAACTCTCTACAACCACGCTCCTCGCCCATGTGCTGTGCGAGCAACTCGGCATGTCGACGCATCATCTGGCTCACCTCACCAAGGGTTGGCAAAGTAGCGACTTCTTCGCCCGCGAAAGCCGCAGCGAGATCACGGAAGAGCCAGGGTCTGCCCAAGCAGCCTCTGCCCACAACCACACCGGCAGCACCCGTTTGGTCCATCATCTTCAGCGCATCGCCAGCTTCCCAGATGTCACCATTGCCCCAGACCGGGATGTCGACATGTTCTACGAGATTGGCGATTGCCTCCCAATCCGCTCTCCCTGAATAGCCCTGCAGAGCCGTTCGACCGTGCAGGGCAATCGCTGCTATCCCACACTCCTGCGAAATCCGCCCCGCGTCGAGATAGGTCAGGTGGTCATCGTCAATGCCTTTGCGTGTCTTGACAGTCACCGGTACACCGAAAGGCGCGGCTGCCTTGACCGTCTGATCGAGGATCTGCCCCAGGAGATTGCGTTTCCACGGCAGCGCCGAGCCTCCACCCTTGCGGGTCACCTTGGGCACCGGACAACCGAAGTTGAGGTCGACGTGGTCCACGCCATACTCGGCACACAAGATCGTGGTTGCCCTGGCGACATAGGAGGGGTCGGTGCCATACAACTGCACAGACCGGATCTCCTCGGCATCGTCAAAGACCAGCATCGACTCTGTGGTGGCGTCGCCCTCCACCAGTCCGCGGCTCGTGATCATCTCGCAGACGTAGAGTCCGGCGCCTTGCTCGCTGCACAATCGCCGATAAGCAGCATTGGTGATGCCAGCCATTGGCGCTAGCACCACCGGTGTGGCGACTCGCAAGGAGCCGATCTCAAGCGCTGTCATGAACGGAGTCTGCCGATCAGGCACCCAGGAGACGCTCGGCCAACCAGCGCTGCAATCCATCGATTGAGATCCGCTCCTGGTTCATCGAGTCACGCTCGCGCACCGTCACCGCGTGATCTTCGAGGGTCTCGAAGTCAACGGTGATGCAATACGGCGTACCGATCTCATCTTGGCGGCGATATCTGCGGCCAATGGCCCCGGAGTCGTCGAAGTCGATATTCCAGTGCTTTCGCAGATCCTTGGCCAAGTCCTTGGCCTTGGGCGACAGATCAGCATTGCGACTCAGTGGCAGGACAGCGGCCTTGACCGGGGCCAGTCGGGGGTCAAGTCGCAGCACGGTCCGCTTGTCGACACCACCCTTGGTGTTTGGGGCTTCGTCCTCTTGGTAGGCCTCGACCAGGAAGGTCATCAGGCTCCGACTGAGTCCCGCCGCAGGCTCGATCACATACGGCAGATAACGCTCGTTGGCTGCTTGGTCAAAATAGCTGAGATCCTGGCCGGAGTGTTTGGCGTGGGTGCCCAGGTCGAAGTCGGTGCGATTGGCGATCCCCTCCAACTCGCCCCATTCGGAGCCGGTGAAATTGAAGCGATATTCGATGTCCACAGTCCCCTTCGAATAGTGCGACAGCTTCTCCTTGGGATGGTCATAGTGGCGCAGGTTGTCAGGCGAGATGCCCAGATCGACATACCAACGCGTGCGCTCATCGATCCAGTATTTGTGCCATTCCTCGTCTTCACCGGGCTTGACGAAGAACTCCATCTCCATCTGTTCGAATTCACGGGTGCGGAAGATGAAGTTGCCGGGCGTGATCTCGTTGCGGAAACTCTTGCCAATCTGGGCAATGCCGAAAGGCGGCTTCTGGCGGGTGCTGTTGACCACATTGGCGAAGTTGATGAAGATGCCTTGAGCCGTCTCAGGTCGCAGATAGTGCAAGCCGGACTCGTCTTCGACGACACCAAGATAGGTCTTGAGCATCATGTTGAACTCGCGTGGCTCGGTCCATTCACCACGGTTGCCGCAATTGGGGCACGCGATCTCAGTCAGGGCAACTGAGTCCGGATCGACTTCCTTGCCCTTCTTGGCTTCGCGATCGGCGTAGGCCTCTTGCATGTGATCGACCCGGAAGCGCTTGTGGCACGACTGACACTCGGTCAAGGGATCACTGAACTCACCGACATGGCCTGATGCCACCCAGGTTTGCAGCGGCAAAATGATCGAGGAATCCAAGCCGACAACATCTTCGCGGGCAGTGACCATCGACCGCCACCACTGACGTTTGATGTTTTCCTTCAGCTCCACGCCCAGGGGTCCGTAGTCCCACGCACTACGGGTGCCGCCATAGATGTCTCCGCACGGATAGACGAACCCCCTGCGTTTGGCCAGGGAAACAACTTGGTCGACGGCGGTCGGGGGTGGCTTGGCCACGATGGGCTCCTCAAGGTCGGCGTCGACTGGCTGTCGACTCAACCGCCCAGCCTAGTCCGTGTGCTTGGCCGGTCCAGCCGCGGGCGCGGTCACCCCAGATCCCTGGGGACCTGCACATTCAGCGGCTCATCCCCCACGATTTCGTAGGCTGATGGCTCATCGATCGCTTGGCTCAGGATCGGCACGACATGCAGCTTCACGTCGTACGACGAGAGCGCTCGGCGATAGCTGCCGACGTCACGCCATTTGGTGGTCAGGACCCACAGGTCGGGCTCATCCAGATTGCGCCCCAGCTCTCCGCTCTCATAGCCAGAGCACTGACTGAGCGCAAGGTGTGCCTGTTGCAATTGAGCACGGATTGGCTCTGTCTGCTCAGCACGGAATCTATTGACGACCAACACCTTGCGAAGTGTACTGATGTCGATCACGTGAGTTTTGAAAACGATTCTCATTCGCGTTAGGCTTGACGAATGCGCAAGATCCTGACTCTGACCATGGCGTCGTTGTTGACCCTGACAATCGGCTGCACCAACTCCGGCAAGACCAACAGTTCGACCCCCACCGTGATCACCGCCACCTACGCGTTGGAGTTCATCGCCCAACAAGTGGTCGGAGATCACGCCGAGGTCAAGAGCCTTGCCGTCCCCGGGGCTGAGCCCCATGACCTTGCCCTCCAGCCCAGCCAGGTCTCGAGCATTGCCAGCGCAACGGTGGTCTTCTACGCAGCAGGCCTTCAGCCCGAGGTCGACAAGGTGATTGCCAATCAGAAACCAGAGTTCGCAGTCGATGCGACTGCGCTCGCCGGACGCAAGGCAGCTGCGACGGACGAGCAGCGGGACCCACATTTCTGGCTCGACCCGACTCTGATGGTCAAGGCAACTGAAGGCTTCGTCACCCAGATGTCCAAGGCCGATCCAGACCATGCCGACAGCTATGCCGCCAATGCTGCTGGCCTGGTGCAGCGATTGAAGGCTCTCGACGGTGATTTCAAAGAAGGCTTGGCAACTTGTGAGCTACGCGATGTGGTGGTCAGCCACGACGCCTTCAGCTATCTGGGTGCCCGATATGGGCTCGAGTTCCATCCCATCGCGGGTCTGTCTCCAGATGCCGAGCCCTCTCCCCGCCACCTGCAAGAGCTGATTGACTTGATCACTGCCAAGAAGATCACCACGGTCTTCTACGAGCCGATCGCCGGCAAGTCCCAAGCCGCTTCTCTTGCCAAGGAGACCGGCACCATACTCTCCGTGCTCGACCCGATCGAAGCCATCCAGAGCGGAGTCAATCAGGACTACTTCGACTTGATGCACAGCAATCTGCAGGCCCTGCGAAAGGCAAACCGGTGCCAGTGACGCCGCCGCCAGTGGCAACCAGCCGACTCGGCGTCAGTATCGCGGGTCGCCCGATCCTGCGCGACATCTCGATGAGCATCCAAAGTGGAGAAGTCGTCGCCATTCTTGGCGCAAACGGATCGGGCAAGTCCACTTTGATCAAAGCGATCCTCAACCAAGCTGCGGCAACATCTGGATCAGTAGCTTTGTTCGGCGCTCCTGCACGGGGCTTTCGGGATTGGGCACGGATCGGTTATGTGCCCCAACACTCATCTCTCTCCCAAGGTGTGGTCGCCTCGGTCAAGGAGGTGGTGGCTTCTGGGCGGCTCTCTCGCCGTGGCCCCTTCCGCCCTTCACGTACGACGGATCGCCGAGCGATCGCCGAGGCGTTGGATGTTGTCGGTTTGGCTGACCGTGCTGGGCATCCGGTGAGCACGCTGTCCGGTGGTCAGAGGCAACGAGTCCTAATTGCCAGGGCTCTAGCTGGCCAACCCGAACTCCTGATCATGGACGAACCCAACGCTGGCGTCGACCTGGGCAACCAACAGGCCATCGCGGACAGCCTGCATGACCTGGTGACCACAGGAAGCACCTTGGTGCTGGTGCTGCATGAGCTCGGACCATTCGCTCCCTGGATCCAGCGCTGCCTCGTGTTGTCAGAAGGGCGACTGGTCTTTGCTGGCGCACCTGAGGCAGCTCCCGTCGTACCCGGAACTCATCATCACCACCCGCCGGAGTCAGCGCATCCGAGTGCCCATGAGGGCTTGATCCAAGGAGGGTCATGATCTCCATCCTGACCGCAGACTTCATGGTGCGTGCCCTGCTGGCCGCCTTCCTGACCGGCCTGGCCGCACCAGCAGTGGGCACATTCCTCGTGCAACGCAAGCTCTCCCTCCTCGGAGACGGGATCGGCCACATAACTGTGACCGGAGTGGCGATCGGCATCCTCACCGGCACCTCCCCCACCTGGACTGCGATCCTCGCAGCGGTGGCTGGCGCGATCTTGATCGAGGCGATTCGCAGCACGGGCCGGACATCTGGAGATGTCGCTTTGGCCTTGCTCTTCTACGGTGGCATCGCCGGAGGGCTCGTCCTGGTTTCGCAGGCTGGCAACGGGATGTACTCGATGCAGCAATATCTCTTCGGATCGATCACCAGCCTGTCCGATCAAGACGTATGGGTCAGCTTGGGTCTGGCCGTCGTCGTGCTTGCCTTGGTCTTCGGACTGTTGCCACAACTGTTCGCTGTGGCAACGGACGAGAGCTATTCGCGCACTCTTGGTCTGCGCACCTGGCTCTACAACTCAATGATCTCGGTCTTGGCCGCCGTCAGCGTCAGCCTCGCCATGCGCACAGTCGGACTGCTGCTGGTCAGCGCTTTGATGATCATCCCAGTGGCCACGACCCAACAGTTCACCAGGAGTTTCCGAGCCACCATGATCACCGCCATGGGAGTGGGTGCCGTTTCAGGATTGGTGGGCGTCGCGATCACGGCATTCATCGACGCTCCACCTGGGGCCACGATCGTGCTGGTTGGCTTGGCCGGCTTCTCCCTGACCGCCCCCTTGGGAATCGTCGTTCAACGACGGCGCAAGGCCTTGATGCCCTTCCCCGACGAAGGCGAGCACGGTTTGGACCCCATACAACCTCCAGAGCTAGCCCACGCCACATCGGACCAGCACGGGCATGTGCATGGTCCAGGCTGCGGCCATGTCGCAGTCGAGCACGGCGACCATGTCGACTATTTGCACGATGGACAGCGTCATGCGGCCCACGGCGGTCACTATGACCAGCACTGAGCCCTACGGCGTCCCGTCAGCACGCCCGACCAGACAACGGCGTGCCATCGCCGCGGCCTTTGATCAATTTGATGACTTCCGTAGTGCCCAAGACATCCATGCCCTCTTGGCATCCAGGGGAGAGAAGGTCGGCTTGGCCACGGTCTACCGCACCCTTCAAGCAATGGCGGCCGGGGGCGCAATTGACTCCCTTCTGACTGACAGCGGGGAGAGTGTCTATCGCCGCTGCAGTGGCGCGCACCATCATCACCTAGTCTGCCGAGAATGCGGCGCCACCCAGGAGGTCGCAGGTCCGGCTGTGGAGGCCTGGACTCGCTCGATTGCCAGCGCGCACGGATTTGCCGACCTCACCCATCGCATCGAGATCACTGGGATCTGCCCCAAGTGCCAGTGACCCTCAAGCCCCGTCTTGACCGAGCCTGATCAGGCCTTGCCGTAGCGGCGGCTGCGGTCGGCGTACGTCTCGATCGCCTGCCACAGGTGGCGCCGGTCAACATCGGGCCAAAGCACATCACTGAAGACAAACTCACTGTAGGCGGCCTGCCAGAGGACGAAATTCGACAACCGCTGCTCACCCGAAGTGCGCCAGACCAGGTCGGCCTCACTCAACTCGGGCACATATAGATAGCGTGCGAAGGTCTTCTCGCTGATCCGATCGGGGTTGAGTCGGCCGGCCACAGCGTCACGCGCCATGGCTGCAGCGGCATCGGCCAGCTCCGCTCTACCGCCGTAATTGACGCACATGGTGAGGGTGAGCTGGTCATTGTGCTTGGTCATCTCCTCAGCGATCTTCAACTCCTTGATCACTGAATGCCACAGCTTTGGCGCGCGCCCCGCCCACTTGACCCGGACTCCACGCTCGTGCATTTCATCTCTACGCCGCCTGATCACATCTCGGTTGAAGCCCATCAAGAACTTCACCTCGGCCGGGGATCTGTTCCAGTTCTCGGTGGAGAAGGCATAGGCGGAAATAGCCTCGACCCCGATCTCCAAGGCGCCCTCTACCACCTCAAACAGCGAGGCCTCCCCCATCTTGTGACCTTCAGTGCGAGGCAAACCACGCTCCTTGGCCCAACGGCCATTGCCATCCATGATCACCGCAACGTGCTTGGGCACGACTTCCGCAGGCAATGCCGGTGGCCGAGCGCCGCTGGGATGCGGGTCTGGAGGGCGTACGGATGCGCGGGAGCTTGACACAGGACTCACCCTTCCACGACATAGGGCATCGAGCGCAAACCACGCTCCAAGTGCCAGGCAACATAGTTGGCGACAAGCCCGCGTGACTCGCTGCGATGCCGAGCTTGCGCTGCATCGACCACCTCCCAGTCTCCAGCCAACAGAGCACCCAGCAAGACCATCGTCTCCTCGGCCGGGCTGACGCTGCCGGGCAATCGACATTGGGCGCACAAAGTGCCACCCGCGGCCGGATTGAACCACCGATGTGGCCCCGGCAAACCACAGTGGGCGCAGTCAGAGCAACTGGGCGCATAGCCAGCAATGGCCAGAGACCGCAGCAGATATGAGTTGAGCACATCGATGGCTCGATGCTCTCCCCTTGCCATGGCGCCAAGACCTCCAGCCAGCAGCAGGAACTGCTGCCGAGCAGGTTGCCGCTCTTCGGAGACCAATTTGGTGGCGGTTTCCACCATCGCATTGGCCGCGGCAAAACGTTCATAGTGAGCACCGATCCGGTCACCGTGCGCCACCCTGGTGTCGGCCTCGGTGATGGTGTCGAGATTGCGACCAGTGCGCAACAGCAGATCGACGTGGTTGAAGGGTTCAAGCCGGGAGCCGAACTTCGACGAGGTACGGCGTACCCCATTGGCCACCGCGCGCACCACACCGTGATCGCTGGTCAGGAGTGTGATGATCCGATCGGCTTCAGCGAGTTTGTGGGTACGCAAGACGATGGCTTCGTCTCTGTACACCGGCATGGGTTCATTCTTCCCCACCCGACACCCCGCATGGGTAGCCACGCTGGCCAGAAGTCACCAAGCACAGGAGCGTGGGTAGCACCAATTTCAATACCAAACCTCCCAATTTCTTGTAAATGGCCCACAGATGCCCTGATAGACGGGAAGAATCGCCAATATGCACCCAGCAGCCGGGCTAACTTCTGCGCTCAAGCGCACAGTGGGTGTTGCGCTACTGATCGCACTCGCCACGATCTTGGCGGCAAGTGGCCCCTTTGAGGCAGTCAAGGGCACCGGTCCTTGGGCAGCCACAGGGGCAACCTTCATGGTGCTTGCCCTGTCACCCAAACAGGCTCGAGCAGTGATCTGTGTGCCACTTGCCCTCTGCCTCTGCATTGGCCTGCTAGTAGTAGGAGTACGACCGATCACGAGCGTGTGGGCCACCCTCATGCTGGTCCTGGTCAGCTGGTCGCTCGTGGTTGCCCTCTCACCAATCCCTGGGCGCTATCTCAACCAACTCCGCAGTCTCGGTCGCTTCACACTCGTTGGCTTCGTTGCCGCCCTTGCGACCGGAACCATCAGCACCTTGTACGCGCTCTACAGCCCGGCACACAGTGGGATCACCTTCGCGCCTGTAGCCGCGAGTACTCTGGCCAGCTTCCTCCTGCTCAGCCCGCTCGTACTCACCACCAAGCGCCAGGGGCTTTCGGCGCACCCGGCCGAAGTCGCGCTCCAAGTTGGTTTGCTGATCGCCGCACTCGCGACGGCATCTACCCTGCCAAACGTGGAGGCCTTGGACTGGCTGCCGATCCCGGTCCTGATCTGGGCGGCATTCAGATTCGGGGAGCGGATCTTGGCATTCGAGTTGGCGGCTCTCTACTTGACCACCACGCTCCTGACCGCCGCCGCTCCCACCAGCCCGACCTCGGGCAACTGGGTGGCGGAAATCTACTTGATCCTGCTTTTTGCGATCTCGATGCCCGTTGCTCTGGTGAGCAGCGAACGCTCAGATGCCCTTCGCGGGATCAGGCTGAGCGCCCGTGTTTTCAAGCAGAGCTACTACCACTCGCAGATGCCGATTGCCTTGGTGAAGTTCGTGCGAGGTCAACTGGTCTTCGAGGACAGCAATGCAGCAGCAGAGCGACTGCTAGGCACTTCCTCCATGTCGCTGCCTGGACAACCAGTCTCTGGCCTGGTCTCTTTGCCAAACGACATGAGCAAGATCGTCCATGAAGTCCTCGACGGAGTGAGGCACGGGTGGGAAGGCCACGCCAGCCTGATCGACGCCCACCTCAGCGATCTGTCACTGACCCTCTCCCTGCTCGACCGACACGGATCCGAGCCGCAGTTCTCGCTGACGATTCACGATTTGAGTGCCGAGTCAGAGGTGCGCGCCCAATTGGAAGAGGAGCGCAACTACAACGCGGCTGTGCTGGCTTCGTCTCCCTGCATGATCTTGGTAACCACGCCAAATGGCACCATCGTTGACTGCAATCTGGCCGGGGCTGAAATGCTCGGCTACACCGAGGACGAGTTGGTGGGGCACGAGTACTACGACGTGCTCGCGCCACCGGAGCAGCGCGAGGCCTTGAAGACAGCCTTCATGGGAGATGAACCTGCTCCATCACAAGACGAGACCATCATGTTGACCAAGTCCGGTGAGCGCCGCTTGATGTTTTACCGTCAGGCGGAGTTCCGTTCCAGCACAGCAACCGATGTACTGCTGGTCTTCACAGCCTTGGATATCACCGAGCAGCGACAAATCAGCCAACTGAGCCAGCAACTCGTCGACTCGGCGACGACGGTCGCATTCATCAGCACAGACCTGGATGGCCGGGTCACCTTGTTCAACACCGGGGCAGAGACTCTCCTTGGCTATTCCTCGACAGGGGTCACCGGACATGACTTCACCGATTTCCTGAGCCCTGCCGCTTTCACCGGTTACGCAGCCAGCAACAACCCGACCTTCGCCGACCTCGTCGCCCACGTCGTCAGTGGCGGCATCCCTGAGACCCGTGACTGGACTTGGATCCGGGCCGGTGGCGCTGCGATCCGAGTGTCCATGACCACCAGCGTGGTCACCGATCCATTTGGGCACAAGCCGGTCGGTTTTCTCTTTGTGGCCCGCGATGTCTCAGACGCCCGCCGCAGCCAGGAAATCGTGGTGCTGGCTCTCAAGCGCGAGCGCGAAGCAGTCAACAGACTGAGAGCCCTTGACCGAGTCAAGGATGACTTCATCTCAACGGTGAGCCACGAGCTCCGCACTCCGATGACCAGCATCATTGGCACGACCGAGATGCTCGAAGACGAGCTGGGCGGCCCGCTGACCGACGGCCAGAGGTCAATGCTGGACATCATCTCTCGCAATGGTGAGCGACTGTTGACCTTGGCCGACGATCTATTGCTCACCGCCAAGTTGCACGCAAACAAAGAACAGCAGCCCGAGGACCCCGTCGATCTGCGAGATGTCGCCATTGAGAGCAAGGAGTCGATCGTTGCTACCGTCAACGGTCGATCGATCGCGATGAATATTGATCTGCCAAGCACCCCTGTGATGGTCACTGCCAGTCACTTCCATCTGGAGCGTGCGATCTCCAATCTGCTGTCGAATGCGATCAAGTTCTCTCTGGAGGGCGGTGAGGTCACCTTGGGAGTCACCATCATCGGCAAGGAAGCCATCGTTGAGGTCTCAGACAACGGCATCGGCATCCCTCGAGATGAGCTGGAAAATGTCTTCGACCGCTTCCACCGCTCTCCAAATGCTGAGGAGAATGCCATTCAGGGCACTGGCTTGGGGTTGTCGATCGTCAAATCCATCGTTGAGAGTCATCGAGGCAGCATCGCGCTGACTTCTGAGCTCAACAAGGGCACCACCGTGCGACTGGCCTTCCCGCTCGCCAATGTCAGAGTGCCGGTCCAACCCTCGGGGAACTGAGCGTCGAGTCAGGTCCAGGGTCAGCGACCGCGCACTCGATTCACCGCAGAGATGACTGCCTTCAGCGACGCCGTCACGATATTCGGATCCAAACCCACACCCCACAGGATCTGATCCCCCACCGCGCACTCGACATACGCTGCGGCAATGGCATCACCGCCCGAGGAGAGGGCATGTTCGGCGTAGTCGAGGACCCGCACGTCGAAATCCTGCGGGAGTTGATTGATGGCATTCACGAACGCCGCAATCGGCCCATTACCCGAGCCCTCGAGGGTCTGGACATCGCCTTCGACATACACGTTGACGCTCAAGGCGTCCTTCTCCCCTGCTGCGCTGGAGGTATGCACTGAGTTGAGCTTCAAGGGCAACTCACGCTTGAGGTATTCAGCTTCGAAGACCTCCCAGATCTCCTCGGGCGTGATCTCCCCGCCCTCGCTGTCGGTGTGCTGCTGGATCACTCTGCTGAACTCAATCTGCGCTCTGCGGGGCAGATCGAGGTTGTGCTCGGACTTCAGCACATAGGCGACCCCACCCTTGCCAGACTGACTGTTGACCCGGATGACTGCCTCATAGGTGCGGCCAACGTCATGAGGGTCGATCGGCAGATAGGGAGCCTCCCAAGGCAGGTCGGCGACCTGGACTCCGGCTTCCAACGCTCGGGCGTCGAGATCCTCTAGCCCCTTCTTGATGGCATCTTGATGCGATCCAGAAAATGCCGTGTAGACCAAGTCACCTGCATAGGGATGGCGCGGATGCACCGGCAGTTGAGTGCAGTATTCAACCGTACGACGGATCTCATCGATGTCACTGAAGTCGATCTGCGGGTCAATGCCTTGACTGAACAGGTTGAGCCCCAAAGTCACCAAGCAGACATTTCCGGTGCGCTCACCGTGGCCGAACAAGCAGCCTTCCACTCGGTCGGCGCCAGCCATGACCGCCAACTCCGTAGCTGCCACAGCAGTGCCTCGGTCGTTGTGCGGATGCAGACTGATCGTGGTGAACTCCCGACGAGTCAGTTGCCTGGAGAACCACTCGATCTGATCGGCGTAGACATTCGGGGTGGCGACTTCGACAGTGGCGGGCAGGTTGAGGATGATCTCGCGGCCATCGTCAGGCTGCCAGACATCACTCACCGCCTCACATACCTCCAGCGAGAAGGGCAGTTCGGTGCTGGTGAAGATCTCTGGGCTGTACTCGTAGCCGATGATCGTGCTGCCGAGCTGATTGTCGGCGTGCTTCATCAACAGCCCGGTATGCCGCACCGCAATGTCTTTGACCTCATCACGAGAGGCGTGGAAGACGACCCTCCGGAACAGCGGCGCCAAGGCGTTGTACATGTGGATATTCGCGTGATGGACACCCACGAGTGACTGCACCGTACGCTCGATCAAGTCTTCTCGAGCCTGGGTCAGCACCGAGATGGTGACGTCTTCAGGCACCCGATCTTGCTCGATCAATTGCCGCACGAAGTCGAAATCGGTCTGCGAGGCAGATGGGAAACCGACCTCGATCTCCTTGTAGCCCATCTTGACCAGCAAGTCGAACATCTTCATCTTGCGGGCCGGGCTCATCGGGTCGATCAGGGCTTGATTGCCGTCACGTAGATCAGTTGAGAGCCACCTTGGCGCCTTGGTGATTTGGTTGGAGGGCCAAGTGCGATCTGGCAGCTCAATGGGCGGGAATGCCGAATAGCGCTCGATCGGCATTTGGCTGGCTTGCTGGGTGTTGGTGAAGCCGCTGTGTTGCAAAGTCATGAGTTGGTGTCCTTTTGGGGGTCAAGGCGTCTGATCCATCGCCGGCGCACGAACTCTCCGCAGCGAGGGGTCCGGCTCTTCAGACCTCGCTGCGGCAGCGAAGGAGCAACTGGCGCATCATGACGCACATAGTTTAGCAGTAGTCCGGGTGGCGATCTGGCACACTCGACTGGTGCGCCGATTGTTGATCATCCATCACTCACCGACGAGGTCGATGCAACTACTCAGTGACCAAGTGCGCGCAGGGGCAGGTGACGAGGCGATCGAGGGAGTTGAGGTCAACTTTTGTCCAGCACTCGATTTCGCCACTGGCGCGGCCAATCACGACACCATCCTCGCTGCCGATGGCTATGTCTTGGGCACAACCGCAAACTTCGGTTACATGAGCGGTGCGCTGAAGCACATGTTCGACAGCACCTTCCTCCAGATCGGTGGCGCTCTCAACGATGACGGCTCCGGGTCAGGTACGACGAGTGGCGCCACCAGCGGCAGGCCATTCGGCCTGTTTGTGCACGGCAGATATGACACCACCGGCGCGACTCGTTCAGTGCTGTCACTGACCCAGGCACTGGGATGGCGCCAGGCAGCCGCGCCACTCGAAGTACTTGGCGATCTCACACCCGAGTCGTTGAGCACTGGTTACGAACTCGGCGCCACACTCGCGGCCTTGCTGTCTGAGGCTCAGGGATGAGACAGCGAGCAATCGGACCAACCGTCTTGGCGCTCCTGATCTGGATGAGTCTGCTCACCGCCTGTGGCAACGACACCCCCCAGGCACAAGTCAGCTCGACCCCAACGCCAGCCCCCTCCTATTCACCGCCACCCCCAGCACCCGAAGTCGGTAGTTGCCACGACTTGACCTACCAGCAAGCCACCGCAGCCACCCAGAACAGCGATCCGATCCCCTGCACCAAGCCACACACCTCAAGAACCTTTGCCACCGGGACCCTCGACCAACTGCGAGACGGCCATCTCCTCGCGGTGGACTCAAAGGCAGCCCAACGCAACTTGACCACCACGTGTACTGACCGGATGGCCCAGTTCTTGGGTGCCCGAACTCCTGAGCTCCAGTTGACTCAGTTCAAAGCGATCTGGTTCACGCCCAGCTTCGCTCAAGCTGACGATGGGTCCAACTGGTTTCGCTGCGACTTGGTGGCTCTGAAACGCGACGGCGAGTTGATGCGGCTACCCAGCGCCCCCAAGGGCATCCTCGGTCGCGCGGGCGATTCGCCATACGCCACCTGCGGGGCTGGCACACCCGGGAGTGCAGACTTCAAGAAGGTGGCCTGCGCGGTGGCTCACCAGTGGCGAGCCACCAAGGCAATCGAAATCCCGGCGAAGACCCGGTATTTGGATCCTGCGCAGACTCAATCGGCAGATGCCAGTTGCAAGGATGTCGCCGCTGGGGCCGCCGGGAGCAACTTGAAGTTCAGATGGGTATTCACCTGGCCGACCAAGCAGCAATGGCATTCAGGGGTCCGGGCCGGAATCTGCTGGCTACCCGCCTGACGGCAGGCGTACCGGGATCCCTGCTGCTGCCAACTCCTGTTTGACATCGGGTATCCGCAAGGTGCCGAAGTGGAAGACGGTGGCCGCCAGGACTGCATCAGCCCCAGCCTCAACCGCGGGCGCGAAGTGATGCAAGGCCCCTGCTCCCCCACTGGCAATAACCGGGATGGACACTTCCTTGCGCACAGCCCGGATCAACTCCAGATCGAAGCCATCGGTGGTGCCATCGGCATCCATCGCATTCAACAAGATCTCGCCCGCACCCAGCTGGGCTGCTTGCACTGCCCAAGCGATCGCGTCAATCCCGGCTGACTGACGTCCGCCATGCGTGGTCACCTCAAACCCCGACTCGGTCTCCTGCGCCCTGCGCGCATCGACCGACAGCACCAAGACCTGATTACCAAATCGGTCAGCGATCTCCGCCAAGAGCTCAGGTCGCCGGATGGCGGCGGTGTTGACCGAGACCTTGTCGGCCCCGGATCGCAGCATGGTGTCGACATCATCAACGCTGGCGATCCCGCCGCCCACGGTCAGGGGGATGAAGACCTGCTCGGCACAAGCGCTGACCATCTCCAATGTGGTGGCCCGGGCCTCATGGGATGCGGAGATGTCCAAGAAGGTGAGCTCATCGGCACCTTCACGGTCATAGGCCTTGGCCAACTCCACGGGATCACCCGCATCCCGCAGATCCTTGAAGTTGACTCCCTTGACCACCCGCCCCCCATCGACGTCCAGACAAGGGATCACTCTCACGGCCAGGGTCACGATGAACGCCGATCCGGCCAAGTGAGATCCAGCGCTTCGGTCAAGGTGAATCTGCCCTCGTACAGCGCCGTGCCGATGATGGCCCCTTCGACCCCAGCGTCCAGGAGCCCCATGAGAGCTTCCAGATCGTGCAATTCGGTGATCCCGCCAGATGCCACTACCGGACGACTGGTGCGGGCACACACTTCCTTGAGCAACTCCAGATTCGGCCCCTGGAGCATGCCGTCCTTGTTCACATCCGTGACCACATAACGGGCACAACCCTCGCCATCGAGCCTGGTCAAGACGTCATACAAGTCGCCACCCTCACGGGTCCACCCCCGAGCAGCCAAGGTCTGACCCCGCACATCCAGCCCAACTGCAACGCGATCGCCGTACTCGGCAATTGCCGAAGCGCACCATTCGGGGTTCTCCAGAGCGGCAGTGCCGATGTTCACTCGACGACAACCAGTCGCCATCGCCGCCACCAGTGACTCATCGTCACGGATCCCACCGCTCATCTCGACATTGATGTCGAGCCTTCCGACGATCTCGGCTTGCAATTCACGGTTGTGCCCTCTACCGAAGGCAGCATCTAGGTCAACGAGATGGATCCACTCTGCTCCGGCGTCTTGCCAACGAAGGGCCGCTTCGACCGGATCACCGAATTTCTTCTCCGAACCAGCAATCCCTTGCACCAACTGCACGGCTTGCCCATCAGCCATGTCGACAGCAGGGAGTAACTCAAGATGCGATCGGTTGTCAGTCATGCGCGCTCCTAGAGGGTTTCCAGCCAGTTGCGGAGCAGGGTCGCTCCGGCGTCACCAGACTTTTCGGGATGAAATTGGGTGGCCCACAGAGGGCCGTTTTCAACGGCCGAGACAAATCGATCTGAGTCGTCTGCGACACCATGCTCGGTCCATGAGACAAGTGGAGCGCGGGTGCGGTCATTGGTTTGCAGGGTCCACTCCCTCACACCATAGGAGTGCACGAAATAGAAGCGCTCATCTTCAACTCCGGCAAACATCGTCGACTCGGCTGGCGCAGCTACGGTGTTCCAGCCCATGTGGGGGATCACCGGGGCCTGCAATTTCTCCACCACACCAGGCCACTCATCACAACCCGCAGTCTCCACACCATGCTCGACGCCTCGGGCAAAGAGGACCTGCATCCCCACACAAATGCCCAGCACTGGACGACCGCCAGCCAATCGTCGCCCGATCAACTCCGGGCCACGGACTGCCTTGAGCCCAGCCATGCAGGCGGCAAAGGCTCCTACTCCGGGCACCAACAGACCATCGGCGGCCTCGGCGAGCGAGCGATCTGAAGTCAGCGTCACTTCTGCACCGACTCGCTCCAGCGCGCGTACGGCGGAGCGCACGTTGCCCGACCCGTAGTCGAGCACCACGACAGTCTTCAGAGCGTCCCCTTGGTGGAGGGCACTCCGGTCTCACGGGGATCCACAGCGATGGCATCTCGCAGGGCCCGGGCAAATGCCTTGAACTGAGCTTCGACCAAGTGATGCGGATCGCGGCAGTTGAGCACTCGCACATGCAGGGCCAAGTGCGCGTGGTGGGCGACGGTTTCAAAGACATGCCTGGTCAAGGAGCCCAGATAGGCGTCGCCAATGGTCACATATTGCTGCCCCTCGGGCTCACCCACGTGCAGGCAGAAGGGTCGCCCCGACACGTCGACTGCGCACTGCACCAGAGCTTCATCCAAGGGAACGAGAGAGTCGCCGAACCTACGGATGCCTGACTTGTCACCCAGTGCCTCGCGCAACGCGTCCCCCAGCACGATCGCTGTGTCCTCGACGGTGTGGTGGGCATCAATGTGGGTGTCGCCTTCGGTTTGCACCCGAAGATCGATCAACGAGTGTCGACCAAATGCATCGAGCATGTGGTCATAGAAGCCCACTCCGGTGGAGACGTCGGTGCGCCCGGTGCCGTCGAGATTCAACTCGACCAGGACCTTCGACTCCTTGGTCTGCCTTTCAATCCGGGCAGTACGTGGCTCAGCCACCGGTAACCTCCAAAAGTGCATCCTTGAACGCCGCCATCTCGGCGGGCGTGCCGATCGAAACTCGCAGCCACCCGGCGGGGCCAGTCTCGCGGATCAGGACACCGCGATCCAGAAGCCCTTGCCAAACGACGTGACGATCTTCGAACAGACCAAACAATACGTAGTTAGCATCGCTTTGCGCGACTTCAAAGCCTTTCTCACCGAGCCAGTGCACAGTGGCATCACGCTCACGTCGCAGTTCATCGACGCGCGCGAGTAGTTCCGGAGCATGATCCAGGGCCACGCAGGCGACTGCCTGGGTGACCGCAGACAGGTGATAGGGCAATCTCACGATGCGCAGCGCATCGATCAACTCAGGTGCTGCGGCCAAATAGCCCAATCTGACCCCTGCCATGGCGAAGGCCTTGCTCATCGTCCTGGTCACGATCAGATTGCGATGCTTTGACAGCGATTCAATGGCAGAGGGGGTACCGGCTCTGCGGAACTCGCCATATGCCTCGTCAATCACCAACACCCCTGGTCGATCAGGATGATCGAGCAACCGACACAACTCGCTCACCGCTTGGGGGTCCAATGCGGTGCCAGTGGGATTGTTTGGGCTTGGCAGGAGTACGACGCTGGGCCGATGCTCCTCAATCACCGCTCGCGCATGATCAAGATCGAGACTGAAGTCGTCATTGCGGGTGCCAACGACCCAAGTGGTGAGCGCATCGCGCGCGTATTCGGGGTACATCGAATAGGTGGGCGCGAAGGAAACACAGGTGCGTCCGGGACCGCCGAAGGCCTGCAGGATCTGGAGCATTACCTCATTGGAGCCATTGGCCGCCCAGATCTGGGCCGGCTCCAGACCATGTCCCAGATAGTTGGCCAGTCTCTTTCTGAGTTGGGTGAACTCACGGTCCGGATAGCGGTTCAGGGTGCCGGTGATCTCGGCGATGGCCTTGGCGAGGTCACCAGCAATCTCGGCAGACGGGCCATAAGGGTTTTCGTTGACGTTGAGCTGGATGGGCACGTCAAGTTGGGGGGCTCCATAGGGCACCTCACCGACGAGCCCGCGTCGCAATGGTGGCCATCCCCAAGCCTGCTCGACCGCGTCGCTCACGAGTCGCGCCTACGCACAGCAATCGCGGCGGCATGCCCCGGTAGGTCTTCGGCCAGCGCCAAGTGCTCAGCATGGCGACCCGCCTCCAGCAAGGCTGCTTCGTCGTACTCAATGAAGTGGACATTCTTGAGGAAGGCCCGTACCGACAGACCCGACGAGTGGCAAGCGCAACCGGCCGTGGGGAGCACGTGATTTGACCCGGCAGAGTAGTCACCCAAAGACACCGGCGCATAAGGACCGACGAACACAGCTCCGGCATTGCGCACCCGTGCGGCGATCTCGGCTGCATTGGTCGTGTGGATCTCGAGGTGTTCAGCGGCATATGCGTTGACGACATCGAGACCGACTTCCATGTCGTCAACCAAGACGATGCCGCTCTGTTGACCCGACAACGCTGTGGTCACTCGTTCCTGGTGCTTGGTGGCGGCCACCTGGGCCTCCAAGGCCAGCTCAACCGCATCGGCCAACGGCTCTGAGTCGGTCACGAGCACAGATGCTGCCATCGGGTCGTGCTCGGCTTGGCTGATCAGGTCTGCGGCCACAAACTCCGGGTCGGCGCTGTGATCAGCCAAGATCGCGATTTCGGTTGGCCCGGCTTCGGAGTCGATCCCGATCAGACCCTTGAGCAAGCGCTTGGCGGCAACGACATAGATATTGCCTGGGCCGGTGACCAGGTCGACCCGTCGACATGGACCAGCACCATAGGCAAACATTGCGATTGCCTGCGCCCCTCCCACTGCATAGACCTCATCAACGCCAAGCAGCGCGCATGCGGCGAGAATGGTCGGGTGCGGCAAGCCGCCGTGCTCTTTTTGTGGCGAGCTGGTCAAGGCGATCGATCTGACGCCTGCAACCTGTGCGGGTACGACGTTCATCACCACGCTGGACACCAATGGAGCCAGGCCTCCAGGCACATAGAGCCCAACCCTGTCGATCGGGATCAACTTCTGGGTCACGCGAGCACCCGGACCGAAGTTGGTCTCCGAACCAGACTCCAACTCAGCCAAACAGGTCTTACGAAGCCGACGGATCGACTCTTCCAGGCCAGCGCGCACATCTGGATCCAGTTGAGTCAAGGCCGTGGCCAAAGCGGAGGCGGGCACTTTGACGGATTGCTGGTCAACCCCATCAAATTTCGCGGAATAAGCCCAAATCGCTGGTTCGCCCTGGTCTCGCACTGATTCACAGATGGGTTCGACCACATGTTGGGCCGCTTCGATGTCAAAATCCGCACGCGGCACTGCCGTGCGGTAGTCGGGCAACTGCGAGCCCCTGAGGTCGATCCGGCGAATCATGCCCCAAGTCTAGTTTCTAAATGGCGACCGATTGACTTCGTCTCGCCCAACCGCGCTCGTTGACAACCTAGAGTGGGGTGGTGCAGCAACAGATCCCACTATTCCCGCTGAATGCCGTGGTCTTCCCCGGGGAAGTGGTTCAGCTCTTCATCTTTGAGCAGCGCTATCGGTCAATGATCAACTCGCTCATTCGGATGCCTGATCCAGAGCAGCGGGTCTTTGGCATCGTTGCGATCAGGGAAGGTTACGAGGTGGGCGACCACGGGCGTCAGTCGTTGTTCACGACCGGCACCATGGCTCGATTGAGCCAGACCCATGCCAATCCCGATGGCACCTTCAATATTGAGGCGCAAGCCTTGTCGCGCATCCGAGTGCTGGAGCCTGACGCCTCTGGAGCCTTCCTGACCGCGAAGACCGAGCCGATCCACGACGACATCGGGCATGGGGCCGGCGAGAAGGCGCGTGAAGTCCGAGACATCTACGCCCGGTATTTGGGTCAATTGGGTGGGCATGCGAGCAACTTGAGGTCTGATCAGGACCTGCCACATGATCCTGTCCTGCTCTCCTATGCGGTGGCAGACTCCTGCCCGCTGACTCTTCCGCAGCGACAAAGCTTGCTTGAGGCCCCTGACACTGGATCCCGCCTTGAACTACTAGTTGACTACATCTATGCCGAGTTGCAGGCCATCCGGGTGTTGCCTTCACTGCCAGCAAGCGAAATAGCCAGGACCCGCTGGTCTCCTAACTAGTCCTCATCGTGACGCTTGGCAGGGGCAGTCCTCAACCAGAGCAAAGATCCAACCGCACACAGTGAGGAGACCGGCCAAACGAGCAGGACTACCTTGGCTTCCAAGCGCAAGGGCACCTGGAGCGCTTGCCCTGGTTTGAGCAACTTGGCCTGCTCACGCAGGTGATCTGGGGTCAGCAACTCTCCCATTTGCCACATCAGGAGTGCCGCCAAACTCGCGCCAGCGATCAAGAAGAGCACCGAGCCCATTGGGCCGGAAGCTCTCCGCAGGGCCACGACGACGCCCGCGAAGATGCCCAAGCCCGCTGAGATGACAGCGAACCACATGTCAGCGTTGACCTGCTTCATAACCTGGATCGCGTCCATGGAGACTTGGCCAGCAACAAGTTGATAATGAGGCCTTGGCGTCACCAGCCACCAGAGCACTCCTCCAATGAGCCCCAGTGCCAGGAACAGTCCGAATTGGAGCAACACTGCTCGCCCTGACTGTCTTACATCCGCCGGTTTGTGAAGCGGGGGCTCGTAGTCGCCTCGCGTAGATCCATCGATCAAATCAGACATCCGGGCCCCAGCAAGTCCTTGAGATCGGCGAACAGCGCCGAAGATGGGTCGACACGCAACCGGTCATCGAGTTTCAACAACTTGCTGCCCTGCGGACTCTGCAGCCGTAGGCGCACCTCGCTCATCCCTGGGTGCGTGCGCAGGATTTGCGCCAAGGAGTCCACCAAAGGTGGCGTGCATCGCACGGAGGGAAGGCTGACGGTAACGGGACGACCACCGCTGGTGTCGGACAGGTCGGGGCTGGACACCTGATTTCCGTGTAGTTCAGGGGTCTCCTTCTTGCGTGACAAACGTCCTTGGATGACCAAGACAGCATCCTGCGCAAGCAAGGGGCCAGCCAAGTCATAACTGCTGGCGAAGAGCAAGACCTCGATCGAGCCCTCCATGTCTTCCAAGGTCAGTGTGGCCCAGCTCCGGCCCTTCTTGTTCACCCGATGCTGGACCGCAGTCACCAACCCGGCAACGGTGACCATGGCGCCATCGTTGCGGGATTCATCGGTCATCAAGTCACCGATGGAGCAGTCAGCATGCTTCCTCAAGACATGCTCCAGCCCGCTCAATGGGTGATCGGAGACATAGAGGCCCAACATGTCGCGTTCGTGGGCGAGCATGACTTGCTTGTCCCACTCGGCCATTTCCGGGATCACTATCTTCACACCGAAGCCAGAGTCATCATCAAGTCCACCGAAGAGCGAATCCTGGCCGATCGCGGCATTACGTTTGAGGTCGACGAATTGATCCACAGCAGACTCGTGGATCACTGACAAGGCTCGGCGCTTGTGAGCCAGGCCATCGAAGGCACCTGCCTTGACCAAGGAGTCGATCACCCGACGATTGCACACTTGGGCCGGGACTTTGGCCATGAAGTCCCCGAAATCGATGAAGCGGCCCTCGTCAGCCCTGGCTGCCACGATCTGAGCTACCACGTTGGCGCCAACATTGCGGATCGCGTTGAGACCAAACCTGATGTCATCCCCGACCGGGGTGAACTCGCCCTCGGACTCATTGACATCCGGAGGCAGCACCCGGATCTTCATCCGGCGGCATTCGTTGAGATAGACCGCCATTTTGTCTTTGTTGTCCTTGACCGAAGTCAACAATGCCGCCATGTATTCGGCTGGATAGTTGGCCTTGAGATATGCGGTCCAATAGGAGACCAGACCATAGGCCGCCGAGTGGGCCTTGTTGAAGGCATAGTCGGCAAAGGGGACGAGAATTTCCCAGAGAGTGTTGACCGCATCCATGGAATATCCGCGATCCACCATGCCCGTGGAGAAGGTGCTGAACTGCTTGTCGAGCTCTGCCTTCTTCTTCTTGCCCATCGCTCTGCGCAAGATGTCGGCCTCACCGAGGGTATAGCCAGCCAACTTCTGGGCGATGGCCATGACTTGCTCTTGGTAGACGATCAGACCAAAGGTCTCGCCCAGAATGTCTTCAAGGGCCTCGGCGAGCTCAGGGTGGATTGCCTCAACAGGCTCTCGTTTAGTCTTGCGGCGCGCATATTTGTTGTGTGAGTCAGCACCCATTGGCCCTGGGCGATAAAGCGCGCCGACCGCTGAGATGTCCTCGAAATTGTCTGGTTGCATCGACCGTAGCAGAGCCCGCATCGGACCACCGTCCAGCTGAAAGACCCCTAGGGTCTCGCCACTTTGTAGGAGTGCGAAGGTCGCCGGATCGGTCAATTCGAGATCTTCAAGCACGACTTCGTCGCCACGATTGAGCCTGATATTGATCAAGGCATCATCCAGGACGGTCAGATTGCGCAAGCCCAAGAAGTCCATCTTGATCAGGCCCAGCTTCTCGCAACTCGGATAGTCGAATTGCGTGATGATTGCCCCATCTGCAGGCCTTTTCATCACCGGGATCACGTCAACAAGTGGCTCGCTAGACATGATCACACCGGCGGCGTGGACGCCCCACTGTCTCTTGAGGCCCTCAATACCAATCGCGGTGTCAACGACGGTCTTGACATCAGCATCATCGTCATAAAGTGAACGGAAACTCGTGCCCTCGCTGTACCGATCGTGCCCCGAGTCAAACAGATCCTTCAGGGGGACATCCTTGCCCATCACCGGCTCGGGCATTTCCTTGGTGATCTTGTCTCCCACCGAAAATGGGAAGCCCAAGATCCGGCTCGCATCCTTGACTGCTTGCTTTGCCTTGATGGTGCCGTAGGTGACGATCATCGAGACCCGATCCTCGCCGTACTTGTCGGTCACGTACTTGATCACTTCACCACGCCGACGCTCATCAAAGTCGATGTCGAAGTCGGGCATCGAGACCCGATCTGGGTTCAGGAATCGCTCAAAGATCAGGCCATGCTCCAGTGGATCCAGGTCAGTGATCCGCATGGCATAGGCACACATGGAGCCGGCTCCTGACCCACGGCCCGGGCCAACCCTGATGCCGTTGTCCTTTGCCCAGTTGATGAAATCAGCCACCACCAGGAAATAGCCGGGGAAACCCATCTCGGTGATCACGCCGATCTCGAAGTTGGCTTGAGCCCTTACCTTGTCAGGGATACCTTGCGGATAGCGAATGTGGAGCCCTCTCTCCACCTCCTTGATGAACCAGGAGTCTTCGTTCTCCCCTTCAGGACATGGGAATTTCGGCATGTAGTTGGCGGACTCATTGAACTCAACATCACACCGCTCAGCGATCAACAAGGTGTTGTCACACGCCTGCGGCAACCCATGTCGATCAGCCCAGAGGGCCCGCATCTCACTTGCTGACTTGATGTAATAGCCATCCCCGTCAAAGCGGAAGCGCTTTTCATCTGACATCACGCTGCCTGATGAGACGCAGAGCAGATGCTCGTGAGCGGTCGCGTCCTTCTGGTGCACGTAATGGGAGTCGTTGGTGGCAACGGGTGGGATCGCAAGGTCTTTGCTCAGCTTCAGCAGCCCCTCACGCACGCGGTTCTCGATCGAGAGCCCGTGGTCCATGAGCTCAAGGAAGTAGTTGTCCTTGCCCAAGATGTCTTGGAAATCACCCGCGGACTGTCGGGCCTTCTCGTAGTCACCGATCCTGAGCCAGGTCTGCACTTCACCAGAGGGGCAGCCCGTGGTCGCGATGAGGCCTTCGGCGCACTCCTCCAGCAACTCGCGGTCGGCGCGTGGATTGTAGAAATATCCCTCAATCGATGCTCGCGAAGACAACCTGAACAAGTTGTGCATGCCGGTGGTGGTCTCGGCCAAGAGAGTCATGTGGGTGTAGGCACCGGCTCCTGACACATCGTCTTGGCCACCGTCGTTCCAACGAACCTTCTTGCGCTCGCCACGTGGAGTGTTGGGTGTGAAATATGCCTCCATACCAATGATTGGCTTGATCCCTTTGGATTTTGCCTTGGACCAGAAGTCATAGGCACCAAAAACATTGCCGTGATCGGTCATGGCAATGGCGCTCATACCCAACTCGGCAGTGCGATCAAACATCTCCCCCAGGCGGGCTGCGCCGTCCAGCATGGAGTACTCCGTGTGCACATGGAGATGAACGAAATCGTCCTTCTGCCCGCTTGCCATTTGTGCCTGCGCACCTCCAAATCCTGATAGCGCCCAACTGAACCATTGAAGTGGTCATCGCCGACGGAGCCGATCGTCCCAGAAGTCGAAACACCAGTCGTGGGCGGGGGAAGATCCCCAGCCTACGTCACCCCTTCGCGGTCCAAGACGAAGACACGGCTCAGACAGGCGGGGCTGAACTCAAGTGTGGTCTGCAGTTCGAATGGCGTCCAAAGCAGCAGCCAAATCAGCTGGATAGTCCGACTCGAACTCCACATAATCACCCTGAGTCGGGTGCTCAAAACCTAGGCGTACCGCGTGCAGCCACTGCCGCTCCAAGCCGACCCGAGCAGCCAATGTCGGGTCGGCCCCATAGGTCAGGTCCCCCACACAAGGATGTTTCAGGGCCGCCATGTGCACTCTGATTTGATGGGTCCGCCCGGTCTCGAGGCGAATCTCCAGCAGACTTGCAAACCGATGCGCTTCGAGGGTCTCATAATGAGTGATTGATGGCTTGCCGTCATCCTTGACCGCGAACTTCCAATCTGACTTCACATGTCGACCGATCGGGGCATCGATTGTGCCTGCGAGCGGGTCGGGATGCCCCTGCACCAACGCATGGTAGACCTTGTCGATCGCACGACGTCTGAAGGCATTTTTCAGGCGCGAATAGGACAACTCGCTTTTGGCAATCACCATCACGCCGGAGGTGCCGACATCAAGGCGCTGCACGATGCCCCGGCGCTCGGGGGCACCACTTGTGCTGATCCGCACGCCGGCGGCCCGTAGGTGTCCGACAACGGTCGGCCCGGTCCATCCCATCGACGGATGCACTGCCACACCGACCGGCTTGTCAATCACGATGATGTCAGTGTCTTCATGGATGACTGCAATCTCCTCGACCAACTCAGGGCGCACTGCCAGCAAGTCGACCTGTTCTGGGATTGAGACCTCGAGCAAGGCGCCAGGCTCCAATCGGTCTGACTTCATGGCTTGCTCTCCAGCCACCAGCACATGCCCCTGGGCAACAAGGTCGGCGGCTTTGGTCCTGGAGAATCCAAAAAGCCTGGCCAGGCCTACGTCAACACGTTCACCTGCTAGGCCATCTGGCACCAAGAGGGTGCGGCGATCTGCCTGGGTCATGGGGTGGACTTGACCGAACTGGTGAGTGGGACACCACGGAATACCAAGATGACTGCAGCAACACCTGCCACATTGATCATGATGTCGGCGACATTGAATATCGGCCAATTCGGCAACATGATGAAGTCGATGACATGGCCTCGCATTGGGCCTGGCGGCTCGAAGAGCCGGTCACGCAAGTTGCCCAGAATGCCCGCGAGTAGCAAACCCAACACCCATGACCAGAGCCAACTCCTGGATTTGAAGATTGCGACACAGACCCCGATGGCTGCCAAAATGGCGAATGCTGAAATCAGGGGGGTGAATTTGCCTCCCGTGGAAAACGCAGCACCAGGATTGTGAGTCAGCACGAGTTGCAAGAACTCTCCCCAGACAGGTACCACCCGGCCGTCTTCCAAGGCAGTCAATGCCCATCGCTTGGTGACCGCGTCGAGGAAGACGCCCAATCCGGCAATCAGGAAGCCCGCGAGGATCATGGACCACCTCATCCGCTCCGGTTGCACCTTCATCGGATGACTCGAATCATGCGTTTCCTTCAGCGACGTTCCTCACGTTGCTTGCAAGGCATGCACAGTGTCGCTCTAGGGAAGGCCATCAATCTGGCCTTACCGATCGGGTTGCCGCATTCCTCGCAAATTCCGTAGGTTCCAGACTGGATGCGCGCGAGCGCATGCTGCGATTGCAGCAGCATGTCGCGAGCATTGTTGACGATCACCATTTCTTGGTCCCGCTCAAAAGAAGCCGAGCCGATGTCGGCTTGGTCATTGCCGGCACCGTCTGCTCCAGACTGGATCATCTCTTCAAGATCATCCTCGACTTCATGCAATTCTGCGGTCAGTCGCGTGATGTCGTCGTTGAGCACGGAGCGCACTTCGGCTAGTTCTTGCTTTGACCAGGGATCTTCTTGTTCGAGTACTACGAGTTTCGCCGGAGCGGACTTCTTGACAGCCGAAGCAGCCTTCTTCGCGGGAGCAGCCTTCTTCGCAGCCGGAGCAGCCTTCTTCGCCGGAGCAGCCTTCTTGACAGCCGGAGCGGTCTTCTTCGCGGGAGCGGCCTTCTTCGTGGGAGCGGCCTTCTTCGCAGCCGGAGCAGCCTTCTTCGCCGGAGCGGACTTCTTTGCAGCCGAAGCAGCCTTCTTCGCGGGAGCAGCCTTCTTCGCAGCCGGAGCAGCCTTCTTCGCGGGAGCAGCCTTCTTCGCAGCCGGAGCAGCCTTCTTCGCCGGAGCGGACTTCTTTGCAGCCGGAGCAGCCTTCTTCGCCGGAGCTGTCTCCTCAGCTGACGGCTTGCGACCAACAGCCTTGCGCGCAGCCGCGCTCGCCCGACTCATCAGGGAGGCCTTCTTCGTTGCTGCCATGTGTATTCCTCAATCCGATTAGCCCGGGCGCCCGGTAAATCCAACCACTGGATCGGCTGACGGCGCCCAAGGACGATGCCCGAGGATATGTGTCAGATTGCTCACGATCAACTCGCCATCCCGCACTTGCCTCTCATCTGGCACAATCAGGCAAGTCCGCACGGCGTTGGAGGGGCCAAGTAACTCCTTGCACGGCCATGAGCGAGTCGGGGATGGTGTGAGCCCGATGGCACGGCTTGGAGCCAAGATCAGCCCTTAGCTGCTGGAAGAACGGCCCTTTAGGCCAAGTAGACCCAGCCGCGGACAACCCATGAGTGGGCTGGGGCTGCAAATAGGTCTCGACCAAGAGGGGTGGTACCGCGGGCACTCACGCTCGTCCCTTCACTGGCAACCTTGCAGCAGACCCAGAAGGAATACCGTGAGCAACTACCGCCCAGTTCCGCCACAGATTGACTTACCTGACCTTGAGCACGGAGTTCTCGAGTTCTGGCGCGAAAACGACATTTTCAACCGCTCACTCGAGCGCAATCAGGGTGCTTCGACCTGGACCTTCTACGAGGGCCCTCCGACTGCCAACGGGCGGCCTGGCACTCATCACGTGGAGTCTCGCACCTTCAAGGACATCTTCCCGAGATTCAAGACCATGCAGGGATACCAAGTGAACCGCAAGGGCGGTTGGGACTGTCATGGGCTACCCGTCGAGTTGGCAGTCGAGAAGGAACTTGGTTTCTCCGGCAAGGCCGACATCGAGGCTTACGGAATCGCTGAGTTCAACGCCAAATGCCGTGAGTCCGTGCAACGACATGTTGATCTGTGGGAGGACATGACAGAGCGCATGGGTTGCTGGCTCGACATGCGTGCGCCGTACGTAACCATGGACTCGTCCTACATCGAGTCGGTGTGGTGGGCACTCAAGGAAATCCACAGCAAGGGCTTGTTGGTCGAGGACTATCGAGTGGCGCCATACTGTCCCCGTTGCGGCACGGGCCTGTCCGACCACGAGTTGGCCCAGGGCTACGAGACTGTGACCGACCCATCGGTGTTCGTACGTTTCCCAGTAACATCCGGCCCGTTGATGGGGCAAGCTGACTTGCTCATCTGGACCACCACACCATGGACTCTGCCCTCCAACGCCTTGGTCGCGGTACACCCTGAACTCACCTACGTCAGTGCACACAATGGCGAAGACACCTTGATCGTGGCTGAGGTATTGATGGACAAAGTGCTGGGCGAGGGTTGGCAGGTGCAATCACGATTCCTTGGCTCAGACATGGTGGGTTGGGACTATCAACGTCCGTTCACCATGGTGGAATGGCCAGGAGCAGCCCATTTCGTTGTGGCCGAGAGCTATGTGACTGCCGAGGACGGCACCGGACTGGTGCACCAAGCCCCAGCCTTTGGCGAAGATGACTTCGCATCTTGTCGCCGCAATGGCGTCGAGTTGGTCAACCCGATTACCCCGCAGGGAAACTTTCAAGACGGTCTGGATTTGGTCGGGGGGCAGTTCTTCAGGCACGCAAACACCGACTTGGTCGACGACCTCCAAGAGCGCGGCATTCTCTTCAGACATCTCGCGTATGAGCACACTTATCCACACTGCTGGAGGTGCCACACCGCACTGCTGTACTACGCCCAACCCTCGTGGTATATCCGCACCACCCAGATCAAGGATGAGCTGCTCAGAGCCAATGAAGGCACCAATTGGTATCCAGAGACCATCAAACACGGACGCTATGGTGACTGGCTGGAGAACAACATTGATTGGGCTTTGTCGCGATCACGCTATTGGGGCACTCCCTTGCCGATTTGGCGCTGTTCGCAGGGCCATCAGACCTGCGTTGGCTCCCTGACCGAACTCAGTGAGTTGTCTGGCTCCGATCAGTCGACGCTCGATCCGCACCGACCATTCGTGGACGAGGTCGCCTTCAAGTGCCCCACCTGTGGCGAGAGGGCCACTCGAGTGCCGGAGGTGATCGACGCCTGGTTTGACTCTGGTTCGATGCCCTTCGCGCAATGGGGTTATCCCTGGGCATCAGACTCCAAGGCCCAACTGGACTCCGCATATCCAGCAGACTTCATTTGCGAAGCCATCGACCAGACCCGCGGGTGGTTCTACACCTTGATGGCAGTGGGCACGCTGGTCTTCGATCAGTCGTCCTATCAAAATGTGCTCTGCCTGGGGCACATCCTGGCTGAGGACGGACGCAAGATGAGCAAGCATCTTGGCAATATCCTTGAGCCGATCCCCCTGATGGATGAGCACGGCGCCGATGCAGTCCGGTGGTTCATGGCCGCCGGCGGGTCACCCTGGTCGGCTCGAAGGGTTGGCCACCAGACCATTCAGGAGACCGTGCGCAAGGTGCTCTTGACCTACTGGAACACAGTGGCCTTCCAAGTCCTGTACGCCGGACTCAGCGATTGGACCCCAGAGCAGGACACCGCCTCCCCCTCCTCGCAACGACCCGTCCTGGATCGGTGGGCGCTTTCCAAGACTCATCTATTGATCGACCAGGTCACTGAAGCCATGGAGGCATTCGACACCCAGCGCGCAGGAGCGCTGCTCGCCGCACATGTCGACGATTTGTCCAACTGGTATGTACGTCGCTCACGTCGGCGCTTCTGGGAGGGCGATGCACAAGCCTTCGCAACCCTGCACGAATGCCTGAAGATCACCACGCTCCTGCTCGCTCCAATGGTCCCCTTCATTACTGAGCGGGTCTGGCAGGACATGTTCGCAACCCAGGATTCAGCAGAATCTGTGCACTTGGCACCTTGGCCGCAAAGCGATCCGAGCGTCAAAGACCAAGACCTCGACGAACAGGTTCGCTTGGCAAGGCGCGTGGTTGAGCTCGGGCGGGCTGCTCGAGCCGAAGCCAAAGTCCGCACTCGGCAGCCACTGCAGCGAGCCTTGGTGGCAACCGCTGCTCATGAGCAGATGGGCCCTGAACTGCAGCAAGAAGTTTGTGAGGAGCTCAACGTGGGTTCGATCGAGCCACTCTCTGCCGCTGGAGCTGATCTGATCGACTACTCCGCGAAGGGCAACTTCAGGGCCCTCGGCAAGAGATTCGCCAAGGAGACTCCAAGAGTTGCTGCCGCGATCGCCCAAGCCGATGCCGCCGAGTTGGCAGGGGCACTCAAGACTGGCCGCGCCGTCGTACACATGGACGGTCGTGACATAGAGGTGACCTCTGATGAGGTGATCTTGGCTGAACGCCCTCGTGAGGGGTGGTCAGTGGTCAATGAACAGGGCGAGACCGTCGCCTTGGATCTGGAGCTCACCCCCGCTCTGAGGCGAGCGGGCACAGCTCGAGAAGTCATTCGAATGATCCAGGAGCACCGTAAGTCGAGCGGACTGGAAGTGAGTGATCGCATTGCCCTGACCTGGCAGGCGTCAACCGAGACCGCCGCAGCCATCGAAGAGCATCTTGACCTGATCGCCACCGAGGTCCTGGCCACGTCGATTGAGCGCACGGGTCAGCAAATGGAGCGGATCAGCGACGAGACCGGTTTGTCGTTCTCGATCAAGAAGGCGACGGCTCAATAGTCGGCGCCAGCCCGTGACCGAAATCGTCTGTCTACGCAGCAGATCGAGAGCTTAGGCAACTGTCGCAACGTGACTGTGGCGGGAGGGTGAAGATTCACCTTCCCGCCACAGTCATGCTGTGTCTAGTTGTTGTCTTCTTCACCCAAGATCGACTTGAGCCGCTTCGGAGCAGCCGCCTGACCAGGCGTAGTGGTCAGATCAGCGCTTGCTTCACCGCCGCCATTGCCATCAAGGGCAGCGAGCTGCTGGGTGAAATAGCCCTTGAGTCGGCTGCGGTATTCGCGTTCGAAGGCACGCAGCTTCTCGATCTCATCGGTGACCAGGCTCTTCTCCTTCTCCAGGCTCCCGAGCATCTCGCGGCGCTTGCCTTCAGTCTCGGAGTCAAGCATCTGGGCCCGAGTGCGAGCATCGGACTCGAGTCGATCAGTCTTGGTCTTGGTCTCGCTCTCCAGTCGCTCAGCCTTGGTGCGGGCCGCGCCGATGATCCGATCGGCCTCGTCCTTGGCCTCATTGACCATCTGGTCGGCGTTATTGGTGGCGATCTCCAGGAGTCGCGCGGCAGCGCCAGATGCCTCACCAACGGTGGTCACCTTGAGCTCCTGAGGTGCTACTGGGGCAGCGACCGGTACTGGTGGAGCCGGCTCAGGCTCAGGCTCGGGCTTCTTCACCTCGGGCACGGGCTCAGGTGTGGGGGCAGGAACTGCAGGGGCTACCCCGCCCTTCTGGGCGGCCTGCAACTTGCTGCGAAGTTCGTCATTCTCCTTGATGAGGCGACCCAACTCGGCCTCTACCTCGTCGAGAAATTGGTCGACTTCCCCCATGTCGTAGCCCTCGCGGAGCCGCACCGGAGTAAAGCGCTTATTGCTGACGTCCTCAGGTGTCAACGGCATGACCTCACCCAATCTCACTTATAGACAACACGGTTAGACAAAACTTTGCACCCTGATGGATTACAAGGTGCATACAGAACAATAGCCCCTCTGAACCCAACAGGCACTGATCAACCTTCTTTCAAAGCCATGGAACTAGCTTTGATTGAAGAAGTCCCCTTCACCAAGGCGCTGCTTGGCTTCGGCGCCCACTGACACATTCGGCGGTGTCAGCAGGAACACCTTGGCGGAAACCCGCTCAAGTTGGCCATGCACGGAGAAAGTCAATCCGGCCGCGAAGTCCACGACTCTCCTGGCATCCTCATTCTCCATTGCGGAGAGATTGAGAATGATCGGAATCCCGTCACGGTAGTTCTCGCCGACGACTCGAGCCTCATTGAAGGTGCGTGGTTGCAGATTGATGATCCGCGATAGTCCCACTTCAGCAGTGTGGGGCCGGACGACGCCGGTGATCGAACCTTCACCTGTGGCCGAACGCCTGCGATGGTCTGCCAAGCTCGAAACCTGTCGCGGCGCATCGCGCTCATCTTGGTCTACGTCGTACATCTCGTCATCTACGTAGTCTCGTTCGGCATCCTCGAACAGGCCGAGGTAGACGCCCACTTTCCGCATCGCACTCATCGTGTAGTTTCCTCTTTCTGTCCGTGCCCAAGGAGCGAGCAACTCGATCTATTGCGACGTTACTTCATCTGTGGTCTCTGACCGAGGATCCCGGACCCAACACGTACGTGTGTCGCGCCGGCCTCAATCGCAGACTCCAAGTCAGCACTCATCCCTGCGGAGATCCAGGTGGCCTCGGGGAACTCATCGCGCACCTGTCCGCTGAGCTGAGCCAACCGGGTGAACGCGGGCGCAGCGTCAAGATCCAATGGAGCTATGCCCATCACCCCACGCAATCGCAAGTGCGCGGCCTCAGAAATTGCCTTGGCCATGGTCATCACTTCGTGCGGGTCAACCCCTTGGCGGCTGGACTCACGCTGTTGTGGTGGATCTAGATTGACTTGGATCAGCACGGCGAGCGGATCATCTCGCTCACTTGCACCCAGATCGAGGCGTGACAGCAGCTTCAATCGGTCCACCGAGTGCACCACATCGACATAGCGAGCGATCTGCGCGGCCTTGTTGCTCTGCATGCCGCCGATGTAGTGCCATCTAATCGGCAGACTCGCACACTGCTCCGCCTTTGCCTGCGCTTCCTGGTGTTTGTTTTCACCTACGTCTTGGACTCCAAGTTGGGCAAGGATCTCCACGTCGCTGGCGGGGAAATACTTGGTGACCACAATCAGCGTGATTTCCGATGCGCTGCGGCCGGCGGCCTTGGCTGCTGAATCAATCCGCTGGCGGACCAAGTCCAGATTGCGCTCGAGTTGAGCACGACGTGGTTCATTCATCCTGGCCACCCTTGATCGTCGTTCTCGTCGCCCTTGGGCAACCAGATGATGCCCGCCTGACGACCTGCCATTTCTCCGTCGCGGCGAAATGAATGGAAGTCGGCCCCTTCCAAGGTGCATCCGCCGACGTACTCCACCTCGACCCCAGACTCGTGCAACTGGGAAATCACCCCGGCGCCAAGATCGAGGCCCGAAGTACCTTTGCGGGTGGTGCAAATGGCCTCTGGCACCAACCGACCGACCCGTTGCTGCAAGTCCAACGGCACTTCATAACAAGACCCGCAAATATGCGGGCCAATCCAAGCGCTGATCTGCTGAGCGCCCAGCAAACGCATGTTGTCGACAATCGAGGGGACGACTCCCAAAGCCATTCCCTCACGACCAGCATGAACTGCTCCGATCACGCCCTGCGCACTGGAGAGGAGAACAGGAACACAGTCGGCTGAGCGCACCAACAGGGCCAAGCCCGGATGTGTTGTCACCAAGGCATCGGCTGTGCTCCATCCGGGGGCCGAAACGACTGCAACTTCACATCCATGCACCTGCCGCATCTGAGCCAGGCGGAGGTCACCATCGAGACTGTCCATGACCATCGCGAGAGCGCCTTGGTCGATGGCCTGCGCCCCTTGGTCAGACTCCTGCACAGAAAGGTCCAAGGATCTGGAATGGCCACTGGCCCCGCCGTGGCGATCAGTAAACACCAACTCGGCAGGGCCAGCACGGGCGCGCAGGCTGAACAGCGGACTGCTACTTCAAGAAGTCGGGGATGTCCAAGTCGTCATCAGAACCCGCGGAACTGACTACGGGCCTGGACGTGGGTGGCACCGGTGACGTGCGGGTCACACCAACGGTCACCGGCTCGCGTTGCGGCGCTGCGGCTTCCGGCTCAGGCGCACGACGTTGCTCGGCGATTGCCCGTGCAGCAGCCCGGGTCTCTTCCTGACTCTGCGGCTTGGGCTCAGGACGCCGCAAACCGGCACTGTCTTCGCGTCGCTTGGGTCGCCCGCCCTCGAAACCAGCTGCAATCACGGTAACCCTCACTTCATCGCCCAAGGCATCATCGATGGTGGCCCCGAAGATGATGTTGGCGTCAGGGTGCACGGCGTCGGAGACCATGGCGGCGGCCTCATTGATCTCATGGATGCCCAGATCCGAGCCGCCAGCAATGGACAACAGCACACCCTGGGCGCCGTCAATCGACTCCTCGAGCAGTGGGCTGGAGACCGCCAGTTCGGCAGCCTCGACTGCCCTGTTGTCACCCCTGGCTGAGCCAATGCCCATCAACGCAGAGCCCGCATTGGACATCACTGACTTGACGTCAGCGAAGTCAAGATTGATCAGACCCGGAGTCGTGATCAGGTCAGTAATGCCCGAGACACCTTGCAGGAGCACTTGGTCTGCCTGCTTGAAGGCATCGATCATGCTCACATTTCGGTCTGAGATCTGCAGCAACTTGTCGTTGGGGATGACGATCAAGGTGTCGACCTCTTCACGGAGGGCGGCCACGCCGTCCTCAGCCGACTGGGCCCGACGACGTCCTTCGAAGGCAAAGGGCCTGGTGACCACGCCAATGGTCAAGGCGCCCAAGGATCTGGCGATCTTCGCGACCACTGGAGCGCCACCCGTGCCGGTGCCACCGCCTTCTCCTGCGGTCACGAACACCATGTCCGCACCCTTGAGTGCTTCCTCGATCTCATCGGAATGGTCTTCGGCCGCCTGAGCGCCAACGCCAGGATTTGCTCCAGCGCCCAAGCCTCGAGTGAGCTCGCGACCAATGTCGAGTTTGACGTCAGCATCGCTCATGAGCAGGGCCTGGGCATCAGTGTTGATCGCGATGAACTCAACACCTCTCAACCCGACCTCGATCATCCGGTTCACGGCGTTGACTCCGCCGCCACCGATACCGACAACCTTGATGACGGCTAGATAGTTCTGTGGTGCCACGGTGGTGCCCCTCACGTGTTTGCGGCTGCTTCCTTGGTCACCTCAAGATTTTCAAACTCTAACCTTCAACTAGAAGGTTAATGTTATGTCAACCTGAGATCGTGTAATCAAGTTAAGGCAGCACCATGCTTCATCACCGGCAACACGCGGTGGATGGTGAATTATTTGATGGTCGGCTGGCTGGGGATGCTCACATCAAGACGATTTCCGGGCTGTTTGAGCAAGACCGCCAAGACCTCTGCCTTTTGCTGGGAATCAGCGGCACTCCCCCAAAGCACACTTCTACCATTGCCCAACACCAAGGTGATCTCATCGACGCTGCCCACACGTACGTAGTCGATCTGGGCTGCCAGATCAGCAGGAAGCGCGCGGATCACCTTGGCCGCCTCCGACAGAGCCACCTTTTCTGTGCCTTCCTTGGCCTCCACCATCGGGAGCTCGGGTGGTCGGGAAGCAAAACGACCGAACAGGACACCATGGGAGTCAAAGGCCTTGAGTCCCTTGCCCATGTCGATCACAGCAACGGGTTGGCGCATGGCCACCTTGATCCGTACCCCATCAGGCCAGTCTCGCGAAACCACGGCTGACTCAATTGGTGGAAGTGACTCAACCCGAGATTGGATCTCCTTGATCTTCAGACGACTCAGGGGCCTGCCCATCGGCACCTCAGCCGCCTTGACGACTCTCCCCTTGCTCAAACCCACAAGCCCCTCGACCTCAACTCGCTTGACCACCAGATATGGCGAAAAGAAGAAGAGCCAAGACACTGCACCGGCCAACAGCAAGACCACAAGCGCCAGAAGCCACAGCCGCAGTTTGCGCCAGCGCTCAGCTCGACGTCTACGGGTGAAATCAGCTCGAGCCAAGTCTTCCAGGACAATGGTCTCTTCATCAGGTCCAGCACTATCTGCCGAACGCTTGGACTTGGATCTCAGCTTGATCCTAGGCATTTGGATCCTGATCAGCGCCTGTGCCCAATCTCAACTGATCAAGGATCTCTGGGCCCAGGAGAGTCACATCTCCGGCACCAAGGGTGAGAATGACATCTCCAGGAGCCGCCAGGCCCACCAGATGTCCAGCTGTCGCGGCCCATGAGGGCTCGAAGACTTTCCGCTCAGCTGGCAATGGGCACGCTTCTACGATCATGGCGCCACTGACTCCCGCAATGGCATCCTCACGGGCGAGATAGATGTCCATCACCACAATGGCATCAGCCGCCCCCAACTCCTGACCCATCTCCACCCCGAAGGCTTGAGTGCGCGAAACCAGATGAGGCTGGAAGGCCACCAGCACTCTGCCGCCATCACCAGCAAGCGAGCGTGCCGCCTGCAGATCTCCCTTGATCTCTTGAGGGTGATGGGCATAGCTGTCATAGACCCGAATCCCAGAAATCTCCCCCTTCTTCTCCATGCGGCGCCTAGTGCCTGCGAAACCGGCCAGGCCCTCAGCGAGTTCATCGGCGGAGAAGCCGAGTCGCAAACCTGCGGCCATGGCTGCCAAAGCATCGAGCAGATAGTGACGCCCAGGAATTTGCAGGGTGAGCACGCCAAGGTCCTTGTCTCGGTAGGTCAGGGCGCACTTGGAGGTTGAGCCCACGAACTGAAGCTCAGTAGCTCGAAGGTCACTGTTGACGTGCTCCCCCACAGTGATCACCTCCAGGCCTTTGCTACGCGCCTGCGCAGCGAGATCAGCAGCACCTGGGTCATCGATGCAGCACACTACGAAACCATCAGGGTCGATCCGGTCGAGAAACTGGCTGAACGCCGCTCGATAGGCAGCAACAGTGCCATAGTTGTCAAGATGATCTGCCTCGACATTGGTGACCAGAGCACCAAATGGTCGATAGACCAAGAATGCCCCGTCGCTTTCATCCGCCTCGGCCACGAAGATTTCACCACTGCCATGGTGGGCATTTGATCCGGTGACATTGAGCTCACCGCCGATGGCGAAGGATGGGTCAGCACCGCAATGTTGAAGGGCCACGGTCAGCAAAGACGTGGTGGTCGTCTTGCCATGAGTGCCAGCGACCGCGATCACCTTGCGCCCGATCATCACCGATTCCAAGGCCGCTGAGCGAGGCAGCACGAGCAAGCCGGTGCGGCTGGCTTCGAGCACCTCAGGATTGTCATCACGCACGGCCGTGGAAACGACCAGAGTGTCCACGCCACGGACGTGCTCAGCCCGATGACCAACGAAGCATTCAGCGCCCAGGGCCCGAAGGGCGGCCAAGGTGGCTGAGTCCTTGGCATCACTACCCGACACACTGATGCCTCTAGCAAGCATGATCCGAGCAATCCCCGAGAGTCCTGCTCCGCCAATGCCCACGAAGTGCACTCGCCCCAAATCGCTGGCCGGCAAGATCGTTTCAGGTACCGGAACCTTCATCCCCTACCCCCTGCCGCGCCCAAGATCATCTCCGCCAACTTCTCATCTGCATCCAACGCGAGCACACCCGATGCCGACCGGGACATCTCACTAAGCCTCGCCGGATCGGTCATCAACCCCAGGACATGCGTCGTGATCCAGTCTGGAGTCAGGTCTGCGTCGGCAATGATCAACCCGCCCCCGGCATCGACGACAGGGCGTGCGTTCAGGGCCTGCTCACCATTGCCAATCGGAAGCGGCACATAGACGGCTGGAAGACCAAGCCCAGACACCTCCGTGACCGTATTGCTTCCAGATCGACACAAGACCGCATCAGCCGCGGCATACGCGAGATCCATCCGATCCACGTAGCTTTGCACCTGATAGGGAATCGAGTTGCTCGTGCTGCTCCTGGTGACCTCACCCTTGGGGCCCACAATGTGCAATACCTGCACCCCCGCCTGCTCAAAGGCCGCCGCGCATGCCCCCATGGCTTGGTTGAGCCGGCGAGCCCCTTGGGATCCACCGGTCACCAGCAAAGTAGGCAGGTCGGCACGCAAACCGAAGTGGGCCTCAGCTTCGGCACGTAGTGCGGGCCGGTCCAGAGACGAGATCAATGACCTGACTGGAAGCCCGATGTAGTGCCCGTGTCGCAATGGTGTGGCGGGAAAACTGGTGGCTACGTGAGGCGTCAATCTCGCACCCAAACGATTCGCGATCCCTGGTCGAGCATTGCCCTCATGGACCACTATGGACAGACCACGCCGCTTGGCGCCGAGGTAGGCCGGGACAGAGACATAACCTCCGAAACCCACGACGACGTCAGGTCGGATCCGGTCGATGACCTCGAGGGTGGCACGCAAGGCGGACCACACTCGAGAAGGTGTCGCGAACAGGTCAGCATTGAGTGTACGTGGAAGCGGAACAGCCGGCACGAGTTCGAGTGGCAGCCCAGCTTCTGGGATGACTCGAGTCTCAAGACCGCGCTCGGTCCCCAACGCTGTAATTGAGATTTCGGGTCGCAGACGACGCAGGGCCTCAGCCGTGGCAATTAGTGGAGACGTGTGGCCAGCCGAGCCTCCTCCGGCCATCAGCACCCGGGGAGTAGTCGTCACCGACCAAACCTACCCCGCCAACGGGTAAGGGCACCCACTGAGCCGCCAACCGAACTCCCCTGCCGCTTGCCGAGGCGCTTGTCAGACAAGGCCGCCTTGGCCTCTGGCTCGTTACGGGCAAAACCAATCACCAAGCCCAAGGCCACCAACGTGGGCACCAGCGCCGAACCACCGTAGGAAACCAATGGGAGTGGGAGTCCAATAACTGGGAGAAGAGCCAGCACCATACCGACATTGATCATCATCTGCACCATCAACCACACAGCCACTCCGGCCGTCGCGTACCTGACGAATGGCTCTTCAGTGGTGAGCGCCAACTGGACGCATGCCCAGAGCAAGGCCGCAAACAAGCTCAGCACCAACAACGTGCCGATCAGGCCCCATTCTTCCCCAATCACGGCGAAAATGAAGTCCGTGTGGGCCTCAGGTAGGTTGCCCCACTTTTGTTGGCTAGCGGACAAACCACGCCCAAACAGTCCGCCATTAGACATGCCCAGTAGGCCATTTCCTGCCTGCCACCCCTCTTCGGCGAAGTGATCGAAAGGACTGAGGAAGGTGGTCATTCGAGTTCTTCGTTCTTCACTGCTCGCTGCAAGCCCCCAAGCCGCGACGCTAGCAACCAGAATCGCCGTACCGAACCACCACATCGGCAATCCGGCCACCCAGAGCACGCCGAGAGCGATCGCGATCACCACCACGGCGGTGCCCAAGTCATGGCCGAGCAAGACCAGTGCGGTGACGATCAGAACCACAGGAAGCACTGGAACGAAGATGTGGCGGGTTTGGTCGAGCATTTTTTCCTTCTTGCTCAAGACCGCAGCAGACCACAAGACGATGGCCAACTTCGCGATCTCAGAGGGCTGGAGTTGCACCGGCCCGATCCGAAGCCAGTTGCGATTGCCATTGACCGTGTGCCCCAAGGAGGTCTGCACCAGCACCAACAAGAGCAATGCCACTGCAAGAGCTGGCCAAGCCAACCGGCGCAAATACTTGTGAGGCATCCGCGAGGCAATGAAGGCCGTGGGCAATCCGATGATCACCCAGGTCAGTTGCTTGGTGAAGACCTGATAACTGTCATGGTCGAAGTTGCGATAGGAGTAGACGCTCGATGCGCTTAGCACCATCATCAGGCCGATCGCCAAGAGCATGCAGGTCACGCTGATGAGCACGTAGTAGACGGTCAAGGGGCCTTGGAACGAGCGCTTGACACGCTGGATCCGGCCGCTTTGGTCGAGGAGACGAGACGAACTGACGAGACTCATTGGAGCCTCCACTTCGGTTCGATCACATCAGTCTCCTGTCTGGCGCCACCTATGCACAGCCTGCGCGAATGCATCCCCACGAGCTGAGTAATTCGTGAACATGTCCATCGAGGCACATCCAGGGGCCAAGAGCACCGTGTCGCCTGGCTGGGCCATTTCGGCAGCGACTCTGACCACGGTGTCCATGACCTCGGAATCCTCAGTGTCTTCAGTGTCACCGGCCAAGACCATCATCACTTGCATATCCGGCGCGTGTCGCGCCAGGGCCTCCTGAATTACGTTGGCATCACGGCCAATGAGCACAACTCCACGCAATCGGTCTCGCACGCTGAGCACCAAGTCATCGAACCGAGCTCCCTTGGCCAAGCCGCCCGCAATCCACACCACGGACTCATATGCATTGAGCGAAGCCGTCGCTGCATGTGGATTGGTGGCCTTGGAGTCATCGACAAAGTCGACCTCTCCAACCCGAGCAACCAACTCGATCCGATGCCCGTCTGGCTGGAATCTGGTGAGCGCGTGCTTCACGGCTGCGTGGGGCACCCCGTGCGAAAGGGCCAGAGCCGCCGCAGCCAAAGCATTGGCCACGAAGTGCGGCGCTTGGCTGGCCAACTCTTCCAGCGTGCAGATCTCTGCCGCTGTGGTCTGCCGCTCCTCAATGAAGGCTCGGTCTGCCAACACGTTTTCAACAAGACCGACCATCCCAACCGAAGGTGTTCCCAAGGTGAAGCCGATTGCTCGAGCTCCCTCCACAACATCAGCCTCGCGCACGAGTTGCTCGGTGAGCGGGTCAGAAACGTTGTAGACGCAAGCGCGCTCGATGCCTTTGTAGATTCGGCCCTTGTCCGCGATGTAGGCACCCATGTCGTCGTACCAGTCGAGATGGTCTTCGGCGATATTCAGCACCACCGCGGACTCTGCACGCATCGAATCTGTGTAGTGCAACTGGAAACTGGACAACTCAACTGCCAGTACATCCCATGGCTCTGGGTCCATCACGGCCTCCACGATGGGCAGCCCGACATTGCCACATGCCACCGCACGCAATCCTGCGCTCAGCAGGATCTGTTCGAGCATTTGCACTGTCGTGGTCTTGCCATTGGTGCCGGTGATGGCCAGCCAGGGGGCAGCGTGGTCGGGATGACGAAGGCGCCAGGCCAACTCCACCTCTCCCCAGATCGGGACCCCTCGCTGCTTCGCCTGGGCCAACAATGGAGCCTCTGGAGACCACCCCGGCGAGGTGATCAGGACATCAATGCCCTCGGGGAGCAAGTCAGTCGCCCCCTGCCCCAGGTGGATCTCAGCGCCGAGCATCCGCAGCAACTCGGCCTTCTCCTGGCGGTCAGAGGAGTTTGAATCGTCCAGAGCGATGACTTGGGCACCCATGTGGGTGAGGTTGTCGGCTGCGGCAAATCCAGAGACACCCATCCCGGCGACACAGGCTCGCACACCACCCCAGTCATCGAGTCGCCCGAGATCATCGAGTGCCTTGGTCACGAGCCCACGACCCACTCTGCATAGAAGACACCCAAGCCAAGGGCGACGAGAATGCCGCAGATCAGCCAGAACCGGATCACCACCGTGATTTCCGCCCAGCCGAGCAACTCGAAGTGGTGGTGCAAAGGCGCCATCCTGAACAGTCGCTTGCCCTTGGTCGCCTTGAAGAAGCCAACCTGGAGGATCACAGACAAGGCCTGTACGACGAACAGCCCGCCCAGGAGAGCCAGCAGGAACTCGGTCCGGGTCAAGATCGCCATGCCGGCCAAGGCACCGCCCAGCGCCAGGGAACCGGTGTCACCCATGAAGATCTTGGCTGGAGAGGCGTTCCACCACAAGAACCCGAAGCAGGCCGCGGTGATCGCTGCGGCTACCACCGCAAGGTCCAAGGGATCACGCACTTCATAGCATTTTGGCCCAGGGGATCGCCCACACCACTGGTTGTTCTGCCAGATATTCACCAGCGTGTAGGCGCCGAAGACCATCACGCAGGCTCCGGCCGCCAGGCCATCGAGCCCGTCGGTGAGGTTGACAGCATTACTGGCACCTGTGATCAGAAGCCAGATGAAGGCCAAGGCCAGGGGCGTGGCCAGCACGAGGGAGCCTGAGTCACGGATGAAAGACACCGCGTGACTTGCCGGGGTCTGCCCTCGACTGTCGGCCAGCATGGGAGACAAGGACAACCAACCGAAGACCAAGGCAACTGACGTCTGACCGATGATCTTGGCATAACTGCGGAGTCCGAGATTGCGATTGCGGGAGATCTTGATGTAGTCATCGACAAAGCCCACTGCACCGAGACCGACGAACAAGAACAACAACAACAGAGCCGAAGCCGTAGGGGGGCGTCCAGTCAACAACTTGGCGCCGAAATAGGAGATCACGGTGCCCAGTACGATCACGAGGCCACCCATGGTCGGGGTGCCCCGCTTCTCATGATGGGTCGTCGGCCCATCTTCACGGATCAGTTGGCCGTAACCCCTGCGGGCCAAGAATGCGATGGCGAAGCGGGTGCCGATCAAGGTCAGGAAGAGCGATAGTCCTCCAGCCAGCAAAATGGCTCTCACGTGCCGGGGCCTCCCTACGTCTGACTGCCTTGATGAAGCAGGGCGTCAGCGACTGCTTCAAGACCGATTGAGCGTGATGCCTTGATCAACACCACGTCACTGCCGCCAGTATTGTCGCGCAGCCACTGAATCGCAGCTTCCACCGACTCGACCGCTATGGCGTGTTCCGGGTCACGCGTCAACGCAACCCGACCCTCGATTATCCCTGATGCGTTCGCCCCAACAGCGATGACCGTGTCGACGCCCTTTGTCTGGGCACCCAACTTGCGATGGCTCTGCTGACTGCTCTCACCCAACTCCAGCATCTCCCCCAAGACCGCGATGGTACGACGACCACACCGGCCCCCGATCGCGGTCAGGGTCTCAATTGCGGCCGCCATGGACTCTGGATTGGCGTTGTAGGCATCGTTGATGACGGCCAGACCGTCGGCGCGTTCGGCAAGCTCCATCCGCCATCGTGACAACGCCGTGACGGATTGAAGAGCCGAGGCACAACTTTGCAGGCTGCTCCCGCAGGCGAGCGCGGTGGCCGCGACCGCTCCAGCGTTGAGCGCTTGGTGTGCACCCAGCAGCTTCATTGAAATCTCTTTGGTCTCCTCCCCCCAGGTCATGGAGAACTGCGGTCGACCCAGGTCGTCCAAGTCAACTGGCCCAAGGCGCAGATCGGCCTCGTGGTGGTGCCCGAAGGTCACGACCGCACCGGCACAACGAGATGCCATGGCCGCGACCAATGGGTCGTCTGCGTTGAGGATCGCAACACCTTGCGGGCCCAGTGAGTCAACGATCTCGCCCTTCGCCAAGGCGATATTGGCCCGGCTGCCGAACTCCCCCAGATGAGCACTCCCGACATTGAGCACTAGGGCAATGTCGGGTGGCGCGATTTCGACGAGCTCACTCAGATGGCCGACTCCACGCGCCCCCATCTCAAGCACGAGGAAGCGCGTGCTCGCACTGGCCCGCAAGACCGTCAGCGGCAGACCGATCTCGTTGTTGAACGACCCGTGCGTTGCCACTGTCTCAGCCTGAGCACGCAAGACTGCGGCTAGGAGGTCTTTGGTCGAGGTCTTGCCTTGAGAGCCGGTCAAGGCAATCACCGTGAGCTGCGTTCGGAGGCGTTCCAAGACCTGTTTGGCAAGGACTTGCAGACCGGTTTGTACGTCGTCAACAACCACCGTGGGCAACTCCATGACCGGCCGCGCACCCAAGACGGCCACTGCTCCACCCTCTCGAGCCTGTGAAGCAAAACCATGGCCATCAACGTGTTCGCCTCGAAATGCCACGAACAGATCGCCTGATCCGGCCTGCCGGGAGTCAATGACCGCACTGCCGGTTATCTCCACCGCTGGGTCGCCGTAGACCGTCCCGCCAACGATCTTGGCGATCTCACCGAGCCTGAGGGGGATCACGCGCGCTGCTCCAATGCCCGTCGCAGTTGTTCACGGTCATCGAATGGCAGCACGTGATCACCGAAATCCTGTCCGGTTTCGTGGCCTTTCCCAGCAACGATCACGACATCACCGGCTCGAGCCCGAGCAACCGCTTCACGAATGGCTTCGGCACGATCGGGGATCTCCATCACGACTGCCCTCACTGACGGCTCGACCCTGTCTGCGCCTTGCTTCAACTGATCTCTGATCGAGGCTGGCGCTTCAGTTCGTGGATTGTCGTCGGTGATCACGAAATGGTCACTCAGTCGCGCCGCAACCTCACCCATAACCGCCCGCTTGCCCGTGTCGCGATCACCCCCAGCACCCAGGACCAAGATGATCTGTCCTGGGACCATGGATCGAAGCTCAGTGAGAGCTACTTCCAGAGCATCTGGTTTGTGCGCGTAGTCAACCAAGGCCATGAACTCCTGGCCTACATCGATGGATTCCAGGCGGCCTGGCACGCCTTGTCCCTTTGGGAGCCCTGAGGCGACCGCCTCTGGATCCAATCCCGCACTTGCCGCCATGGCGATGGCACACAGGGCATTGGCCACGTTGAACTCCCCCACCAGTGGGACCCTCGTGCGCAGGCGCAGTCCTGCAGGGCCCAGCACCTGAAAATCGGAGCCGCTCATGTCACTGACGATCTCAACTGCCTGCCAATCGGCGTCTCGGCCGCTGATGGACATTGTCTGCATGGGGATGGAGGCAAGCTCCAGCAAGCGTTCGCCGTAGGGGTCATCAACAGTGGTGAGTCCACGTCGGGCTCGTGTCGGCGTGAACAAACTGGCCTTGGCCGCGAAGTATTCGTCCATCGTGTGGTGGAAGTCCAGATGGTCACGACCGAGGTTCAAGAACGCCGCCACGTCGAATGTGATCGCATCCACTCTGCCCAGGACCAGCGCATGGGAGGACAACTCCATGGCACAACTGCGCACGCCCTGTTCAACCATCAACGCCAGCAAACCCTGCAATTCAGGAGCCTCAGGGGTGGTCAGGTCTGAGTCAACTTGTTGCCCATTGATCATCGTGCCAACCGTGCCAATGACCGCTGAGCGCACGCCTGATGCTCGAAGCGCTCCTTCCAGCAGCCGAGTAGTTGTGGTCTTGCCTTGGGTGCCGGTCACACCCAACATGTGCAGCGACCTGCTGGGGTGGTCGAAGATTTCGGCTGACAGCCTGCCCAGGATCGCTCGCGGATCTGCCACGACAAGAACCGGCACCGCCAAATCCGCACACATAGTCGCACCCTGCGCATCAGTCACGACTGCGGCCGCGCCGCGTCTGACAGCATCTTTGGCGAAGCTTGCTCCGTGGACGTGCTGTCCGGGCAGACCTACGAACAAGTCACCTGGCCAGAGTCGGTTGCTCGCCAAGGAGATCCCGCTGAGCAGGTGTCCTCGTGTTGTCCCCTGCACGCACTCTGCGTCAGAGAGCGCAGCGACGTCACTCAACTCAACTGGTCGCAGATGCTTTGGTCTTCCAGTGAAATCTTTCATCAAAGGCCGACGCTATCGACTGCCACGACCCCAGTACGCCGGCAGGTTGGCCGGTTCGGTCTCGGTTGGCGGAACAGCATATTTCTGCAGGACATAGTTCATGATCTCGTGGAAAACCGGCCCAGCGGTGACACCGCCCGCGGCACCTCCCGCTCTAGGGTGACGAACCACCACATAGACGGTGAACCGGGCGTCATCTGCGGGAGCGAACCCGCCGAAGGACACATCAAAACCGCCATCCCGATAGCAATTGCAGGCACCACCAACCGCTTGCGCGGTACCGGTCTTACCTGCGACCCGGTAGCCTGCGACCCCTGCTTTGGGCGCCGTACCAACACCTTCTGTGGTCACCATTTCCATCATCTGGCTGACTTGTGTGGCTGCGCGTTTGCTGACTGCGCGGGCTCGAGTCGTGGTGTCAGTGCCAACGTTGAGACCCGATGAGGTCTTCTCCTTGCCCTGCACCAGGCTAGGGGTGATCTTCTCTCCTGAGTTGGCCACGGTATTGACCGCGGTGGCCATCTGCAAGGCGGTTACGGCCACTCCTTGACCAAAACTGATATTTGCCTTCGACAAGGGCGACCAGGCAAGTGGGTCGGGGAGCAAACCCCGAGACTCACCCGGCAAGCCAATATTGGTGCGCTCGCCCAGCCCGAACTTCTTCAGGTAGCTCCACAGTTGGTTTGCGGAAAATTGCTCAGCCGCGAGGACGGTACCGATATTTGAGGATTTTGCAATCACGCCGGTAGCGGTCAAGTTGAGGCGGCCGTGATCGAAGTAGTCGTGGATGATCCTGTCCATGACCGGCAACTCACCTGGCACCGTGATCTGCGTCGTGGGGGTGACCTTGTCGGCATCCAAGAGCGAGGCAAAAGTGAGCACCTTCTCGACCGAGCCGGGCTCATAGACATCGCTGACGGCCCGTGCGCCGAGGTCATCTTTGGAATAGCGCAGTCTGTTGTTTGGATCGAATGTGGGGTAATCGGCCAAGGCGAGCAACTCACCTGACTTCGTATCCATGACAACTGCCGTGCCGGAGTTGGCATCAGCACGTTGCACAGCATCGCGAAGGACCCGTTGGGAAAACCACTGGACATCACGGTCAATCGTCAAGGAGATGTCATCGCCATTCTTAGGGGCGGTCATCGACTTTGACCCCAGTGGCATCTTGTTGCCAGAGGCGAGCTCAAAGGTCTCCTTGCCATCTACCCCGGACAGCTGCCGATCAAAAGATCGTTCGAGACCTCCTTTGCCCATTTCCTTACCCTCTGACTCTGCGTCCTCGCCCAGGTAACCGAGCAAGTTGGCAGCTACGTCACCGGCCGGGTAGCTACGCACAGGATCAGGACGTGAGGCGACTCCCTTGAACTTCTTCGCGGCAATCTCATTCAAGACCTCGTTGCCCAAGGTGGCTGGCACGCGTCTGGCAAGATAGGCAAACTGCGAATCAGGCTCTTGCAGCTTGGGCAAGACCTCGAAGTAGTCGACATTGAGCTTGTCCGCCAGAATCTTGGCGATCGCCGCAGCATTGGGCGCAGTGACCTGAGGATCGGCAACAAGCATGAGCCCCTCAACTGATTCAGCCAGTGGCTCGCCATTGCGGTCAAGGATCGCGCCACGAGCCGCTGGGAGGGGCAAGGTCACCAAACCGGAATATCCGGCCTGTCGGGCGATCTCCTTGGCCCCCACGGTTTGCACCTGCACCAATCGGGCACCGAAAATAGTCAGCACGAACAGCACCAAGACCATGGCAAACCGCAACCTGGCATGCACGGAACCTCGCCGGTTCGCTCCGGCACTGAGGCCGGTTGCAGCCTGTGATCTAGAGGAGGGTGTCACCAGCGGGCTCCAGATTTGCGTTGGGTCTAACGGTGTTGCCTATTTCTACCGTGCGGGCTCGAAATGTTGGGGGAAGCCGCTCCGTGTGCTCGTCCACCTTATGGAGACCCTGTCTTATGGGGACACCGCTTCATGGGGACACTGCCTCAGTGGCCCCATCCTGAGGAGCAGCGGGGACCTCCTGTGCAGTTTGAGGTGTGCCGGACAGGTCCATTGAGCTACTCGCAGGCACCTTCACCACAATCGGTTTGGGGTTGAGGGCAGGTGGCTTCTTGCTGGGGTTCTGGTTGATCTGGATACCAGCGCCACCAACCGCAGGTTGGGCATCCCCCTTCACTGTTCCGTCCTTGAGGCTCAGGAATGCCGGCGCTGGAGGGGGCACCATTCCCATCCGCTTGGCCCTGGACGCCAGCGCTTGAGGGTCTCGCAGCGCGGAGAGCTCCAGAGCCAAACGCTGCCTCTTGGCCTTCAAGGCATCTGCCTTTGCTTGGAGCCTCGTCGTCTCGAAGGCCTTGTCCTGCATGCTGGTGTTGAAGGCCAACAGTCCCAAGACCCCAGAGACCAAAATGGCCATCACCAAGATGATGAAGGGCGCAGTTGGTGGCCGCCCCGACAAAGGAGGCACAACCGTGAGCCGAGCCCGCTCCACCGCCTCCTCAGCAAAGCGTGGTACTCGTAGTCGGGATGATGACAAATTGGTACTCATGCCGCTTTCCCTTCGGTTACGCGTTGTGCAGCCCGCAATCGCACCGATGCGGAGCGGGAGTTCTCATCAACCTCTGCCACAGACGCCTGCTCAGCTCCCCGGGTGAGCAGTCGCAACGGGGGCTGATGCTTCGACGCCGTCACCGGCAGATCAGGGGGGAGCTTGGACGTCGTGTACTCGGCCAGGGTCCGTTTCGTGATCCGGTCTTCAAGCGAGTGATAGCTCTCCACCACGATCCGGCCGCCCACAGCGAGCGCGTCAATGGCCGCGGGCAGGGCCCTCTCGAGCACACCCAACTCGTCATTGACTTCGATCCGCAGCGCCTGGAAGGTGCGTTTGGCCGGATGTCCTCCGGTGCGTTGCGAAGCCGCTGGCAACGTGCTCCTGAGTAGCTCCACCAGCCTCGCGGAGTTGCTGAATGGCTCACGATCGCGCTCCTTGACGATCGCTCTGGCAATCGGGCGAGCAAAACGCTCCTCGCCGTACTGCTTCAAGATCCTGGCCAAGTCAGCGAACGAATAGGTGTTGAGCACCTCCGCTGCAGTGATGCCGCTGGAGTTGTCCATCCGCATGTCGAGAGGCGCGTCTTCGGCATAGGCAAATCCCCGCTCACGCAGATCCAACTGCATCGAGGAGACGCCCAGATCAAAGAGCACACCCTGCACTCGCTCCAGTCCCAAGTCAGCAAGCACTTGTGGGATCTGGTCATAAACCGCATGCACCAGAGTCACCCGGTCACCAAATGTCATGAGCCGGGCGCCGGCACGGTCCAAGGCTTGGGGGTCACGATCGATGCCCACAACCCGAGCATTCGGACAATCTCGTAATACCGCCTCTGCGTGACCGCCCAAGCCCAGAGTCGCGTCAATAAGCACAGACCCTGGGGATTCAAGTGCTGGCGCCAGGAGTGCCACGACCCGCTCCAACAAGACCGGGACATGGGCTTGGTTTGTCATCAACTCAACCCACCAGGCGAGCCATGGCCGAGAGACCAACAATCAAGGCGGCTACCACCGTTGACATCACCAAGGTCACGAAGCTCACCAAGATGGAGTCGCGTACCTCGTGGCGCACCCGCCGCCGCTGCTGCGGCTGGCTGGATAGGCAAGTGTTGCCACTCATCTGGATCGACCCCTCGTTTGTTGGCTGACATCTGGAGATCGCCTGACCAGGTTCAGCGTCCGCCCAAGGCGTGCCGCGAATGGGCAACGGGAGGGAAGCGGCCAACTGGCGCCGGGGAAGGTGCGTCAGTGAGCCCACCTTGGGCGGACGCGAGCCTCGTCATGCGATCACCGTTATTGAGTTGTGAAACTTCGTTGTCAGAAGCCAGGGAGAATCTCTTCTTGAATGTCGGAATAGCTCGGCTCCTGCATGTCGGTGTAGGCCTCCCACTTGGCTGGCTGCCAGATCTCGAGCCGGTTGTAGAGGCCGATCACGACGACCTCACCCTCGAGTTCGGCGTACTTGCGCAACTCTGGGGTGATCGTGATCCGCCCTTGGGCATCAGGGATCTGCTCACTGGCCAGGGCAAAGAGCATGCGGCCGTAGGCCCGAATCCGACCATCGGTCTGGGAGGCCTGGGCGAACTTTTCAGTGAACACGTCAAAGTCGGCCTTGGTGCGCACATCGAGTGCTCGGTCTTGACCACGTGTGATCACCAGTCCTTCCTTCATCGCCTCACGAAACTTGGCTGGAAGGAAGATCCGCCCCTTGGCATCCATCTTCGGAGTCGCGGTGCCACTGAACATCTGCGACACCTCTCTTCCTCCACTTTGCACCACCGTACTCCACAATCCACCACAACGCACTACTTTTCTGCATTCTTACACCACTTTCTCGGCACATGCGCTCCACAAACCAGAAATTTGAACTGCGGGCAGGCTGAATTCACTGCGGAAAGCAACTGGAAATCGTGGAGCGCCGGCCCACGCGGCCAGGGCTATGGCCACTCCGCTGCTGACTCACCCATCTCAAGGCCATCGCTTGCGATGAAGTGGAGGATTGTGGAGGGTGGCGGCTCTTGAGTCAGGAGAATTGGCCGCCATCAAGGCAGCGGTGAACCACCTGTGAAGCGGTTTTGGGGACGTGCGCTGAACTCAGGTGCGCGGTTAGATGACGACGCGCGGGAGGAGATCTATCAAAAAGGGCTTTCGCCGTCTTGGCGGCGAGGCTTGGTAAAGCCATCAGTGATGATGTTGTCGGCGCCGGCTGACTCCTTGGCTGCTTGAGTGCCTCGCCAAGAGGCCAAGCTGATTGTGGTTGCCGTGACCATCACCACAAATCCCACGACGCCCAACCATGTTTGTTGAGACATGGCAGCCCCCAAGACCATCGCCAGACCGATCACCGCACCAAGGACAGCAATACCCGCGCGGATCTTCGTGGCCCGCTCAATGCGTCGACCACGCAGAGTGGCCACGAATCGTGGGTCTTCTGCGGCAAGCGCTTGCTCCATTTGCGCGAGCAAACGGTTTTCCTCGTCTGATAATGGCACCGCGACTCCTCCTTGGTACGCCATCCAGTCTAGGCAGGCACCCGGCCATCCGGGTAGGCAAGGTCGAATATTTTTTCAGCACCGTCGACTGAGTCAGAGCAGTGCGGCTGGAGCGACCATCACTTGGCCATATTTGAGAGCCACTGCGTCAACGGCTGCGTCCAACTCTTCCCAACCACAATCTCGCTCCCCCAACACCATCTGTTTGTGAACTTGCTCTTTGGGGAGCAAGCCCTCCAATCTCACTCCGACCAAACGGATCCGCACTCGCTGCAGAGCCAAGCGCTCAAAAAGTCTGCACGCTTGGCCATAGATCATTTCGGTCACGTCTGTAGCTTCCCCGAACTGCCCAGATCTGGTGATAGTGGTGAAATCGGCAAATCTGAGCTTGAGCACCACGGACTGCCCTACCAACCGAGCCGACCTGGCCCTGGCCCCCACCTTGTTGGAGAGCCGGAGGATCTCACGGCGCAGGTGGACGGGGTCATCGGTGTCCTTGTCGAAGGTGCGTTCTGAGCCAATACTGCGGTCAACTCCGCTGGCATCACTCACCTGCACTCGCTCGTGCTGATTTGCCCCCCAGGCAAGCATTTGCAGATTGCGACCAGCGGCAACACCCAAGATGCGCTGCAAGATCTCCAGTGGAGTGTGTGCCACATCCCCGACAGTGAACAAGCCCATCTTGTGCAGACGCTCACGACTCTTCTCTCCCACACCAGGCAAATCCCCGACATCCAATGGATGCACGATCGAGGCGACTTGCTCAGGGGGCAAGACGAAGACCCCATCAGGTTTGGCCCTACAACTGGCCAACTTCGCCATGGGCATGGAGCCAGCAATCCCGACCGAACAGGCGATTTGTTGCTCATCAGCAACTCTCGCCCTGATCGACTCTGCTATCTCCAAAGGTGCACCAAGACAGCGATTGCTCCCAGAAACATCCAGATAGGCCTCATCAAGGGAGGCCACTTGAACAGCAGGAGTGACCTCTCGCAGAAGGTCCATCACCGAAGAGGAGACCAACTCATATTCTGAATGGTCTGGGGCGAGCACGGCAGCTTGTGGGCAGAGCCGTTGCGCGCGGAGCATCGGCATACCTGACCGGACTCCATGCGTGCGAGCCGGATAGTTGGCTGCCAGGACAACCCCCCGTTGCCCACCACCAATGATCACCGGCTTGTCTTGCAGCTCTGGACGATGACGAAGACTCACTGACGCGAAGAAGGCGTCCATGTCAACGTGCAGGATTGCACAGGAGCTAGGAGCGGATTTCATCGGAAAGCCGCTCTAGGCGCTATCTCCAGGACTAGATCAACACACTGCCAAGGCGTGCATCTGAGTAGCCAATGTGAGGTATTCAGGTCGCTCGGCCACAGCGCGTTCGAGCTCCACCAAAGCCGCGATCGCACCAACCTCGAGGTCGACAATCGTGGCCGGCACCAGATCAGCAAAAACTCGCACGGCTTGCAGGGATTGCAATGAATAACCCGACTCATCCAGCAAGTCGCGCAACTCTTGAGCCGTGAAGCGATGCTCACGATCAGCACCAGGATCGTCCAACAGCCTGCGAGCTTGCTGGAAATGCCCGGACATGGCTTGGCTGAGCACAGCGGCATGACGCTGTCGCACGAGCAATGACAAGGCGCCGCCGGGTCGGAGCACCTTGGCAATCGACGACAATGCGGCTCGGTGGTCTTCGACCACACCAAACACCTCATGACACAAGACCAGATCGATATCAGCCAAGTCATGGTCAAGTCGCCCAGCAGCAAGATCACCGAGATCGCCTTGGAGCCCGACCACCCGAGCAGCAACCCCACTCTCCTGAGCTCGCCGGTCTGCAGCAGCCAAGGCATCCGGGCTGGGGTCAATGACCGTGACCTGATGTCCGAGCTCAGCGATACGCACCGCGAACCCGCCAGTGCCACCACCAATGTCAAGCACACGCTGTGCTCTAGGAGCATCAGCTGCCTTGGGACTGCCAGGCGGATTGGGACTGCCGACCAGAAGCGGCTGCAACTTCTCCCAGACGACTGCAGTGCGGGCGAAACTGTGACGCTGCGAGGGCCGCTCAACGCGCTCAGACTCTGCCATGAGCCCAACAGTAGTGTGCTCAACCCGAGCTCCCCTGACTTCGATGCCACAACTTTCGTGATGCCTGCGCTGCAACTGCCTCTGGGGATGCCCCAGCAGGCCTCAGATCTGCATAGGGAGACACCCGATAACCGCTGGAGTGCACCAAGACTCGTCTGGGGCCAGTCGGCTCAGCCGAGGCCACAGGAGCATCTTCGAGTCGGGCCCAGACCACAGCCAGCCCTTGAGCCTGCCACAGTGAATGCAACTCACCGAGATCCCAGACCTGGCTGGCCAGCACAGAGACGCCCCGCTTGCCCGTACGACGCAAAGTGCCGCGGACCAGGAGCAACCAAGATCCAAAGACCGTGGCCGCGCAGTCACCTTGGACGGACTCGAAGAAGGTCGCATCCACGGGGCCAGTTGCATCATCAAGAGTCAAGAAGATGACTCTACGGCCTGACCTGACCGGAGGGGTTTGGGTGGCGACTTTGACTCCAGCAACCAACACCTCTGCCCGATTGCGGGTCTGAAGTAATTGCTCAGATCGGGTTACGCCCAGCAGGTCGAGAAACTCGGCATAGAAATCAACAACATGCCGACTGGCATCGAGGCCCAGAACTTCCAACTCGGCACGCACTCGCTCCATCGCAGACATCTCAGGAAGCCCGACCGACAATTGCTGATCCGCACCAATGTCCAAGGTGAGCTGATAGGACTGGATCTCCCCCGAGTTCTTCGGCAACCCCCTTGCCCGCTTTATGCCAGCACGCTTGTCTGCCCGACGTAGATGCTCCAAGTCATTGACCTGCAACAGCAGATCTCGGCGAGTCAGTTGAGTACGCCGACGCGTGTGCTCCTCACCAATGCAGTGGACCTGATCAAAGGCGCCAGCGAGCACTAGAGATTCAACGACCGGGCGAGAAATCGTGGCTCGTTGCCAAAAATCACTCAACGAAGCAAACGGGCTCCCAGATCTTCGGGAAGCCAGGATCTGATCGATCTCACCAGAGCTGATCCCTTTGACCTCCTCCAATGCCAGCCGAATGCCATATCCGTGGTTGGTCTTCTCCACTGCATATGCCTTCTCGCTGGCGTTTATGTCCAGCGGCAAGACCAAGATGCCAAGTTGACGAGCATCATCGAGCAGCAGCCTCTTTGGATACATGCCTGGGTCATGGGTGAGCACTCCAGCCAAGAAGTGCGCTGGCCAGTGCGCCTTGAGCCATGCTGATTGGAAGGTGGGCAGAGCAAAAGCAGCTGCATGCGCCTTGCAAAATCCGAAGGATCCGAAGGCCTCCAGAACTTCCCAGATCTGCTCAATCAGCCTGACTGAATAGCCACGCTCAAGGGAACGAGCGAAAAACCAGGATCGTGTCTTGGCCATCTCCTCAAAATTGCCCAAGGCTCGACGCGCTTGGTCTCCTTCAGCAAATGAGCATCCGGTGAACTGGGCGATGATTTCGATGACTTGCTCGTGGTAGACCACGACCCCATGAGTGCTGGACAGGATCGGACGCAAATCTTCATGGAGATAGGTGGGCAGGCGCCAACCTTGCTTAGCATCGAGATAGGGCCGAATCATGTCGCTCTTGACTGGCCCGGGCCGAAACAAGGAGATGTCGGCAATGACGTCTTCAAAGTCATCGATGCCTGATTTGCCGACCAACTCGCGTTGTCCGGGTGATTCGATCTGGAAAATACCCAGCGTCTTGGCGCTGGAGATCAACTTGTACGTGGTCGGATCTGTAAAGGGCACCTGCTCTGGGTCATCAAGATCAACCCGAACACCATCGACCTTCTCAATCAGCTCAACCGCATGAGCCATCGCCGACTGCATCCGGATGCCCAACACATCCAATTTGAGTAGCCCCAACTCCTCCACATCATCCTTGTCGAATTGGCTCATCGGATAACCCATCGAACTGGCTTCGACTGGGGTGCGGTCAAGAAGCGAAGTGTCTGACAGGAGGACCCCACAAGGATGCATCGCGATATGACGAGGCAAACCATCGAGGCTTTCGACCAAACTGAAGAAGAGCTCAAGAGAGCCCGTCTCACCGAGGAGCATGCGTCGCGAGGAGCGTAAGTCTCTCAACTCAGGAAGATCACGGATCGCTGAGCTGGCATCACGGGCCCGCACATGAGGAAAGGCCTTGGCCAGAGCATCGATCTCACCGATTGGCATGCCAAGTGCAGCACCGACATCACGGATCGCATGCCGCACCTTGTAGGTGTCCATCATGGAGACCATCGCGCACCTCTGGGGGCCAAAGCGCGCCATGATCGCGTCGTACACCTCCAGACGCCGGGCAGACTCGACATCAATGTCTATGTCTGGCAGGCAAGTGCGCAGCGGAGACAAGAAGCGCTCCATCAACAAGCCATGGCGGATTGGGTCAACACCGGAAACACCGAGCAGGTAGTTGACCAAACTGCCCGCCCCAGAGCCACGTGCAGCACTACGAATGCCCAGCTCCCTGATCAAACCGGTGATCTCTGATACGGCTAGGAAATAGGAGGCATAACCCAAACTGTCGATCGTTTGGAGCTCGTCATCGAGTCGCTTCCAGATGCGTTGTCGTGCAGAGTCGCCATAGCGGCTCGGGATCGCTGACTCACACCTGTGCCGCAAAACCACCTGAGCTTCAGTAGTACTGGCTCGCCTCCCTGCCACCTCAAACTCTGGGAAATGCACTTCGCCAATGCCCAGATCAACTCTCGGGTCGAGTACGCATCGCTCAGCAGTGAGCCTGGTGTCAGCCAACAATTTCGCTGCCGAGCTTTGCCCCAGCCCAGCGCCGCGGCAAATGTCGTCAGCAATCATCTGCATCTGCTGGCCTGACTTCAAATAGCCCTCGGCATTGCCACGGTCAAGATGTCGGACAGCCAAGGGCACCAGCCTGCGAGTGGCATCCAAGATGTCGGCAACTGGCGCATCTGTGCGGTCAAGGTGGCGAACCGCATTGCTCAGCACGGTTGGCACCGCATGCTGCTGCGCCAAACCGGCCATCCGGGCCGCATGAGACAGGCTGCCCGGACCACTGCCGGGCAGCCGATGTGACACAAGCTCAACTACGAGTCTGTCGGCAACCAGGTTTCTCCATCTACGCAGGGTGTCGGCTGCCAGATCGTCACGATGTCGGGCCACTTGCCGCCCCAGATCTGAATCAGGGCCAAGCATTACGAGCACTTCAGCTTCGTTGAGATATTCAGCCACCAACTCTGGGGATACCGTTGGTTGCTCCCGCTCTGCGGTGGAATTTGCGTGAGCTGCAGAGATCAGGCGACACAACGCACCCCACCCAGCCTTACTGCCAGCTAAGAAGGTGACGCGTGGAAAGGCAGGATCCTTGACCCTGCCACCTTTGGCCGGTGTAGGAAACCTGAACTCTCGACCAACTGGCTGGTGAGCAGTAGTCCGGGGAGCCGAGTAGACAGCCAGGTCGACACCGAGGATGGGCCTGATCCCAGCGGCACGACAGGCATTTGCAAACCGAACTGCGCCATAGACCCCATCGCGATCGGTCAGCGCAAGAGCATCCATCTCGAACTCAGCGGCCCGCTCCACCAGCAAGTGTGGATGCGTGGTGCCGTAGCGGAGTGAATAGCCAGAGGCAACATGGAGATGGACGAATTGCTCAGGCACTTCTGGGCCTCAAGACCAACCCCGTGGACAGGGGTAGATGTGAATCCAGACCCAATGAGGTCTCGATCAACGCCAAGAAATGGTCGACTTCGCGGATCAAATCATCGGCTTCGCGCACCGAAACGGAGTACGACGAATCAGTCTCGGCGTAAGCCCGCTTTTGTGCTGAGGCGGCAAAGAGGTCGGCCCACTCGGAGAACTCAGGAGCCAACTCCGCCAGAAGCACCCAGACATTCTTCTGGGCACGCCGCTCACCTTGGCTGGGTCGCGCCCTGGCCGCCAGCAGCGCGGCAGTGGCTTGCAAAGCCGCCACATGCGCTCCGGCATATCGTCTGGGGGTGTCGTCAATAGCATTGATCGCATCGGTCAAGGACTGGGCCGCACGCAGCAAATAGGCATGACTGGTCGCTGGCAGGAAGGGGAGCATCGCTGTCTCTCAATCCATGGCCCGGGCAAGGCGCCAGTTGCCCTCAGACCAGTTGAAAGCCAGATCAAAGACTCCGAAGCCAGCCCCTGAGTCGCTGGGGTCGACAACTCGCCCCGATCTCAGCCGGGCCCCTGGATCAACGGCCATGACCCGCCAGATCTCGCATTCGTCCAGCAGATTTGTATCGATTGCGGCCGCGGACCCACCTTGACTGGCCTTCCCACTGAGCCACCAGGCTCCGGTCTCAACCCAATAGGCGACCACTTCCTTGACCTGCCAGAGCCTCCCGCGCCACAAGAACTGGTCGGGCTCCTCGCCACCACTCTGGCCGCCTCTTCGCACCTCAATCGGGTCGTCGTAATGTCGCATCTGTTTTCCTAACCTCAGACGACCCCGCGATCTGCCTCCGACAGCAAGTGGGGGTCGAAGTCACTCGCTGCCGGAGGCAATATCCGAACATTTGTTCGAACAAGTAAAGACTAACCCCACCCTCCGACAGTTGGTCAAGAGCAGCGGCAAACAAAGTTTGAACCAGCCAGCGTGAGGCCTGATCCGTTGCTTGACCAGATCGCACATCTACGATTGCTGGCACCCAGCAACTGAGTCAGACCACCCATACGGATTGAGGCCACTTGTCATGAGTCAACCCATCGAGATCTGGATCAATCCAGCATGTTCAAAGTGCCGCACGGCCCAACAGGCTCTTGATGAGGCTGGCGCAGACTACGTCGTACGCCGTTATCTGGATGAACCGCCAACCGTCGCCGAGTTGACCGAGGTGCTCAATCGGATGGGACTGGAGCCTTGGGACATCACTCGCCCCAAGGAGACCCACGACGCCGGCATCGAGATCCCAAAGGATGCCGACCATCGCAACGAATGGCTCATCGCAATGTCAGCCAACCCGATGATCATCCAGCGTCCCATCATCACCGCTACGGATGGCACCACCGTAATCGCCCGAGATCCAGACACCTTGGACAGCGTCATCCCCTGATTGCAGGAATACATTCAAGCCGTCACCGGGTTGATCCGACACAGACATCGATGCAGGTGTCTTGCGCCAAGGAGGCTCCATGACCAACTTGATCCCATTGGTCTTCTCAAGTGGCTGGGCCAGCGGCGTCAACGCCTATCTGGTCGTGTTGGTCTTGGGCCTGGCTGATCGATTCGGGGATTTCACCGAGATTCCTGACATCTTGGCGCGCACCGACGTGCTCATCGGCGCGGGCCTGCTCTACGTGATGGAGTTCGTAGCCGACAAGGTGCCCTATATCGACTCGGCATGGGACACGATCTCCACCTTTGTCAGACCCACCGTGGCAGCAGCCATCGCAGTCGCGATTGGCACCCACCAAGGCACCTCGGCCATCGAGACCATCGGCCTGGCAGGTTTGGGCGGCGGCACCGCATTTGCCTCGCACTCGGTCAAAGCCGGGTCACGCCTGGCCGTGAACTCCTCCCCCGAGCCAGTCAGCAATCTGATTGCCAGCCTTGCCGAAGACGGCTTGGTGGTTTGCGTCATGGTGCTGTTGATCCACCACCCCTGGATCGCCCTGGCCATCACCTTGACCCTGCTGATCGCCGGTCTTGGCCTGTTGTGGTGGCTGATGGGCAAGATCCGACGCGGTTGGCGTCGTTGGAAGGGACGCCCGATCACATAAGGTAGCCGCCATGCGTGTGGTGATCATCGGTGGCGGACTCGGCGGCATGGCCACCGCCGTCAGATTGGCCAAGATTGGTCACGCGGTCACCTTGGTGGAGGCTGCCAGCCGGATGGGCGGCGCGATCGGCACGGTCACGAAGGGGGATTTCGCTTGGGACACCGGCCCGAACTCAACTCTCCTACCAGCAGTACTCCGTGATCTCTTCCGCAAATCGGGACGCCCCCTGGAGCGAGAGTTGGAGTTGGTCCCGTGCACCCCAACCCGACATGTCTTCTACCGCAAGTCAAAAAAGCTGGGCGAAGTCGACCTGCCCAGTGGCAGCAGGGGCGACCAGATCGCTGCCCTGAACGAAATGGGCAAGGACTTGGGAGCCCAATGGGCCGCCTACACCGATGCCTTCGCTGACGATTGGGAGGCTTTGCGCAAGGACTTCTTCGAGCGCCCTTGGTCACCACATCACGCCAGCAAGCACACGATGGCCCTGATGCGCTCACGCTTGACCCTGCACAAGGCCGTGAACCGCTCCTTGAAGGATGAGCGCTTGCGGTTGCTGGCCCTGTATCCAGCCATAATCGCGGGCCAGGACCCACGAAGCATGCCGGCCTGGATGGGGCTCAGCAGTTACCTGGAGCAAAACTTCGGCCTCTGGAAAGTCGTTGGGGGCATGGGTGCCCTGAGCGAAGCGCTCACCCAACGACTCGACACCAGGGGCGTCGAGGTGCTCACCGACACTCGGGCCATCGACCTGGTCATCCAAGATGGCCAAGTCATCGGCGTGCAACTACCCGACGGTGTCCTGGACGCCGACAGGGTTGTCTGCGCCATTGACCCACGCAGGCTGCCTGCACTCCAACACGCGACCCATCACAATCTCCCTGCGATGCCACCGTTGATGTGCCATCTGGGCCTGAGCGGGGAGCTGCCGCAAATGCCAGACGAGTACGTCGTACACGGCGACCCGACCCTCGTCGTACGCACCAACAACCAAGCACCTGAAGGCGCTGGAGCATGGACACTCCTCGGACGTGGCCGGATCAATGACGACCTAGTCCAGACCTTGGCCAATCGCGGTCTGGACATCAACCGCAATGTCGACATCCGTCTGACCCGCACGGCCAAGGACATGGTCATGGAGTGGAATGGGTCACCCTATGGACCACTCTGGCGCGGGCGCGGCACCGTCACCCGCACGATCGGTAATGCTGGCCCAGCAGACGGATCCCTAAACGGGCTCTACCTGGCTGGCGCACACACCCACCCGGGCGCAGGACTCCCCCAAGTCGGGCTCAGTGCTGCCAATGTGGCCCAGTTGATCGGCCCTGCCTGATCACCACCACCCGGCAGGTGGCTGTGACCTGCGGGTCAGTCAGTTTGATTGCAGCGCAGAGCCGCAAAGATCTCGCGCGTCGCCTTTGAACGATTGAGGGTGAAGAAGTGCAGGCCTGGCGCACCGCCTTCAAGGAGTTCATCACACAACTCGGTGGAAATCTTGATCCCCTCAGCTCGCAGAGCGGCGGGGTCGTCACGCAGGGGCTCGATACGGTCCAGCACCTCTTGAGGCATCTCACGGCCAGACAACTCAACCATCTTCGACATGGCTTGGTAGTTCAGGATCGGCATGATGCCGGGGATGATCGGGATGTCGACGCCCATGGCCCTCGCCCGCGCAACCAGATCGAAGTAGTCCGATGCCCGCAGCACCATGTCGGTGATCGCGAACTCAGCACCTGCATCACGCTTGGTCTTGAGCACCTCGGTGTCACGCTCCAGCGAGTCAGCCTGGATGTGCCCCTCAGGGAACGCAGCAACTCCGATGGAGAGTTGCGAAGTTTCACGAATGTAGGCGATCAGTTCATCGGTGTGGTCGAAGCCGCCGCTGGTCGACACCCACTCCGCACCAGGTCCAGCAGCAGGGTCTCCCCTGAGAGCCAAGACGTTTTGCACGCCAGCGGCTTCGAGGTCATTGAGGATTGCCCCAATCTCTTCCGCGGTGTGCCCCACACAAGTCAAATGAGCCATCGGCACCATGGTGGTGTCACTGGCGATGCGCTCGGTGATCGCAACGGTGCGATCACGGGTGGTGCCACCAGCCCCATATGTGACCGAAACGAAGGTCGGCGACAAGGGCTCTAGCTCTGAGATTGATCGCCAAAGCACCTCTTCACCCGCCTCGTCCTTGGGCGGGAAGAACTCAAAGGAAAACGAGATCTCTGGGCCGCGCAGCAGATCTGCGATGTACGACGAGTCCGACTGTGATCCCTGAGCCATGTGGCGAAGGATACAAAGCTATGGTCATGGGGTGACCCCGTATGACGCATCTTGGGACGCCCAGACCATCGATCTGGTGCTTGGCGAGTTCATCGACACCCAACAGGAGTGGCTCAGGCATCTTGGTCCTGACTCCGACAGCTTGATCCAAGCCGCTCGCGACAGCGTTTCGGGGGGCAAGCGCTTCCGAGCCGCCTTTTGCTGGTGGGGCCATCTGGCCATCGACGCACCATTGGACCCGCAGGCCTTGGCGCGGGCGTGCGCTTCATTGGAGTTGTTGCACGCAAGCGCGCTCGTTCACGACGACTACATGGACGCCTCGGACACCCGCCGGGGCAGGCCCTCAGCCCATCGTGCTTTCGAAAAGCTCCACCGCGCCAATGGCTGGTCGGCATCGGCAGAGCAATACGGCGCATCCGCAGCAATCCTGCTGGGCGACTTGCTGCTGAGCTGGGCCGATGAGCTACTCCGCACCTCAGGGCTCCCCAGCGATCGAATCCTGCGGGCCCTTCGCTATTTCGACCTGACTCGCAGCGAAGTCGTGCTCGGGCAATTCCTCGACATCTCAGCACAGGCCCGAGGTGCAAATGACGTGGACACCGCAATGAAGGTGGTGCGCTACAAGTCCGCGAAATACTCCATCGAGCGCCCTCTGCACGTGGGCGCTGCTCTGGCTGGCGGGTCTGATGAGTCGATCGAGCAGCTCACTCGTTTCGGACTTCCCTTGGGCGAAGCCTTCCAGTTGCGCGACGACCTGCTCGGGGTCTTCGGTGACCCCGAAGTCACCGGCAAGCCTGCGGGAGATGACCTGACTGAAGGCAAGCGGACCGTCCTGATCGCCCTGGCCATGGACGGTTTGGCCACAGATCAGGCCCAAGAGCTCGACCGTTCGCTGGGCACGAGTCTGTCAACCGATCAGGTTGAGCGACTCCGGCATCTGATCGAGAAATCCGGCGCCCGCGAGCAGGTTGAGCAGGTGATCGATCAGCTCACCCAAACCGCCCTGAAGTCTCTGGAGCAGGCCGAGATCAATGAAGGTGCTCGTCAGGCTCTGGGGCAACTAGCTCAAAGCGCCACCCAACGCACGGTGTAATGCGGCCCTGGGTAGTGCCGCCCTGGGTAATGCCGCCCTGGCAGGGAGGTCAAACGTCTAGAGGGCTACGAACACCGCAAATGCCGGCTCAGCCAAGGCGCGATCTTCCAGCACCGGGATCAGATCGGCCAGGGCTTGATGAGCGCCTGTCCACAGCACGAGCGTCTTGCGGGGCAGCTCCGCAAGACAATCCGCCAAGGCATCGAGATTCTTCCCGTAGTGATCAGGGAAGTCCAAGACCTGCCCAAAGGCAGCCAGCGCCTCGTGCCGATCGACAATGAGCGACCCGTCAATCACCTGACAGTGCCAACCCCGCTGCAATGCTTGGTGGGCAATCGGCTCAACATCTAGGTGCTCGGCTTGGTAGATGCCCGCTGGCGCCTGACCATTGAGTACCTCGACCACTGACGTCATGGGACCACCCTACGGAAACTTTCATAGTGGTCAGCCGTGTAATAGAAGGTGCCATCTTGGCCTGCCACGATCCTTCGGGCGCCTCGCGAGGAGATGCCCGGAGTCTGCACGGTGTATTCGCGATAGAAGTTCGGGTGCTTGTGGGGCAGACGACCTTCGTAGTTGCCAAACCTGACCCCATCTCGGGGATAGGGAAATGGGCCGCCGGCCCTGATCAACTTGACCGTGTGTTGGGCTTGTGGTGGCAGAGACGCGAAGGAGATCTCGTCACTGTTCTGAGTGCTGCTGGCTGCCTGTCCCCCATCAGGGGTTCGGACAATCTGCCCCGCGTCCGGGGAGCGCACGCCTTGCTCGGCATTGGGGGCTTGTACGCCGTACAGCAGCGCGACACTGGCCAGAACGAGCGCAAGCGCGATGCCGAGTAGTTGCGCGCGGTTGAGCCGTCTCATCAGACCACAGTCTCAGACCAGGGCTTGGGCACGTCTCTTGACCTCAGCGCCACGGTTTTCCCTGAGCGCATCGATGGGGCGACCCGGTAGCGATTCGTCTTCAGCGAAGATCCACTCCAACATCTCAAGGTCGGAAAAACCGTGGTCGCTCAGCATGGTGAGCAACCCTGGAATCCCCTTGACGATCTGGCCATCCTGGATGAACTCAGCCGGGATCTTTTGGCCCTCGCCATTCACTGGCACGGCAGCGGCCAAGTGGTGTTCTCGGATCCAGGTGCGCACTTTGTTGACATTTACGCCTAGTTCATCGGCTGCTTGGCTCCAGTCCCGCCAATCGGCAATGAGCAGGCCGATTGCCGTGCGATCTCCCTTTGCTTCGGCGGCGGATGGGTCGGCTGTAGTCACCCCCCAATGCTGACAGATCGCCAACGGGCAAACAGATGCCGGGCCCATTGACCCCAGTCGCATACACTCAGATGGCACAAGTCGACCCTTCCCCAGCAGCAACGGTCGGCGAGGAGGGTCGAAGCAGTGGAGAGCAAGACAGCAAGAGCCGACAGCATGGTCGGCCGGGTCTTGGACGACCGCTATCGGATCGGCCCCAAGATCGCGCGTGGCGGCATGGCCACCGTCTATCAGGCCACCGACCTGAAGTTGGAGCGCACCGTCGCGGTGAAGATCATGCGCTCGGAGTTCACGGAGGATGAGTCCTTCGTCAAGCGGTTCAAGCGCGAAGCCCGATCTGCAGCACAACTCTCCCATCCAAATGTGGTCTCGGTCTTTGACACCGGTGATGACCACGGCACCCTCTATCTGGTCATGGAATATGTGCCCGGTCAGACCCTGAGGTCGGTGATCCGCAAGGAAGCACCCATGTCACCAATCAGGGCCTTGACCCTGATTGAGCAGGTGCTCCAAGCGCTGCGCGCCGCACATCGAGCCGGCCTCCTGCATCGTGACGTGAAGCCCGAAAATGCCTTGTTGTCAGATGACGGCTTGGTCAAAGTGACCGATTTTGGGTTGGCCAGGGCTATCAACTCCGAGTCCCAACACACGTCCGCAAACGGCGTACTCATCGGGACAGTGTCATATCTGGCACCCGAGATCGTGGTCAACGCCAAGCCTGACGCCCGCGCAGATGTGTACGCCGCTGGCGTCCTGCTCTATGAGATGCTCACGGGCTGCAAGCCACACGAGGGTGAAAACCCAATCCAGGTGGCCTACAAGCATGTGAACGAAGACGTGCCGGCCCCATCCCTGCGTGTTCCCGCCCTTCCGGCCATCGTCGACGCCTTGGTCGCCCGGGCCACGGCTCGTGACATGGCATTCAGGTCGGCTGACGCTGGCGTGCTCCTCAATCAGACCCAACGAGTGCGCCAAGCGTTGGAGCAAGGCGACTTCGAGGATGAGGAGTTGCAGGCCGAGTTGACGCCGATGCGCACCGACACTCAGGTGCTGGAAGGGGTCTGGCCATCAAAGATCGTTGACCCCGAGAATCTCGCCCCACAGGACTTGACACCCACCGATCGAGTCTTTGACCACGAACACGACTCAGCCAAGCACGGCGTCATCCCGCACCAACACGAGCCGATGGCGCCGATCATCAAGCCACGCAAGAGCCCACAAGGCCCGACAGTCAAGCAAACAGTCCAGTCTCCGCGCGGCCGCGGCCCCTTGCTGTTGGTCTCGGTGCTGTTGCTGGCCGGTCTGGTTGGCTATACGGGCTGGTACATGGGGATGGGCCGCTACCAGCCCACCCCTTCGGTGTTGCAGTTGACCCAAAAGGCAGCAGCCAAGAAGTTGGAGGCAGCTGGGCTGAAGTTCTCCGTCGTTGAGCGGGAGTACGACGAGCAAGTCCCCGCAGGGCAGGTCCTGAGCACTGACCCAGACCCAGGCGAGCGGGTCCTGAAGGACGGCACCGTCAAGGCTGTGCTGTCACTTGGCCCTGAGCGACATGCAGTGCCAGATGTGACCAACAAGTCATATGACCAGGCCGCGGCTCTCCTCTCTGATGCCACCTTGGCCGTGGGCACGACTCAAGAGGTGTTCAACGAGGTGATCCCGACTGGCCAGATCGTGGCAGTGACCCCGGGCGTGGGCACTTTGTTGAAACGAGGCGACGAGGTCGCGCTCAAGGTGAGCAAGGGCAAGAAGCCGATCAAGATCCGCGACTTCACCAACAGGTCGTGGGCGCTGGGAGAGAAACGCTTGACCCGCTTGGGCTTCACTCCACAAGTCACTGAGGAGTTCAACAGCAGCGTGCCCAAGGGGAATGTCGTGAGCCAGTCTCCACGCAAGGGCACCGGCTTCAAGGGCGACGCGATCACCGTGGTCGTGTCGAAGGGCCCGCAGATGATCACTGTGCCAAAGGTTGTTGGCTCTGGGCTCGACGCAGCAACCAAGGCCTTGGAAGATGCTGGCTTCAACGTCAAGGTGCAGCACTCCAGCGTCTACATCGGCTTGTCATATGTGGTGGGCCAGAGCCCTGACGCAGACGGCAAGGCCCCCTTGGGCTCGACGGTCACCTTGTCGATCGTCTGAGCCTGCTCATGAATCCGTCTGCTCAGCCGGACCAGAAGGCCATTGGCGGCGCGAAGACCATCGGGCCCACCTTGGCGTTGCTGGCCATGACTGCCTGCTGGGGCAGCACCTTCTTCTTGATCCATGACCTGCTGGAGCGGATGCCGGTCGCTGACTTCTTGGCGATCCGCTTCATCATCGCCAGCATCGCCATGGTGATCGTCGCCCCAAGGGCCATTGGTCGACTTGACCCTGCAAAGCGAAAACACGCATTGGTGCTGGGTCTGCTCTACGGCGTGGCCCAAGTGCTCCAGACTGCAGGCTTGGCACACACCGCCGCAAGTGTCTCGGGATTCATCACCGGCTTCTATGTCGTGGCGACCCCATTCTTCGCAGCAATGATCTTGAAGACCAAGATCGGACCAATGACCTGGCTCGCGGTTGTCGTGGCAATCGCCGGCATCGCCATCTTGACCTTGGGCAATGTCGGTGGCCTGCAGCTCGGCTATGGAGAGGCGCTGACCTTCGTAGCCGCCTTGGTCTACGCCTTGCACATCGTGGGCTTGGGAGCCTGGTCAACGGCCGGCGATGCCGTGGGCATGGCGATCGTCCAAGCCATCATGATTGCCGCGATCACCACGGTTGCCGCCATTCCCGGGGGAATCACCATTCCCGACCGCACCACTGACTGGTTATCCATCCTGTACATGGCGATCTTCGCGGGCGCACTGGCTCTCTTGGGGCAGACCTGGGCACAGGCTCATCTGTCCCCCACTCGCTCGGCGATCATCATGAGCATGGAGCCCGTCTTCGCGGCCTTCTTCGCGGTCTCCTTGGGTGGCGAGGCCTTGACCGTGAGGATGATCACCGGGGGCGGGCTCGTCGTAGCGGCGATGGTGATCGTGGAGTTGGCGCCGCGCCGCAAACCCGAGGCTGAGCTCACCCATCTGCAGGTCTGAGCCGCGTCGCGAAACTCAGTCGCGTCCGCGCCTGATCGTGTCTTCGACGAGGTTGTTCATGGCTGCTGCTGCGGGCCATCCGGCGTAGTGGGCCAAGAAGATCACGGCCTCACGTAGAGCATCGTCATCAAGCTCACCATTGCGATAGGCAGCTGGGAGCTGGATGGAGAGCACGTCATTGGCGCCCCGACCGGCAAGCAAGCCGATCAACAGCAGGCGCCGGTCTCTGATCGACAAACCCGGGCGATTCCAGATGTCGGCAAACAAGTGGTCTGCGGTCAAGGCAAAGAAGTCACCTGGGCCATCGCTCATGTCGAAGCCATAGACCGCTTCCATGGTCTCCAAGCCCTTGCGCCGGGCCGGGTCAAGGTCGCCAAACTTGTCGTTGTCGCTCATCGGCTGACGCCTTTCTTGTGATCAGGCCTTACGAAGCATCTCGGCAACCAGGAAGGCCAACTCCAAGCTCTGCACTCGGTTGAGGCGCGGGTCGCAGACAGATTCATAACGATTGCTCAGGTCGGTCTCGGCCAACTCTTCACCGCCACCGACGCACTCAGTAACATCGTCGCCGGTCAGCTCCACGTGGATGCCTCCGGGCCAAGTGCCCAAGGAGCGGTGTACGTCGAAGAAGCCCTGCACCTCATCGATGACGTCATCGAAGTTGCGGGTCTTGTAGCCAGAGGACGCCTCGAAGGTGTTGCCGTGCATCGGATCGCAGACCCAAGCCACATTCACTCCGGCGGCAGTGACCTTCTCCACGATATTGGGCAGGCCGTCGCGAATCTTGCCGGCACCGAATCTCGTGATGAAGGTCAATCGGCCTTCGACGTTGTCTGGATTGAGCTTGCTGGCCAGCGCAATTGCGTCGTCAGGAGTTGCCGTCGGCCCCAGCTTCACTCCGATTGGATTCTTGATGTGGCTGAGCAACTCAACCTGGGCTCCGTCAAGCTGGCGAGTGCGCTCACCGATCCAGATGAAGTGGCCACTGACGTCATAGGGGTCACCCGTGCGACTGTCGATGCGAGTCAGAGCGTGCTCATATTCGAGCACCAAGGCCTCGTGACTGGAGTGGAAGTCGACCCGATGAAACTCCTCGGGGTCGTGTACGCCGATCGCCTGCATGAAGGTCAAGGCCCGGTCGATCTCCTTGGCCAACTGCTCATAACGCTTGCCAACCGGCGAAACCCGCACGAAGTCGGTGTTCCAGGCATGCACCTCACGCAGGTCGGCATATCCACCGGTCACGAAAGCCCGCACCAGATTGAGGGTTGCAGCCGATGCATGGTAGGTCTCGACCAGACGCTGCGGATCAGGCACTCGCGCGGCTTCGGTGAACTCAAATCCGTTGACCGCATCACCGCGGTAAGCAGGCAGCGTGACACCATTACGAGTCTCGACATCCGACGAGCGAGGCTTGGCATACTGGCCAGCCAACCGGCCGAGCTTCACAACTGGGACTGATGCTGCGTAGGTCAACACCACTGCCATCTGGAGCAGCACCCGGAGCTTGTTGCGGACATTGTCTGCAGTGACACCGGCGAAGGTCTCGGCGCAGTCGCCGCCCTGGAGCAAGAAGGCCTCGCCGCGTGACACGGCTGCCAGCTTAGCCGTGAGGTCGTCACACTCCCCGGCAAACACAAGTGGCGGCATCGTGCGGAGTCGCGACACTGCAAGGTCCAGTGCAGCCTGATCGGGGTACGACGGTTGTTGCGCCGCACCCATGCCATGCAGGGTTGCCAAGTCGGGAATGGTCACCCCCTGAGTCTACGGCGTGCGCCCCAGCGGTGATCCAGCTGTCCGAAACGCCATCGGGCGTGCTCACTGCGCGGCCTGGCCGAGGCCGCTAGGGTTCATCAAGCAACCAAGTCAGCGGGAGGGCGACACCGTGACGGTGACCATGACACCCGGGCTGAGCGATGCCCAAGTCGCTGCCCGCGTGGAGCGCGGTGAAGTCAACACCACCACGACTGCCGTCGGCCGCAGCAATCTCGACATCATCCGGGCCAATGTCTTCACCCGGATCAATGCGATCTTGGCCGTGCTCCTGGCATTCGTGGTGGCAACCGGCTCATGGACCAACGGTGCCTTTGGGCTGTTGATCGTCTTCAACAGCATCATCGGCATCATCCAGGAGATCAGAGCCAAGCGCACCCTGGACAGCCTCACGATCGTCGGTGCGGCCCGACCAGAGGTCTGGCGCAATGGCGAGATCGTCGAGATCGACGCAGATGAACTCGTCCTCGACGACATCGTGACCTGCCGGATTGGCGACCAGATCATGGTCGACGGTGAAGTCGTAGACGCCAGTCAACTCGAGATCGACGAATCCTTGCTGACCGGTGAGGCAGATCCGATCGACAAGCAAGTCGGCGATGAGGTGCGCTCGGGGAGCTTCGTGGTCGCTGGCTCCGGCGCCTATCGAGCAACCCGCGTGGGCGATGATGCCTACGCTGCCAAACTCGCCCAACAAGCCGGGCGCTTCACACTGGTCAACTCCCATCTGCGCAATGGCATCAACACAATCTTGAAGGTCGTCACCTTCTTGTTGATCCCGGCCGGGATCCTGACGATCATCAACCAAGCTCTCAGCGCCCAGCACGGAGACTGGCGCACGGCTCTTCTGGGCATGGTCGGCGCACTAGTGCCCATGGTACCCGAAGGCTTGGTCTTGTTGACCAGCATGGCCTTCGCAGTCGGAGTGGTGCGGCTCGGTCGGCACAACTGTTTGATCAACGAACTCCCCGCTATCGAGGGCCTGGCCAGAGTCAGCGTGGTCTGCGCTGACAAGACCGGCACCCTGACCGAGCCGGGGATGCGTCTGGTCGAGACCGAAGCCCTCACCAACGCCCCGGTTGACGATGCGCTCAACGCGATCGCTGCAGCCGACCCCAATCCCAATCCAACGATGCAGGCGATCGCCGAGGTGCATCATGCTGGCTCTGACTGGGTTGTGACGGCCAACCAGCCGTTCAGTTCGGCCCGCAAATGGTCAGGGGTCTCGTTCGGCACCCACGGAAACTGGCTCATCGGGGCGCCAGATGTGTTGGTCGAGCACGACTCCCCCGTCGCAAAGCGCGCCACTGAGTTGGGCGCCCAGGGGCTGAGGATCATCTTGGTCGCGACTTCCAATCTGCCCGTTGACCACCCTGACGCACCCGGGCAAGTCACTCCTAGGGCCCTGCTGGCGCTGGAGCAACGCGTGCGACCCGATGCTCGTCGTACGCTCGACTATTTCAAGGATGAGGGCGTCGAGGTGAAGGTCATCTCCGGCGACAATGCGATCAGCGTCGGGGCGGTGGTGGCCGATCTTGGCCTCGGTCAGGTCGAAGACGCCACCGATGCCAGGCGTCTGCCATCCGACGACCAGCACTTCGCGGATGCCATCGAGCAGGGTGTGGTCTTCGGCCGAGTCTCCCCCGACCAAAAGCGTCAGATGGTGCACGCCTTGCAGTCTCGCGGGCAGACCGTGGCGATGACCGGCGACGGTGTCAACGACGTATTGGCTCTCAAGGATGCCGACATCGGGGTGGCGATGGGCTCAGGCAGCCCAGCCAGTCGGGCCGTCGCCCAGATCGTGTTGCTCGACAACAAGTTCTCCAGCCTCCCCCATGTCGTGGCTGAAGGCCGCAGGGTGATCGGCAATATTGAGCGGGTCTCAAACCTGTTCTTGACCAAGACCATCTATGCCGTATTGCTCGCTTTGTTGATTGGGATCTCCGGACTGGCCTCCAAAGCCTTCGGGGTCGCAGAGATCTCTTATCCCTTCCAGCCGATCCACGTCACGATCACCGCCTGGTTCACCGTGGGCATCCCTGCCTTCATCTTGTCGCTGGCACCCAATCATGAGCGGGCCCAGACTGGTTTCGTACGCCGAGTGCTGCGCCTGGCGATCCCGTCCGGTGTCGTGGTGGCCCTGAGCACCTTCACCTGCTTCTTGATCGTGCGCCCCAAGTCTTCGGCTCGAGTTGATGGTCTGGGCGAGGTGATCGGCCCATTTGATGCGGCCCACACTCAGGCGGCCACGGCGGCCTTGGCCACCTTGATCCTGGTCGCTTGGTGGGTCTTGGTGATCGTCGCCCGACCACTGAACCACTGGAGATTGGCCCTGCTGGCTGTGAGTATCACTGCGTATGTGCCGATCTTCGGCCTCCCCTGGGCCCAAGAGCTCTTCAAGCTCGACCCGAGCTCGACCTCAAAGATGACGGTGGCCCTGATTTGTGGCGGAGTCGGGATGGTGCTGGTGGAGCTGATCCACCGAGTCCTTGCCCGACCCGGTCCAGTCACCGAGTCTTGAGCTGTCTGGCAGCTTCACCCCGACGTCATGCAAGTGATGTCTGATGTCGTGCAGGAAGTAGTTGGCCATGCTGGCCACCGTGAAGGTCACTGCGTCACTTCGCCTGGCCTTGCGCTCCCATTGAGAACCAGCAACGGCATCGAAGGCCTCAGCCAATGCAATAGCCGCGATCGCGTACTCCTCAATCACCTCGGCAGGATCAAGGGCGTAGTAGCTCGCTTCCACAGCAGCAGCATCTTGGTCCCAACTCGCCAGCTCAGGCTCGCTTTCAGTCAGCGTGATGGACAAACGCTGGGCGAAGACGAGTGCCAAGTCACGCACATGCGCCAAATATTCAAGGGGTGACCACGTCGAGGCATCTGGTCGCAGGCGAGCGTCTGAAGCCTCAATGCGGGCGCGCCACAAGTCGACTGACGCCAGCAACAAGGCGCCAGTGTGATGTGGCGCTTGAGGCAGATGACCACATTGGGGGCAGCCCGCCGCAGCCACACTTGCCCAGTCCTTGTCGTCTGGGGTGACCTCAGGAGGGATGGTCGAGCTCATCCGAAGAAGACTTCGGCCTCTGCATATCTGTCTGGTTGGACCACCTTGAGCTCGCCAGTTCCCTCGATCAGATCGATGCGCGCGATTGAGGTGCCCTGCAGGGCCACCATCTTGCCGAAGTCTCCTTCGTGTACGGCGTCAATCGCGGCCAGGCCAAGCCTAGTGGCCAACACTCGGTCAAAGGCCGTGGGGGTGCCGCCCCGCTGGATGTGACCGAGCACGACCGCCCGGGCTTCTTTGCCCGTGCGGGCCTCGATCTCCTTGGCCAGTCGATCACCAATGCCGCCCAGTCGCACATGCCCGAAGGCATCCTTCTCCCCAGTGAGCAAGGTCATCCCCGACTCCCCCTCGGACTCCTTGGGCACGGCCCCTTCAGAGACCACGATGATCGGCGCATAGTGGGTCTGGAAGCGGTGCTCCACGTGAGCGCACACTGCATCGATGTCGAAGGGCTGCTCAGGGATCAGCACCACATTGGCGCCTCCAGCCAGACCAGAATGCAAGGCGATCCAACCGGCATGGCGACCCATGACTTCGACCACGAGCACCCGATGGTGAGACTCCGCGGTGGTGTGCAACCGATCGATCGCCTCGGTGGCGATATTGACGGCAGTGTCGAAGCCGAAGGTGTAGTCAGTACCGCTCAGATCATTGTCGATGGTCTTCGGGACGCCGACGACATTGACGCCCAGGTCATCCAACTTGGTGGCCACGCCAAGGGTGTCTTCACCACCAATCGCAATCAGGGCATCGACGCCCCCAGCTGCCAGATTGGCCTTGATCTGCTCCACACCACCGTCGATCTTGAAGGGGTTGGTGCGGCTGGAGCCCAAGATGGTGCCGCCCTTGGGCAAGATCCCACGGACGTCTGCTACCTCCAACGACCTGGTCGCACCCTCAAGCGGCCCGCGCCAACCGTCCTTGAAGCCAACGAACTCATGACCATAGGTCTCCACGCCCTTGCGGACCACGGCCCGGATCACTGCATTGAGCCCCGGGCAGTCACCCCCACCGGTCAACACGCCAATCCGCATTGCGATCTCCTTGCCTTGAGTCAACTGTCTACACCCATCCTTGCCCGGGTGCCGCAGACACGTCCACCGGGGTCCTTCCAACCAGACCGCAGGTCGGCCTAGGGTTTGGCCATGACTGCTTCAAATATCTTGGCCATCGATGCTGGCACCACCGGCCTAACCGCCCTGATTGTGACCGAGCAAGGCAAGATCGCAGCTCGCGGCTACGAAGAATTCCACCAGCATTTCCCCCAACCAGGTTGGGTTGAGCATGCCCCGGAGGAGATTTGGCAGGCCACCCTGTCAGCCACCCACAAGTGCCTGGAAGCCTGGGGTGGCGATCTCGCGGATCTGGCCGGCATCGGGATCACCAACCAGCGCGAGACCGTGGTGCTGTGGGATAGAGAGACGCTTGGATCCCCACGCAAGGCCATTGTGTGGCAAGACCGTCGCACGGCCGACATCTGCACTGAGCTCAAGACGCAGGGAGTCGAAGGCCGGGTGAGTGAACTCACCGGCCTGCGTCTTGATCCATATTTCTCCGCATCGAAGCTGGTCTGGCTGGCGCGTAATGAGCCCCACACATGGGCCTTGGTGGAGCAAGGGCGTTATGCCATCGGCACGATCGACTCCTATTTGATCGCCCGGATGTCTCGTGGCACCTGGCACATCACCGACGTCTCCAATGCCAGTCGCACCCTGCTCTTCGATCTGGAGAAGGGTGAGTGGTCACCGGAGTTGTGCGCGCTGTTCGGCGTACCCATGGATGCGCTGCCTGAGGTGGCGGCGAGTTGGGGTGAGTTGGCAAAATCTGATCCGGCATCATTCCTCGGTCTGGATCTGCCCATCTCCGGCATTGCCGGCGACCAACAAGCTGCGCTCTTCGGTCAGACCTGCTTTGAGGAGGGCGAGTCGAAGTGCACCTATGGCACCGGGTCATTCATCCTCACCAACACCGGCACCACCCTGCAACGCTCCGACAAGGGACTGCTCTCCACGGCTGCATGGCAGGCTCCTGGCAGCGAAATCACCTACGCCCTAGAAGGCTCAATCTTCGTGACCGGAGCCGCGGTGCAGTGGCTTCGCGACGGGCTCCAGATCGTCGGATCGGCCAAAGAGACCGAGGCGATCGCCGCCACGGTTGACTCCACCGATGGGGTCTACTTTGTGCCTGCCCTGACCGGGCTCGGAGCCCCTCACTGGGATCCGCACGCTCGAGGTGTCATCGTCGGGATCACCCGAGGCACTACCCGTGCGCACCTCGTGCGGGCAACCCTCAACGCCATCACCTACGAAGTCCGCGATGTCATCGACACGATGCCCTCGCTGACCAGTTTGGCCGTCGATGGTGGCGCCTCAGCCAACAACCTGCTCTGTCAGCTACAGGCTGATGTGCTTGGCGTGAAGGTCCAGCGGCCACAGATCGTGGAAACCACCGGCCTGGGAGCCGCGTTCATGGCTGGCCTGGGCACAGGCGTGTGGGATTCGCTCGACGACCTGCGACACACCTGGCAACTCGACCAGGAGTTCTTGCCTGACCAATCCAAGACAACCCAAGTGACCGCGGAATATGCCAAGTGGCTCAATGCCGTGGAGCGCTCGAAAGGCTGGGCAGATCAGGGCCCGGTTGGCTGAGGGTTGGGACACTCAGGTGCTCGCAACCTGGATCTGGGGAGCACCTAGGGTTGCTCGGCCGAGAGTCGCTCGGCGAGCGCAGCAATGGCGGCCTGACACGCTGCACTCCTGATCAGAGCACGTTGCTCCTCACCAGTCGGGATGTCGAGCTCGAGCCTGACGACACTCGTGTACGCCGCCGATGCCACTCCCACGTAGACCAACCCAACCGGTTGCTCTTCCTGCAAATCAGGGCCGGCCACTCCGGTCGTGGACAGGCCCCAATCCGCCTTGACGAGGTCTCTGACCCCCTCAGCCATCTGCGCGGCACACTCGGCCGAGACCACCTGCTCGGCGCGGACCCCAAGGAGATCCCGTTTCAAGGCGGTGGCATAGGTGATCACGCCACCCAAGTAGACACGCGAAGCCCCCGATGGCCCACTGACGAGGGCGGCGAGTTCGCCTGCTGTCAACGACTCAGCCGTTGCCAACGTCTCGTTACGTCGGATGAGCAGCCCGTGCACGTCAACCTCTGGCTTGCCCATGACCGATCAGTGGCCGGTGGCCTGCTCCTGGGTCTTGCGTTGGGCAATGAAGTCCTTGATGAACTCCATCCCAGACGTGATCGTGAGCACGACGGCACCGAGCAGCAGCAAACCAGAGGCCCACCAGAGCACCTGGCCAGGCCAATACCAAGCCCCATCCCACATGCCGAAGGGAATGATGAAGCCACCCAACGCAACGGCCTGCAAGGTGGTCTTCACCTTGCCGCTCCATTTGGCTTCCATCACCACATGCTTGGCAAAAGACAGCCGGGCCAGGGTGATCCCCCACTCACGCAGCAGCACGATGGTCGTCACGGCCCACCAAATCCATGGAGAGAACAACGGTGAGATGATGGCCAGAGCGACAAAGGCCATACCGGTCATCAACTTGTCAGCGATCGGGTCGGCGATCTTGCCGAAGTTGGTGATCAAGTTGTGCTTGCGGGCCAAGTCACCATCGATCTTGTCAGTGATCATGGCCGCGGTGAAGATGCCTGCGGCGATCCACCGCCAAGTCTCTGAGTCGCCGCCTTGATGGAGTAGGGCCCAACCGAAGACGGGCACCAACAAGATGCGCAGAGTGGTCAGCGCATTAGGCACATTCCAGTTGCTCGTCTTAGCCGGGGTGTTCATGGCACCACGCTAGCGATCAGGTCAACGCCATCGGTGGCCACCACCCTGGCCGAGACATATTCGCCGATCTCGGCAGAGCCCGAGGTGAGCACGGTTGTGCCGTCAACTTCAGGGCCCTGACAGGCGGCTCGTCCCTCGATGCCATCTTCAGTCGACTCGATCAGCACGACCACTTCTTCCCCGATCCGGTCAGAGGCTCGTTGCTCAGTGAGCTCATCGGCCAGACGTGACAAGTGCTCCACGCGCTCGGCGATCTCGTCCTCATCCAGTTTGCCCTCTAGCTCGACCGCTTCGGTGCCTTCTTCATCTGAATAGCCGAAAACTCCGATCGCATCCAGGCGAGCCTCTTGCAAGAACTCGCAAAGGGTCTCGAAATCACTCTCGGTCTCACCGGGGAAACCCACGATGAAATTTGATCGGACGCCTGCAGCCGGTGCCTCAGCACGGACTCGTTGGAGAAGCCCCAGGAATTGCTCGGCATCGCCGAAGCGTCGCATCCGCCGTAGTACCTGCCCTGAAACATGCTGCATGGACAGGTCGAAATAGTCAGCCACCTTTTCGGTGCCCGCAATCGCCGTGATCAAAGATGGCCGCATCTCGGCCGGTTGGAGATAGGAGACCCGGACCCGCTCAATGCCATCGACCGCTGTCAATGCGGGCAGCAGAGACTCAAGAAGCCGCAAGTCGCCCAAGTCCTTGCCATATGACGTGGAGTTCTCCGAGACCAAGAAGAGCTCACTGACCCCCTGCTCCGCCAGCCACCGAGCCTCAGCAAGCACATCTGCCGGTCGACGAGAGATGAACGAGCCCCGAAACATCGGGATCGCGCAAAAGGTGCACCGTCGATCACAGCCAGAAGCCAGCTTCAGGGCAGCCATGGGCCCGTCGTCCAATCTGCTTCGCTCACTATGGCCAGGCACATAGACCTCAGTAGTGGTGCGGTCCACCGGGGCGATGGGCAGCAACTTGCGTCGATCGTGGGGCGTGTGGGGGTGCTGCTTCTCGCCTGCCAAGATGCCCTGCAATCGCGAGGCGATCTCAGGATAGGCATCAAAGCCGAGTACGGCGTCTGCCTCGGGCAGCGACTCGGCCAGCTCGGCGCCGTACCTCTCAGCCATGCACCCGACCGCCACGACCGCCTTGGTCATGCCGTCGTGCTTCAGGTCTGCTGCAGCAAGCAGCGTGTCGATCGAGTCCTTCTTGGCAGCATCGACGAATCCACAGGTGTTGACCATCACGGCCTGGGCTTCGGATGGATCGGTGACCAACTCAAAGCCCCCGGCGAGGAGGCGACCAGCCAACTCTTCGGAGTCGACCTCGTTGCGGGCACACCCCAAGGTGACCATGGCTACTTTGGCCGGAGATTGGCCAGCATCGGTGGAGTTCATGTCCGGACAAGTGTACGGAGGATGCTGACGGCTGTCAGTTTGGAGACGAGGACTGCGGCACCGGCAGGTTGACCGTGCGATCGCCACCCCGAGGCTGAGCTCCGACCTTGCCGATGTGCTTGCCCAGGAGGCTCAGCTGCACGCGCGAGGCGTGACTGGCCGCCACATTGAAAGGAGCATGCCCAAAGACCCGGTGGGATTGTCCAGCATTTAGTCGGTCGGCCCAGATGATCCGGCCGTCCTTGTCGCGGATCACCACATCGCTCGCCCCGCCCACGGCTTTGACCGTCAAGGTGGCGATGCTTGCCTGCGGCTTCAGCTCTTCTTGCTGGCTCCGCAAGCCCACAGAATCGACCACATTGGGCGCTGGACTGAGCACTTCACGAGGCTTCTGCTCGATGATCTGCAGCCCAGTCCAGACCGCACCAATGGCAACCAGGGTGACCGCCAGAAGACCCCAGCGATGGCCGCCCAAGCTCAAGCGCAAGCCACGCCGCTTGTGCTCGGCCAGGTCCACTTCAAAGACTTGGCGCACCTCGATCGGCGCTTGGGCGTGGTCATCGTCGTACTGCTTGATCAGACTCCGCTGATCGAGACCAAGCCGCCTTCCGAGAGTGCGCAGGTGGCCTCGGGCATAGAAGTCACCACCGCACTGGGAGAAGTCACCAGCCTCCATCTGAGCGATCACATGTGGCCTGATCTGGGTGCGCTCACTGAGCTGTTGGATGCTGAGTCCGGATTGGATGCGAGCAGCAGCCAGCTGGATGCCGAGGCGGTCAATGCCTGCCGCACCCATGGTGGTCTGATCAGACCCGGGGGGCTCAGCGTCATCATCAACTGCCGCCAGATCAACGCGCGCATCCGCGCTCTGGGCCAACTCCACGACGGAGAGTGAGTCAGTGCGCTGCCTCGGCACACCGACAAACTCCGAAGCCGCCTTGTCAAACCCCCGAGATGCCTTGCCAAACTCCGGTGCTGCCTGGTCGACCGAATCAACACGCTTGACCCACCTGGGCGGCCTGGCCAAGCGCGGTCTGCCCGGCAGAGCGGAGGGTTCCGGTGGCTCGCTTTCGGCGGCGAGTGCACTGGAGGATGGTGTCGGGACCGTTGGTTCGGCCGAGTCCTGCTGCGCAAATGAGTCCTGGACGGGGCCGACGATTTCAGTGCGCCCTGCGGCCAACGCGCGAAATGTCTGGATCAGGTCGGGTTGATTGACCTTGGTGGTGACGGACAACGGCAGTGACCACTCAACTGAGCCATCTGCGGGCACGATCTTGACCGACCCATCAGCCAACAACCCCGATCTAGGCGTGAGCGACACAGTCTCGATCTCCGACCAGGGCAAGCCCTGCCACTTGGCACCATGTCTCAACCGGATGCCCTTGTGGTCTGCGATCAACAACGGAAAACGAGCATCACGAAGCACCGCGAACTCAATGCCGGCGATCATCGAGAGGACGAGTACGGCGATCCATTCCCAGGCGCTGCCGCCAACGATCAGACGACTCAACCAAGCCAGCGTCAAGATGACCGCGACACCACAGGTGACCCCTGCCAGCAGGCGATTGTGCGCCACGACCACCTCGGGGCGCGTGGCCTCATCATCGGAGTCTTGACCTCGGGCCTGGCCAGTCGCCTGAGCACCAGATGATGAGTCCATCGTCAGCCTCCCTGAAGGGTCATGATCACGGCATCGAGGTCATCGGGTTTGATCAAGACATCGCGCGCCTTTGAGCCTTCGCTCGGGCCGACGACTCCGCGGCTTTCCAAGATGTCCATGAGTCGGCCAGCCTTGGCAAAGCCCACCCGGAGTTTGCGTTGCAGCATCGAGGTGGAGCCGAATTGCGTCGAGACGACAAGCTCCACTGCTTGGATCACCAGGTCAAGATCATCACCGATGTCGTCATCGAGTTCACGCTTGGCGGCTGCCGGGGCGGTGACATCCTCAACATACGTCGGCTGCAGTTGCTCCTTGCAAGATTTCACGACCGAGTGGATCTCAGCCTCGGTGACCCACGAGCCCTGCACGCGCACCGGTTTGCTGGCGCCCATCGGGAGGAACAGCCCATCACCTTGGCCCACCAACTTCTCGGCTCCGGGTTGGTCGAGGATCACTCGACTGTCGGCCAACGAACTGGTCGCGAAGGCCAGCCTTGAAGGCACATTGGCCTTGATCAGGCCGGTGACCACGTCGACGGAGGGTCGCTGAGTGGCCAACACCAGGTGGATGCCGGCAGCACGGGCCAACTGGGTGATGCGGACGACGCTGTCTTCGACATCTCGCGGGGCGACCATCATCAAGTCGGCCAACTCATCGACGATCACCAGCAAGTAGGGGTACGGGGCCAGGACCCGCTCACTGCCAACCGGAGCCTCGACCTTGCCATTGCGCACGGCCTTGTTGAAGTCGTCGATATGCCGGAAGCCGAAGTTGGCCAAGTCGTCATAACGCATGTCCATCTCACGCACGACCCATTGCAGAGCCTCGGCGGCCTTCTTCGGATTGGTGATGATCGGGGTGATCAGGTGCGGGATGCCCTCATAGGCATTGAGTTCAACCCGCTTGGGGTCGACCATGATCATCCGAACTTCATCTGGCGTTGACCTCATCAGCAGCGAGGTGATCATCGAGTTGATGAAGCTCGACTTGCCTGACCCGGTGGCGCC
>WBZL01000121.1_pt1 | contig 78623 bp, 65 predicted proteins | sample 5204291 | NCBI WGS metagenome assembly WBZL01 (sample SAMN12344345, study PRJNA552823) | activated sludge metagenome | biome: Activated sludge suspended growth; feature: Nitrification reactor; material: Wastewater; isolation source: activated sludge from nitrification reactor of wastewater...
GCTTGGTCCCGAAAGTTAGGTTTTATGTGTTGGGCAGTTTGTTTCAACCCCCTACTAATCGGGAGTCATTCCTAAACCCTTGTTTGCCTACCGAGGTGAGAAAGTGGGGCGGTTTTTACTTTTTTGCCCTGTTTTTTGCGGCAAAGTGGGAGGCAAAAGCGGCTGGTCTGCGTGTAGCTAATTGTTAAAGAACTGGATGTGACCACGACTGACCAGATGTAGGCAAACGGTAGGCAAATTTGGTAGGCAAAGAACGGCCGTTTCGTAAGTTTTCTTCTCGTCAGTGACCAGTGGTAGGCAAGCTTTAATTTCATCCAAATTATACGATATTGCCAGTACAGGAGCAACTTTAACCCCTGACAAGAGAAGACAGACGTTCAACTTCTTTGGAGAAGTTGAACGTCCTGAGTAATAGGTTTAGTGGGTGAGACGGCGAAGGCCAATGGTTTGGAGGATGGCGAAGGTGGCGACGGCTTCGGCGAGGAGGCCGATGGTCCATTTGCCAGCGAGGGTGAGGGGGAGCCAGTTGCCGAGGAGGAGGATGAGGGAGCCGATGACCCAGAGCATGTCGAGAAAAACGGCCGTTTTTGCCAACCTCACATCCAGCACCGGCTGCCGTGCTGCCCAGAACAGGAGCAAGCCGTAGGGGATGAGGATGAGGCCGAGGGTGGGGAAAACGGCCGTTTGTGCAATCCCGGTAAAGTTAGCCAGGCTGCTGGCTGCCAGCAGCGACACCAGCCCGCTGAGGCCAGAAAAAAGGGCGTTGCCGCGCAGAGCTTGGCGCAAAAAGTGGGAGTTGTCGGAAAATGTTTGTAAAGCAGTCATAAAAAACCTCCAGTTGGGTATGTGAATTGGCTGGAGGATAGGGGATTTGGCGGTGCCAAAGCGAGGAAAAGTGGTGCCAACGGGTGCCAGTGGGCTGTTTTTTGACAGGATTAACAAGATTTTTCAGGATTTTCAAGCTTAATCCTGTCAATCCTGTCGAAAAAATGCTGGGAAATTAACGGCCGTTAACACCCACCCGCCGCGACCGTTCACGCAGGTCACGGGCGACGAGGGCGGCGGCGGCGTTTTGCCAGTTGTAGAGGGTGCGCTGGGGAACCTGGGTGCGGAACCAGTCGAGAATGGGAAGAACGGCCGTTTCTTCCTCCCCCGGCACCAGCCGCCGACTGTACGGCTTTAGCCCGCGCACATAGGGAAAGTGGAGGGCGTTGTAATGCCGCCACTCATCCGTTGTGCCAAATGCCACCTCGCCCGGTGGCTTGAGCCGTTCAATGCTTTCCGTCAATACCAGCCGTAGTTCCCCTGCCCGTGTGAGCGTGTCGGTAGGCTGGCCGTTTTGCTGTAGCCGGTGGACGACCAGCGGCAGCCGGGTCAGCGGGCTTCGCGCCAGATGGGGCAGGTTGCCCATTTGGCTTAGCGCCTGGCGCGTGTAGCGGGTGAAGGTGTCGCTATCGAGCTTGTCCAGTTGCAGCGTGTCGTCGGCTCGCGTCAGCGCGTCGGATTGGGCACGCAGGTGGCTGCGCTCCTGGCGCAAACGAGGGGTGTTAAAAAAGGCCACGCGGTCAAAAAAAGCGTGGAATGGGTCGGCAAAGGTTTGCAGCAGGACAGCGGCGGCGATGGTGGTGAGCAGCAGCAGCAGCAGCGAATAGGTGACGCCGATGCCGTAGGCCATCACCAGCACGACTTGGCCGCCAAAAAGCAGGGTGGTAAAAAATGCGTAGTCGAGCGAGCGCAAAAAGTGGGGCAGCAGTGCTTCGCCCTGGTCAAAGGCGTCCATGACGGCGATGACAACGCCCAGCAGCAGCAGATCGCAACCGATGCCAAGGAGAACGAGGGTGCGGGGGAGCCAGCTAAAGGGAAAAAGGAGGAAGGTGATGCCGAGCATGAAGAAGAGGGTGGCGATGAGCAAAACGGCCGTTGGTCGGGGATGCTGCTGCAGCCGTTCGTGCAGGGCTTGTTCGCCGGGAATGAGGTAGGCCAGCAGGGAAATCCAAAAGGCGGCGGGGAAAAAGACAAAAAGACGCTGCCAGATCAGCAGCGTCAGCGACCTCTCGCCGCTGCGGGCGTACAGGCTGAGGATGTCGAGGGCAAGGCCGATGGCATAGGTGACAAGCCCCAGCCCGGCCAGCCACAGCCGCAGGCTGCCTACGTCGCGGGCAATGAGGTACAGCCCCAGCCAAAGGGCTAATCCAAAAAGGCTAATTTGCAGGGCAAGCTGGGTGGTTGTCATGGCTGAATTGTAGCATTGACGTGCAGGTTGTGCATGACGCGCTGTGGTGTTGGCTGGTTGCAAGTAGCAGGTTGCAAGTGGTAAGTCTTGCTATCAAACAACTTGCCACCTGCCACTTGCCACTTGTTGCCTGAATCTCCTTTTGGGGTATTGACAGCCGAAACTATTTCGATAGAATTCTATTTAGATTTATTTCTAATTAGATATTTTTTGAAACAGGATAGTGTGTGATGAGCGACGACGAACGATTTGAACAATTGCTGCAATTTTTTAAAGTCCTGGGTAACAAAAACCGGCTACAGATTTTGGGGCTGCTGGCAAACCAGGAGCGTAACGTGGGTGAGCTGGCGCTGATGCTGGATTTGAAGGAGCCGACGGTTTCACATCATTTGGGGCTGCTAAAGGAGCTGGGGCTGGTGGATACGCGGCCGGACGGTAATTTACGGCTCTATCGGCTAAACCAGAAGGCGCTGGAGCGGATGAACAAGGACATTTTTTCACCGCGCAATTTAGCCACGCTGGTGGATGTGCAAAAGTCGGAGGAGACGTGGGAGGAGAAGGTGTTGAAGGCGTTTGTGGCAAACGGCCGTTTGCTCGACATCCCGGCGCGGCGTAAAAAACGGCTGGTGGTACTGACATGGCTGGTGCAACAGCTTGACCCGACCAGGCAGTACCACGAGTTAGAGCTAAACGACTGGCTCAAGCAGTTCCACGACGACTGTGCCTCGCTGCGCCGCTACATGGTGGAAGAACAACTGCTCATCCGCGAGCGCAACACCTATTGGCGGCCAACGGTAGAGAGGTAATGAATGGTAGAGACGCAAAATTTTGCGTCTCTACGGCATCAATCAACCGATACAACCACGTTGCGCAGTTTACCAACACCCTCTACTTCCGTTTCCACCACGTCGCCGGGTTGCAGGAATTCGGGGGGGGTGCGAGCCACGCCCACGCCGTCGGGGGTGCCGGTGGCAATGATGTCGCCGGGGAGCAGGGTCATCGCCTTGGAAAGCTGGTGGATGACCTCATCAACGGCAAAAATCATCTTTTGCGTGTTGCCATCCTGCTTTAGCACGCCGTTGACGCGGCAGGTGACGCGCAAATTTTGCGGGTCGGCCACCTCATCGGCGGTGACAATCCAGGGGCCAAGCGGGGCGCTGCCGTCAAAACTTTTGCCGACAAAAAATTGTTTGTGCTTGCGCTGCACGTCGCGGGCGGTCACGTCGTTGAGAACGGTGTAGCCAAAGACATGGCTGCGGGCGTCGTCTTTGGCGATGCCGCGCCCCTGCCGGCCGATAATCACCACCAGTTCCGCTTCCCAATCAATGTGGGTGGAGACATGGCCGAAGTAAGGGATGTCGCCATAGGGGGCGTTGACGGTGGTGGTGGCTTTGTTGAAGATGAGGGGGAGTTCGGGGACGTCTACGGGCAGCCCCTGCGCCAGGGCAATTTCTTCAACGTGGCCGAGATAGTTTTTGCCAACACACATCAGGTTGCGCCGGGGAACGGGGATGGGGGCAAGCAGGGTGATGTCGGCAAGGGAAACGGCCGTTTCCGCCCCTGCCACCACTGCCCTTGCCTGCGCCAAACCATCTGCCCCCATTGCAATGAGGGTGAGCATGTTGGGGGAAACGGCCGTTAAATCCACCACCCCTGCCTCCGTCACCGCCCCAATTTTTTCCATTCCATCGTGTTGATAAGTGACAAGTTTCAAGCGAGTTCTCCTTTAAAATGGGACACGGACGAACATGGGCGAACGCAGATGAACTTGTGAAATCCTGAATTCTCATTCATCGTGATGCGCCACTGCTCATGGTGTCTCCTTGACAAATACAAGCGCCATTGAAGCCTTTTATTGTAACAGAAGTATCTGCTCAATAAAGTGGGGAAGCGTTCCTCGCCTTTAATGATACGCTGTAAAAAGGGAGAAAATGATTCGTTTATTCGTTGTTATTCGTTGTCGTTGTGTAGAGCGGATTGCCAATCCGCCCTACATGAACCTATTCTGCAACAAACAGACGGTCGAAGCCGAGGGGGACGAGTTGGAAGAAGGTGGTGCCGGGAGCCAGCGGCAGGATGTTGCCGTCGAGGTCGGTGAAGGTGAGCATGTGGCTGGGGTTGGCGCGGTGCCAACGGCCGTTTATTTGCACCCCGTTGCGAAAAACCGAGGCTGGCCCCTCACCCCAAATTTGAATCTGGATAGACGGTTCCCCGTTGGTATCCTCAACAATGTCGGTGTTGACGTGTTCCGCTGCCACCACCACAATGTTGTCAAAGCGAAGTTGCTCCCCGGTGTTGGCATCCAGATGGGGTTCACCATCGGTCCAGCGGCTGTAACGGCCGTTAATCCACACCCACGTCGCATTCGTTCCCGTGTAGGCAATTTCCACCCGGCCGGCCGGGGTGCCAGCTTGCAGCGGTTCGGCGCGGAAGGCCATACCGTTCGCAAAGACAGGTGGGTTATTCTGTCCGCGCTCGTCCAAAATAAAGCGCAGGTTGTAGGTGTTGGTAAACAGAGTATGGGTGGCCGGTTTGTCGCCATCGGGAATGCGCTCAAAGCCGCCATGGGCAAAGTCTGGTGAGACGACGCGCTCATAAAAGCTGCTGGCGCGGATTTGCTCGCGCACGCGGCCGGCCGAACCGGAGTAGGCAAAGGCGGCATCGTACATCACCGGAATTTCCAAATCAATGAGCCGGGCGCTGCGGATGGAGCCGACTTTTTCCACGTCGTTGGTGTAAAAAACGGCCGTAAATCGCGTCGCGCCCCCCTCGGCATAATGCTCAAACACCAGGTCGGCGTTGCCCAGCCCCGCCTGTGGTCGCACAAACGGCGGTGCGTTGGAGATTTTGATGGCTAACGGCCGTTTAGCCAACACCGCTGGGTTAGCCACCACCAGCCCGGTCAGGGGGTTGACGTTGGCCGGGAAGTCAGTTGGGCCAATCAGCCCTTCAATGGCAGGTGTGGCGGTGGATGAAGGGGTGGGTGAGAGGGTGGGAACGGCCGTTTGCGTCATGGTCGGGAATGGCGTTGTCGTTGGGGGGAGCGGTGACGGGGCAGTGGTGGCTGTGGGCGGCAGCGTGGCCGTGGGCGAGGGGGCAGTGGTGGCTGTGGGAGGAAGGGTGGGAGAAGAAACGGCCGTTGGCGTTTGGCACGCCACCAGCCAGCAAACGGCAAAAATCCAGACAAACTGCTTCCTCATATGACCAACTGCCTCTGTAAAGAATGGATTGTGGGGAGTAGGGAGTAGGGCGTGGAGCGTGTACACCCTACTCCCCACTGCTCAGCTTACCGCGTGCGCCGCTGCCAATATTCCTTGGGAGCCAGCTTGTCCAGCTCCTCCGCTGGCGTGTGCAAAAATTCCAGCAGCAGCCGGTTAAACCGCGCCGTCTCTTGCAGCATGGGAAAATGCTGCGACTCTGGCAGGGAAATGACGTGGTGCAGTTCCCCGCTGCCGTTTTCAAACGGCTGGGTGTTATATTGCGGCAGTTGCACCACGTTGTCCTTGCTGCCATAAATGCCCAAAACGGGGCAGGTAACTTTGTTCACGACCTCGCCCACATCCATCGTCGCAAACTCGTTGGCGATGCGCCACATGGCCTGCGGGTCGGTTTTGTGCAGCTCGCTGCCGACTTCGTTAAAGGTTTGGCTTTTGCCCAAAATTCTGTTGGCAAAAATGGCCGGTTCCAAATTTTGCAGCCGGGGGTTGAGGCTGTTGCCCTGCATGGGCAGGGCGATGGCGGCCACCTTGTTCACCCTGTCGGGATAGGTGGCGGCGTAGCGCAGTGCCACAATGCCGCCCAGGGCGTGGCCGACCAGCGTGACGGGGGTGATAATGCCAAGCTGGGCGATGAATTGATCAAGCAATGTGGTGTAACCGGCAAAGCTATAGAGCGTGGCCCGTTCGGGGTCGGTGTAGACTTTACTGGAGTCGCCATAGCCCCACAAATCGAGGGCAAAGGCACGGTATTGGGTGGAGAGTGCCTGCATGGCCGGCCACCAGTAGCGCCATGAACCAAGCCAGCCATGCAAGAAGATGACTGGTTGCCCACGTCCGAGCACTTCATAATGGATGAAGTAATTTTCGATGTTGGTGATGCTCATAGCTACCGTTACAAAGGGTGACAACCAACTTGCCACCTGTGGTTGCCGCCAAAAAACCACTACCCAAATGGCGGCATAATCCAGAGGGAAGGGTTATCGGTTTAATACATGGGTGATGGTGTCTACTAATGCCTGGGGCGCAAAGGGTTTTAAAATATAATCGGCTGCGCCCACTTCGTATCCAGTTTCAATTTCTGCTTCTTGCCCTTTGGCGGACAGGAAGATGACGGGAATGTCTTTGGTTTTGTTTTGTGCCTTGATTTTGCGGCACGCTTCATAGCCAGTCATTTTGGGCATACGCACATCCATGAGGATGAGGTCGAAGTTGTCGGTGGGGGCCAGCTTAACGGCCGTTTCCCCATCCTCCGCACTCACCACCTCAAACCCGTGAAACTTCAGCGTCAGCAGAATCAACTCTCGAATATCGCGGTCGTCTTCTGCAATCAAAATTTTACTCATTGAACAAAACCTCTAGCTTATGCCAACTCGCTTTCTTCCACTACAATTGGCAAATTAAATGAGAACGTACTGCCCAGGCCGGGCGTACTTTCCACGGCCAGCGTCCCCCCGTGCATTTCCACCAGCCCTTGCACAATGGCTAGTCCCAGCCCCGTGCCTGCCACGCGCTGCACATCCTCATCTTCGGCACGGAAAAAGCGGTCAAAAATCTTGGCTAAATTTTCTTTGGTAATGCCAATACCGCTGTCTTGCACGGCCAGGTTGACAAACTGCTCGTTACCTTGCAGCGTGACGCGAATTTGACCACCGGCTGGCGTGTAGTTAAAGGCGTTATCAAGCAAATTGGTTAAAATTTGCGTCACGCGGTACCGATCTGCGTTCACAAGCGGCAAGTCGCCTGGCAAGTCGGTGTAAACGGCAATTGGCTTGTGCTCGTGCTGGATGCGCCCCTGCAAATGGTTGTCTACAATTTCGCTGACCAGTTTAGAGAGGTTTAACGGCCGTTTGTCCAGCTTCGTCTGTCCCGTCTCAATGTGCGAAATATTCAGCAAATCCCCCACCAAATTTTGCAGCCGCTGCGCATTGTTCTTGATAATTTCCAAATAGCGCATCTGCGCTTCTTCCAGCGGCCCCGTCGCCCCCATCAGCATCAAATCTGCGTACCCCTTAATCGAAGTCATTGGCGTGCGCAGCTCATGCGACACATTGGAGACAAACTCGCTTTTCAAATTGTCCAGCTCCACTTCGTGGGTCACATCGCGGAAAATAGAGACCGTGCCAAAAAACTGGTTGCCCACCAGAACCGGCGACAGCAAAATGCTCACGCTCTTCTTTTCAATCTCAAGCTGGTCGCTTAAAAACGGCAGTTCTGGTCCCAGCCGGTCGGCATTCCGCGCCCAGTTGTCAATGGTTGAAAGCCATGAACGGCCGGAAGCGGAGTATAGACCTAGCAATTCATTGATTGATTTTTCCAGCAGTTGCTCCCGGCCAAGCCCCAAAATGCGGCACACAGGGTCATTTGCCAGCGTAATGCGGTTACGTGCATCGCCTACCAGTACCCCATCGGCAATACTTTGCAAAATGGCCTGATTTTTGCTGGTTTCAATTTGTTCAAGCCGGATCATTTCCCCCAGCCCTTCGGCTTGTTCCCGAATGAGCAGGTAGAGATTGGCGTTGTTGATGGCGTTTGCCACCTGGTGCGCCGCCGCCTTGAGCAAGTCAAGCTGCTGCAAGGTAAAGGCATTGGGGTTAGTGTGAAAGAACATCATCACCCCAATCACCTCATCGTTGGTGACCAGCGGCACCGCCAGCACCGAGCGATGTTCGCTGCTGGTGGGGCGGTAAACCCAGCGCGAGTCTTCCTCGGTGTTGTGAACCAGCACCGCCTCCCGGTTTTGAATCATCCACCCGGCCAACCCTTCGTTGTACATAAGCCCACTGCGAATGCCTTCAGGTGGGGTGGGCTGGTTGGTACCCAGCGTGGCGCGGAAAACGAGTTCGCCGTCTACGGGGTCAATCAGCAGAATGACCGCCTGGGTGGCTTGCACCACTTCGTTGACCAGCAGCAGCGCCCGGTTGAGCACGCGGGTCTGGTCGAGGCTGGTGGACAGTTCGGTGGTGATCCGCAGCAGAATCTTGACGCGGCTGCTCTCTTCGTGTAGCTCGCGGGTGCGTTCCGCCACGCGCAAATCCAGCTCTTCATTGAAACGGCGCAGCTCGGCAAAAAGGGTGGCGTTTTGCAAGGCGATGGCAGCCTGTACGCCAAAAACGGCCGCTTCTGAGACATCCTTGTCGCTAAAGCGGTTGGGGTTGGCGTGGTCCACAAAGGTTAGCACGCCAATAATATTGCCCTCGCGCTCCAGCGGGATGCCCAGCACGGCCTGGATTTGCTGGCGATGGGGCAGCCGCAGGTGAATGTCGCCGCGCTGGGTAACGTTGTTGATATAGGTGGGGAATTTTGCCCCGGCCAACACGTTGACAAAGGCCTGGATGTCGCCGCTGTCAACGGCCGTTTCGATAAACGTTTCTGCCCCCAAGCCATTGGCCGCCCCGCCAACAAACCGTGCCCCTTCGCGCAGCCAAATATAGGCTCCATCCACTTTGAAAATCTCGACGCTCTCGCGGCAAATGAGGTTGAGCAGCTTGTCGAGGTCGAGGGTGTAGCTGAGGGCGAGGTTGACGCTGCCGAGGGCATTGTAGAACGCTTCGCGCTCATACACTTCGGCAAAAACAACGGCCGTTTCCAGATTGGCGCTGGCCTGGTTAATTAGGGCAGTCAGCAGCCCCATTTCGCGGTCGCTCAACGTTTGCGGCCGCGCCAGTTCAATGACGCCGTATGGCTCACCGGCGACAAAGATGGGTAACAGCACCTGGGTAACGGCCGTTTGTTCCTCGGTGGCCGCCAGTGTTTGCCGAATGGGTCGCCGCTGCCGCAGGATGAGTTGCAGTTGGTGGGGGGCGGGATAAACGGCCGTTTGCGCCGAAGCCGACCGCGCCACTAGTTTAAACTGCTGCCGGGGCGTTTCCCAGGCAAAAATCATAAACCGTTCCGCCGCCACCGCCCGCTGCGCCTGCTCACCCATGGCGTGCAGCAGCTCGTTCGTTTCCAGCATCCCCGACAACTTGTTACTGACGTTAGAAAGCAGCTCAAACTCCTGGCTGCGGCGCGTGGTCTCGTCCAAAAGCTGCACGTTTTCAATAATTGAACCGGCAAACTGGGCGTACAGCTCCACCGTTTGCAGCGTTTCCACCGTTGGCCGCCGCCCGTTGTGCGGTCGGTCTAGCCCGATTAGCCCAATTTTTTGCTGCTGCCGGTTCGTAAGCGGCACACAGAGCAGATCATTGGGCTGCCAGGCATCGGGGTCTTGTCCGGTGGCTTGCTCATCAGGCAGGATGGTGTCGGTTAAATTGAGCGGCCAGTCACTGCCGGCAGGGACAAAATAGCAGGAACCACGTCGCAGATGTTGGTAGTTTGGATGTTCAAAAAGCTGTCGCCATTGGGTGGCCGGCAGCATATTTTTGTGAATGTTTTGGCGTTCTGCATTGGTAAAGCCGGCCGCAAAAATTTTGGTGGCGTTAAAGGTGCCGTCGCGCAGGGTCAGCACCACGCGCCGCCAGCCGGTGGTTTGCAGCCCTTCAACCAAAAGCTGGAGCTTTTTGTCAAAGTCGCTTTCCTGGCTGATTTGGGTCAGGATGGCAAGCTGGTTGGTGGCGACGACTTCGGTTTGGAGGGGGTCTGGTTGGCTGAGGCAAAGCTGCCAGGCGGTTGTACCAAGAGGGCGGGTGGTGAGGTGGTAGGGGGAAACGGCCGTTTGTACCACCAAATTAGCCGGAGCCGTCATCAGCATTTGCCAACCTTCGGACAACCCCCAATCGCCCGTTAGCGTTGCTAGATGCGTTGGGCAGGTGTCAAGATGCAGCATCTGGTGCGCCGCCTGGTTGGCAAACAAAATCTTCCCATCCGGCGCGGCCAAAATAACGCCTTCTTGCAGGTTTTCCAGAATATTCCAGGCAATGGCTGGTGTTAATTCCTGACTCATGCTGAATCCCTAGCCCGTACCAATACAATCAAAATAGAGGTGATGACGCTTGGTACCACCCGCAAAAACCTTACCGCAGGCAAAGACGGCTATCAACCGGGCTGTTTGTCCTGTTTTCGCTGATCCAGACGACGCATTTCGGCTGCCATCTCAGTAATTTCCCGAATATCGCTAAAACGCTGGGTTTTGTCTGAGACGGCACCGACGGAGAGGTGCATAATAGGGGCTAACTGTCCATCTGGCTGCTGGATGCCACCTTGTTCCCGGTCAATAAAGTTGTAGTGGGAGAGAATCCCCTCATCGAAGCGGGAGCGCAGCTTGTTGATTAGGGTCGCCACGTCCGGGCTCATGGTGATGAGAATAAACGAATCGCTGCTGGCATGACCAATAAAATCATCAAGCGTGCCAAATTCATCATCAGTGTCGTTGATGAGCATGGCCGTGAAGCGCAGTACCTCGTCCCCTGCCACAAAGCCATAGGCATCGGTAAAGGGCGGGAGGTGGTCAATGCCGATTTGCAGCAGCGACCAGCCGTTGGTGCGCATCAGCGTGCGAAGTTGTTCCTCGATGAGGCGGGCGCTGGGCAAGCGCGTGCGTGGATCAGTCAGGTTGCGGTGCCGATAGCTGCTGATGGCGTTCTTGACCCGCAGCTTTAGCTCTTCAATGTCAAAGGGCTTGGTGATGTAGTCGTCGGCTCCCAACTCCAACCCCTGAATTTTGTCGCTGCGCTCGTCTCGTTGTGTCAGGAAGATGATGGGGATGTGGCTGGTGCGGGTGGTGGTGCGCAGCTCTTTACAGACGGCGTAGCCGTCCATGTCTGGTAACATGATGTCCAGCACGATCAGGTCGGGGAGTTTTTTGCGGCATAGTTCAAGAGCATCGCTGCCTCTGGCGGCCACTTCAACGCTGTATCCCTGCCCGGTAAAGAATATCCGCAGCATGTTTGAGATATCGAAGTCGTCTTCGACGACAAGAATACGGCCGTTACTCATAAGCTTGTTCCTAGATAATTGATAAAGGGTTTGTGAAAGGTTGGTTGAATGCCAGTTGACCGTTCAACTGATTTGGTTGGCGACATGCTTTCACGTTTGCAATGTCTGCTTCCGTTACAGCTTGCTCAAAACTTCTGAAACCGCCAAGTTTGAAGCCATGCCTAGCGGCGATTTTATCAATAGTCACAACTTGTGACAATTCAATCTCTTTTCCCACTGTATACGATTCGTACCGCTGTTCAAGTGCTAATGTCATTGTTTCGGCCATGCAGGCATAGGCCATTTGTAAGGGAAAGCCGAAGTTGAAGTGAAAATCCACGTTGCCGGGTACTTTGACCATGCCGCCTTCAATGACCAGCACATCGGGACGCTGCTCGGCAACCTGGCGTGAAACGTCGCGGGGGCGCGACACATCGCAAACGATGGCGCCGCTGCGCAGGTGCCGGGGTTCGATGATGGTGTCTACGGCACTGGTGACGGTGATGATGAGGTCGGCCTGGAGAAGGGCACTCATGTCGGTGGCAAGGGTAGCGTGGTTGGTGGGCAGGTTTTGCGCCACTTTTTGCAGTTTTTCCTGGTTGCGGCCGATGAGAATCATTTGCTTGACCTGGGGTGCAAGCATCTGGGCGCAAACGGAGCCGATGGCGCCGGTGGCACCGACGACGGCGGCGGTGGCGAAGGGCAGGGGAATTTCCATGATGGCGGCGGCTTCCTGAATGGCGCGAACGGCCGTTGCTATCGTATAACTATCCCCATTGGTTACGGGAATGTTGAGCCGCTGGGCAATGGTGATGCCGCCGTCGCCCACGACGGAGGTGAACGCGCCCAGCCCCAAAATGCGTGCGCCTAGCCGTTCAGCCAGCCGGCCGGTTTGGGTAATTTTGTGGTAGGAAACGGCCGTTGGCAGCCGCATCATCATCGCCGGGGTGAGCGGACAAGCCACAAACCAGCCGTGCAAAGAACGGCCGTTGTGTGCCGACTCAATCCCCGTAATTTCTGAAATATAAACTGGCGGAAAAAACACCGACAAGAACTCAATCAACCAGCGCGGCAGCTTACCCAGCGTCGGAAATTTCCGTGCCACGTCCCGCTTGGGGTCAATCGGATGAATAATAAATGCGAAGTTATCTTCCATGTTTTGCCTCTGCCCTTTCATGTTCTCGCGGGTAGAGCCGAGGATACGGGTACTTAAGCTGGTATTTGTGATGATCACTTTCTTCATACGTCACATTTTGCTGGATAAAGTGGCGATCATCCCGTGCAAACAGCACTACATCCGACTCCACCGTTCGCGCCGCATATAAAACCAGTCCCGAACTTAGCCGACAATGGTGTCCAATACAGCCACCCAAAATGCGGTGTCCCGTTTCCTCCAGCCCCCCCAAAGGTGTTAAAGTCCGAATGGGGCCAGACAATAAATTCAAATCCGTAAACGTTGTCCCCGCCCCAATCACCGAATCACGCCCCACAACGCAAAGCTGCAGGCAGCTATTTTGGGCGATCATCGTGTTTTCCATCACCGTGGTCATAAACAGTGCCGACCGGAACGGCAAAAAACAGCCATCGCTGACCACGCTGAGCGAAAGCTGTGACCCTTGTGAAATGTTAACGTTGCTACCAATCAGGCAATTATCAATGACCACCCCCGGCCCGATGGTTACGTTGTCGCCAATGGTGGTGAACCCGCGAATGGCGGCCGAGGGGTCAATGGTGACGTTGTTGCCCACATGCACAACTTCCGAAGAAGACAGCACTTGTTTTTGTTCCCACACCGAGCGCAGCAAAATTTTGAGCTTGAGCTGCCAACTGCTGTTTACCTGGTCTTCCATGTTAACGCCACGGGCGAAAACGCCAAACAAAATGTCGGCAATGAACAAATGTACCCAGTTTTCGATGAGGACAAACGCTTTGCGCGGTAAAAAGTAGATCAAGTCGCCAAATTCCGAGGCCATGTAGGGGGGAACATGATAGTAGCCGCGTTCGCGTGGCTCGGTGTAAACGACGATGGCTTCGGGCGTGACGGATTGGGTGAGGCCGGCCGGATAGTACCACATATCAGCCAGCAGCAGGTCGCCATCTTCGTAGAGGGAGTGTGTTAACGGCCGTACATGCTCCCGAATAGCGGGGTCTTCACTATCAAATGCCAGCCGTGTGGGTCGGCCGGCCGCCCGGCTGCGTTGAATGAATTCGGCTACGAGCGCGTCATTAAAAAACAGATTATCGCGGTGGACAAGGGATTCGGCCGGCTCTGTCTCAAAGCGAACAGCTTGCTGCCAATCTGCATACTCCCGTTCTTCAGTGGTATACGCCCCCAGCAAATCCCTTTGCCACAACCACAGCGGCTTATTCTGAACCCGCAAATCGCGGGCAGGTTCATTAAACGGAGCGATATGGCTTGTTTCCTGCAAAACTATTCGACGCATTGAGATTTACCGCTACACAATCAAACATGACCGGGTTACAAACTCTATTACAATACCCAAAAAACTACCGAATCGGCTGTTTATCAATAATAATAGTACAAGTTGGATTCCCCATAGCAACACAGCTCGCTTCACGGATGTGGAACTGCTTGCCACGGCTCACCCAAGCCAGGCTCTCTTGCAGCAGCCCAACCGCAAAGTGGCAGCAAGGCGAATCTGTTTGCCGATTCCAACAAATGGGGCAGCGTTCAATGACCCATAAAAAGCTGCGCTCATCTTCTTCCAGGCGTACCTTTTGCTCTGTAAACTTGTTAAACGTCCCTGCAAAAATTTCCAAACCAATCTTGAGCTTAATGCTCAAGGGCAGCGTGCGCATGGCAAGGTCAGTAATACCCAAAATAGGGACAATTTCTTTCAACGCATATTTCCAGGCATCGCGCCCGCCGCGCAGCGCCAATGCCCGCCCGCCCCGTTCGCCAAACATGTCATCCAGTGCTTCATGAATACGGCTAAACTCGGTAAAAGTGAACCCCAGATCCAGGTTGTTGGGCGGGTAATGGTTAACTAGATGATGCAGCTTGGCAAAATGAAGAACGGCATTGATACCATGCCGTCCCACCACTTCTTCCAGGGCAGTTAAAACAATGCGCCCCATGTTATTTGGATAATAAAACTGCGTGTCCGTTGCTTCTGGCACGGGGTCTGCTGCGTTAGTTGGTGTAGCCATTATTCAGGAAATGATCCAGACTATGCAGAAACTCTTGTGGTTCATCAACCATAGGGAAGTGGCGCGAACGCTTCATCATGGCAATTTGAGCCGTTTGCATGGTGCCTTGAAGCCACAGGGCGTTTTTGGGTGAGACAATATTGTCCTTGGCCCCATAAATGCCAAGTGTGGGAATTTGCAACGATGTGAGCTGGGTGCGCAAGTCCGTGTCGCGCAGGTCGCCAATGCTTTGAAAAAATGATTCCAGCGTGGCCTGTTCAATATCATCGGAAATCATTTCGCGTATATTGCTGGTATCTTTTTGCAATAAAAACCGCAAAATGGCTTGCCGAATGACGGGAAATTGCCAGACAACCTTGGCGATATAGCCATTACCGGCTAACCGCAACAGGCCGTTGAGCGATGAGCCAACGACGGGCGAGCCAACGACAGCTACCTTTTTGACGCGGTCTGGATGTGCCAGAGCCATTTTTAGGGCGACGGTGCCACCCATGGAATGGCCGAGGATGGTTGCCTGCTGAATTCCCAGCTTTTCCATGAATTCGTATACCATTTCGACATAGCTGTCTATCTCGAATGAGGAAGCTGGGACAGGTGCCGAGGTGCTTGGCCCTTTACTTGATTCACCAAACCCCCAAAAATCCAGGGTGTAGACGCGATATTTGCCGGTGTCTCGTAAAGCCAGCATGGAGTCGCGCCAAACGCGCCAGGAATTGACCCAGCCATGCAGCAGGATCACGGGTTCACCCCGGCCGATGGACTGGTAGTGAAGTAGTAGACCTTGCTCGGTTACAATTGAACTCACACGAACCTCGTTTCTGCCACAGACATTTTGTGTATGGGCGTAGTATACATCATCCCAAAGGCTGCAAGTGAGGCCGCTGCGTTATTTATAGGGACTCCTAATGGGATTAATTTTGTTATACCCGAAATGGTAGCATTGGCCCCAATGTTGTGCAGTGAAAAGCAGGTAAAGGTGATGTAAACGAAGCGTTAATCAGTTTGATTTTGGGCTTCTTGTTGATCAATCTGGTCTAGAATCGAATAGAGCAGTTCAAGCAGGACGTTCTTGACGCTTTCTTTGTTGCCAGAAATGCAGGGAAGGATTTTGATGCTGGGGTCCAGGCGCAGAATAATGCGGAGGTCTTCGGGTTCCCATGCGTCTTCCATGTCTTGTTTGTTGGCGGCAATGACATAGGGGGTGGAGGCGTAGCTTTCAAAGGTTTCGAGGATGCGTTTGGCTTCGCGGAAGGTTTCGGGCTTGGTGCTGTCAATCATGACAACAAAGCCAAGCATACCCTGGGAAAGGATGTCCCACATGAAGTCGAAGCGACGCTGGCCGGGGGTGCCAAAGAGGTAGAGGACGAGGTCGTCATCTACGGTGATGCGGCCAAAATCCATGGCAACGGTGGTGTTGTCTTTTATTTGTTCAGCGGAGGTGGTGATGCGTCGTTCGGTAGAGACGACATCAATTTCGCTGATTGTGCCGATGAATTTTGTTTTACCAGCGGAGAAGGGGCCAGTAATAACCATTTTTACAGCTTGCATAGATGTTTGTCCCTACGTAGAATGGTTTTATATCCCTCGAATGCGGTCTATGAGCCGAACGACGATGGAGCGTTTGACGGCGGGTGGCTGTTGTTCGATGGGTTGCCGGGTTTCTTGAGGTTTGGTAGTGGGCGCGGCGGTGGGGCTGGGAGAAACGGCCGTTTTTACCGGCCGCGAAAATTCAACCAGTCCCGCTTGCAACATCCCATAAACAATCCGCCGAATCTCAAAGTCGCTCAGGTTGTTGGCCTTGGCAATTTGTTTGATGCTGTTGCGCGGGTTCACAAACGAGACAACGCGCCACTCTTCAACCGTCAAGTTAATATTTTGTAGCCGCGCATCTGGCCGATCTGTAAATTTCAAGGCGACATCCAAATCGGGCAGTTCTTCCTGTAGAATTTCCCATTCTTTCAGGCGGCGGCTGCCCTCCATAATCACGCTTTCCAGGTCAATCGAAATCGTAATTTGGTGATCGGCCGGGAGTTCGTTGGCATCAAACCGAAACAGACCTTCCGTCCAGGTAAACAGCTTGTAGACAACTTCCAGAATGTAATGGCGAACGCTTTGGGTAATGTCTTGCTGGGTGACAAGCCCGGCCTGGATAAGGAGATAGCCTAGCTGTTTGTTATTGGTGCCTTTGGCCTTGGTTTGAATGACACGAGCCTGTTCGGCGGTGAGCTTGCCTGTGGTTTCCAGGATTTTGGCGAGATTGTTGCTCTCATCACCTGTGTGGGCATAGATCAGTTTGCCCTCTTTAAACGACATGCAAGCCGTTGTATTGGGTTGAGAACTATCATCCTGGATCGTTAGCGTGCCGGTTTTGCGAGCCAGATTGATGAGGTTCAGCAGTTGCGTTGTGGAAAAATCCCGTAGGTTCCCTTTCAGGGCCATAATTGTTCTTTAGGTGAGATAGTTGGTTTGCAAGTAATGCTTCAGGGCATTATACATGGTGCAAAATGGCAAGTCAAACGTCAGAGCCGTTACATTTTTTCGTTATGACAACTATTTTGCTGGTTCTATTGTACGGAAATTAGGTTGTGCGAGATGTAAAGTTGGCGTCAATGGTTACTTTTTCTTGGGCTTTTTAACGGCCGTTTCCCCCAACCCATCCACATACACCTTCGCCACCCGCAGTCCAGCCCCCGTCAACTGCATTACCTGCTGTATGGCGGCCGGCTTGCCACCCTGCTTCAACCGTTCACGCACCTCCTGCCGCAGCTTGCCCGGCAGCCGGATTCTTCCCGTTTTGGGGTCAACCGGATAAGGCGGCACCACAAACTGCTGCCGCTTTTGCATGGCCTCTAGCAGCGATGGTTTTTTAGCGGCTTTGTCGTCAAATTCGTCAAGTGATGGCATAGACTTTTAAGATAGATTGGGAGACTGGGAGATTGAAAAAGTATAGTCTCCCAGTCTCCCGATCTCTCAATTTCTCTAATACAATTCCGGCCGACGGTCGTCAAAAATTGGGATTTTGGCGCGAACTTCGTCCACCTTGGCCGTGTCAATGGTGCCGGTGAGCAGCATTTCGTCTTCGCCTCCTTCAATGATGGTTTCGCCCCAGGGGTCAATAATGCACGAACGGCCGAAAAACGTCGTCCCTTTGGAGCTGCCCACCCGGTTGCAGGCAATGACATAAATCTGGTTTTCAATGGCGCGGGCGCGGAGCAGGGTTTGCCAATGGTAAAGCCGGGGGTAGGGCCATTCGGCGGGGACAAAGACGGCTTTGGCCCCGGCCAGGGCGTAGGCGCGGAACAGTTCGGGGAAGCGGAGGTCGTAGCAAATGGAGAGACCAGCCAGCCCCCATTCTGTTTCTACCAGCGAACGGCGCGTGCCGCCCGCCAGAAAGAGGTGTTCGTCCATCAGTTGGAAGAGGTGGATTTTGGAGTAGTCGCCGAGGGAACGGCCGTTTGCGTCAAAAAAAACGGCCGTATTGCCCACCTTGCCATTTCCCATGTCGGACAAACAGGAGCCGAGGATGTGGATGTTGTGGGTTTTTGCGAGAACGGCCGTTTCCGCAAAAATTCCCTCGTCAATCGTCGTGGCATACGACCCCGCATTTTCCAAATCGTAGCCCGTTGACCACAGCTCAGGAAAAACAACCAAGTCAGAGCCACGTCGCGCCGCCTCGGCCGTCATTTCCGCCACTTTTGCCAAATTGGCCGCCGGGTCGCCCAGCTCCACATCCATTTGCCCTAAAGAAATCGTGAGTTTCATTGCGCCATCCTTCTTGGAATCTTGCCACAAGGATACCAATTTTAGCCCGGCTTTCCAATAGATTGGCGGCACTTTGGCTTTGGGGTAAATTAACGAGTGGACGAGACTGAGAGACTGGGAGATTATAGCAAGATAGTCTCCCAGTCTCTCAGTCTTCCAGTCTCATCAATTCCATAGATTATTTTGAAGAAGGTGTGGGTGTAACCATGAGCTATATGGCAAACCGGGTGGCCGGGTTTGGAACGACGATTTTTACGGAAATGACGGCAATGGCGCGGGAGTATAACGCTATTAATTTGGGGCAGGGGTTTCCCGATTTTGCCGCGCCGGATTTTATCAAGGAAGCGGCGCGGGCTTCGATTGCAGCCGAGGTGAACCAGTATTCTCCGGCAAACGGCCGTTTAGACATGCGCGAAGCACTGGCCGCCAAAGTTGCCCGGCAATACGGCATCGAAATTGACCCCAACAGCCAAATCAACATCGTTCATGGAGCCACAGAGGCCATCTTTGCCACCATCATGGGGCTGGTCAACCCCGGCGAAGAAGTCATCATCTTCGAGCCATACTACGACTCCTACGTTCCCGCCGTCATCATGGCCGGTGGCATTCCCGTCTACTACACCCTTCACGCCCCTGATTTTGCCATTGACCGCGACAAACTTGCCCGCCTGTTTAACGTCAACACCAAAGCGATCATGATCAACACCCCCCACAACCCCATTGGCAAGGTGTATACGCGGGAAGAGCTGACGATGATTGCCGAACTGTGCCAGGCGCATGATGTCATCGCCGTGGTGGATGAGGTGTATGAGCATATTGTCTTTAACGGCCGTTTCCACCTCTCCATGTCCACCCTCCCCGGCATGGCCGACCGCACCGTCACCATTTCCAGCATCGGCAAAACCTACAGCGTCACCGGCTGGAAGACAGGCTGGACCATTGCCTCGCCGGAGCTAACAACGGCCGTTTTTCGCGCCCACCAATTCATCACCTTCAGCACCGTCCATCCCATGCAGCACGCCGCCGCCGCCGCCCTCGCCGCCCCCGACAGCTACTACACCGAGCTAACCGCCATGTACCAGCAGCGGCGCGACTTTCTGGCCGATGCCCTCCGCGCCGCCGGGTTGCCCCCCATCGTCCCCGCCGGAACCTACTTTATGATGGTAGACATCAGCGACCTCGGCTTTGCCAACGACCGCGAATTTTGCTATTACCTCACCAAAGAAATTGGTGTGGCCGCCATTCCCCCCAGTGCCTTCTACGTCAACCCTGCCGATGGTGCCAAAATCGCCCGCTTCGCCTTCTGCAAAAGCATGGGAGCTTTGGAAGAAGCGGCCAACCGGCTGCAAAAATTACGCCAACGGTAGGGGCGATTTCCAGCATAACTCCACAGATTTCATGAAATTTGTGGAGTACAACTCCATAGATTTGCATGAATTTGTGGAATTGGCCTAATTACCCCGCGCCCAGCGGTCGAGTGCCGGCCGAACGCCGTGGCGAATGGCATCGGCATCAGGCGCATCTGGTACGCGCTGGAGGTAGGCATTAAGGTAGTGGGCGGCCAGGTGGGGGGTGTTATTTTCGTAATGGATTAGGCCAAGATCGCGCAAATGTTCGGGGGTGTCGGGCTGGAGGAGGATGAGGTGGTGCAAAACGGCCGTTGCTTTTCCCCAACTTTCCTGCTTCAAATAGGCAATCCGCAAATTGTTAAGCATCCGCACCAAAATATCGCTGGCGGGCGTGGGAGCCAGCCATTCAGGTAGAAATGGGCCATTGTAGCCGGTGGCATATTGCACCAGCCGGGCGCAGTCGGGAAGGGTAAGCTGCCGGCCGTTGTGGAACGGGTCAAGCAGCAGTTTGGCCTCATCATGCCCCACGGCCACAATGAAGTGGCCGGGCAGCCCCACGCCATACGCCGGAATGTCCAGCCGCCGCGCTACGTCGGTATACAGCACCGACAGGGTGATGGGAATGCCCAGCCTGCGCTCCACTACGTCGTTGAGAAAGCTGTTGCGCGGGTCGCCATAGGCGGCGGCGTTGCCGCGATAGCCGCGCTCTTCAAAGAGGAATTGGGAGAGGGTGATGGCGTTGGTGTGGATGAAGGCAGGGGAGATGAGGCGGGGATAAACGGCCGTTGCCAGCCCATGAATCAGCTCCAAATACCAATCCACATCCAGCTCTGGGTAGGCAATGTCCCGCGCCAAATACAGCGCCGCCCGCGCCAAATGTAGCGGTTGCTGTCGTATTTCGTTGGCAAAACTCCACGGTTTCATCGGGTCATGTCCGGAAAATGGGACGCTGATTATCCTGATTGCCCTGATCGAAAAGATTCATCAGGATAATCAGGTAAATCTGCGTCCTGTTTTTAATATTTCGCAGGGTGCAATGGCTCATTTTGCTTCCTGGGCAGTAAATCGGGGGCGGCGGAAACAAGGCTGTAGATTTCGCTAATGTCGCTGGTGGTGAGCAGGCCGAGAAAACGGCCGTTTTCCATCACCGGCAAAGCAGCCAACTGGTTTTCGCGCAAAAGCTGCTGCGCGTCAATCAGGTCAGTGGCGGGGGAGAGGATGGGCAGGTCGGTGAGCATGGCGGTGGAAACGGCCGTTTCTGCCCCACCCTCATGCAATGCCTGCAGCAGTTGGGGGTAGGTGAGCAGCCCCACCAGTTGGTCGCCGTCGCAAACGGGATAGTTGGCCTGGTGGCTGCTGAGGGTCAGATTAACGGCCGTTTGCACCACATCATCCGGCCGCAGCGTTTTCGTTTGCCGCGAAAACGCCTGCCCCACCGTCAGCCCACGCAGCACCGAGCGCGTCGTCACTGCTTCCCGCTCCTGCCCGGCACCAATGTAGACAAAAAAAGCGATGAGGATAAGGGAGAAGCCGCCGCCGAGGAAGCCGTATAACCCAAACAGCAGGGCAATGGCACGGCCGATGGTGGCAGAAACGGCCGTTGCCCGCACATAATCCAGCCGCGCCGCCAAAAACGCCCGCAAAATTCGCCCCCCGTCCATGGGAAACGCCGGAATAAGGTTAAACAGCCCCAAAAACAGGTTGTAGACAAACAGATAGCTAAAGACCGCGTTAAAGGTGACGCTAGTGAAATTGTTGAGCAATGTGTCCAAGCTGCTGATTTGGATATTGAAGACAACGGCAAACAGATACAGCACAACCGCAATGGCGAAGTTGACGGCTGGCCCGGCAATGGCAATCACAAACTCCTGCCACGGATTTTCCGGGATATTTTTCAACTGCGCCACCCCGCCCAGCGGCAGCAGCACAATCTGCTCCACCGGCACCCCATAACGCAGGGCGGCATAGCTGTGGCCCAGCTCATGCAGGGTGACAATGACAAACAGCAGCGTCACCACAATCACGCCAAACACGCCGCCAGCCATTCCGTTCCCCGCCAAATAGCCAAACTGAATGGCCGCCCAGATCAAAATCAGCGGAAAGGTGACATGCACCTTAATGTCAATCCCCCACACCGTTAACAGTTTGAACGAACCACCCATGATTTAATCCTTGTAGAGTCGAAGCATGCTTCGACTCTACACTGTCAGAAATCTCTGCTATTCCACACAATACGGATCCGCCAGCGTCAACGCCTGGTCTATGATGTCCAGCCCTTCCTGGATTTGTTCCCGGTTAATCACCAGCGGCGGCGCATTAAACACCCAGTCAAAGCGGACAAACGTTGTCAGCCCGCCGTTCCGCAGCGAACCCGCCACCTTTTGCATCGGCTCCGAGGCCGGGTTGTTCCAGCCACTCATCGGCTCCCGCGTTTCCCGGTTCTTCACCAGCTCAATCACCTGATGCAGACCCGTACCGCGAATGTCGCCAATGCACGGATGCTTTTCCGCCAAATCGAGCAGCCCCGCCCGCAGCACCTTGCCCATCTCCTTGCTGTTGGCAATCAGGTTTTCGTTGCGATACACCTCAATGTTGGCAATCGCCGTCGCGCAGGCCAGTGTGTGGGCGCTGTAGGTCAGCCCGCCCCACAGCGTATTGTCCTCAAAATAGCTGGCAATTTTGTCGCGCACCACCACGGCTCCCATTGGCACATAGCCGCTGGTCAACCCTTTTGCCATCACCATCAGATCCGGCTTCACAAACGGGTAATGGTTGATGCCAAACCATTCCCCGGTGCGGCCAAAGCCACTCATCACCTCGTCAATAATGAGCAAAATGCCGTATTTGTCGCACAAATTTTGAATGCCGCGCCAATAGACGTTGCCGCCCTGCATAATGCCGCTGGTTCCACTGTACCCTTCCAGCAAAATGGCGGCGCAATTTTCCGGCCCTTCAAACAGGATGGTTTCTTCAATCTGGTCAACCAGTGCCTGATCCCCTTCATCTACGGTGCGGTTGCGGTAGAGCGGGCTGCGGTAGGGGTAGGGGTCGTGCATCCGTACAATCCACGGCACGCCTGGCTCGTTGGCTAACCGGCGTGGGTCGCCCCCGGCGGTCATGGCACCAAAGGTGGCACCGTGGTAGGAACGGTAGCGGGTGAGGACTTTTTGCCGGCCGGTATAGAGCCGTGCCATCTTCATTGCATTTTCAATAGCGTCGGAGCCGCCGAGGGTGAAAAAACTTTTGGTCAGGCCATCCGGGGTAATTTCGCGCAGCAGTTCACCCAGCCGGCCGCGTGCTTCGGTGGCAATGCCAGGGTAAGCGTAGGCAACCTGGGCAGCCTGTTCCTGGATGGCTTTAATAACGTGGGGATGCCCATGCCCCACGTTGACATTGACAAGCTGGGAGGCCCAGTCAATATAGCGCCGACCGTCGCCATCCCAATAATAAACTCCCTCAGCCTTGGCCATGGAAACAGGGTTCCACGCTTTCTGCGCCGTCCAGCTTGCCAGGGTATACTCGCGGTTTTCCGCGACAATTTCTGCGTGACTCAAACTCATTTTTTCCTCCATACATCGGTAATCGGTAATCGGTAATCAGTCATCGGTAATCAGTTCACCCCACTGATTACTGGTTACTGGTTACTGATTACTGGTAATTGATTACCGAAATTGTAGAGGGAAACGGCCGTTTTAACCACGAAAACGATACTGTGCCACCGCTTGCCGCAGCTCCGCCACAATCTGCTCCCGCAGCCAGGCAGGCTCCAGCAGTTCCACCTGCGACCCCCAACTGCGGATCCAGGGCTGCATCTCCTTTGGCTCCGCCACATAAACGCGCAGGATGCAGCCCCCTTCCGGCGTTGGCTCCAGCTTTTGCGAAGCGTGCCACTGCCGCTCCCGTACGCGGGAGGTGATGGCCGGGGTAAAGCGCAGCACCACCTCCTCCAGTTTGTCACCCGCCATGATGCTCCAGCAGGAGGCGAGGTGTTTTTCCAGGTCAAAGGCATCAGGAACAACAAATGCGCTTTCCTGCACCTCTGCCTTCTCCAGCCGATCCAGCTTGAAGGTGCGTAAATCCCCCACCGTTTCGTCAAAGCCAATGAGGTAAATGCCCGATTGGGTCGGCTCCAGGGCATAGGGGGCAATGAGCCGCTGGTGCAGATTGCCGCTACGCGGGGAGCGGTAATAAATTTGCACCTTTTTGCCCGCGCCCCACCCTTCGGCCACCTGTTCCAGCACAGCAAGCTGGGTTTGGCCGTCGCCGTGGGTTTGCACCCGTTGGGCGGCGCGGCGCAGGTGGGTGACAAGTGGGTGGGGCAGGCTGACGGCGAGTTTTCGCAGGGCGGAAATGACGTGGGGGTTGCGCTCGTCAATGGTGCGGGAGAGCAGCAGCCCGGCCAGCACTAGGGCAATGGCTTCGTGGTAGGAGAAGTGAAAGGTGGTTTGGTAGCGGGTGCGGTTGATTCCATAACGGCCGTTTTCCTGCCACAGCGGCACCTCCTGCTCCTCCAAAAACTCCATATCGCGGTAAATTGTCCGCCGATCTACAGCCAGCCGCTCCGCCATCTCCTGCGCCGAAAGCCCCTCCGGGGTCAACAGCAGCAGCTCCTCAATTTCGCGTAAGCGGGCAGTACGGTTTGCAAGTCGTGACATATGCGGGTATGCGGGGATTGGCGTTTGTTTCAAGAGGCTGGAGATTGGAGATTAGAGATTATGAACCGTCATTAATCTCCAATCTCCAATCTCTAATCTCCATTTTGTGCCAATCCCCAACCTGTATTAGCTCAAATGTTCGCTTTATGATACCATATTTTGGCATTGAGCCAACCTGACAGCTAAATATGTGGTTGAATGAAATGCTTGTTAGGCGGCGGCGATGGCGTTACAATTGGCGTAGCGTTTGAGCATTAGCTGCAACCGTGGGGCGGTGGCGGAATGGCAGACGCAGCGGACTTAAAATCCGCCGGGATAACTCCCGTGTGGGTTCGACCCCCACCCGCCCTACTCATTTTTTGGCAGATGGATTTGACAATGGCCCATTATGGGTCATTTTTTTTGACTGTAACATGAGACACGCGCTCGTTCAGATTGTCAGCCGCTTTTTACAGCGGCAAGCGGCGGCGGCCAACGGCCGTTTTCTCCTCGGTGTGTCTGGTGGAGCCGACTCACTCGCCCTACTCCACATTCTCCACGCCCTGTACCCCCGGCAAACCCTCATCGCCCATCTGGACCACAGCCTGCGCCCCGACTCCGCCGACGATGCGGAATTTGTGCGCGAAACGGCCGTTTCCCACCACCTCCCCTTCTTCACCCAACGCATAGACGTTGCCGTCCTGGCGCAAGCACATGGCTGGAGCGTGGAAGAAGCAGGACGCAACGCCCGCTACACCTTCTTTGCCCACATCGCCGCCCAAGAAGGGGCAACGGCCGTTTTGGTGGCCCACAACGCCGATGACCAGGCCGAAACGGTGCTGCTCCACTTGCTGCGCGGTAGCGGCTTGCGCGGGCTGCGCGGCATCGCTCCCGTCGCCCCCCTGCCCACCGCCCCCCATTTGACCCTGCTGCGCCCCCTGCTCACCGTCCCCCGTAGCGACATCGAGGCGTACTGCCGCGAAAATGGCCTTGCGCCCCGCCACGACCCTTCCAACCAGGATACCAGCTATGTTCGCAACGAGGTGCGCCACGTTTTGCTGCCGCTGCTACAGCAGACCAGCCCCCAAATTCAGCAGCATTTGGCGCAAACGGCCGTTTTGCTGGCTGCCGATGAAGATTATTTGCAAGCACAAACGGCCGTTGCCTGGAACGAACTCCGAGTGGAAACGGGAGAAGGATGGGTAACGCTGAATCTGGCTGGCTGGCGGGAACGGCCGTTAGCGCTGCGCCGCCGCCTGCTGCGCCACGCCTTTGCCCAGGTTGCCCCGTCCGGCAGTGAGCTGGGGTTTCGCGTGCTGGAAGCGGCGCGGCGGGTAGCCGAGCGGGGTGAAACAGGCAGCCAGGCGGAGCTTCCGGCCGGGGTTGTGCTGTCGTTGGGATATGGGGTTGTGGCATTAACGGCCGTTGCCCACCCGCCGCAACTCCCCCAACTGCCCACCGCCGACCTCATGCCTCTGCCCGTTCCCGGTGAAGCAGCTCTGGCAAATGGCTGGCGGCTGACCGCCACAACCATTGCCGAACCCGATGCCACCGCCATTTTCCACAACGCCGACCCCTGGCAGGCGTTTGTATCGCTGCCAGCGGCGCCATCGCTCCACCTGCGCCCCCGGCAGGCGGGGGAACGGATGCAGCCTTTGGGGTTAAACGGCCGTTCCGCCCCCCTCAAAAAAATGATGAACAACGCCAAAATCCCGGCCACCGCCCGCCCCCTGTGGCCGCTGGTCGCCACCGATGCCCACCCCGTCTGGCTGGTCGGCCACGCGGTGGATGAACGGGCGCGGGTGGTGGCGGTGGAAAAAACGGCCGTTGTCCGCCTGCACTGCTGGCAAACCAAATGTTAAGAAAAAAAGCCAACCCCCTAAAAACGTATTGCATAACGTGGCGGAGCCACAAAAAATATCTCACGCAAAGGCGCAAAGGCGCGAAGGAAAGAAACTTTGCGACTTTGCGGCTTTGCGTGATCAAACTTTTCACGCTTATCACGCACATTTCGAGCTTGTACACTGTATTGCGTATGGCGTATCCCATCTTTCAACGCCCTATGCCCTACACCCCACGCCCCGCCCTCTTTCTCCTTCTCCTCCTCCTCTGCACCACCTGCCGCCCCCAGCCCGACACCCTGCGGCTGGCGACCACCACCACCACCCTCGATTCCGGCCTTATGCAGGCCATTCTGCCCCTTTTTGAAGCCCAGGCCAACGCCACCGTTGAAGTGATTGGCGTCGGCACGGGCGAAGCGCTGGTGCTGGGGCAGGCTGGCGATGTGGATGTGGTGCTGGTTCACAGCCGCGCCCAGGAAGAGGCATTTGTGCAGGCTGACTATGGGCTGGAGCGTCACGATGTGATGGTCAACGACTTTGTGTTGCTTGGCCCCGCCGACGACCCGGCCAACGTCGCCGCCGCCCCCGACATCATCGCTGCCTTTACACGCATTGCCCAAACCCAGACCCCGTTTATCTCTCGCGGCGACAACTCCGGCACGCACAACAAGGAGATGGCACTGTGGCAGGAGGCTGGCATTGCCCCTGTGGGCGATTGGTATCAGGAGGTGGGGCAGGGCATGGGTGCTACGCTGACGATTGCCGAACAGCAGCAGGGGTATGTGTTGAGTGACCGGGGGACATTTATCCAGCGGCAGGCGCAGGGGCTGGAATTGGTGCTGCTTTTTGCAGGAGACGGCCGTTTACTCAACCCCTACAGCGTCATTGCCGTCAACCCCGCCCTTCATGCCAACATCAACATCGAGCTGGCCGAAACCTTTATTGAGTGGCTCACTGGCTCCGAAGGGCAGACCGCTATTAACAATTATCGCGTTGCCGGGCAGCAGCTCTTTTTTGCTGGCATCCAGGAGGCACAGCCCTGATGTTTCGTTCTGCCTTGCAACAAGCCTTCCAACTTCTGCTAAGTGGCAACGCCGACCTGCTTGAAATCATCGGGCTGTCGCTATTCGTCAGCTCATCGGCTCTCTTGCTGGCTGCCATCATGGGCATTCCCGTGGGGGCGTGGCTAGGATTGCGCCGCTTTTGGGGGCAACGCTGGATTACCGCTTTCATCTATACGGGCATGGGTTTTCCGCCGGTTGTCGTCGGGCTTGTGGTCTACTTGTTGCTGTCGCGTCAGGGCATTCTGGGTGATCTGTCTTGGCTGTTTACACCGCAGGCGATGATTTTGGCGCAAACCATTTTGGCGTTGCCGCTGGTGATGGGGGTGACAATGACGGCCGTTCAGGGGGTAGATGCCGATCTGCGGCCACAGTTGCGCTCACTGGGGGCAACAGAGTGGCAAATTGTGACCACGACGCTGCGCGAGGCACGGGCAGGGGTGATTGTGGGGCTGGTGGCGGGTTTTGGCGCGGCCATCAGTGAAGTGGGGGCAGTGATGCTGGTGGGTGGCAACATCGAGGGGCGCACCCGCGTGCTGACGACGGCCATTGTGCTGGAAACGCGGCAGGGTAACTTTGATTTTGCCCTGGCATTGGGCATTGTGCTGCTGCTGCTGTCGTTTTTGACCAATGCGCTGGCGGTGACATTGCAAAACAAATAGATGTTGACGACAGCCAACGGCCTCAGTATACTTACACCTTACCTTGACAGTTGATCGGGGCGTAGCTCAGCTTGGTAGAGCGCTCGGTTTGGGTCCGAGAGGTCGTCGGTTCGAATCCGGCCGCCCCGACTTTTACAGTAATCAGTAGGCGGTAATCAGTACTGATTACTGATTACTGGCACAGGCGGCAGTGGTGTAGGGGTAACACAATAGCCTTCCAAGCTCTTGTCACGGGTTCGAATCCCGTCTGCCGCTCTCTTCAGCAAACAGCAACCAGTTATTAGCCCTCCAAATAGCCCCAACTAGATTTGTAATAACTGGTTAGGAGTGGAAATTAAATAATTTGCCCATTTAGAAGTTCAACTTCTTCTGAGAAGTTGAACTTCTTGCGTAACTTATTTAATCCTTGTTCCTATTGTTTACCGATAACTGAAGTGGGCCTATAGCTCAATGGCAGAGCAGGCGGCTCATAACCGCCGGGTTCTAGGTTCGAATCCTAGTGGGCCCACCAGATATGCGAAACAAAAACCGCTTTGAACAAGCGGTTTTTGTGTTTTATGGTAACTACTAAGCCGTCATTCCCCCATCTTCATGGAGGCAGGCTCCGCGTAGGCGGGAATCCATCGGCTCACCCACGTGGATGCCTGCCTACGCAGGTATGACAGCCTCACTTTGGGTCGTTTTTCAGGGTGGCTTAATAGTTACCATTTTACATGCAATCATTCATGGCTTCCCAGCAAACCACTACATCCTGGGGGCTGGTTTGCCAGTTGGAAAAGGCGGCGCGGATGGCGGGGATGCCTTTGTAGCTGGTTGGCGTGAGGAAGACGCGGCCATCGTCGCGCAGGCGGGTGAGGTAGGCGGAAATGTCGCTGGGCTGTAAGTTGGGGTGGTTGAGGGTGAAGCAGACGACGTTGAGGTGAGTTTGTGCTAACAGCCGGAAATGGTTGGAGGTGGCGATGTGGTGGGTAAGCTGTTGGGCTTGCTGGCAGTTGCGCTCTACGATGTCGCGGTAGCCAGAACGGCCGTTTGCCATCAACGTAAACCAGGCGGGCAAGGCACGAAAGCGGCGTGAGTTTTGCGGTGTTAAATTGACCAAGCTGGGCTGACCGCCGGGGTCGCCGAGGTAGGCGGCGGCGTTGCTAAACACCTGGGCTTGAAGAGCGGGGTGGCGGCTAAACTGCATGGCGGAGTCGTAGGGGACGTTGAGCCATTTGTGGGCATCAACGGTGATCGAATCGGCTGTTTCCAGTCCAGCCACCAAATGCTCATAAGCGGGAGAGCAGGCGGCAAACCCGCCAAAAGCGGCATCCACATGGAACCAAAAGTTGTGAATTTCCTTGAGCTTGGCGATGGCAACAAGATCATCAAAGTCCACGCTGTTGACGGTGCCAGCGTTGCCGACGACGATGCATGGCTGTGGCGTGGCGGCGAGCTGTTGGGCAAGGGCTTCCACGTTTATGGCTTCCCGATTGGGCAGGGTTGGCACGGTTTGGATGGCACTGCGCCCCAGGCCGAGCATGGCGGCGGCTTTGTAGATGCTGGAGTGGGGGGTGGCGGTGAGGATTTGGATGGGGGGCAGGCGATAGAGGCCGTCCTGGGCAACATCAAGGCCATGCTGCTGCGCTACCCATTGACGCGCTAAAGCCAGGCCGACAAAGCTGCTCATTGTCGCGCCGCTGACAAAGGTGCCGAAGAAGCTGTCGGGCAGGCCAAACAACTGGCGCAGCAGGTGGATGGTTTCGTATTCAACATGGGGGGCAATGGAGTCCATGTCGGCCATGACGTTTTGGTCATAGGTGGTGGCAAGCCAGTCGCCAACGAGGGCGGCGGGGGTGGTGCCGCCGGTGACAAAGCCGAGGTAGCGGGGGCCGGGGCTGCCGGCCAGACCGGCTTCGTATGTTTGACGAAAGTTGGCGAGGGTTTGGGTGGTGCCGAGGCCGTTTTCGGGGAGTGGGGCGTAGGGGGTGGGGTGGTGGTGGTGGGTGGTTGACCGGGGATCGGTGGCGGGCGAACGGCCGTTTAGCCCGGTCAAAAATTCATAAGCGGCCGTGCTGGTTTGGTCGAGCAACTGCCGCAGGTTGTCCTGATCGTGTTTGAGGGTTGGGTTCATTTTGCTATCTCCGTGGCGGGGATGATAGCGGGGTTAAAGCAGGGGGGCAAAATGTGAAGGTTGATTGGGAGATTGGCTTTGTTGAGTCGCCTAATCTCCCAATCTTTCTTAAAGAATGACCTTAGGAATGGAAATTAAATAACTTGCCCATCTAGAAGTTCAACTTCTTCTGAGAAGTTGAACTTCTTTCGTAACTTATTTAATCCTCGTTCCTTAACGGCGAATGATGGGCAAATAGACGTTGAATGTCGGCCAGGAGACGTTGTGGGAAACGGCCGATTCGCCACAATCATCTGCATATTTGAGGGCAAAGAAAAGGGGTGTTTCGCTGGCGGAAACCGTACCTGTGTAGCTGGTTGCCGTGCCGTCCAGCCCTGCTGCCAGTACGGCAGCGTCGTTCCAGTTGCTGTCGTCAATGCGGGTGGGGGCATAGCGGAGTTCGATGTGGGAAACGGCCGTTAATGCTGGCCACGACAGTGACACGGTTAGCATGTCCCCGTTCTGCTCGGCGTTGGCAAGCCGCAGGCCAGCCAGCGACAGGCCGCCCACGTATTCGTCTGCACCGAGGTCGGAGCCGCCGCAAAACGGCCGTTCGTCCCCGTCAATGTCGCTCTCAAGCTGGCTGTTGGCCTGGTTAAAGGCGGCCGAGCCGCGCTGGATGTGGAAATTTCCGCTTGTCGTATCTACAAAGTCAGGATCACCGTTAAGGGTGTTGCTGCAAATGGCACCGTTGATGCAGGTTGCGCCCTGGTTGTGGAAAAGGGTGTGGTTGGCGGTGATGCCTGCACCGACAAAAGCGGCCGTTGTTTGCCCACTCATGATGCCGTTGCTGAAGGAAACAGTGGCTGATTCGGCCAAAATCCCGATGTCGCCGCTGTTGGCAATCGTCCAGTGGTCTGCTTCTACCGTAGATGCGTTACCAATAAACACGGCCTGTTCGGCCAACGTGTTGTTGCCAATGATGTTGTTGGCACCTTGCACATGGCCCTGGATGGTGACAACTGCGTGATAACTGCCATAAGGTTCGGGGATCTGGTTGCCGACGATGCGGTTGTTGTGGAAGGCCAGGGGACATTCATTGTTGCTGGAAAGGGAAACGGCCGTTCCTCGCGCCACATTGTTCACAATCTCATTATTGGCAAACAGGGAGCATTGGTCATAGTCGCTGGATGCAGCCACCGTAAACCGAGACTGGTTTCCTTCAATTCGGTTATTGGTGATGGTGAATTTCCGCACCCCCAACTCCATCGCCCGTTTGGCATTGTTTCTAATAGTGTTGCCCTCAATGGTTGCTTCCCGAACGCCTTTTTGGAAGAGGATGCCATCTTCGTCTGTTTCTGTGATTTGGTTTTGGATAAGCACGGCGTTGGCAACGCTGTAGCCTTCGGCAAAAACGCCAGTGCCACTGCGACGGATGACGTTGTTTTCCAGGTAGAGGTCGCGCACATGTGCGTCAACATCACACGCCCCGGACAGATAAACACCGACAAGCTGATTATTTTCAATCACATTATCCAACGCCGTCAGCTTGCCGTTGCAGTGTTCGATACCCCAGAAATTGTTTTGCAGGGTGCTGTCTGTGAGCTGTAGTTGTCCATGCCGGAGGTTGATGCCGGCCGCACTGTTTTGCACAACGAGATGCTGGAGCGTAACCAGTTGACCGGGCTGGTTTTCGATCATAATGCCGTCTCGGTTGTCGTGAGATTCGGCATCAATGATGGTGGGCGCGTTGGCGAGATCGGCCGTATCCCAATTGGGCGGAGCGTAGCTGCCGAGCAAGGTAAGTGGTTTGTTGATGTAGAGAACGCGGCTGCCAAAGTCCGTATAGCTGCCGCCAGCGATTTTGATGACCTCATTGGGCTGGGCGGTGGCAATGGCTTCTTGCAGGGAACTGTGGCAAGGGGTTGCGCCGCCGCAGGTGCCGTCGAGGGCGACGTAGCGGATGGTGGAGGCGGTGAGGGAAACGGCCGTTTCTGCATTCGCCAGCCCACAGTCATTGGTCACTGTCACCCCAACTTGATGTTCCCCAACTGTGTCAAAGGTGTGGTGCAGCGTCATGGTGTCACTGTCCGCTGGATTACCGTCTACTGTCCAACTGTACTGTTTGCTGTCGCTGCCGTCGCTAACGGCCGTAAACAGCAGCGGCACGCCCACCAACAACTGCTCGACTGGCGGCGGCTCAATCGTGGTGGTGGTCACGGGCTGGCAGCCGACGCCGAGGCGGGGTTGATATTCGGCCACTCGCGCCATAATGGGGGCATTGCTGCTGTGAACGAGGGCGCTACGTAGACCCGCGTTTGTGCCAAAGGGGGCATCGGTTGCCATGTTGACGGTGGCACTGGCACCGGGGGGGATAGTAACGGCCGTTTCGTCCACAGGAAATGACACGCCATCTTCGCTGTAGTAGACAAAAACGGCCGTTGTCTCCTCCGTTCCCACATTTTGCAGCGACACGACCGAATAGTGATCTTCCTCTTTTAAAAAGCGAGGCAAGGTAACGGTGCCATTGTCATTGCTGGCCGTGTCATACTCAGCCACGCCATTGGCCTGTGGTTCATGAGAAAAGGTGAGGTCTTGCAGCACAATCGGCTGGTCGCTGGAAACAACGACGCTGTAAAAACCTTCTGGCAGCCCCGTTAGCGTCGCCAAATCTACGATGTCGTCGTTAAGCATGGTTAGCGAATGGCTGTAGGTGATGGTGCCATCGGCCATATAAAAATCAAGCAGCACTTGGGCAGAGTTGGTTGTGTCGTTGACGAAGAAGAGGATGCTACTGCGCTGGTTGCTAGCAATTAAATCGGCCATTTTGAACACGTGGGGGATGAAATGGGTGGCTTGGGCTGTGCTGCTGCCCCAGATGATGCTTTTTTGCTGTGTGGAAGTGTCTATATGGAGGGACACGCCTGCTATTTCTCCGCCAGCAGCGGTGGCAACGGCCGTTCCCACATAGCCAGCGGGCAACAAATCGGCGATTTCAACGCTTGCCGCTGCCCCCGGATAAATGAGTGCATCGTAGGTGATGCTCGAATTGGAAAAGGAGACGGTGACATTTGTTTCCACCGAACCTGTATTCATTATCGAGAGCGTGGTTTGGTGCTGTTCTCCGGTCAAAATGGCGGCAAACTGTTGGGTTGTGGCTCCACCCTCGCTACCGCGATAGGCCGCCACCGAACTGTCTGCACCTGTTTCATGGACGACGCTGCTTAATGGCTGGTCGGAAAAAACGACCACGGAACCAGCAAACCCAGCTGGGATATGATCAGGTGGTGTGTCTAATGCCAAAACACCGTTGACGGGTATGGTTGTTTCTATAACGATGGGCGTGGCGTCGCTCATGGGGTGAAAGTTGAGAACGGCCGTTGCCATGTTCGCCCCTTCGTTCCGCAGGTAAAGGGCTGAAACGGCACCATTTACGTCGTTGACATAGCGGGGATGGTAAAGCGTGCTGGCTCCGTTGGCTGCTGTTGGTTGCGCCGTTGCTTTGAATGTGCCAAGCAGCAGGATAAAAAAGAGAACAAAACAAAATGGGACAAAATAACGTATTTTTTGCATCATGAGGTCTTCCTGTGAAAATGAAACGGCCGTTTCTCGCACGAAGGATGGGTGGAAAAACGGCCGTTTTTGCCGAATATTGTTACACCAACCTGTTAAAAGCTAATATCTGTGCCGATGATGCTGTTGGGGGGTGCAGGCAGGGACAAACTGTGAACGACCAACGTCGGGTCTGCAAAAGAGGCATCAGACATATCCGCATCGTCTATGAGGATTGCGTCAGCCTGGGGATAGTCACAATAAAATATAATGTCAGTGCCAACGATGGCACAGGCGCCTGTGTCGGCTGTCTGTCTTTCGGGCTGCGGCGAAAGGGCAAGGCTGCCAAGCCAGAGGTAGCTTAAACAAATAGCAGTAAGCATAAAAAATCGTGTCATGGGTTGTCTCCTGTAGAGTGGGCGTAGCCACAGAGCTACGGCCAGTGTTATGGGTTGTTTGTTTCAGGTTAGCAGATGGTTGGCTGAAGTGAGTCCCGAAAAACGGCCGTTTGGTTCCGTTTTGAGCCATTTGTTCACAGCAGCTATCACAATCCACAGATACCTGTGCAGCCAGGGTCAAATTCGCCATACCATAACACCCCCGTAAAATAGCCGGCTGGCCCGCAACCAATACAAATGGTTGTAGCTTGCGTGTTTAGCAAAAATGAATTGGCAGAAGAATCGGCACCAACAATCTCATCATTTTGAAAATGGGTAAAGCCGAATGAATCAAGCGTAATTTTCAAAGTTGTCTGCGCCTGAGGAGCATCAAAGATTACACTGCTTCTTGTGAAGAAATCTTCACCAGCAAAAACCTGGCGTGCGTTTGCTGGAAAAAAGTCACCGTTAGGCAAAAGATGGATGTCGTAATGGAAGTTAGAACCAACGTGAGAAAAAAGTGACATTTGTTTTTGCTGTAGAGATGAAGGCGTTAAAGACATCTCCGCGTTAATGAGCGTGCCGTTGACTTTTTCTTCATCGGACAAGATGAGCATCTTGTTTGTTAACCTGGCAACTTCTTCGGCAAATGAAGGCAATTTACACCAAATAGGAGGGCGTTGGCCGTTAAAGCTGAGGTGGTCTTGGTGAATAGTGACCCCGCCCCCAAACTCGCACTGTAGGGGTTGTTCTGACTGAGCAAAAAGCGAATCATCTTCCAGATTTTTGACAACAACCTGCCAAATGATTTGTGGTTCCCAATTTTCAACTGAAACGCGAACAACCCAACTGGCAGAAAGGGGCGGGTTTGTTTGGGCAAAAACGGCCGTTTCTTCCCCGCCAACACTCAACCCCACCAAAACCATTACCATCATTAAACAGACACGATACAGTTGTTTCATTGTTATCTCTCCTAAAAATGTTTATGACCAATATGAGCAAGCATTTCGCTTGGGAGAACTGTTGTGTTCCAGCTTAGTCACGAAACCGCTTCTTAACTCGTTGTTTTGCCATTACAAGACCAACGCTCAATGTACGCCAGACCCAGCATAAGGGATCCAATTGGGGGGTGAGTTCCGAAAAACGGCCGTTTTGTCCCGTTTTTGCATCTTCTCAATCGCACCTTATTCGTTATTCGTTTATTCGTTCCCAATTCGTTGCCCCAACGTAGCCAACACGCTGCTGTCAAAAGCCTCAACAACGGCTAAAATAGTGAAAATAGCAAACGATCTGTCCTGTTCGCACCATTGGAGAACGACACCATGACCCCAACAACCGCCTACACCAGCCAACTCCGACAAGCATTAGAGCATTTCCATGACCCCGAATGGCTTGGCACCCACTCCCCACTGGCAACCCCTTACTTCCTCGGCAGCTTGTTACGTGATGAAACAACGGCCGTTTCCCGTGGTCGCCGCCTCCAAACCCTCATCCACACCGCCGCCGCCACCCTCTGGGACGGCCCCCTGCCCACCGACCGCCACCAGCTTGCCGCCGCTGCCTTTGCCCAGCGCGACGAACTCGGTGCCACCAAAAGCCCCCGCTACAGCTACCTCCTGCTTGAACTCTACTACCTGCGCCGCCACTTCTCCCCGCGCCAGGAGCCATTGCCCAGGGTCAACGACATCCTCGACTTCGCCGCCACCAGCAAAACCCGCTTCTTTTCCCACATCAAACAGATCATCAACGACATAGGCGAGCAGCTTCTTCGCCATGCCCAGCCCACCTTTCGCCTCGAAACCCCACGCCTCACCCACACCCTCATCGGCCGCCAGCCGCTTATTGCCCAGGCGTTGGCGCAGCTTCAGCAGGGGCATTCCGTCGCCATCAGCGGCGGCGGCGGCATGGGCAAAACGGTGCTGGCAACGGCCGTTTCCCAGCAGTGGCCCCACCCCGTCTTCTACTACACCATCCGCCCCGGCCTCAACGACCATCTCGACGATCTTCTCTTTGCCCTCGGCCACTTCCTCCACCAGCACGATGCTTCCCGCCTCTGGCTCCAGCGACTGGCCGACCACGGTCAGCCGCTCAATACCGACCTGGCGCTGGGGCTGCTGCGCGATGACCTCCACGCCGTCGGGCAACCCTTGCTCTGCTTTGACGAACTCGACCGCCTGGGCGATCTCATGCAGCGTCACCCCCGGCAAAGCCAACTGCTTGAATTTATTGACAGCCTGCAGGCCGAAACCCCGCTGCTGCTGGTGGGGCAGCACGTCCCGCTTGATGCCCGCCACCACATCCACCTCGAAGGGCTGGCCGTTACCGATTTGCCCCACCTGTTTGCCCAACTTGGCATTGGCACGGCTGCGCTCCCGTGGCAACAACTCCATCATCTGTCTCACGGTAACCCGCGCCTGCTGGAAATCATCGCCGCCCTGCACCAAAGCGGCGAGACGCTGCCAGCGCTGCGCCGCTCCCCAGTGCTGGCCTCGCTGCTGGAACGGCTGTGGAAACGGCTTACCCCGCCCCAGCAAACGGTGTTGGGGCAGCTTGCCGTCTTCCAGCAGCCCGCCCCGGCCGATGTGTGGCCGGCCGATCTGATTGAGCAACTCACCCTGCGCCGCCTTGTGCAGCCCGATGTTCAGGGCGGGCTGGCACTGCTGCCGCTGATTCAGGAAGTGCTGCAAACGCAACTGCCGCCGGAGCTGCGCGACCAGTTTCACCAGCAGGCGGCGCAAATTTGGGCGGAACGGGGGGCATATACGGCGGCAGCGTACCATTTTTGGCAGGCAGGGGAGGCAGAAACGGCCGTTTCCCTCTGGTACCCCCACCGCCAGCTAGAAATTGAGCGCGGCCAGGCCACCGCCGCCCGCCATGTTTTCGGCCAAATCTCGCTCAACCGGCTGCCCAAGGGGGCGCAACGGCAGCTTAAGCAAATCCGCAACCAGCTTTATTTGCTGGCGGGAGAGGCCGACAAGGTGCTGGCGGAGGCGGGGGGGATTGAGTGGGAGGCTACGGTGGCGGGGCAACGGGAAAAAACGGCCGTTTTAGCCCAGGAAGCCCGCGCCACCACCATTCTCGGCGACCACGAAGCCGCCCGCGACCGCTACGACGAAGCCATCCTCACCCTAGGACAGCTTGCCAACGACATCCTCGACAAACAATTCACCCGCACCACCACCCACTTCCTGCTGGGCGACAAACAGGCCGCGCTGGCCGAAGTAGCCCAAGCCAAATACGAAGCGGCACGGCTGGAAGGGTTCGTCCATTGGCGGCTGGGCAACTTCCGCGAAGCCCAAACTCACCTCGCCACCGCCCGCGCCCTGGCCGACGCGCTCAACAACCCCAGGGCAGTTGCCCAAGTGGAACGGCTGTTGCTTCATAACAGCAGCCACGCCGGGCAGCTTGCCCAGGCGCAGCACCACGCCGAAGCTGCCATTCGCTATTACCGGCAGGTGGGCGACCAGTTTAACGTGGCGGGAACGCAGGCCAATCTTGCCACTGCCTACATCAACGCCCGCGACTACCCCGCCGCCATCCCGCCGTCGGAACAGGCACTCGCTTTTTTTCAAAGAATCAACAGCACAAGCTGGGTGGCGTCCATCTCTTCCAATCTGGCCGAGGCGTATTTTGAAACGGGGGATGTGGCACGGGCCAAGGCGATGGCTTTTGCCGTGCTGCGGCTGGAAGATGCGTATAGCCATCCATATGCGCTCTACACGCTGGGGCTGGTGCATGAACATGAGCAGGCATGGGACCATGCGCGGGAAAGTTTTCAGCGCGGCATTGCCATTGCCGGGCAAAACGGGGACAAATTTATTGAGGCGTATTTGCACCGGGCGTTAGGCACGCTGTTTGGCCGCCAGCAGCAGCCAAAACCAGCGTGGCTATGCCTGGAAACGGCGCGGTCGCTTTTTGCCGAGATGCAGTTGGCGGCGGAGGTAGAGCGGACGGAAGGGGAAATTAGGAGATTGGGAGATTGAGAGAGTGGGATAGTCTTCCAGTCTCCCAATCTCTTCCCCCAATCACATCTTCTCACGAATGATTTGCCCCAGCACCTTGACCCCGGCGCGGATGGCGATGGGGGATTGGTTGCCGAAGCAGAGGCGGAAATGGTCGTTTTCGTCGCTGTGGGGCAGGTAAGCATCGCCGGGGGTGAAGGCGAAGCCGCGCTGGAGGGCGGTGCGATATAGTTCGCCGGGGGCGAAGATGCGGGGCAGGGTGAGCCAGGCGGAGAAGCCGCCGCTGGGGCGCGTCCAGCTTACGCCGTGGGGCAGGTGGGTTTGCATGGCTTCCAGCAGTACGTCGCGCCGCTGTCGGTAGACGGGGCGGACTTTGCGGAGGTGCCGTTTGAGGCCGCCGGATTGGAGAAAAACGGCCGTTGCTCGCTGTACCAGCCCTGGTCCGCCAAAATCGCTGGCGCGACGCAGTTCCAGCAAGCGGCTGCGGAGGGCATCGTTTTGGGTGATGAGGTAGCCGGTTCGCAGGCCGGGCATCAGCATTTTGGAAAAGCTGGTAAGGTAGATCACATTGTCGCCGGAGTCGAGTGCCTTAAGCAAGGGGGGCGGGGGGGCATCATAGTACAGTTTGCCGTAAATGTCGTCTTCGATGATGGGAAGCTGATACCGCTGGGCAAGCTGGAGCAGCCCTTCGCGCCGCGTCAGCGACATGCAGATGCCGGTGGGGTTGTGGTAGTTGGGGATGGCGTAGTAGAAGCGGGGGCGGTGCCGCTGGATGAGCCGTTCCAGGGTGTCGAGGCACGGCCCGTCGCTGTCGAGGGGGACGTTGATTAGGGTCAGGTTTTGGGCGTAGAGGATGTTGAGGGTGCCGAGAAAGGTGGGAGCATCTACTAGAACCGTGTCGCCGGGCCGAGCCAGGGCCTGGGCGATGAGGGCGATGCCCTGCATGGCTCCGGAGATGACCATAATTTGTTCGGGAACGGCCGTTATGCCCTCCTCGCGCACCATGTCGGCCAGCATCACCCGCAGTTGGGGGTCACCCTGAATGGACGTGTAGCTCAGTAAGCTCTCGGCATCGCCACGCACGCGGTTTAGCCCTGCCCAAAATTCGTCAATAGGAAAAAATGCGTCGTCGGGATGAGCCAATGCCATTGAGCGCACGCCCACCACGTGGTCAAGCTGCAAAATGTCGTCGAGTACGCCGTCGGTGGTGAGCCGCCGGCCGATTTTGTCGAGAATGGCGTGGGGCTGCACGGAGCGGCTGACGAAGGTGCCGCGCCCGACCACGGCCTCAACCCAGCCATCGGCCTGAAGCTCGGCGTAGGCGTTTTGCACGGTGAGCCGGGTGACACCAAGCTGGTCGGCCAGTTGGCGCACGGTGGGCAGACGGGTGTTGGCGGGTAAACGGCCGTTGCCAATCTGCGTCTTGATCTGCTCGGCAATTTGATGGTAGAGCGACGGCTTGCCGTGGCGGTTGAGGTCAAATGTTAACATACGCATCACCAAAAGTGAGACAAATAAGCAAAATCAACAAAATTGTCCTACTATTTTGGCGAAAAACGGCCGTTGGGCAAGAGACAATGTGGCAGAAAGAGGGGAGACAATAAAAGCGGGTGTAAGTGGCAAGTTACAAGTTGCAGGTGGCTGTTGGTAACGGTGACTTGTTACTTGCCACGTGTTACTTGTTCCGAAACAAAAAGCTGCTTCTGCGCTGCATACTATTTGCTAAGGAACAAGGATTAAATAAGTTACGCAAGAAGTTCAACTTCTCAGAAGAAGTTGAACTTCTCAGACTATTAGTTACGCAAGAAGTTGAACTTCTCAGACTATTAGTTACGCAAGAAGTTGAACTTCTCAGAAGAAGTTGAACTTCTCAGACTATTACGCAAGAAGTTGAACTTCTCAGAAGAAGTTGAACTTCTAAATGTGTTTAATTTTCATTCCTAAAGACCCCAAAATATCAGCTACAGCAGTGTGGGGTTTGGCGGCAAAGGCAGGATGCGGTGACGGGAAAGTCGGTGGTTTGCTGTGCCAGGGCTAATTTTTGGCGGTAAACGGCCGTTTCTTCCCCACGTCCCAGTCGTTCCAAACATTCCACATAGCCATGCAGGCTCCACACGTTGTTGGGGTGCTGTGAGGGGCGTACCAGAGTATTGTCTAACCCTAAATCGGCGTGATAAACGGCCGTTGCCTCCTTCACCCGACCCTGCTCCAACAGCAGCGCCCCCAGCGCATGACGCGGTGGTTGCATCCACGGCCACGGCTCCGTGTAACTCAACTGATCATACCGCCGCACTGATTCCCGCAGATGGGCGAAAGCCAGATCATACGCCTCGCGCCGGTATTCCAGTTCACCCGCCAGCATTGCCTCGGCCACCGCCAAAATGTCACGGCAGCTATTTTGGAAAATACGCCGTTCTTCTGGCACCCGTTCCAGCGCAGCGGCAAACAGCTTTTGCTGGTCTTCCGCATTGGCAATATCCCCCGTGGCGGCAAAGGCTACCCCTTTGGCATAGTGCCACATGGCCGTTGTCACACAGTAAAGATTGGGGTCGGCCGGCATTGGCTCCGCCTTAATCTCCTCCCAGCGGCCAAAACGCACCAACACATGCGCCTTCATGCCGCTATATCCCTCCAGATAATGCACCAGATAATCATGCTCATGGTACAAACCCTCTGGCGGAATCATTGCCACAATCTCCTCGGCTGCCCGCAGCGCACGCTCATAATGCCCCAAAAAGAGGGCAGCATATACTTTAAAATGCACATTATGCAGCCGGTAAATCGTATACAGCCCTAGCGCAGCATCATAATCCACAAACTTTCTATCAGCCACCCCCGCCATGTCGTTGGCCTCATAGGCGCGGTCATACAGTCCGCACAAAATATAAATGTGCGATGGCATGTGGATAAGATGCCCCGAATCTGGCACCAGATTGAGCAGCCTATCGCAAGCTACCAACGCCTTTTCTGGCTGTGGCGACATTTCCATGATGTGGATGTAGAAATGGAGCAGCCCTGGGTGGGGTGCTGTGCCACGGTCGGCAGCGCGTTGGAACGCTTTTTCAGCAATTGCCATCGCCTCAGCGGTGTCGGCACCCGCTGCGGGTTCACTCTTTGCCAAATCCCACAGCAGCCACGGCGTGCGGCATATCAATGCCTCAGCCGTTAGGGCGCACACATCATCATCGTCGGGGAACCGAGCATACACCTGGCGCATGGCATTCGCGTAGGCATCGTCCCATTGGGTAAACACATTGTCATTGTCAACCTGATCGGCCGGGAAGCGGAGGGCAAGGGCGTTGATAAGTGCCTGATCGGCCGGATATGCCTGAGCAGCGCGTTTTTGCGCTTCCTGGGCATAGGTGTGTGTTTTTTGCAATGCTTTGGGTTGCCATTGGGCTGAATAATCTGTCCATGCCTGGTTGTAGTAGGGGCCAATGGCGTAAGCTACGCCCCAATACCCCATCGGGCAGTCAGGGTCGAGAGTGATTACTTTTTCAAAGCAGCGGCGGGCTTCTTTGTGGTTGAAGCCATAGCTCCAGTTCAACCCGCGATCAAACCATTGTTGTGCCGCTGGTGATGTGGTCATAATCGGCCGACTGTAGGTACCCAGGTTAAAATACTCGTCCATCTCATGCCTCATTTGTGTGGGATTATGCTGCTATGTTAGCCAAACATTCTCTTTTGTCGAATGGCAAAGTATGATTGGGCCTGTAGCCGATACCTAATGCAGATGAGCCACAAATGGCTGATGGTCAATGGCTGGTCGAGTGTTTCTGTTCCGGCTTGTAGACCTCCAGATACTCTTTTTGGGTTCAGCGTAGCCGAGGCTTGCGTGTCTGGCTTTTGCCAGACCAACGCTCGATTTTTCAGACTGGTCGTGTGGCAAACGGATTTTGACAGATGATTTGCGGCGCGATTTTCTTGGCAGTTAACAAAATAAACGGGCAGACATGTCATTTCGATGAGGCTGCCGAAGTGTCCTCCGAGAAATCTGGTTGGCAACGACCCGATGAGTGGGTTTTCTCCTCGAAATGACATTGTTTTTTACCAAAATAAATTGGTAAGGGTTCGTTCGTTTTTAGAAGTTCAACTTCTCTCAGAAGTTGAACTTCTGGAACTGTAAAGTTATTTTTGATTGAACCCTAACCTGGACAAGCCAGAACCAAAAGGTAAACACGGATAATGAAGGAAATAGAAGCCATTTAATCGCCAACCTGCCGCGTCCCAGATTTTGCCATTTACACAGCAAGTGCCGCTCCCAACCGTTGCGTGGGAGCCTTCGGCTCAAGAACTCGCCTACCCATTCTCCTTTTGTTATACTTTTTCTATCATCTTATCCCGTTTCAAAACGCCTGTTGGCTCAACAGCAGATGGAGAAAAGCCATGACCAGACCGCTGCAAATCATCTCTCTTTTCCTGTTGCTATGTATCGCAGCCGTACAAACCAATGCCCAAACTCCTTTTGGGCACGCTGTGGCAAGCAAGCAAGCCCCTTTAGCCTCCCATTTCATCAAAGACCTGGACCCCAGTACCGCACCAGTGGGAACGGGTGCGCCCTTGGTAACGGCAAACAATAAGCTCTTTTTTCGCAATAGCACAGTTAATGCCGATTGGGGGTTTTGGGCCAGCGACGGCACGCAGGCAGGAACCGTCGAGTTACGAAATGCGTACCCATCCAACATTGTTGCCACCGATACCTATGCGTTTGCGTTTTTCGGCGGTGAAGGTATTTGGGTTTCTGATGGAACAGTGGAAGGAACAAGACAACTCAATTTCCCAGCGGAACTGCAAATAACCACGCCCCAATCTTGCCCCGGGAATTCGTCTGCAGCACCCACAGCAATTGGTTCGCTGCTGTTCCTGCCCTCGACGGCGTTATGGCGAACGGATGGGAGGGATGAAGGAACGATTAAGCTGGCGACGTTTGATACGTATAGTTGTGGGACAACGGCCGTTAATGGACACCTCTTCTTCGACATTAGAAACGAACTCTGGAAAAGCGATGGCACCATCGCTGGCACAACATTCGTCGCAACCATCCCCACAGCCTCCCCAACAGAAGGCTCGGTAAACTTCCTAACTGGCGTAGACGACAAATTGTTCTTTCTTGGTCCCGAATCCACCCTTTGGGTGAGCAACGGCACCACCAGCGGAACCACCCCACTAAAAAGTTTCCCAGGCACCGTTTCTGCCCTCATGGGTGGAAATGGCGTTCTCTTTTTTATCCTCAACAGCACCGAATTATGGGTAAGCGATGGCACAGCAGAAGGCACCGTCGCCATCACCAATCTAGCCGAAAGCGTGAGCGTGACACCACGCCATCTTGTTGCCAACAACCAGCTTTATCTGATGACCAGTGGAGGCATTTGGGTCAGCGATGGGAGCAGCAACGGCACACAAAAAATCATATCCGGCTCATTTTCAGCACCCTACGGCCTCCGCTTTGCCCCACTGGACAACCATGTTTTCTTTATGTGGACACAAGACGAAGAAAATGGAGAAAATGTGGAGTTATGGCAGAGCGATGGCACAGCAGGTGGCACACAGCAAGTTACAGACATCAACCCCGGCAACCGAAGCTCCTACCCATCCGACCTCATTGTCTACAACAATCAGCTTTATTTCTTTGCCTCTCGGTTCCGTGACCGCGAACTGTGGCGCAGCGATGGGACCGCCGCCGGAACGGTTTTGGCAGCCGATGTCAACAAAGCAGGCCTTGGCTCTGAGCCGCATAGCTTTATGCGGCTAAATGAACAGCAGTTTGTCTTCCTTGCCAACACACCGGAACGTGATAATGCCCTTTGGCTGAGCAATGGTTCAGCAAGCGGGACAACGCCGGTATCGGCAGAGAATGAAGTCGAATATGTGGGCCAGATTCGGGAAATTCTGACGCACGATGGCACGATTTACTTTGCTGCGGGTGGCATTACCAATTCTTCCGCCTCCCAGCTTTGGCGCAGCGATGGCACGGCGGCTGGCACTGAGCTTGTGATAGACCTTCGGCAATTAGACCCGCCTGTTACCTCGCCGCTGGAAAAGTTGTTTTGGTTTGGTGACCACCTGTATTTTATTGCCGGGGGGCTTTGGCAGAGTGATGGCACAACGGCTGGCACCCATGTGGTGATTTCAAGCCAGAAGCTCACTGTTCAGGAAGTCGAGGCTACGAGCCATTTAATCTTTTTCACTGCCAACAACGCCACGAACGGTAAGGTCGAGCTTTGGCGCAGCGATGGCACGGCGGCTGGATCATATCCCGTCTGGACAAAGCCCAGTGGTGTTTTTAATAGACCAGGATACTTGACAGCTTTGGGGGATGTGATTTTGTTTATAGCTGACGATGGCGTACATGGGATGGAGCTTTGGCAAAGTGACGGGAGTGAAGTTGGAACTGGGTTGCTGCACGATATGACACCGGGTGCGGTTGGCTCGGCGGTTTCGGCGATGGTGGCTGATGACGAATGGGCGTATTTGGTAGCGGCATTTGGGGCAGAGTTGTGGCGTAGTGATGGAACGGCCGTTCATACTACCCTTCTACCAAACCCAAACGATTGCGCCAATGCCACCTATGACAGTTTAGCCCTTGGGGAAAAGCAGCTATTCTTGACGGTAACGTGTCATGAACAACCCCAGCTAAGGGTGATCCATGGGGGCGAAACAGAGATGACCTTGCTCCACGTCGCTGCTGAGGATCCGGCGTATGACAAGATTTCTCTAAAGGGTTTTGGCCTGGGGTATCTGTTTTTTAACGTCACAAACGGCCGTTCCTACCCAGAAAAGGCCGCATTATGGGCAAGCGACGGCACCGCCACTGGCACCATGCTCATTCAAGACTTTACGCCAGAAAAACTTGCTTTCCCAGCCTTCCCCCACGATTTACAAGAAATCAACGGCAACATTTATTTTGCGGCCTATGCGGGTTATGACAAAGGGGTGGAATTGTGGTCGCTTGGCGCACCACGGCAACAAATTTACCTCCCATTGATTACCGCTTCCCCATAGCCGCAGCAGCCATGCGAACAAACGCAGGCGAATGCAGACAAAAATCGGCGTTCGCCCGCGTCCCATCTGCCTATGAACCCATTAGACCATTTTCTCGATGAAGCCGTTCGTTTTTAGAAGTTCAACTTCTCTCAGAAGTTGAACTTCTGGAACTGCAAAGTTATTTTTGATTGAACCCTAACCTGGACAAGCCAGAACCAAAAGGTAAACACGGATAGGAAAAACACTGATCTTCAAAAGACCCCTATCTGTGTTTACAACATTTTCTTGTTTGTTATACAAGAATTTGACTGATAAGGTACTAAAAGATGATTTTAAAGGTTTATCCATAGTGGGCAGTGGTGTTTTGCACTTGCCCAAGGAGAAAATGAACATGACCTGGATTCAAACTATTTTGCCCGAAGATGCCACAGGGGAGTTGAAAGAGATTTATGAGCAGACAAAATCGCCTCATGGAACCTATGACAATGTGTATATTTCCAAAAGTTTGCGGCCGCAAACGATTTTAGGGCATGATACCTTGTATCGAGCGGTGCTGCATCACCCGGACGTGACGCTGCCGCTATGGTTTCTGGAGTTAGTGGCAACCTACACCAGTGTTTTGAACAATTGTGTTTATGCTGCCACGCACCACGGGTCAAATTACCGGGCGTTGCTGGGGGATGCAGCACGGGCGGTGGTGATTGATGCGGCGATGGAGGCTGACGACTTTACGGGGGTGTTTGCGGGAAAGGAGCTGGAATTTTTGCGCTATACGCGGCTGCTTACTTTGTCTCCGGGGTCGGTAACAAAGGAAGATATTGATGCGATGCGGGTGGCAGGTGCGACGGATGGCGAAATTCTGGAGGTTAACCAAACCTGTGCTTGCTTTAATTATTCTAACCGTTCGCTTTCTGGGTTAGGAGTGGATGTTGGCGATGATCGGGTAGGGTATTATTAGTTGATGGCTGCTACGCAGCATTAAGGAAGGTAGCCTGTTGGAAAAAGAAAATGATGCGCCGATAACGCGGATTTTGGCGGATATACACGGATTTTTTTGTTTGATCCGCGAAAATCCGTTCTGACCCGCGTCATCCGCGCTTCCATTTTCTTTCCGCTGCCCTTGGTCTTTTAATCCCGATTCTCGCTGTCTCGGCAAGTTATGGGGTAAAAATGGTGTCGTACAGGAGGCGAGCCAGCCGGCCGATCAGCAAGTTTCCGGCGGCATCGGTACTCCATAGTTCGGGGGCAGGGTCGTCCTGGGTCATGGCGGTGATGACAAAGCCGTTGTTGGCTTGCCAAGTGCCGCGCCAAACAACGGCCGTTTGTACTCGCACCCCCTTAATCGTCCCCGTTTTGCCCGCCAGATGCAGCGCAGTGGCTTCATCCTCGTCGGAGCCATAATAGGCGAAGGGCAAATAGCGGCCAACGCGGTCGGCACCTACCCCATCCATCATGCGCATCATTTCATCGCAGGTGGCAGGGGAGAGGAGTTGGCGGCGAAAAACGGCCGTTATCAACCGCGTCAACCCCACCGCCGTGGCCGTGCCAATGTGGGGCTTGTCCGGCGGCGGCGTGCCAAAGCTGATGGGGCGATGAAGCTGGACATCGGCAAAGCCAGCCTCGTTGAGCCAGCTTTGGATGTTATCTAACCCCACATAATCAATCAGCACATTGGTTGCCAGATTGTCGCTGATGTTCATCATCAAAAAGGCCCAGTCGCGCAGCGGCATGGTTAGCCCCGGCGACAGATGCCGCAGCACGCCGCTGCCGGTTACGTGGTCGGCGCGGCGCAGCATGATTGGCTCATCGAGCGATGATTTGCCCGCGTCCACCAGTGCCATAAGCGCGGCCAGAATGCCCAGCTTGATGGCACTGGCAGTGGGAAACGGTTCGTTGTCGTTGAAGGCAACGGTTTCATTAGTTTGTAAATTGAGGCAGGAGAGGGCTAAACGGCCGTTAAACCCCTCCGCCAACTGTTCAATTTCGCGCTGAATATCCATTCTTCTCCTAAATTTTTTTGACAGTGGTAGCCGAGGATTCCAATCCTCGCCTTTGCCCAAGCCGAAGAGCGAGGATTGGAATCCTCGGCTACTCATTCTGTTCAATTTCCAAAATAACCAGTTCGTTACGCACGTGGACGGTGGTGTTGGGGGAGGCGGTGAGGGTGGCACAAACGGCCGTAAAATCCCCCCCGTTTAACACCACCACCGGCGGCGTGCGTCCATAAATTTCCTGCGCCACCACCGCCCCCAGTGCCAAAATCCCGTCCGCTTCGGCGGTGATAATCGCTGCCGGAGCCGTTTCTGCCCGCACCGCCTCCAGCAAAATGCTGCTGGCACTGCTGGAACCGCGCCCGGCGGGCAAAATCAGCACCCGTCCGCTGACAATTGCGCCGCTTTGCGGGTGGCGGCGGTCAATAATCTCCCCCGTCTGCGGGTTCAGCCCGCCCCACAAACTCAGCGGCTCATCCAGAATGAGAGCCTGACCGCTGCTGCTGCCTTCGACTAAACAAGTTGCTTGCCAGGTTGTTTGTATCATCATTCTTTCAAGAATAGCATCGCGGATGACGCGGATTGAAGCAGATTTTCGCGGATAAAAACGCAAGTTGCTACTAACCACTCACGTCCTTCGCACCCTTTGCCATTCAATTCTCCCACAATTTTTTATCCCGCCACACCCGCCCCTGCGCCGCCGAGCGCACGCACTCTTCCAGGCTGCCAAAGATGACGGAGAAGCCGATGTTGCCGGGGGTGTAATGGGCAAATTTGCCCGAATTGGTCATCAGCGTGCCGCCCCGCGCCCGCACGATGGGGGTGACGACGACGCAGGTGTCTACGATTACCGTCACGCCCAGCCCCTTCAATTCCGCCAGCCAGCCACGCCGCTGCAACGCTGCCAGCACCAGCCGGTGGGTGCAGACGATAAACTCCACGGCGGGCGGGGATTGGCGCAGCAGGGGCAAAAGCTGCTCAAATTCGGCCAGGGAAAAGTGGGGGCTGCCCAAGGCCACCACGTCAATTGCCCCGTCGGCGACGGTGGACAAATGACCGCGCATCGCTTTCAGGTCGGCCACGGTGACGGTGATTTCGGTTTCAGGCGGTCGGCCGTGCAGGGCAGCATCCAGCGTAGGGGCTTCGGGGGTAATGCCGACGGCGTGGAACAGGGCAACCGCGCCGGATGAGGCGGCGGCGGCACCCAACGCCTTGAGCTGGTCTTCACTGCTGCTGGCGGGCAAGCCGGTGATGACGGGGATTTTGTTGGCGGCGCGGCTGCCGATAAGGTAGCCCAAAACGGGATAAACCACATCGGCGTGGCGCAGCCGGCCGGGGATGTCGTGCAGATGAAAGACAATTTGGCCGCGTCGGTTTTGCGGCAAATGCAGCCCGTATTCGGGGGCGCGGCCGGTGATGGCGGCGCAAATGTCAATAAAGTCGCCGTAGCGGTTGGTGCGGGCACCGAGGACGGAGTTGGCAAAGACGATGGCGTTGCTTTCGGCCCAGGCGATTTGCTGCCCGGTTAACGGCCGTTGTTCCACCTGATACGGCGCACAAGTCCAGATGGGCGAGCAGCCCATTTGCTGGTAAAGCTGCATCAGGCGGGTGGCTTTTGCGGCCTGAACGGCCGTTCCCTGAAAATGTTCCGGGTGCAGCAAATCAATCGCCCCCACGTTGAGCGTCGTCGGCACCACCGTTTTCGCCCTGCCGTCCACCAGCTTTTGAGCAAAATCAATCCCCGAATCGCCGTGGTAAAGACAGCCGTCAATGTGCGCCGATTCAATGGCAATCAGCCGCCGCGCCCCAAACACCCGCCCCATCGTCGTCAAAATTCGCATGGCAATCTGAACGGCCGTTCCCCGTTTCCCCGCCAGCATCGCCTCCTCTTCCCTGCTCAGTTCCATCTACGCTTCCTCCATATAATAATAGGACGCTGATTTGCCTGTATGCGAAGCAGTTGTGCAACAACATTTTCCTGATCAGGTGGTTGTCCAACCACGTTGCTGACGGGTAAATCAGGTTCATCAGTTTCATTAAGAAAATCAGGTAAATCAGGCTCATCAGGCAAATCAGCGTCCCACTCCCTTCAATCTGCGGCCGGAATGGGAATGTTGACAACATAAAGCTGGTCGGTGTGGTGCGACCGAAAGCCCAGCTTTTGCGCCACGCGCAGGCTGGCCGCGTTGTCGGGCGAGGTAGTCCAACTGGGGGTGCGCCCTCGTTGCTGGATGGCGCGGCAGACGGCGGCGGCGCAGGCCATCCCCAGCCCCAGCCCGCGTGCCTCTGGTTCGGTGGCAATGCCCACGTCTTCGTAGCGGTGGCCGAGAAAAAAGGTGTTGGCGAGGGAGAGCAAACGGCCGTTTTCTCCAAACGCTCCCCATCCATACCCACTACCCGCCAGCCCCTTTACTCCGCCCCACGTCTTGGCAACCCAGCTTGTCTCATCGCTCAACTGCTGTAGCTGCGGCAAATCGGCCGGGGTAAGCTGGCGTACGCTGTAGCCGGGCGGTGCCACCGCCGCCGGGGCGTGGTTGAGGGTCAAAATGACCCGCTGCCACACCTGCAAATCGGGGAAGGCGGCGTGGAGCAGGGGGACAAACGGCCGTTCGGCGGCCACAAAGCCGTGGATGAGGCCGTGCAGGGCGGTGGGGGCAATGGCGCTGGCCGTGCCGCAGAGGGCATAATTTCCCGCCGTTTCGGCCAAAATGACGCTGGGGTTGGGGTATTGGTTGACGTGGAAACGGCCGTTTCCCGTCTGTAGCCCGTGCAAAGCCACCAGCGGCCCCGGCATATCCGGCAAAAACCGCTCTTTCAACGTTGCCGCCTGCGCCAGCGTGATCTCAAACAAGCCACCGTTCACCATGCAGCATTGTACCAACAACGCCGCAAGTAGCCGAAGATTTCAGCCCTCGCCATTTGAAGGGCGCAACCGCCAATGTGCCTTAAAACGGGTTTTTCTGGATAATGAGGAACGCAGACGAGCTAATAGCTATAGATAGATTAAAGCGCACGGGTGAGAAGCCTTGGTTATGGAGGCATTTTGATGGCAACGTTTATTGCTTTACTACGAGGTATCAATGTGGGAGGCAACCGCAAGATTTTGATGGCTGATTTGCGGCAGATGTGTGCGGGGCTGGGGCTGCGCGGGGTGGCGACTTATGTGCAAAGCGGCAATGTGGTGTTTGAGAGCGACGACAGCGACCCGGTGGCGGTGGTGGCGCGGCTGGAGGCGGCGATTTTGGCGATGACGGGGTTTGAGGTGGCGGTGGTGGTGCGAACGTCGGCCGACCTGCGCCGCATTTTAGCCCTGGAACCGTACCCAAACGGTGAGCCGAAGTTTGTTCATGTGCTGTTTTTGCGGGAGGAGGCGGGAGAAACGGCCGTTTCCACCTTCACCCCACCCCCCGGCAACAGCGACGAATACCGCATAGACGGCCACGAAATCTACATCCATTACCTCAACGGCGCGGGGCAGTCCAAACTGACCGGCAATTACTTTGAGCGCAAGCTGGGGGTGGTTGGCACCGCCCGCAACTGGCGCACGGTGCAGGCACTGTTGGCGTTGGCAGAAAAGCCCAGAAAGTGACCAATGCCCACGTTTGTTTGTCTATAGAACGGTGAACAGTTGGTTTCACAGGATGAAAGAGTGAGGCTATAAACAGGTCTTCTTGAAAAGGGGATTGGAGATTGGAGATTGTGAACCTTCATTAATCTCCAATCTCCAATCTCTAATCCCCAGGAAAGAGTCAGTTTATACCCTTATGAAGTTCAATTAGGAGAAAACCCCATGACAAAAGAAGCATTTGATCGGCAGAAGCGCAGCCTGGGCAGCGCTAAAAAGGCAGAGGCAGCCAAGAAGCACACGGTCGCAGCAGGTGAATCGCTGGCGGCTATCGCCCAGAAATATTATGGTTCCTCTGACAAAGAAAGCTGGATGCGGATTTACAACGCCAACCGCTTTACCATTGGCGACAACCCCTCGGCCATCAAGGTTGGGCAGGAGCTGACCATTCCCGCCGCACAGGAGTAACGGTTGGGGCGTATTGCATACGCCCTTCCTCTCATAGACAAAAGCCGACCTTCAACCGGGGGTCGGCTTTTTTTGTCTGTTTTGGGGCGGCCAATACACCAATTGGGGGGGAAAACGGGGATGAGTGGTGCGTGGGGAAGGTTGCAGAAAACGGCCGTTTTGCTACCCTTACACCCATCAGGCCACAACACGAAGGAAGGAACCTATGAGAGTGATCGTTGATCAAAAACCGATCCCGTTTGCCCCCGGCGACAGCGTGCTGGTTGCCATGCTGCGGGCGGGCGAACACCCCACCGGGGGCGGCTGCCTCTGTTTGGGCGGCGATTGCCCCAACTGCCTGGCAACCGTAGACGGCGTTTCCTACGTCCGCACTTGCCAGGTAGCGGCCAAACCGGGGCTGGTGGTTGAACGCCATCCCGCCGATGACTATCCCCCGCTGCCCGACGACAGCAAGCACCGCGCCGAGGTCCACGCCCACAACCACCACTGCGACGTGGTGGTGATTGGGCAGGGAGAGTCGGGGCGGGCGGCGGCGGCTGAGGCCGAAGCGGCGGGCAGGCAGGTGCTAACGCTGGACGTTGCCAACGGCCAGGAGGCGATTGGCATTTACAGTGGCCCCCTGGTGGTAGCGCGAACCGACGCCGGGATGCTCCACATCCACGCCGAGGAGGTGGTGGTGGCAACGGGGGCGGCGGAAATTCAGCCGGTAGTGCCGGGGTCGGAGCTGGCGGGGCTGTTGACCAGTCGTGCGGCTGAACAACTGGCGGCGGCGGGGCTGGATTTGGGGCGGGTGGTCGCTGTTGGCACGCCACCCGCCGGGGTTGACTGCGAAGTGGCGAGTGGTGAACTGCTGCGCTTTGAGGGGGAAGGAGGGCGCGTAACGGCCGTTATTACCCAGGCCCTCGATGGCAGCGAAAAACGGTATCCGTGCGAAACGGCCGTTGTCGGGCTGGGGCTGTATCCCCGCGATGCCCTCACCCGCATGGGCCACCAACTGCCCGTCCGCGCCGTAGGCGATGCCACCCGTGAGGCCGACCTGCCGACCTGCCCCAATGAAGGGATCATTTGCCCCTGCTCCGGCGTGTCGGTAGCCGATTTGGAGCGCGTTTGGGGACAGGGTTTTCACGAAATGGAGCTGGTGAAGCGGGCGACGCTGGCCGGAACGGGAACGTGTCAGGGTGGGGTTTGCACCCCCTACCTTCGCAGCTTTTTGCTGGCAAAGGGGAAAACATTGCAGCCCGCCTTCACCGCCCGCCCGGTCAATCGGCAGCTTACCCTGGGCGAAATTGGGGCTGGGGCGCACCATCACCCCACTGCACGCACGGCACTGGACGGCGAACACCGCCGTTTGGGGGCGAAAATGGAGCGCAGCGGTGGCTGGTGGCGGCCGTGGAACTATGGCGATGTGTGGGCGGAGTATTGGGCGGTGCGGGAAGCGGTTTCGATTATGGATGTCAGCACGCTGGGCAAGATGATTGTCTCAGGCCCAGATGCGCTGGAGCTGCTGGAACGGCTTTACCCGACGAAGGTGAGTACGATCAAAAACGGCCGTTCGCGCTACGTCCTGCTTCTTGATGAGCGCGGCTATGTCTTTGACGACGGCATGATTTGCAAGGACAGCGACACCCAATATACGCTGACGTTTACCAGCGGTGGTTCCAGCCATGCCGAAATGTGGGTGCGCGACTGGGCCGAAAGCTGGGGGCTGGACGTGCGGATTTTGCTGCAAACGCAGCGGCTGGGGGCGATCAACGTCACCGGGCCGCTGGCAAACGAGCTGTTGGCGCGGGCCGGGCTGGACAATCCCCCCGCTTATTTAGGCCACATGGAGGCGACGGTGGCGGGCGTTCCCTGCCGCATCTACCGTCTCAGCTTCACGGGGGAACTGTCCTATGAACTCCACCACCCGGCCGAGCAGTCGGTGACGCTGTGGCGGGGGCTGCTGGAACGGGGGCAAGGGCTGGGCATTCGGCCGCACGGCCTGGAAACGTTGCTCAAGCTGCGGCTGGAAAAAGGCCACATTATTGTGGGGCAAGACACCGACATGGACTCTACGCCGCGCCGTTTGCACCACGAATGGGCGATCAAGCTGGACAAACCGGCGTTTATCGGTCGGCAGGCGGTTTTGCGTACCAACAAAATTGCGCTGGATAAGCAGTTGGTGGGCATGGAAATGGTGGGCCAGCCGGCGGGCTACGCCCCGCTGGAAGGTGGGGTCATTTGGCACCAGGGCAACTATGCCGGGATTGTGACCTCGGCGACCTATTCGCCGGTGCTGGGGAAGACGGTGCTGCTGGGCTGGCTTTACCTGCAAAACGGGGAGCTGCCGACTGAGGTGGAGATTGAGGGTAGAACGGCGCGGCGGGTTGAGCTGCCGTTTTATGACAAGGAGGCGAGTCGTGCCAGAGCTTAATCGTTTGATGGCAACGCGCATTGTGGCGCAGGCGGCGGCGCTGAATGGGGCGGTGTGGCCGGAGGATCGGTTGGTGTTAAGAACGGCCGTTGATGAACTGCTCATCATCCCCCCCGTGGCCGATGTGAGCAGCGTCACCAGCCGCGATCCGTACGCCATTGTGGTGGAAGATGCCAGCTATGCCGGGGTGTGGCTGGGGGCGGAGGTGGCAGCAACTGTGTTGCAGCGGCATTGTGAATGGCGGGTGGCTGACCAGCGACCCCATTTTGCCCAGGGCGCCATCGCCGGGATTGCCACCAAGCTGTGGCTGGAAGCCGACCGCGTCCTGTTTGTTGTCCCCGCGCCGTATGCGGCGGAGTTTGAGGAAAGGATAGCTTGAAAGATTTGGAGACTAAGAGACTAAGAGACCGGGAGATTAGGCAACCACAATCTCTCAATCTCTCAGTCTCCCAGTCTCTTTCCTACCTATGAACGAATTTCAAGAAAAACTGGTTCACTTCACCTGGCCGGAGCCAAAAAAGAGCTATGACGTGGTCATTGTGGGGGGCGGCGGCCACGGGCTGGCGGCGGCGTATTATTTGGCGACGCGCCACGGCATGACCAATGTGGCCGTGCTGGAGCGCAACTATATCGGCGGCGGCAATTCGGGGCGCAATACGACGATTATTCGCGCCAACTATGGCATTCCCGAAGCGGTGCGTTTTTACCAGCACAGCCTGGAGCTTTACCAAACGCTGGAGGCGGAGACGGGTCGCTGGATTATGCACCAGGAGAAGGGGATTCTCTGGATGGCCCACAGCGAAATTGGGATGCAGCAGCAGAAGGCGCGGGCGGCGATTAACCGGGCGTTTGGGGCGAAGACGGAGTTTTTGACCCCGGAAGAAATTGCCAAACTTTGCCCGGAGATTGACCTGACGGGGGACGGCGTGTGGCCGGTGGTGGGTGGTTCCTACAACACCGAGGCGGCGACGGCGCGGCACGACCGGGTGAACTGGGCGCTGGCGGAGGGGGCGATGATGCGGGGGGTGCATGTGCATCAGAAAACGGCCGTTACTGGCCTGCTCATGGAAGGCAACCGCGTCACCGGCGTGCAAACCGACAAAGGGCCAATCTCGGCTGGCATTGTGATGAGTGCCGTGGGCGGTCACGTCACTTCGCTGGCGGCGATGGCCGGGCTGCGGCTCCCCATTCGCACCCATCCCCTGCAAGCCTTTGTCACCAACCATTATGCCCGCACCTTTCACCCCATCGTTGCTTCCACCAATTTGCTTTTCTACGTTTCGCAAACGGCGCGGGGCGAAATGCTGATGGGGGCAGAGATTGACCCGCAGCCCAGCTACAACTACCGTTCCGACCACCACTTTTTGCAAAGCTGCGCCTTCCGCGCCACCACCCTGCTTCCCTTCCTGCGCGACCTGCGGGTACTGCGGCAGTGGACGGGTGTCTGCGACATGAGTCCCGACTATTCGCCGATTATGGGCAAGACGGGGGTAGATGGCTTTTACATCACCACCGGCTGGGGGACGTGGGGCTTCAAGGCCATTCCCGCCAGCGGCGAACAAATGGCGCAACTGATTGCCACGGGCGAAACGCCCGACATGATCGCCCCCTTTGCCCTTTCCCGCTTTGAACGGGATCGTTTGATGGCTGATCGCGGTTCGGCCGGCACGCATTAGGTCGGTGATCGGTAATTAGTTGTCAGTAATCAGTTATCAGTAACCAGTTATCAGTAATCAGTTGCCATACTGATTACCGATTACCGATTACCGATTACCGATTACCGATTACCGATTACCGATTACCGATTACCAAAACAATGAGTCTACAAATCCCCTGTCCCCACTGCGGGACGCGACCTGTGCAAGAGTTTGTTTATGGCGAGATTCCGGTGGTGCCGGATTCGATCAGTGACCCCGATGCCCGTGATTTGGATCGGGCGTTTATGCGGAGTAACCCGGAGGGGGTGCAAATGGAAGCGTGGTTCCACGTCTTTGGCTGCCGCCGCTGGGTGCGGCTGCAGCGCGACACGCGGGCGGATGTGGTTGTTGAATGATAGATGATTGTAGGGGCGTATCGCATACGCCCTTTCTCGCTGGAATATATAAGGCGTAATAGGTGACGACTATGTTTGATGAAGCGATTCAACGAGCGTTGGAGCAGGATTTGACGATTGATATTACAACGATGGGGCGGAAGAGTGGGGAGGGGAAGCGGATTGAGATTTGGTTTCATGGGATTAACGGCCGTTACTACATTACCGGCACACCCGGCCCCCGCGACTGGTACGCTAACATGGTTGCCCACCCCGCCTTCACCTTCCATCTCAAACACACCACCCAGGCTGACCTTCCCGCCCGCGCCCGCCCCATCACCGACCCCGCCGAGCGGCGGCAAGTTTTGGCCGACCCAGTGATGAAATGGTATCACGAGCAGGTCAAGGACATGGACAAATTTGTGGACAACGCGCCGCTGGTTGAAGTGACGTTTGTGACAGCTTAATGGAAGCAGGGGGGCGGGGGAGCAGGGGAGAATCTCCTTTGCCCCTCTGCTCCCCTGCTCCCCTGCCTGTTTTGAGAAATGCCCATGAAAACCCTCATCCTAACCCCCACCGGCTTTGAACTACGGGAGATAGCCGACCCGACGATTGGTGACGATGAGATTTTGGTAAAAACGGCCGTTTGTGGCATTTGCAGCGGCGACGTTTTTGTCTACCAAAACCGCCAAACCCTGGCCGAACAGTACAGCCGCCTCGGCCACGAAGCCAGCGGCCACATCGTCGCCGTTGGCCGCAACATTACCGGTTTTGCCGTGGGCGAGCGCGTCACCGCCCTTAGCTACCCCGCCTACGCCGACTACTTTGTCGCCAAGCCCGACGAGCTTGCCAAACTCCCCGACGACGTGGACAGCCTCTACGTCCTCGGCGAAGCCATTGCCTGCTGCGTCCACGCCGCCAATCGCTTTGGCATCCAGCCCGGCGACCGCGTGGCGGTGCTGGGCTGCGGCTTTATGGGCCAAATCTGCCTCCAGCTTGCCCGCTACCACGGCGCAGGCTTTATTTGCGCCGTGGATCCACTGGCCGACCGGCGCGAGTTGGCGGGTCGGTTTGGTGCCGATGCCACCGTCAACCCGTTTGAGCAGGACGCAGCGGCGATGCTGGCGCAGTTTGGCGAATTTGACGTGGTGATTGAGGCGGCCGGGGCGCAAAGCGTTATTGATTTGGCAACCGAACTGGTAAAGCAGCACGGGCGGATGATTCTGGTGGGGTATCATCAGTCCAACAATGGGCAGCGCGTCGTCAACATGCAGCAGTGGAACTTCAAAGCGATTGACGTGGTAAACGGCCATGTGCGCCGCAACAACGAAAAGCTGGCGGCAATGAAAGAAGGGGTGCGGCTGATGCAGCAGGGTCACCTGAACACCGCGCCGCTTGTCACCGTGTACCCCTTGGCCGAAGCCGAACGCGCTTTTCAGGAGTTGGTCGGCGTCAAGTCGGGGCTGCTGAAGGCGGTGCTGGTTCCGTATGATGCAGGTGGGGTGTAGGGAGTGGGGCGTAGGGCGTAAGAGAGACACCCCGCACCCCACTCCCTACACCCCACGCTTTTACCCAAAAGGACAAACCCATGAGCCAATGGTCGCCCGATCGATTGCAAAAAGCGTGGCGTTTCGCCGCTCGCTATCATGAAGGGCAAACGTATGGTGGTGCCAACGAGGGGGAGCGCATAGATTATTTGGTCCACATCGGCAGCGTGGCGATGGAGGTGGCGTGGGGGCTAACCGTGTTGCCCCTGCCCAACCCTGATCTTGCCATCCAGTGCGCCCTGCTCCACGACACGCTGGAAGACACCGCCGCCACCTATGACCAACTGCGGACTGAATTTGGGGCAGAGGTGGCTGATGGGGTGCAGGCACTGACCAAAAACAGCCAGATCCCCAACAAGGCCGAGCAAATGGCCGACAGCCTGCGCCGTATCCAGACCCAACCTTACGAAGTGTGGCTGGTCAAATTGGCCGACCGCATTACCAATTTGCAAGCACCGCCCTACTACTGGGATCGCGCCAAAATCGGTGCCTACCGCGCCGAAGGGCAGCAAATCTACGACGCACTTCACCCCGCCCACGCCCCCCTCGCCGCTCGGCTGGCGGCAAAGATTGACCAGTATCAGCAGTTTTTATAAAAGTAGGTGACACCATGAAAATATATGATCTGAGCATTCCCCTGGAAGACAGCCCCAGCGAGCCGCTGCCGGTGCAGCTTACCCACCAGCACCACCGCGAAAGTGCGGCGCTGATGGCGAGCTTCTTTGAGGCCAGCGTGGATGATTTGCCCGACGGTCTTGGCTGGGGCAACGACTTTATCAACACCAACGCCCATTCCGGCACCCACGTGGATGCGCCCTGGCATTATTATCCTACCTGCGGTGGGCAGCGGGCGCGTACCATTGACGAGATGCCGCTGGAGTGGTTTTTTGGCGATGGGGTGGTGCTGGATATGCGCCACAAGCCCCAGGGCGGCCTGATTATGACAGCCGATGTGGAAGAGGCGTTGGCAAAAATTGGCTACACGCTCAAGCCGAGGGATATTGTGATGATCCACACGGGGGCCGATAAGCTGTGGGGCAAGGCGGAATATTTTGCCGCCGGGGCAGGGATGAGTGCCGAGGCGACGCGCTGGCTGATTGAGCAGGAGATTCGGGTGATGGGGATTGATGCCTGGGGTTGGGATCAGCCGTTTTGGGCGATGAAGGAACGGTTTCAGGCGACGGGCGACCCGGCGGTGATTTGGGAAGCCCACCGCGTGGGGCGGGATTTAGAATATTGCCACATTGAAAAGCTGGCGAACCTGGAGACGCTGCCCCGGCCGTTTGGCTTTAAGGTGTCGTGTTTTCCGGTGAAGCTGGCGGGGGGCAGCGCCGGCTGGACGCGGGTGGTGGCAATGTTTGCTGAGGAATGGAGCTAAATAACTTGTGCATTGCAGCTATAGAGTTATTGGTTATTGGTTATTATTCGGGTCGCTAAAATAACCAATAACCAATAACAGACTTCACGGCAGCGGGTAGTAACAGCCAAACAACTTTTCGCATTCTTCACAGACTGCTCTTGACAGGTGGTAGCCAACGCGCTAAATTAGAACGTATGAGCTATCATTGGATTCGCGCAAGCGAAATTACCGACTATCTTTATTGCCACCGTGCCTGGTGGCTGAAGCGGGCGCGTGGGGCGCAGCCGCAGAATGTGCGCGAGTTGACGGCCGGGACGCGGTATCATCAGAAAAACGGCCGTTTTATTCAGCAAATCATCTGGAAGCGGCGGCTGGCGTATGGCGTTCTCTTCTGCGTCGTCACCTTTGTGGTCTTTCAGGTGCTGAATAACTGGCTGTAGGGTAATTAACGGCCGTTTGCCAAAAACCATGTTCTGGAGTGCGTTTCCCCTGCTATTTGTGCTATTTATGCTGGTGCTGGCCGGCTGGCTGTGGCTGTCTGCCAACCAGGAGCAAGATGAGGCCGGGCTGCCGCCGGGCAACATCATCTACACCGACACCGGCACCTGGTTCCCCAACAACGACATGCTGACCGCCCCTGACGTGCGGCTGGTGGGCAAACCCGATTATCTGGTTGAGGAAGCCGACGGCATGATCGTGCCCGTTGAACTAAAATCCGGTCGGGCGCCAGACGTGCCCTGGGATTCGCACGTGCTGCAACTGGCGGCCTACTGTTTTCTTGTCGAGGCCAATTATGGGGTGCGACCCGTCTATGGCATCCTGCAATACCGCGACAAAGCATTTGCCATTGACTATACCGACGAACTGGAAGACGATTTGCTCGATTTGCTGGCCGAAATGCGCCAAAACATGAGTGTCAACGATGTTGCCCGCAGCCATAACGACTGGGCCAAATGCAGCAAATGCAGCGTCAACCGCCAATGCTATGAGCGGCTGGCCTAGCCCGTTTCCCTGTTCAGCCTCTGAGAATAGAGACTGGGAGATTGAGAGATTGAGAGATTAAAAAGTCTCTCACTCTCCTAATCTCCCAATCTCTCCTCTATTTTTACCTACGTTATCTGCCCAAGAACCGTTATAATAAAGTTTCATAACAAATCTGGCTAAACAAGCCACCATTTGGGAGGCATTTGTGTCATCAATTCAACGTGTAACAGGTATGCAGGATGTGCTGCCTGAGGATTGGCGCTATTGGGAGATGGTGATGGCGACGGCAAACCGGCTGGCAAACCAGTACGGCTTTGAGCGCCTTGACCTGCCCATCATTGAATATACCGAACTGTATGCACGGGGCGTGGGAACGGCTTCCGATGTCTTTGTGCAGAAAGAGATGTATACCATCGAGGAAGAAGATGGTTCTTCCATTACCCTGCGGCCAGAGTTTACGGCCGGTTTTATGCGGGCCTATTTGCAAAACGGCATGGCAAGCTGGCCGCAGCCGGTGAAGCTGTTTATTTTGGGGCCAAACTTTCGCCGCGAACGGCCGCAAGCCGGCCGTTACCGCCAGCACAGCCAGTTTAACGCCGAAATTTTGGGCGAAACCGACCCGGCGGCTGATTTGGAAGTGATGATGCTGGCGATGAACGTCTACCGTTCGCTGGGGTATCAGGGGCTGACCTTCCAGCTTAACAGCACCGGCTGCCCCGTTTGCCGCCCTGGCTACATTGAAAAGCTGAAGGCGTATTTGGCCGGGCATGGTGACAAGCTGGCTCCGGTGGACCAGGAGCGGCTGCGGCGCAATGCGCTGCGGGTGCTGGACAGCAAGGAGCCGGGGATGGACGCGCTGCTGGCGGGTGCGCCCCACATTGCCAACCATTTGTGTGCCGACTGCGCCGACCATTTTGCCGAGCTGCGCGGGCTGCTGGAAGCGTTGAAGCAGCCGTATTCGGTAAACTTCCGGCTGGTGCGCGGGCTGGATTATTATGTGAAGACGGTGTTTGAGGTGTGGGCGCAGGGGATTGGGGCGCAAGCGGCCGTTTGTGGCGGTGGGCGGTATGATGGGCTGGCGGAGGCGATTGGGGGAACGGCCGTTCCCGGGGTTGGCTTTGGCAGCGGCATCGAGCGCATTATTTTAGGCATGAAAGAGCAGGGCGTTGTGCCGCCGGCCCCCGCCTTGCCCCAGGTGATGGTGGCGCACTTTGGCGGCGCAACCAAGCAGCGTGCCGTGGAGCTGGCTTTTGACCTGCGTAACGTTGGCATTGCCACCCGGCTGGCCTTTGCCCGCGAGCGGCGCAGCATGAAAAGCCAAATGCGCGAGGCCAACCGCGCTGGCATCCACCACGTCCTCATTTTGGGCGAGGAAGAGGTAGCAAACGACCGAGTAACCGTTCGGCCGCTGCTGGGCGGGGAACAGATGACGATGGCAACGGCCGATTTATTGGCGTGGCTGGGCGGTAAACAGTAATCAGTAATCGGTAATCAGTTATCAGTTATCAGTTACTGATTACCGATTACTGATAACCGATAACCGATAACCGATGACACATGGATAAAATAGGCATTCTCTATCATCCGAAGGTGGAACAGGCGCGGCCGCTGAGTGAGGAGATTTTGGCGTGGCTGGCGGTGCGGGGTGTGGCGGGCTGGATTGCGCCAACTGATGTGGATGAAGAGGTGCAAAGCCACCTGCCGGGGTCGTCGCTGCTGGTGGTGCTGGGGGGTGACGGCTCAACGCTGAAAACAGCGCATTTGTCGTTGTCGTGCGATGTGCCGATTTTGGGCATTAATTTGGGGCGGGTCGGGTTTTTGAGCGAGGCGCAGGTGGCGGATTGGCCGGAGAAGCTGGAGAAGGTGTTAAACGGCCGTTTCTGGACTGAACGCCGTTTGATGATTCAGGCAGATTTGCGGCGAAACGGCCGTTTGCACGAAAGCTTTGCCGCCCTCAACGACGTGGTGGTGGGGCGCGGCCAGCAGGCGCGGGTGTTGCGACTCCATCTTTACGTAGATGGCGACCTTGTGACCGTCTACACCGCCGATGCCCTCATTGTTGCCACCCCCACCGGATCAACGGCGTATTCGATGGCGGCCGGCGGCCCCCTGTTGCCGCCGCAGTTGCAAAACTTCGTCGTTGTCCCCGTCGCCGCCCACCTCAGCCTAGATCGGGCACTGGTGCTGCACGAAGAGGCCGAAATCAGTATCGTTGTTCATATGGACCACGAAGCAATGTTGACCGCCGACGGCCAAAGCGGTGTCCAATTGGCAGATGGCGATGAAATTGTGATTAAAAAACATCCGCACGTCTGTTCATTTGCCCGCGTTGAAAGCTCGGGCTATTTTTACCGTCGTCTCATGCGGCGGTTGGGGTATCATACACCTCGATCTGGGTAGAGTGACAGGAGCAAATGGGACGCGGCGAACATGGATGAACGTGGATGAGGCGTTATGGCAACAGCTTCTGTGGTTCGGCAGATTGTTGCCGACAACGGTTTCTTTTCGGTGATTTGCGTCCTTTGTGTTCTTTGCGGTGAGATAAATTTGAGGTTTTGTGCTTATGACAATGAGTGAAGTGCGGCTGCGGACGCTGCTGCGGCAGGCGGATCGGGTGGCGGAGGCGGGGAAGCGGGCAGCGGCGGAGCAGCTTTACCAGGAGATTTTGGCCGAAGCCCCAGAGGCGGCGGCGGCCTGGCTGGGCGTGGCGCAGGTGGCTGGGTCGGTGGCGGAACAACGGGCGGCGTATGAGCGGGTGCTGGCTTTGGAGCCGGACAACAAGGATGCGGCTGCAGGGCTGGCGCGGCTGGCGGACGGGGTGGAGGAAACGGCCGTTTCCCCCATGCCACCAGCTATAGAAGAAGCGGCAGAAACGGCCGTTCCTCCCCCCAAAGAAGCTCCCGCTGCGGTCGTTGAAGAAAATTACGACCTCGTGTGCTATCGTCACCCCGACCGCGAAACTTCGCTGCGCTGCTACAACTGCAACCGTCCCATTTGCATCGAATGCACCCACAAAACCCCCGTCGGCTATATTTGCCCCATTTGCCAGCGCGAAGCTGAGGATATTTTCTTTAACGCCAAGTCAAGCGACTATCTGGTTGCCCCCGCCGTAGCCCTGCCACTCAGCCTGCTGGCTGGCTTTTTGGTGGTTCAGCTTGGCGGATTTGGCGGTTTTCTGCTCTTTTTTATCATTTTTGCCGTCAGTGGGGCTGTCGGCAGCTTTATTGGGCGGATAGCAAAGCGGGCTATTGGCGGGCGGCGCGGGCGTTACCTGCCCCACACCGTTGCGGCAATGGTAATACTGGGCGCACTGCCATTTTTACTGCTGCCGCTGCTGGCCGCCGTTTTCGGTGGCGCACGTGGCCTCATTGGGCTGATTATGCCGGGTATTTACCTCTTTGTTGCCACCGGCGCGGCTTTCTATCAAATGAAATAGGAAAATTTGACAGGATTTACAGGATTTACAGGATTTTCAAGCCTAATCCTGTGAATCCTGTAAATCCTGTCTAAAAAATCTCTTTTCTGGCTTGTCCAGGTTAGGCATTATGCTAAACGAACTGTTCATACGCAATTTGGCAATTATTGATGATCTGCGGCTGCGGTTTGACGCGGGGTTTAACGTGTTGACCGGCGAAACCGGGGCGGGGAAGTCAATCATTTTGGATGCAGTGATGTTGATTCTGGGCGGGCGGGCGGATACCAGCCTGGTGCGGGCGGGGTGTGATGAGGCGTATGTGGAGGCGACGTTTGTGCTGGATGGGGAGACAAAAACGGCCGTTTTGCCCATCCTGGAAGCGCAGGGGTTGGAAGAAGAAGAGGGCAGCGACGTCATTTTGCTCACCCGTGAACTGCGGATGAACGGCCGTAATATTTGCCGCATCAATGGCCGCGCCGTCAGCCTGTCGGTGCTGCGCGAGGTGGCCGAGCCGCTGATTGACATTCACGGACAGGGCGACCATCTTTCGCTGCTCAAGCCCAGTGCCCATTTGCCGGTGCTGGATGCGTATGCGCGGGTGGAGGGGGAAAGAACTGCCGTTGCCAAAGAAGTCACCGCCCTCAACGCCATTCGCCGTGAACTAGCCAGCCTGCGCCAGGACGAACGGCTGCTGGCGCAGCGTATGGACATGCTGCGTTTCCAGATTGACGAAATTCGCGCCGCCAATTTGCAGCCCGATGAAGAGGAAGAGCTGCGGGCAGAGCGCACGCGGCTGGCAAATGCCGAGCAGTTAGCCAAATACGCCCTGGAAGCCGGGGCATTGCTCAGTAGTGTGGATGATGAGTCGGCGTCGGTAGCAGAACTGTTGAGCCAGGCGGAGCGGGCATTGCTGCATTTGGTGCGGCTGGATGAGACCAAAACGGAGATGCTGACGACGCTGCAAGGGTTGGCTTCGCAGTTTAACGATTTGGCGGCCGATGTGGCGGATTACCGGGAGCAGCTTGAGTTTAACCCGCAGCGGCTAAATGAGGTGGAGGAGCGGCTGGAGGTGATCAACCGGCTAAAGCGGAAGTATGGCAATGATATTGCCGCGATTTTGGCAACGGCCGTTAAAGCCGAAGCCGAACTGGACAAGATTACCCACAGCGAGGAGCGGATGGAGGCACTGCAAAAGGAGCAGGAGCAATATTTGCGCCGTATTGGCAAGCTGGCGTTGGTGCTGTCGCAAAAGCGGCAGGAGGCGGCAGGGCGGTTGGGAACGGCCGTTGAGCGCGAGCTGGCCGATTTGAAAATGGCGGGAGCCAGGTTTAGCGTGGACTTTGAGACCGAAACGGCGGCTGATGGTGCCTATGTGGGGCAGGAACGGCTGGCCTTTGACCAAACCGGGTTTGACCAGGTGCAATTTTTGATGTCGGCCAACCCCGGTGAGCCGCTGAAGCCCATGGCAAAGGTTGCCAGCGGCGGCGAAACGGCGCGGCTGATGCTGGCCTTGAAAACGGCATTGGCGCAGGTGGATGCCACGCCAACGCTGATTTTTGATGAGATTGACCAGGGGATTGGCGGGCGCGTGGGGGATGTGGTGGGGCGCAAGCTGTGGGGGCTGGCCGCTTTGGCGCACCATCAGGTCATTGTCGTTACCCATTTGCCGCAGTTGGCGGGGTATGGGGATGTGCATTTTCACGTGAGCAAGCGGGTGAATGAGGGGCGCACGGCAACGGCCGTTTCCAACCTCGATGAACGCGCCCGGATTCAGGAGCTGGCGGCGATGCTGGGGACGCAGGCCAAATATGCCCGCGAGGGGGCGGCTTCAATTTTGCAGCAGGTGGCGCAGGTGAAGGATGCGGCGGGGGGGTGAATCATGATGGCTTAGAGGTGGCTGATGGCGCCAGCATAAAAAAGAATAGCCGTTGCACTATTCGTGAACAACGGCTATTACTAAAAGATTTAAAAATGGGTTACTACGATCCCATTAATTGTCACCTTCACCAACCCCTTCTTCACCGGTTTGAATGAATTTCCGATTGCGATCATAGTACACAGGGCTTTCATTGCGCAGCAAATCTACGGCTGCCATATACACTGCCAAATTTTCTGTCCGATGATGAACGGCTGGACCATCCTCAAAAGTGAGAATGAGGCCTGCAAAGCCACCGTCAATATCGACATAGGCACGATACCCTTTTATCTCCTGCGAAACACCAACAGCCATGTTAATTCTCCTTTGGTAAAAAATACTTTACGGAATCCGTAATGCAAAGACTGCATAGAGATTATTTTTGTTAGTCAAATGTTAGCTGAGTGTTTCTGGAACGTCAACTGAATTTGCTGGTCATCCCAAACAAAATGCTCTTCACCCGTCAGCATATATGCCGTTTCATCGGTGTCATAATGGTTGTGCAGCCGTATCGAGCGGCCGGGTGCCACCGTCAGGGCTTCGGCATTGGACAGCTTTTGCGGCCGGCGCAGCCAAATGTCGTGGATTCGCAAATGTTGCCCCTCCATCTGCGAGTGGTTTTGAACCTCTAAACAGCCAGTTCATGCAGTGCCGCTAGTGCCGCCTCCGCCTTCTCTGACAGCACAAACACATGGTCGTGGTAATAGGCGGCGATGACGTTGGCGCTGATGCCGTGTTCAGTCAGCTTGGCGGCCACGGCGGCGGTGAGGCCAACCGCTTCCAGGCTGGAATGGACAAGCAGGGTGATGCAGCGGAAGGTGGCGTGATAAGGCAGACCAGCCTGGTCAGCGGCGGCCTGGGGGATGACGAGGGTTAGCCCTTCGGGTTCAACAAAGGAGGCGATGGGGGAGAGGTGGGGATGGTCGCCATAACGGCCGTTTTCCCACTTCACAAACACATACCGCCCATCCCGCAGCGTGGGAGCCATATTTGCCAGCAGCTTGCCTAAATCCAGCTCACCATTCATTTAGCTCGGCTGCATTCGCAGCCCCCACACTAGCAGCCCCAGCCCAATCAGGGCAAAAGCAAAACCGAACAGCGTGCCAATGAGCGAGTTGGTCGGGCCGCAGTAGCCGCAAATTTCCAGAAAGGTAGTGGCGTTGATAAACCGCGCCAGCCGCACCTCGTTGATTAGTTCCTGCTCGCGTTCAGGACTCATGCGCTGGAGATAGCCCGCCAAATCAGTGGCCTGTAGCTCGGCGCAATCCATTTCACCCGACATCGTTGCCAGCAGCACCACCTTGCCGCTGTCGTTGGTGCGAAATACCTCGGTAAAGCGGGTAATTTCACGGCGCGTGCCGGTGTTGGAAGCAGCACGGCCGCGCACATATTCGATTGTGTTACACTCCCATGCGCCGTCGCTGATGGCGATGTAGGCGTCGCTGTCGCTGGCACTTTCGGCTGCCTGCGTCATGGTCATTTGTTGTGGGCCAACGGCCGTTCGCATAAAGTCGGGCAGCAAAAAGGCCAGCAGGTAGATGGAAAACAGCAGCAAACCCGCCGCCGTGATCAGAATGATGCGGCGTTGGTTGGCCGATTTGGGGTTGTCACTCATGGGCAATCTCTCCAACGGTATATTTTCGGGGCAATTTTACCAAAAGTTGGTTCGGGTCGCTTGTAAAAGTCTTGTTGACCAGCAACTCTCAATCTAAAAAATATGGGTATTGGCAAGATGGCTGGTAGGGGCGTATTGTAGTAGATTAACAAATTAATCGGGTAAATGTTATTCCGAGCGGAGTCTTCGGAGCGAGGAATCTTTCGCCTCAGAAAAACAGCAAGATTCCTCGGAGGACATTTCGGCAGCCTCAGTGCAGGCCCTCGGAATGACATGAAAAGGCAAGCCGTTTTTCTACCCATTTATTTTGTTAACCGCCAACAATACGCCCCTACCCACCCGTTGACCTCAGATTGAGAATGGCTGCTTGTTGACAAGGAACGGGTTTAGGCGTACTATAAGACAAATCCTATGGGTAAAATCCTATAAGGCAAATCTTATGGTATACAAACAATGTCACTAAAGCATACTATTCTAGGGTTTCTATCCTTCAGGTCACTCTCAGGATACGATCTGAAAAAAGCGTTCGATCAATCCGTTAGCCATTTTTGGCCTGCTGATCAAAGCCAGATATATCGTACGTTGAAACAGCTTGATAAAGAAGGGCTAATCACCAAGCAGGTTATCCCTCGTCAAGACCAATTGGATATAAAAGTTTATGAGATAACCGAAACGGGACGGCAAGCGTTAAACCAATGGCTCTCAACGCCGCTCCCCCCCACAGGCCCCCGCGAGCCTTTTTTGATTCAGTTATATTTCGCCTTCATGTTACAGGATGATCAGGTCGGTTATCTGCTGCAAACAGAGATCGATCAGCTTGATGGCATGCTGCGGGAGTATGAAACGATCTATCAGACCGTGTCTAGCCGGGATATTGCGGAAGAGGAAAAACGGCCGTTTTTTTACACCATGCTCACCCTTGAATTCGGTATCAGGGGCAACCTTTGGTATCGGAACTGGTTACAAAGCGTCAAAGATCGAATTGAAGCCGGAGATATGAACATTTTTTCGCTCGCAGAAGGGTTCAACCCGAATAACAAGCAGGGAGAAACATGATGACAACGCAAAACAGGCACAGGATTTTGAGAAATACCCTTATTTTTTATATCGGCACTATGGTGCTATCCATTGGGGGTGGCTTCATCATGGCCTCAGGACAAGAGGCCGGGGGCTTGTTGTTTGTTCTCAGCCCGCTACTCATGGTGTTAGTGGTTCGATTTTTGCTAGGCGATGGCTGGCAAAATGCTGGATTGAAACTGCATCTCAAAAAGAGTTGGCGCTGGTATGTATTTGCCTTGCTGTTTACGCTACTCGTTCTCCCCGTGGTTTTAGTTGTCAACACGTTTCTGGGCTTCGCTGCACTCACTATGCCCTTTTCTCAGGTGCTGCCATTGCTATTGGCCGGATTTGCCATACAGCTTGTCCCCAGAACATTTTTTGGCTTAAGTGAAGAGTGGGGCTGGCGTGGTTATCTGGAACCACAATTAAGCCTGCTTGGTGTGCCGGATACCCAACGCCATATGCTTGTTGGCCTGTTATGGGGCTTATGGCACTTCCCCCTGATTTTTGCCACTGACTATACCACCGTGCCGTTACCCGTTTTTCTACCGCTTTTTATCGTTGGTGCTATTTTCCTGGCGTTTATTTATGGGCAAATGCGTCAAGCCAGCGGCAGTGTCTGGCCGTGTGTATTGATGCACGGCCTGGGTAATACGCTGGGTTATGCTATCCTGGGGGTGAATTTTATTGCTTATAATAACGAGCTATTAGGCAATATTGTCCCTGGCAGCCTGATAATCACCTTGCTTTATGCCCTGATTGCCATGTTGGTAACAAGGCGACACAGACAGGTGACTCAGTTGCCGGTGGGTGGCAAAACGGCCATTTCGTAGCTGAAAAACGGCCGTTTTGCCGTCTGCCGCAATTTGTTTATGGTAACAATCTGGGTGAAATCAGGCCAGAAGTAGTACAATATTTGCCAATGATGCAGATTGATATTTTAACGTTGTTTCCCGACATGATGGCGGGTTATTTAAATGAAAGCATTTTGGGGCGGGCGCAAACGGCCGGTTTGCTCACCATCCACCTGCACAACATCCGCGACTACGCCGAGGGCAAGCACCGTATTACCGACGAGCCGCCCTATGGCGGTGGCGGCGGCATGGTGCTGAAGCCGGAGCCGATTTTTGCCGCAGTCGAAGCGATATTGAGCGGGGGAGCGGAGGAGCAGAGGAGCAGGGGGGATCAAATTCTCCCCTGCTCCCCTGCTCTCCTGCCCCCCTGCATTCTCATGTCGCCCCAGGGACGGCCGTTTACCCAAACCATTGCCGCCGAACTGGCTCAGCACAAACGGCTGCTGCTGCTGTGTGGTCGCTACGAAGGGGTGGATGAGCGAGTGCGGCAGCATCTGGTGACGGATGAAATTTCGCTTGGTGATTATGTGCTGACGGGTGGGGAACTGGCGGCGATGGTGGTGGTGGACGCAGTGGCGCGGCTGCTGCCGGGGGTGCTGGGGGCCGAAGGGGCGGCCGAAAGCGACAGCTTTGCCACGGGGCTGCTGGAAGGGCCACACTACACGCGCCCGGAAAATTTTCGCGGCTGGCAGGTGCCAGATGTGCTGCGCTCCGGCCATGCGGCCAACATTGCCCGCTGGCGACGGGAGCAGGCGCTGCGGCGCACGTGGCAGCGCCGGCCGGATTTGTTGTTAACGGCCGTTCTTACCCCCCAGGACAAACAGTTTCTGGCAACCCTGGCACGGGAAACGGCGGCACAATGGCTGCTATAGCTGCGACTTTATTACTATTGCGCAATCTTTTCGACCCTATAGAATTGGCTCCGTTATCGCTTGTTCAAGGTAAGTAGTACCCATATCCTGATATAGTTATCTCCGGGCTGCTTTGCTTGACCATAATTCATCGTTTGGCATCGTTTACAGTTTAGCAAGATCAATTATCCGAAACAGTTTGTTTCCCGTGATGGGTTAAGGAGTAGTTGCAATATGATTCACAAAGAAAAGTTGTCGCGCCGTTCGTTTTTAAAGGGAGCCTTGGTAAGTGCTGCCGTTGTTGGTTTTGATATGCACACCCGACGCTGGTTGGACTGGACAGGGGTACAAACGGCCGTTGCCGCCGCCCCCAACTTCCCCACGTTTGACGGAACGTTATACATGGATCCGGCCGGCAGTGCCCAGCTAGATGCCGCTGCCGACGATTTCGGCCACATGGTCAGCCATCGTCCCGTAGCCGTGCTAGACCCCGGCTCCATCAACGACATCGTAGTGATGGTGCAGTTTGCCAAGCTCCATGACATTAAAGTGTCGGCACGTGGGCAGGGGCATTCAACGCAGGGGCAGGCGCAGAACGAAGCGGGCGTCGTCATCAACATGTCCACCCTCAACGCCATTCACGCCATCACCGCCACAGAAGCCCATGTGCAGGGTGGCGTAACCTGGTTTGAGTTGACCGGAGCCACAACGGCAGTAGGATTCACGCCGCCCACGCTCACTGACTACGTACATCTCAGTGTTGGCGGTACGCTTTCCGTTGGTGGTATTGGCGGGCAGGGTTTTCTACACGGGGCGCAGGTTGATAACGTCAATGAAATCACTGTCGTTACCGGTAATGGCGATCTTGTAACCTGCTCGGCCACGCAAAACGACCGCCTTTTTGATGCGGTGCGGGCTGGCCTGGGGCAGGTTGGCATTATTGTTGAAGCCAGGGTTAAGCTGATGCCCGCGCCAGCCACCGTCCGCTTTTACAATTTGCCCTATCTGGACGTAAATGCCATGATGGCTGACCAGGAGTTCCTGATTGGTACCAACCGTTTTGACTATGTGGAAGGGTTTGCCCTGGACAATGGGTCAAACGGCTGGATTTTTGTTCTGGAGGCGGTGAAATATAACGGCACGGCGGCGGACGATGCAACGGTGCTGGCCGGGTTGAACTTTTTGCCGGGTGGACAGACGATGGAAGAACGGCCGTTTTTCAACCCCGCCTTCGATGCCTTCAACCCCGCCACCTTTGACTTTGTCAACCGCGTTTCCATCCTGATTGATTCCATTCTCAAACCCTTTGGCTTATGGGGCTTCCCCCACCCCTGGTTCAACGCATTCCTCCCCACCGACACCGCCTACAGCTATCTTGGCAACCTCTTTAGCACCATTGCCCCCAGCGACTTGGGGATTGGCGGCGTGGCAATTCTTTACCCCTTCAACGGCAACAAATTCAACGCCCCCCTGTTCATGACCCCCGATGGCAACAAATTCTTTACCTTTGCCCTGCTAAAAACGGTACCCCCAGTCCCGCCGCTGATTGACGCAGCCCTGGCCGACAATGCCCAGCTACGTGATGGCGTGGTCGCCGCAGATGGCAAACGTTACGCCATTGACTCGGTGCCGATGACCAAGCAGGATTGGCACGAACATTTCCAACCTCAATGGGGCCAACTCAGGTCAGCCAAGCGATTGTTTGACACGAAAGAAATCCTGACGCCAGGGCAAGGCATTTTCTAGTAGCCGAGGATTCCAATCCTTGCTTTTCAGGGCTGGCAAATCTGCGTAGGTTTGCCAGCTCTTTTTTTGCCAGAAACAGACGAGCTTGATATAACATCATCGGTCGCACACAGACCTTCAAGAAGTTGTCTTAACTTTATAGATTTCACAGCAATGGAGGCGTTATGATGCAGCGTGTCTTTGGGGTTCTGCTTTCTGTCGGTTTATCCTTGGCTGGCGTGGGGAGTTGGCTGTTTTGGCTACAGGGGTTGGGGCAAGCCGCTGCGCCAACCAATGGCAATGTTATCATCAATGAATGGTCGCAGGGCAATGGCGGTAGCCGTGAATGGGTGGAACTGCTGGTGGTGAGCGGGCCGGCCGACCTGCGCGGCTGGGATTTAGGTGATTCAACCCCCGGCGATTTGGTTTTTAGCAGCGATGGCGCATGGTCGGCACTGCCGGCTGGTACCCTGGTTGTCATTTACAATGGCAGCGACCCCGACATCGGGCTGCCGCCCGATGACGAAGATGGGAGCGATTGTCGGCTGGTGGTGGGGCATAACAACGGCCGTTTCTTCACCGGCACCTGGCCCGCCATCGCCAACAGCACCCCCAGCGACAACCCCCATCTGCGTGATGCTATCGGCACAACCGTCCACGATTTTACCCAGGCACCGGGGCTGCACCCGGCGGCGCAGCAAGGGGTGGCGTTTATGGGCGAAACGGCCGTTTCTTTCCCCGACCCCGCCCAATGGCAGATCATTCCCGCTACCGAGAGTACCCCCGGCACGGGTAACGGCGGCAGCAATACCGTCTGGATAGACAGTTTGTGCGCTGGCGTTAACGGTGTGGATCTGGCCGTAAGCAAAAGCGGGCCGGCCGTCGCCCAGCCCGGAGCAACGGTTGTTTATCAATTGCGGCTGCAAAATGTTGGTGATACGCTGGCAACGGCCGTTCGTCTCACCGACACCCTCCCCCTTGAACTTGCCTACGTGACCGACAGCAGTGGGTTGGTTGCCCAACACCCCACCCCACACACGCTGGTCTGGGAACTGGGCGACATTGCCCCCAGCAGCACCGTCTCCTTTGCTCTGACCACCACCCTGGCAAACACGGCCACGGGAACGGTGAGCAACCAGTTGGCGGCGGCGACCACGGCGGTGGAGGTGACGCTGGCGAATAACAACACCGTGGCACAAACGGCCGTTTCCCTGCCCACCACCGTCCTGATTGATGCCGTCTACGTAGACGGTTATGAGCCAAACGACGTAGATGAAGCAGTGGCACTGTGGCAGGGGGGAGAAACGGCCGTTGATGTGGCTGGCTGGAAAGTGAGCGATGGCGGCAGCGGAACGGCCGTTTTGCCTGCCGGAACCCAGCTTCAACCGGGGCAAACCGTGTGGCTGGCGCGAGATGGTGTTGCCTTCACCCACCAATTTGGGTTTCCACCCGACTTTGAGCAAAGCGACAGCAGCCCCACTATTCCCAACTTGGGTGGTACGTGGCCCGGCTTTGCCAACACCGGTGACGAGGTGGTACTGCTGGATGCAGCAGGTGCAGTGGTGGATTGGCTGGCCTACGGCACGGGCAGCGGTGACCCGGCTGACTGGCAGGGTGCAGCACTCCAGCCGTACACAGTGCCTAATGTCTTTACCAGCGAGGGGCAAATTTTGTACCGCAAACGTGACCAGGCGACGGGGCTGCCCGTGGCCGACAGCAACACGGCGGCGGATTGGGCGCAGGAGGGGGGAGATGTCATAAACGGCCGTAAAGTGCGCCACCCAGGCTGGGATTTTGATAGCTTTTTCCAGACGGTGGCAGTGACAGAAACGGCCGTTTTCACCATTGCCCAAGCCCCCGACAACGCCTTTGCCACCATTGCCCAGCACATTCAAGCCGCCCAGCACACCATCCAAATGGCTGCCCTCACCTTTGACAACTGGCCGCTGGCGCAGCAGCTCATTGCTGCCAGCCAGCGCGGCGTGGCGGTGACGGTGCTGCTGGAAGGTGAGCCAGTGGGTGGAATGGATGACCAGGAAAAATATGTGTGCCAGCAGTTGGAAGCGGCCGGCGGTGCCTGCTGGTTTATGATCCGCGACGATGCCGCCAGCATTCAAGATCGCTACCGCTTTTACCATGCCAAATACATGATTTTAGACGGCAATATTGGGCTGGTGAGCAGCGAAAACTTTAGCCCGCGCAGCTTTCCCGATGACGATAAAAGTGATGGCACGCTGGGGCATCGCGGCGTGGTGCTGCTGACCGACGCGCCAACGGTGGTGGTGCATCTGCAAACGCTTTTTGCCCGCGACCTTGACCCGGCTAACCACCAGGATCTGTTTCGCTGGCAGGCCAGCCACCCCAAATATGGCGCACCCCCTGACTATGTGGTGCCGATTACGGTGACAGGCGGGGTGGATTATGCGGTGCGATACCCCACGCCACTGACGCTGCACGGCACCTTTGCCTTTGAGCTGGTGCAGTCGCCCGACAACAGCTTGCGTTCGCTCGATGGGCTGCTGGGGCTGGTGGGGCGTGCCGGGGCGGGGGATGTGGTGCTGGTAGAACAGTTGTCAGAACGGCCGTTTTGGGGGCGTAGCAGCAGCAATCCTGCCGATGACCCCAATGTTCGGCTGGAGGCATACCTGGCAGCGGCGCGGCGTGGGGCAACGGTGCGGCTGCTGCTCGATGGTTATTTTGATGACCCCATCGACCCGGTGAGCAACGCCGCCACCTGTGCCTATGCGCTGGTGGTGGCGCGGCTGGAGCAGCTTGACGTAGATTGCCGTACAGGCAACCCCACCGGGTTGGGGATTCACAACAAAATGGTGCTGGTGCAGATCAACGGGCGTGGCTATGTCCATGTAGGTAGCATCAACGGCACGGAGCAGGCAAGCAAGGGGAACCGCGAGCTGGCACTGCAACTACAGTCAAACGAGGCATATGCGCTGCTGGCGGAAATGTTTGGCCGCGACTGGCCGTCCCGCGCCTATTTGCCCATCATTCGCCACGACTATCGCGGGCGGGCGCAGCACGTGTTGATTAGCGAGGTGTTGTACAACCCGTCAGGAGTGGATGATGCCGAGTTTGTGGAATTGGTGAATCCAACGGGTTTGCCAATTGATTTGAGCAATTACAGTCTGGGGGATGCGGTGAACCGGGATGATTTTGAGGATGTGCGCCGCTTCCCGGTGGGGACGATTTTGGAGTCGCAGGCGACGCTGGTGGTGGCAACCAGTGCCACGGCATTTTTTGCGGAATATGGGGTGTGGCCGGATTTTGAGATTTTAGACACAGAAACGGCCGTTGCCAACCTCATTGACGACCAATCGTGGGGCGACACAGCCACCTTCTTCCAGTTGGGTAACAGCGGCGACGAGGTGATTTTGCGTAATCCTGCTGACCAGATTGTGGATATGCTGACCTATGGCACCAGCACTTTCCCTGGGGTGGTTCCTTGCCTGGCTGTTACTGCCAGCAACCACAGTTTGGAACGCTTCCCTTATTGGCGTGATGCCGACAACTGCGCGACCGATTTCCGCGACTGGCCTTTTCCGAACCCGAATGCGCTTCCCTAAGTAAGCGTCCAAAAACAAGTTAGGCAAGAAGTTCAACTTCTCGGAAGAAGTTGAACTTCTAAATCGCTAAGTTAATAATGAACGCTTACTAAGAAGCTATGAAGTGGGAAGCTCATCTTCGCATGGGCTTTTCCACCCACTATTGCTTAATTGTTGCCAAACAAATCAGTTGGATCGACAGCCCCGCCATCTGGTTTGTCCCCGATGACGCTTCCGGCACGCGCTGTGATTTGACCCTCATAGATGACGGCTGGTGTGACGTAGGCTATGCGTTGTTTTGGCATATTGCTGGTCTTTGGTTTTTGTTTTGATGCTAGTTTTTTCATATTGCTTCCTTGCTCTCTCTTGTGATGTTGAGGAGACAACTCATCACGACACTGATTCTGCTACTGTTTATAACCAATTTGTAACTATTTTATAATCGGGTCTTCATAAAAGCAAATTGTAGCTGCTGATACACTCCGTGCAAGTTGAACCTGGTTTTTTCGGTACATGTTAGGGAAGTTGAACTTCTCAGAAGAAGTTCAACTTCTAAATGGGCAAATGACAGGTTTTTACGCTTTGTTTTTTAAGGTGGCAACTTGGGTTATATACGGCACAACGGTTGTAAAAACGGCCGTTTTCCCCAAAAGCACCACTTACGAAAACGCGCACGCCATAAACAAGCCATGGCGTGCGCGTTGGTTTGCTCGTTAGCTTGGAATTAGATGTCACATGAGCCAGCCATGCACGCTAACTCCTGAGCCGCTGTTGTTAAGTCCTCTTCTTCGTAGCGGTAAATCTTGGAAAAATCAATTTCCGGGAACTGTGCTGCCAGACGTTCATACTCTTCTCGATGAATGTCTACATAGGGCATTTGATCATACTGGGCATCAAAGGCAGGCAAGAAGGCCATACCCCCGATTTTGTCCTGATGTTCCCAAACCCAGTAAATAATGTCGAGTACCTCATCTGGCTGGTAGGTGATGGTGACGCTGGGGTTGTGTTCGGTGTAGTTGATTTTGTTTTGCAGCCAGAAATCACATTGTTCGAGAGCCGTGCGTTGGTTGCGCGTAACGGCCGTTTCCGGAGCCTTCACTGGAAAATGCACCACCCACGTATTCGCGTTCTCTCGCGTTTGTCCATTCTCCGGATCCATTGGCACACCCGCATCCCGCAGCACCTTAAACACAGGCGTGTGGGTTCCCACGCGCACGTTGCGGATGTAATAGGGCGACCAGCGAGCGTGCAGCCCGGAGGACGAGTTCAGCAGTTGCGACGAATTGCCCGACGGTTTGACGCAGGTCACAGCCGCCGACTGATTAATCCCCAGCAGTTGGGCATAATGCCGGTTTGTTTCCACCGCCACCTCTTGCAGCCGTTTTTGCACCTCTGGCTCTTGTGCCACCGGGCTATCCATTTGCCCGTTCAGGTCAACCCCCAGCAGCCGCTCCTGCCTACAATTTTGCCGCCACTCTTCGCGCAGCCCTGGGAAATGGGTTGCCATAGATTGGATGGTGCCGATAATGGTCGCCATTTCCACCTTGTCTTTCAGGCTTTCATAATCATCATCGGCGCGAGCCACCGCACTGGTGAGGTTGCAGAACTGCATGGGGCGCAGCAAAATCTCACCGCACTGCAAGTTGTTAAGGTACGTCCATTTTTCTTTGCCACTGGCCGTTGTGCTTGCCCAGCCGCCCACAAAGAAGTTATGGAACTCATCAACGGTGCCATTGTAAACATCTTCATAACCTGCAAACGTGACCGAAACGACGCGGTGGTTGTACATGCTGGCCGCTTCCTGCAAATCAGCGTAGCTGCGGAAGGGGGAGCTGATGCGGGAAATCTCGGGGCTGACCGCTTGCTGTTTGCATGCCGTAGTCCATTCAGCTTTCAAAGGTGTGCGTCCAAGCTCAAACTGCAGCCGGGTATAAATCTTTAGCTGTTCTTGCTGTACGCCTTCTTTGCGATTAGCATGGGCATCATGAATGGCCGCAAGCTGTTGTTCCCGGCTGCGTTCCCACTGCTGCGTTGAGGCGCAACTGCGGCCGCAAATGCCGGTTTCGCGCTGCTTATGGTTAACCAGAAATGAATTGCCGCACACTTCGCACTGTTTGCGTAGATAGAGCTGTCCATCCATGATTTCACAGTCGTACCCTTGTTCGCTGTAGCGATGATATGACTGCACGACACGAGGATCGGCCTCTACATGCTCAAACCCGTTTTCCAATGCTGCCCATTTTGCCAAGCCAAGAATGCCGCCCAGGTGGGCTTGCCGCCAGCGGCTGAATGTTTGCGGCAGGTTGTTGGCCTGGGCGTACTGTTGCCAATCTTGTTGGGAGAAGCGGCGACCAAGCTGCTGGGTGAGGATCAGGGCGTGTTGTTTGAGCTGCTGGTGGGTGATGCCAGTGTCATGGTGGAAAGCGGCGATTAGCCGATGCTCTGCCTCATTTTGCCGTTGGCCGTTGTTGACCCAAACATAATCCTGCGAACGAGAATGGGTCTCAGCAAAAATATCTTTGATAGAAGCTTTATAGCGCGTCATCACGTGTAGGCTGTCACCCGGCCGTAAATCTTCGGTGGCGACATATTCACCAGAATTAAGGCGAAATTTGTGGTTGCCCGTCACGGTGATGGCCGAGCCATCATCAAGCGTGACCTTGAAAATGGGTTGCTGATGCCCCGTGACGCGGGGGTGACGCAGCCAGCGTACCGCCACCTTGCCCCGGTCGTCTAAACAGTAAACGGGAACATCCCTGCCTTCTGCCGTCAGTTGGGCAATGGGTACGTGGCCGCGCCCGTCGGCAACCGCCACAAGTACATCACCGGTGACGCAGGGGTTGGTGCCAAACTCGGCGGCGGCGCGGCGGGTGGGGCGGTTGTCTACGGCGGCGCGGCGGTTGAAGATGCCGGGTTCGCCCCGCCCCGATTCCACCATGTCGAGGACAAAGCGGGTGACTTCCGTTTGGGTTAGCTCCCGCTCCGGCCAAACGGCCGAATTATTGGCGTTCCAGCGCTGGCTGTTGGTGTGCCAGAAGTCGCCGTCCTTGCAGTGGCGCATTTCCAGGTCGTCGTAATCAAAGAGCGAGATCATTGCTGTGCGCCGCACGCCCCCGGAAACGGCGGCATCGCCAACGGAACACATGATGTCGTGGGCATCGAGTGGGCGGAGGAAGCCGCCTTGCCGCGCCAAAATGCGGGTGCGGGCAAAGTCGAGCATTTTCCGCAGCGGTTCGGGGCCAGAGGCGCGACCCCCTTTGATCTTTAGCGGCGCCCCGGCCGGCCGTACTTCGCTGTAATCAAACACCACATCCTCGCCGTTGAACCAGGCCGTGAGGCCAGTGCGAACGGCCTGCGCCCACCCTTCGGAGGAGTCGGGGACGGTGAAGGTGGTGGGTGGGTTGCCTTTTTGCCGGGCGATGCGGGGGAACTGCTCAACGTAGCGGCGTTCAACGGAGAAGCCAACGCCACAGCCGCTCATGGAAATAATAAGTGCTTCAACAAATGAATCGAGGCTGTTGACGGGCATGTAGGAGCAGTTGTAGACGGCGATGTTGTTGCGGCGGGCGGCGGGGCCGGCCATTGCCAGCAGCCGCATGGAGGGCATGGCTTTCATGTCGAGGATGCCTTGACGCAGGCGGTCATAAACGGCCGTTTCCAACCTCCCCTCCGACAACTCACGCAAATAATCCACCGCCCGATTCACCGTTTCAATCCACGTTTCCCGTCGTCCCCCGTCATAGTTAAAGCGGGAATATTTGTCATAGAACTGGAATTTTTGCAGTTGGGTGGGGAAATATTGGTCAGAAGCCGCAAACGCCTCGCGCACCTCATCGGGGATGGGACGCTGGACGCGCATTTTGGCGTGTTCGGCGCGGTAGAGAATGTAATGTTTGGCCGCCTCATATTCCCCCGCCGCCTGTAGCACCATCTCCACAATGTCTTGAACCCCTTCCACGGTGGGGAGATCATACTTGGCGGCCACGACGTTGACGACGCGGTGGGCAATTTCGCTGGCGGACGTTTTCGGCTCCGTTCCCAGACTGGCATAACACTTTAGCAGTGCCTTTTCAATCAAATCCATATTAAACGGCACAATACGCCCGTCCCGCTTGACAATGCTTTCCGGCATTTTGACGCGGAAATAGATGCTGTCGGCGGTGAGGTTGCTCTTACCATTTTTGCTGCTACGATTGCTACCAATATCCTGTAAAACTACCTTTGATGCCTGTGCGATACTTGACACTTTCTCCTCCTCAACTTGTTTGATTAAGTATTTTTACTGTGACAAAAAAAATAGCTATTGAATAGCTATGCAACACAGAAAGCCGTGCAACACCTTTAAAAATTGGATGCTGCTGACTTTCGAACAAGTAACTTGTTGATTAATTTGCTGCTTTTGATTTTGTCATCTATCATAGTATATTGAAGAGGCGTGAATGGGGAGGCTTTTTCCTCCCCATTCTGTCTTTTGAGTAGTAAGGCTACTTCCGTTAGCTTTTTAAGTTATGATCTTGGCTG
>WBZL01000122.1_pt1 | contig 78208 bp, 76 predicted proteins | sample 5204291 | NCBI WGS metagenome assembly WBZL01 (sample SAMN12344345, study PRJNA552823) | activated sludge metagenome | biome: Activated sludge suspended growth; feature: Nitrification reactor; material: Wastewater; isolation source: activated sludge from nitrification reactor of wastewater...
GAATCCCCACCCTCCGACAGCACCTTCGTGATCGCCGCCGTCAGCGTCGTCTTGCCGTGGTCGATGTGACCCATCGTGCCGATGTTGGCGTGGGGCTTGTTCCGCTCGAACTTGGCCTTGGACATCTCGGGGTTACCTCAGGTTCTTTCGCAACTGGTCAAACAGGGTGGGTGAGAAGGTTGGACAGGAGGGTCACTCGCCGCGGACGCGGGCGACGATCTCTTCCTGCACGTTGCCAGGCATCTGCTGGTACGAGTCGAACTGCATCGTGTACGTGGCCCGACCCTGGGTGCGCGAACGCAGGTCGGTAGCGTAGCCGAACATCTCCGACAGGGGCACGGTGGCCTGGATGACCTGGCTGTTGCCCCGCTGCTCGGAGCCGGCGAGGCGGCCGCGGCGGCTGGAGAGGTCGCCCATGACGTCACCGAGGTAGTCCTCGGGGGTCACGACCTCGACCGACATGATCGGCTCGAGCAGGACGGGCTTGGCCTGGCGCGCGGCCTCCTTGAGGACCATCGAGCCGGCCACCTTGAACGCCATCTCCGAGGAGTCGACGTCGTGGGCGGAGCCGTCCACCAGGGTGGCCCGCACGTCCACCATCGGGTAGCCGGCGAGCACGCCAGCCGTCAGCGACTGCTGGATGCCCTGGTCGACCGAGGGGATGAACTCCTTCGGGATGCGACCGCCCGTGATCTTGTCGACGAACTCGTAGCCGCCACCGGGGCCGGTGGGCTCGAGGTCGATGACCACGTGGGCGAACTGGCCCGAACCACCGGTCTGCTTGACGTGGCGGTAGACGACCTTGTCGACGGGCTGGGTGATGGTCTCGCGGTAGGCGACCTGGGGCTTGCCCACGGTGGCGTCCACGTTGAACTCGCGGAGCATGCGGTCGACGAGCACCTCGAGGTGCAGCTCGCCCATGCCGGAGATGACGGTCTGGCCGGTCTCCTCGTCGCTGCGGACCTGGAAGGTGGGGTCCTCCTCGGAGAGCGAGTAGAGGGCCTTGCCCAGCTTGTCCTGGTCGGCCTTGGTCTTGGGCTCGACGGCCACGTGGATCACGGGCTCGGGGAACTCCAGCTCCTCGAGCACGATCGGGTGGCTCGGGTCGCACAGGGTGTCGCCGGTGCGGGTGTCCTTCAGGCCGATGCCGGCGACGATGTCGCCAGCGAAGACCGACTCGCGATCGTCGCGGTGGTTGGCGTGCATCTCGAGGAGGCGACCGATGCGCTCCTTCTTGCCCGTGCGCGAGTTGAGCACGGTGCCGCCCTTGGGCAGGGTGCCGCTGTAGACCCGGAAGTACGAGAGCTTGCCGTGGGGGTCGGCCACGATCTTGAACGCGAGGGCCGAGAACGGCTCGTCGTCGGACGCCGAGCGCTCGAGAGTCTCCTTGCCGTGGAGGTCCATGCCCTCCACCGGCGGGAGGTCGAGCGGCGAGGGCAGGTAGTCGACGACCGCGTCGAGCAGGGGCTGCACGCCCTTGTTCTTGAAGGCGGTGCCGTTCAGGACGGGAACCACGGCGTTGGCGATGGTGGCCTCGCGGAGGGCGACGCGCAGGTCCTTGGCGGTGATCTCCTCGTCGCCCACGAACTTCTCGAGGATGGTGTCGCTGTGGGCCGACAGCACGTCGATCAGCTCGTGGCGGTACTCCTCGGCCTGGTCGGCGAGGTCGGCGGGGATGTCCACGACGTCCCACTTGGCGCCGAGCTCCTCGTCCTGCCAGACGAGGGCCTTCATCTCGAGCAGGTCGACGACGCCCTGGTAGTTCCCCTCCGCGCCGATGGGCAGCTGCACCACGGCGACGTTGGCGCCGAGGCGGTCCTTGATGGATGCGAGGGCGGCGTAGAAGTCGGCCCCGAGCCGGTCCATCTTGTTGACGAAGCACATGCGGGGCACGCCGTACTTGTTGGCCTGGCGCCACACCGTCTCGGTCTGGGGCTCCACGCCGGCGACACCGTCGAAGACCGCGACCGCACCGTCGAGCACGCGCAGGGAGCGCTCCACCTCGACGGTGAAGTCCACGTGGCCAGGCGTGTCGATGATGTTGATGTAGTGGTCGTTCCACTCGCAGGTGGTGGCGGCGGACGTGATGGTGATGCCGCGCTCCTGCTCCTGGACCATCCAGTCCATGGTGGCGGCGCCCTCGTGGACCTCGCCGATCTTGTAGTTGCGACCGGTGTAGTAGAGGATGCGCTCGGTCGTCGTGGTCTTGCCGGCGTCGATGTGCGCCATGATCCCGATGTTGCGGGTGCGCTCCAGCGACCGGGTGCGGGTGGTGGACGGATCAGCCATGGGGTTCTTCGCTTCGCTCGCTGCGTGGGTGGGTTCGGGGAATCGGGTGGGTCAGGTCGAACGGGGGGCCGGACGCACGACGACCGGGCCAGTGGCCCGGTCGTTCGGAGGCACACCGGGGGGCGCACCCCCGCGTACCGGGGCTACGTGAGGTCGGTCAGGGACAGCCGACGGGCTCCGGTGCGGGCGATGACCATGGCTACCAACGATAGTGGGCGAAGGCCTTGTTGGACTCGGCCATCTTGTGCATGTCTTCCTTGCGCTTCACCGAGGCGCCGAGGCCGTTGCTGGCGTCGAGGACCTCGTTGGCGAGGCGCTCGGCCATCGTGTTCTCCCGGCGCTGGCGGGCGTAGCCCACGAGCCAGCGGATGGCGAGGGTGTTGGCCCGGCGGGGGCGCACCTCGACCGGCACCTGGTAGGTGGCGCCACCGACGCGGCGGCTCTTCACCTCGAGGGCGGGCTTGACGTTCTCGACGGCACGCTTCAACGCGGCGACGGGCTCGGCGCCGGTCTTCTGCTCGACGATGCCCAGCGCGTCGTACACGATGCGCTCGGCGGTCGAGCGCTTGCCGCGCTGGAGCACCTTGTTGACGACCTGGGTGACCACGACCGACCGGTAGATCGGGTCGGGGGACAGCTCACGGCGCGGGGCGGGACCCTTGCGGGGCATCTACGTCAGCCTTCCTTCTTCGCGCCGTACCGGCTGCGGGCCTGGTTGCGGTCCCGGACGCCCGAGGCGTCGAGGGTGCCGCGGATGATCTTGTAGCGCACGCCCGGGAGGTCCTTCACACGACCGCCACGCACGAGCACGATCGAGTGCTCCTGGAGGTTGTGGCCCTCACCGGGGATGTAGGCGGTGATCTCCATGCCGCTCGAGAGGCGCACACGGGCCACCTTGCGGAGCGCCGAGTTCGGCTTCTTCGGGGTGGCGGTGTAGACGCGGGTGCAGACCCCCCGTCGCTGGGGAGCGCCCTTCAGGGCCGGGGTGGCGCCCTTCTTGGGCTTCGACTTGCGGCCCTTGCGGACCAGTTGCTGCACGGTGGGCACGCGTCTACCTCAAGACATCTTCAGCGAAGTGGATGAACGTTGGGCTCGGCGCGGAGAGACGCGCACGAGCGGCAGGCCATGCTACGGGCCGCGCCCGCCGCGCAACAACTCGCGCCCGCCCTGATGGGCGTGGGCGCACCCCGATCGGCCAGACTCGGCGCCGTGACCGAACGCAAGGACGCCACCGACGTGACCGCCGCGGCCAACGCCGCCGTGGCCGCCGCCCTCCCCCTCGGCGACGAGACCGACTTCGACCGGGCCCGCCGGGGCCTGCTCGTCGAGGCGCCGCGGACGGTCGAGGTCGGGGGCCTGCCCGTGTGGGACCGCGACCGCTACGCCTTCGTGACGGGCGAGTCGCCCGATTCGGTCAACCCGAGCCTGTGGCGCCAGGCGCAGCTGAACGGGATCGCCGGCCTGTTCGAGGTGTGCGACGGCTTCTACCAGGTGCGGGGCCTCGACCTGTCGAACATCACCTTCATCCGGGGCGAGACCGGCTGGGTCGTCATCGACCCGCTGACCGCGTCGGAGACCGCGGCGGCGGCGCTGGCCCTGGCCAACGAGCACCTCGGCGAGCGCCCCGTCGTGGCGGTCATCTACACGCACAGCCACGTCGACCACTTCGGTGGCGTACGCGGTGTGGTCGACGAGGCCGACGTGGTCGCGGGGAAGGTGCCGATCCTCGCCCCCGAAGGGTTCCTGCACGCCGCCATCAGCGAGAACGTGATCGCCGGCAACGTGATGCAGCGCCGGGCGTCCTACATGTACGGGGCGCTGCTGCCCGCCGACCCCCACGGCCACGTCGACGCCGGCCTCGGCAAGGGCGTCCCGCTCTTCGCCACCCAGGGGCTCATCGCCCCGACCGTCTCGATCCGCGAGACCGGCGAGGAGCACGTCCTCGACGGCGTCCGCGTGCGGTTCCAGGTCACGCCGGGTACCGAGGCGCCCGCGGAGATGAACTTCTACTTCCCGGACGCCAAGGCCCTCTGCATGGCCGAGAACTGCTCGGCCAACATGCACAACCTCTACACCCTGCGGGGCGCCGAGGTCCGCGACTCGCTGGCGTGGAGCACCTACCTCCACGAGGCCATCGAGCTGTTCGGCCAGGATGCCGACGTCGTGTTCACCAGCCACCACTGGCCGCGCTGGGGCACCGAGGACGGGCTCACCTTCCTGCGCCAGCAGCGCGACGCCTACCGGTTCCTCCACGACCAGACCATGCGGATGGCCAACCACGGCCTGACCATGACCGAGATCGCCGAGGAGCTGGTGATGCCGCCGGCGCTGGAGCAGGAGTTCCACGTCCGGGGCTACTACGGCACGGTCAACCACAACGCCAAGGCCGTCTACCAGCGCTACCTGGGCTGGTTCGACGGCAACCCGGCCCACCTGCACCCGCACCCGCCCGTCGAGGCCGCCACCCGGTACGTCGAGTACATGGGCGGCGCCGACGCGGTGCTGGCCAAGGCCCGCGAGAGCTTCGCCGCCGGGGATTACCGGTGGGTGGCCGAGGTCGTGAACCACGTGGTGTTCGCCGACCCGGGCAACGCCGAGGCCAAGGCCCTCCAGGCCGACACCCTCGAGCAGCTCGGCTACCAGGCCGAGTCGGGCCCGTGGCGCGACTTCTACCTGACCGGCGCCCAGGAGCTGCGCCAGGGCCACCCCGACATCGGCGCCGCCGCCGGCGCCAGCCCCGACGTCCTCGCGGCCATGACCACCGAGATGCTCCTCGAGCTGATCGGCGTGCGCCTGAAGGGCCTCGCCGCCGCCCGCCGCGACGTGACCCTGCACCTCGTGATCACCGACCGCAACGAGTCGTGGCACGTCGGCGTCGAGCACGGCGCCCTCCACCACTCCCGCAGCGGCGCCCTCGACGTCACCCCCGAGGCCACCCTGAGCCTCCCCCACCTGGCCTTCGCGGCCCTCGCCGGCGGCAACCAGACCCTGGAGGACGTGGAGAAGTCGGGCGAGACGCAGGTCCAAGGCGACCGCACCGCCGTCGAGCACCTGCTGAAGAACCTCGACAAGTTCCGCTTCGGCTTCCCCATCGTCACCCCGTAGGCCGTCCGGCCCACGCAGGCGGACCGCCGGTGGGCCGAACGGCCCAATTCCTGCTTTGGTGGCGCCCCAGACGCGCCGAAGAACACGCCATGTCCGGTCTCGGTTCCCTGCTCGTCAACTGCGCCTGGCTGTCCGGCCTGGTCGTCGCGTTCTTGACCATCCGCGCCTTCGAGGAGCCGGTGCGACCGGCCGGTCCCCGGCGCCCGGTGCCGATCGCGCTCGCCGGCGCCGTGATCCTGACCGTGGGGATGCCCTGGGCCACGAGCCCCAACGGCCAGATCACGTCGTCGGGCTGGCTCGTGCTCAGCTCCGCCACCGTCGTGGCGGTCATCCTCCTGGCGACCGGCATCGGCGCCCTCGCCGCCCTCCCCGACTGGGGCGGCCCCCGCCGCGACCTGCACGCCCTCCTGCTCTCGCTGTCGCTCCTCGGCCTCGTCGCCGGCAACTGGCTCATCGGCGCGAGCGGCGGCTGGGGCCAGACCCTCCGGTGGGGCGCCACCGCGAGCCTCGCCCTGACCGCCGCCCTCACGGCCGTCGAGTCCCTCCCCCTCCTCCGCCAGAAGCTCCCGCCCCGCACCGACGAGCCCATCGACCTGACCGGAGAGCTCCACCGCCTCGACGACCTCCGCGCCTTCTAGAACGCCGGGAACGAAGGCCGGCGAGCCGAGACCCGGAAAGGGCCCAACCGACGAGACCCACCCCTCACTCCCCCTCGAGACCTACGGGGTAGCGAGTCGGGGGGTGGCGGCGGAACGGCTTCGGGCCACGCGCAGCAAGTGACGAGCGCAGCGAGGAGCGGCGAGCATGGCCCGAAACGGATGTCCGCCGTCAGGACCCGCCGCCTCGCGGGGGCAGCCCCCCCGAGGCATGGGCCGAAACGGATGTCCGCCGTCAGGACCCGCCGCCTCGCGGAACAGTGAGCCGAAAACGAGTCCGGCGACAGCCCCGCCGAAGCGGAACCGTCGCCGGACTCAGTACTTCAGATGAAGATGAAGGAGCGACCTACTCCGAACCAGTCGGCAGATCGATCACCTCGGCCCCACCGTCCGAGACCGCCTCCGACCGCTCCGCCAGCCAGTCGGCCAGCCCCTCGTCCTCGTCGCCCGAGGAGTAGTACTCCATGGGCTGGTAGTCGGGGGCCCGGGTCTCGATCTCGCGGTACACGGGGAGGCCCGTGCCGGCCGGGATGAGCTTGCCGATGATGATGTTCTCCTTGAGGCCGACCAGGGAGTCGCTGCGGCTCTCGATGGCCGCCTCGGTGAGGACCCGGGTGGTCTCCTGGAACGACGCCGCGGACAGCCACGAGTCGGTGGCCAGCGACGCCTTGGTGATGCCCATGAGCTCGGGCCGGCCCTCGGCGGGCTTCTTGCCCTCCTCTACCAGGCGGCGGTTGGTGTCGGCGAAGACCTTCTGGTCGACGCGCTCGCCCGGCAGGAACTCCGACTCGCCCGGCTCCGACACCGCCACGCGGCGGGTCATCTGGCGGACGATGAGCTCGATGTGCTTGTCGTCGATGGAGACGCCCTGGTCCCGGTAGACGGACTGCACCTCGCCGACCAGGTAGGACTGGGTCTCGCGGACGCCCTTGATCTCGATGAGCTCCTTGGGGTCGCGCGGGCCCTCGACGAGCGCCTCGCCGGCGGTGATCTCGTCGCCGTCCTGGACCTCGAGGCGGGACAGGCTGGGGATGATGTACTCGTCCTCGGTGCCGTCGTCGGCGACGATCGTCACCGGACGGCCCTTGCCCTCGTCCTCGTAGATCCGCACCACGCCGGAGGTGCGGGCCAGGGTGGCCTTGCCCTTCGGGGAGCGGGCCTCGAAGAGCTCGACCACTCGGGGGAGACCGCCGGCGATGTCGCTGCCGGCGATGCCGCCCGTGTGGAAGGTCCGCATGGTCAGCTGCGTGCCGGGCTCGCCGATCGACTGGGCGGCGATGACGCCGACCGCCTCGCCGAGCTCGATGGTGCGGCCGGTGGCCAGCGAACGGCCGTAGCACTTGGCGCAGACGCCCTGGTCGGCCTGGCAGGTGAGCACCGAGCGCACCCGGACCCGGGTGACGGCGCTGTCGTCGCGCAGGGCGGCCATCTCGTCGTCGCCCACCTCGGTGCCGGCGGGGTAGGTGGTGCCGTCCGCGAGGGTGACGTCCTCCATGAGGGTCCGGCCGAAGAGCCGGGTCTCGAGGTAGCTGCGCTTGCCGGCCTCGTCGGGCACGACGCTGTCGACCCAGAGCCCCCGCACCGGCGTGCCGTCGGCGGCGCAGTCGAGCTCACGGATGATGAGCTCCTGGGCCACGTCGACGAGTCGACGGGTGAGGTAGCCGGAGTCGGCGGTCCGCAGGGCGGTGTCGACCAGGCCCTTGCGGGCGCCCGGGGTGGCGATGAAGTACTCGAGCATCGACAGGCCCTCGCGGAAGTTGGCCTTGATGGGCCGCGGGATCATGTCGCCTCGGGGGTTGGCCACCAGGCCGCGCATACCGGCGATCTGGCGGACCTGCATCATGTTGCCGCGGGCCCCGGAGCCCACCATCATCTCGATGGGGTTGAACTGCTGGGCCTTGAGCTCCTTCTCCATGGCGGCGCGCACCTCTTCGGTGGCGTTGGTCCAGATCTCCACTTCCTTCTGGCGGCGCTCACCGTCGGTGATGATGCCGCGCCGGAACTGGCCCTCGACCTTGTCCGCGTCCTTCTCGTGGGCCTCCAGGATGGCGGCCTTCTCGGGCGGGGTGCGGACGTCGTCGATGGAGACGGTGATGCCGGACTGGGTGGCGTAGCGGAAGCACAGGGCCTTGATCGCGTCGAGGCTCTCGGCCACCACCGCCTTGGGGTAGTGGTTGGCGAGCTCGTCGACGATCGCGCCCATGTCCTTCTTCTTGACCGCGTTGTTGATGTACTCGAAGCCCTCCGGCAGCGTCTCGTTGAAGAAGACGCGGCCCGGGGTCGTGATCGTGTACACCGCGGCCTTGCCGTTGGCCGGCGTCTCGAGCAGGCGCTCGGTGCGGAACGTGATCGGGTCGTGCAGGCGCAGGGTGCCGTGCTCGTAGGCCCGCTCGAGCTCGTCGAGCCGGCGGAAGCTGCGGACCGGGTGCCAGTCCGTCTCGTTCGGACGCTTGAAGCGCTTGTCGTCCTCGGGGTCGACGACGCCGACGAGCTCGGTGAGGTAGAAGGCGCCGATCACCATGTCCTGGGTCGGCGTGACCAGCGGGCGGCCGTGGGCCGGGCTGAGCACGTTGTTGGCCGACAGCATGAGGACCCGGCTCTCGGCCTGGGCCTCCGCCGACAGGGGCAGGTGCACGGCCATCTGGTCGCCGTCGAAGTCCGCGTTGAAGGCGGCGCAGACGAGCGGGTGGATCTGGATGGCCTTGCCCTCGACGAGCACGGGCTCGAAGGCCTGGATGCCGAGGCGGTGCAGCGTGGGCGCACGGTTGAGCAGCACGGGGTGCTCACGGATGACGTCCTCGAGCACGTCCCAGACCTGCGGGCGACGGCGCTCGACCATGCGCTTGGCCGACTTGATGTTCTGGGCGACCTCGTTGTCCACGAGGCGCTTCATCACGAACGGCTTGAACAGCTCGAGGGCCATCAGCTTGGGCAGGCCGCACTGGTGGATCTTGAGGGTCGGGCCGACCACGATGACCGAACGGCCGGAGTAGTCGACGCGCTTGCCGAGCAGGTTCTGGCGGAACCGGCCCTGCTTGCCCTTCAACATGTCGGAGAGCGACTTCAGCGGGCGGTTGCCCGGGCCGGTGACCGGCCGGCCGCGGCGGCCGTTGTCGAACAGCGCGTCGACGGCCTCCTGCAGCATGCGCTTCTCGTTGTTGACGATGATCTCGGGGGCGCCGAGGTCGAGGAGCCGCTTGAGGCGGTTGTTCCGGTTGATGACCCGGCGGTAGAGGTCGTTCAGGTCGGAGGTGGCGAAGCGGCCACCGTCGAGCTGGACCATCGGGCGCAGCTCCGGCGGGATCACCGGCACCACGTCGAGGATCATCGCCCGCGGGTCGTTGACCCGGCGGCCGTTCTCGTCGCGGCGGTTGAACGCCGAGACGATCTTGAGCCGCTTGATGGCCTTCTGCTTGCGCTGGGCCGACAGAGGCTTCTGGCCCTCGGGCGGCTCGATCGCGTTGCGGAGCTTGACCTCTTCCTCGTCGAGGTCGAGGCGGTTCACCAGGCGGGCGATGGTGTCGGCGCCCATGCCGCCCTCGAAGTACTCGCCGTAGCGGTCGACGAGCTCGCGCCACAGCATCTCGTCCTCGATGATCTTGCGCGAGAACAGGTCCTTGAACTCGTCGAAGGCCCGGGAGACCCGGTCCAGCTCCTCGTCGTAGCGCTCGCGGATGCCCGCGAGCTCCTTCTCGACGGCGCGCTGGCGAGCCTTGATCTCGGTGTCCTTGGCGCCCTCGTTCTCGAGCGCCTCGATCTCGTGCTCGAGCTCCTCCTGGCGACGGGCCAGGGCGAGCTCGCGCTCCTTTTCGATGAGCTCCTTCTCGCCGATGAGCTCGGCCTCGAGGTTGGGCAGGTCCTCCTGGCGCTTCTCCTCGTCGACCCAGGTCACGAGGTTGGCGGCGAAGTAGATGACCTTCTCGAGCTGCTTGGCCTTCAGCTCCTCACGGGGCTCGGTGCCCATGAGCAGGTAGGCGAGCCACGACCGGGTGCCGCGGAGGTACCAGATGTGGACGACGGGGGCGGCCAGCTCGATGTGACCCATGCGCTCGCGCCGGACCTTCGAACGGGTGACCTCGACGCCGCAGCGCTCGCAGATGATCCCCTTGAACCGGACGCGCTTGTACTTGCCGCAGTAGCACTCCCAGTCCTTGGTGGGCCCGAAGATCTTCTCGCAGAACAGGCCGTCCTTCTCGGGCTTGAGCGTGCGGTAGTTGATCGTCTCGGGCTTCTTGACCTCGCCGTTCGACCACGTGCGGATCGAGTCCGCGGTGGCCAGACCGATGCGCAGCTGGTCGAAGGTGTTGACGTCGAGCATGTGTCAGATCCTCTCCATGCGCTCGGCAGCGCGGCGTGCGTCTTCTTCGTCGGAGCCCCGCTCGGGCCGGGAGATGTCGATCCCCAGCTCCTCGGCGGTGCGGAAGATGTCCTCGTCGAGCTCGCGCATCTCGATCTCGTCGCCGATGGTGTTGAGCACCTCGACGTTGAGGCAGAGCGCCTGCATCTCCTTGATGAGCACCTTGAAGCTCTCGGGGATGCCGGGCTCGGGGATGTTCTCGCCCTTGACGATGGCCTCGTAGACCTTCACGCGGCCGAGCACGTCGTCGGACTTGATGGTGAGCAGCTCCTGGAGGCAGTAGGCGGAGCCGTACGCCTCGAGGGCCCACACCTCCATCTCGCCGAAGCGCTGGCCACCGAACTGGGCCTTACCGCCGAGCGGCTGCTGGGTGATCATCGAGTACGGGCCGGTCGACCGGGCGTGGATCTTGTCGTCCACGAGGTGGGCCAGCTTCAGGATGTAGACGTACCCGACGGTGATCGGGTTGTCGTAGGCCTCGCCGGTGCGACCGTTGTAGAGCGTGGTCTTGCCGTCGGGCTGGATGAGGCGGTTGCCGTCGACCGACTCGGGGGTGAGGTTCTCGAAGATCGTCTTGATCGTCGGGTGCTTGCCCGCCTCCTCCGTCTCGTCCCAGTGCGCCCCGTCGAACACCGGCGTGGCGATGAGCTGCGCCGGCGGCGTGTTCGTGCGGGTCTTGCTCTCGGTGCCGCGCACCGGCTCGTCGCCGACGCGGCCGCCCTCGATGGTGCCGGAGGCGGGGACGTCCCAGCCCCAGCGGGCGGCGTAGCCGAGGTGCGCCTCGAGGACCTGGCCCACGTTCATGCGGGACGGGACGCCGAGGGGGTTGAGGATGATGTCGACGGGGGTGCCGTCGGCGGTGTAGGGCATGTCCTCGATGGGCAGGATCTTGGAGATCACGCCCTTGTTGCCGTGGCGGCCGGCGAGCTTGTCACCCACGCTGATCTTGCGCTTCTGGGCCACGTAGACCCGCACCAGCTGGTTGACGCCGGGGGGCAGCTCGTGGCTCTCGTCACGGCTGAACACCTTGACGTCGATGACCTTGCCCTCTTCACCGTGGGGCACCTTGAGGGACGTGTCACGCACCTCGCGGGCCTTCTCGCCGAAGATGGCGCGGAGGAGCCGCTCCTCGGGGGTGAGCTCGGTCTCACCCTTCGGGGTGACCTTGCCGACGAGCACGTCGCCCGGACCGACCTCGGCGCCGACGCGGATGATGCCGCGCTCGTCGAGGTCGGCGAGGATCTCGTCGGAGAGGTTCGGGATGTCCCGGGTGATCTCCTCGGGGCCGAGCTTGGTGTCACGGGCGTCGATCTCGTGCTCGTGGATGTGGATCGACGTGAGCACGTCGTCCTTCACCAGCCGCTCGCTGAGGATGATGGCGTCCTCGAAGTTGTAGCCCTCCCACGGCATGAAGGCCACGAGGAGGTTCTTGCCGAGGGCCAGCTCGCCGTTGTCGGTGCTCGAGCCGTCGGCCAGGATGTCGCCCTTCTTCACCCGGTCGCCCTCGCGCACGCGGGGCTTCTGGTTGATGCAGGTGTCCTGGTTCGAGCGCTCGAACTTGAGCAGGCGCACGACCTTGCGGCCGGCGCTCTTGTACTCGACGGTGATCGAGTCGCCGTCGACGTCAGTCACGGTGCCGTCGTCGATGGCGAGGACCATGTCGGCCGCGTCACGGGCGGCGCGGGCCTCGATGCCGGTGCCGATGTAGGGGGCCTCCGCCTTGATCAGCGGGACCGCCTGGCGCTGCATGTTGGCGCCCATGAGGGCCCGGTTGGCGTCGTCGTGCTCGAGGAACGGGATGAGCGCGGTGGCCACCGAGACGATCTGCTTGGGCGAGACGTCCATGAGCTGGACCTCGGCCGGCGGGATGCTCGAGATCTCGGTGGTCGAGGCGAAGTAGCTCTCGCGCTCGAGCTGGAGCTTGAGGTTCTCGAGGGTCGCGCCCTGCGGGGAGCGCCGCACGAGGACCCGGTCCTCCTTGAACGTGCCGTCGGGGTTCAGCGGCGCGTTGGCCTGGGCGACGACGTACTCCTCCTCCTCGTCCGCGGCGAGGTAGACGATCTCGTCGGTGACCCGGCCGTCGACGACCTTGCGGTACGGCGACTCGATGAAGCCGAACTCGTTGACCCGGGCGAAGGTGGACAGGGCGCCGATGAGGCCGATGTTCGGGCCCTCCGGCGTCTCGATCGGGCACATGCGGCCGTAGTGGCTGAAGTGCACGTCGCGGACCTCGAAGCCGGCCCGCTCGCGCGAGAGGCCACCCGGGCCGAGCGCCGAGAGGCGGCGGCGGTGGGTGAGGCCCGACAGGGGGTTCACCTGGTCCATGAACTGGGACAGCTGGCTGGTGCCGAAGAACTCCTTGATCGCCGCCACCACAGGGCGGATGTTGATCAGGGTCTGCGGCGTGATGGCCTCGACGTCCTGGGTGGTCATGCGCTCGCGCACGACCCGCTCCATGCGGGACAGGCCGATGCGGACCTGGTTCTGGATCAGCTCGCCGACCGACCGGATGCGGCGGTTGGCGAAGTGGTCCTGGTCGTCGAGGCGGTAGCCCGGCTCGCCCTTGGCCAGCTGCAGCAGGTAGCTGGTGGCGGCGAGGACCTCGCAGCGGCTCAGCACCGGCTGGTCGGGGGCGGGCAGGTCGAGGTCGGTGAGGCCGAACAGGGTGGCCAGCTTCTCGAGCTCGGGGCCGAGCTTGCGGTTCAGCTTGTAGCGACCGACCCGGCTGAGGTCGTAGCGGCGGTTCTCGAAGAAGGCGTTGCGGAAGTAGGCCTTGGCCGACTCGACCGACGGCGGCTCACCCGGGCGGGCCCGCTTGTAGATCTCGACGAGGGCCTCGTCCTGGGTGGGGGCGAGCTCGCGGTCCTTCTCCCACTGGTCCTCGAGGAAGTCGAAGTGGTTGACGAAGCGGTCGAGGAAGCCCGGCTCGTTCTCCTCGTCGTAGCCGAGGGCCCGCAGCAGCACGAACAGGCTGAGGCGGCGCTTGCGGGCCACGCGGGTGCCGGCGGTGACGGGCTTGCCCGGCTTCTGCTCGACGTCGAACTCGATCCACTCGCCGCGGTACGGGTGGATGGTGCCGGTGACGAGCTGGTGCTTGGCGAGGTTCCGGAGGCGGTAGCGCTCACCCGGCTGGAAGATCACGCCGGGGCTGCGGACCAGCTGCGACACGACCACGCGCTCGGTGCCGTTGATGACGAAGGTGCCCTTCTCGGTCATCATCGGGAAGTCCCCCATGAAGACCGTCTGCTCCTTGATCTCGCCGGTGGTGGCGTTCATGAAGCGGGCCCGCACGAAGATGGGGGCCGAGTAGGTCATGTCCTTCTCTTTGCACTCCTCCACCGAGAACTTCGGCGGCGGGCGCAGGTCCTCGTCGTCGGGATCGAACTCCAGCTCGAGCTGCAGCGTCTCGGTGAAGTCCTTGATGGGGCTGATGTCCCGGAAGGTGTCGGCCAGACCCTCGGCCAGGAACCACTCGAACGACTCACGCTGGATGGCGATGAGGTCGGGCAGGACCAGGGCCTCGTCGAGGTTGGCGAACGAGTAGCGGTCGCGGACGACGGCGCGAGAAGGCAACGCGGATCTCCTAGCGAGGGAGCAGGCGGGGCGTGGGTCGCACGGGTGCGCGCAGGGTCGACGAAGAGGATCCGACGACGGAGCGGACACGCACGGCCTTGCCGATGCTAGACCCGGGCACGCCAAGAGGCAACCCGACGGAATCGCGTCCATCGAGCCGGGGTCGGGGCGACACCACGTGGGTGGCCCCGAGGTTGCGGTGAGGGTACGACCGACCCGCGGATCCGTCAAGGACCGGGGTCGGCGGCGCTCAACCCTTCTTGTTCTTCCTCTTGCCCTTCGGTGCCTTCTCGCGCTTCGGGTCCTTCGCGCCCCGCTTCGTGCCCTTCCCGGCGGCCTTCGGGCCCGCCTTGGCGGCCTTCGCGCCTGCCTTCGCGCCCTTCCCGGCCGTGCCGTCGGCCGGCCGCTCCCCGGCCGTCGCACCCTTGCCGGCCTTCGTGGGCTTCGCGGCCTTCGAGGGCTTCCCGGCCTTCGAGGGCTTCCCAGTCTGCTTGGCCTTCTTGCCCTTCGGGGCCGGCTCCGCCCGCTTTGGCTTCTTCGCCTTCTTCCGGACGGCCGACTGCGGCGCCTCGGCGGTCACCGGGGACTCGTCGGCGGGGCCGAGGGCGTCGCGGGCGGCGTCGAGCACCGCCCGGGCGCGCACGGCACCGAACCCGGGCACGGCCACGAGGGCGTCGACCCCCGCCCGGGCCAACTTCGACACCGTGCCGAGGCCGTGCTCGGCCAGGACCGTGGCGGTGGCGGGGCCGATCCCGCGGAGGTCGGACAACTCGGGCATGGGGCGCTCCTCAGGGCCGGCGTCGGGCCGTCCCCCATCCTCCCATCGGCGCGACCTCCGGCGCGCTGAGCGCGCCGTCGGCCGCGCGTTCGCGTGACGTGGGAGTTGGTGTCGTCGACGGCGAACGCCACCGGCCCTGGTGCGCCGGCCGCACGTGGCCGTGGGACGAACGGCTCTGGCCGGGGACCGGTGGACCCGGGACGATCGAGGGGAGCGAGTTGCATCGCCCCGAGCAGGGAGGTCACACCCATGGGATCAGCGACCGCGAGCACGCCCGAGCCGCGCCGCCGTGGCCTCGTGATCGCCCTGGCGGTGGCCGTCGCGGTCCTGGCCGTGGCGGTCGTCGGCCTCGCGATCGTCGTGCGCCGCGGGGACGACGACGGGGCGGCGTCGTCCCCCGCCACCTCGTCGACCATCACCACCGCCACCAGCACCACGGCGGCCCCACCGACCACGACGACGGCACCCGCCACGACGCAAGCCCCGCCGTCGGCCGACGAGGACGGCCGGTTCCCCGGGAACGTGACCCGGGCCTACGTCGCCGCCGACGGTTCGTCCCACCTGGAGATCGACTACGTGCTCTTCTACACGGGGGACGAGGCGCGGGCGCAGGCCGCCGCGCGGGGCCAGGACGCACCGAACGACATCTTCATCGTCAACGACAACCCGCGGCTGCGTGACTTCCGCATCAGCGACGGGACCACCGTGACCCTGGTGTGCTTCGCCCCTGAGCCGGGCTGCACCGGCGCCGGCGACGGTGCGCTCGCGACCCGGACGATCCCGGTCGAGCAGTGGATCGCACAGGGCGGCGCGGGTGATCCGAGCGGCCTGTGGGGTCGGGCCAGCGACCTCTTCCACGTGACCGTCGACGGCGGCGAGGTCGTGGCCATCGAGGAGCAGTACGTGCCCTGACCCCGCGGCGCCGTCGCACCGGGCCCGAGGACACACGGTGTCGCCGCGCGCCGGTCCTCAGACCAGCAGCACCTCGCGGAGGCGGTCGAGGGTGGCCGGGTCCATGCCCGCGGTGCCGGTCAGGAACGCGGGCACCGAGCCGTAGCGCTCCTCCAGCATCGTGAGGGTGCGGGCCAGGACCTGGCGTTGCGCCGAGAAGAGCGCCCGCACCTTGTCCAGCTCGACCCCCGCCGCCGCCAGCCGCGGCTCGATCTCGGCGATGCGGTGCGGGGTGCGGTACCGGTCGGTGAGCTCGTAGTCGTCGAGGATGGTCTCGTCGTCCACCCCGAGCACCGACAACAGGACGGCGGCCAGCACGCCGGTGCGGTCCTTGCCTGCGGTGCAGTGGAACACGAGTGGGTGGTTGACCGGGTCGGCGACCCGCTCGAGCACGGCCACCAGCGGCTCGCTGCGGCCCTCGAGCATGCCGACGTAGAAGTCGCCGAGCATCTCGGGGCTCACCTCGCCGAGCTCACCGGCGAGCACCAGGTCGGTGAGGCCGTCCTTGCGGCCGCCGGTCACCGTCGTGTCGCCGCCCGCGCCGATCGGGAACCGCTCCATGCGCAGGTCGGGGTGGTCGGGCAGCCGGCTCGGCGCCCGCTGCGTCTCGTAGTCGTCGCGGAAGTCGCAGACGAGGCGGACGCCGAGGCCCTCGAGGTAGGTGAGGTCCGGGTCCGTGAGCTGGCCGAGGGCGTCGGAGCGGAACACCCGCCCCCACCGCACCTGACGACCGTCGGCGGTGCGGTAGCCGCCCAGGTCGCGGAAGTTGAGCGTGCCCTCGAGGGGGACGAGGCGCTCGGCGGCGACCGCCACCGGCTCGTCGCCGTGGTGGAGGTGCACGTAGTGGCGCACCGCGGGGTCGAGGCCGCGCAGGTGGACCTCGCCCGAGCCGTCGTGGCCGACCTCGTGGCCGTCGGCCTCGTCGGGGCTCTCGCCGACGATGAGCCGATCGTCGCCCGATGACGGCGCCCACCGCACGACGAGCTCGCCGTCCTCGCGCTCCACGAGCAGGGTGGGGGTGGTCACCCGGTCACCGTAACCGGGCGCCGGACGCGGCGATGCCCGGCCCTTGCGGGCCGGGCACCGTCGACGAAGTGCTGCGAGCTACTTGAGCTCGACGCTCGCGCCGGCCTCTTCGAGCTGGGCCTTGGCCTTCTCGGCGTCCTCCTTGGACACCTTCTCCAGGACCGGCTTGGGGGCGCTGTCCACCAGCTCCTTGGCCTCCTTGAGGCCGAGGTTGGTGAGGGCGCGCACCTCCTTGATGACCTGGATCTTCTTGTCGCCGGCCGCCGCGAGGACGACGTCGAACTCGTCCTGCTCCTCGGCGCCGCCGCCGGCGTCACCGCCGCCGCCGGCCGGGGCCGCGGCCACGGCCGCGACGGGCGCCGCCGCGGTCACGTTGAAGCGCTCCTCGAACTCGGTGAGCAGCTCGCTCAGCTCGAGGACCGTCATGTTGGAGATCGCGTCGAGGATCTCGTCCTTCGTCACAGCCATGGTCATGCCTCCTCGGCGGATTCCGCCGACTCTTCGGATTCTTCGGTGGTCTCGGCCTCGGCGGGGGCAGCCGCCTCGGTGGTGTCGTCGGCCTCGGCCTCAGCCGCGGGGGCGGCGTCGGCGTCGGCGTCGGTCTCGGTGTCCGCAGCCGCGGCGGGCGCCGCGTCCTCGGTGGTGTCCGCCGCCTCGACCTCGGCCGCGGGGGCCTCGGGCTCGTCGGCGGGGGCCTCGGCCTCGGCAGGGGCCTCCTCGGCGGCAGGTGCGCCCGGAGCGCCACCCTGGTCGAGGAGGGCCTTGAGGCCGTAGGCGAAGTTGCGGGGCAGCGCCGCCAGCAGGCCGGCGAACTGCTGCATCGGGGCGGCCATGCCGCCGGCGAGGCGGGCGAGCAGCTCCTCGCGGGGCGCCACGTCGGCCAGGGCCTTCACCTCGTCGACGCTCAGGATCTTCGTGCCGAGCAGGCCGCCCTTGACCACGAGGTGCTCGTTGGTCCGGGCGAAGTCCCGCAGCGCCTTGGCCACGGCCACGGGGTCGCCGGGGGTGCCGTCGGCCCCACGGGGCACGAAGGCGATGGCAGTGGGCCCGAGCAGCAGGTCGTCGACCTCGAGGTCGAGCTCACGGGCGGCGAAGCGCACCAGGGTGTTCTTGTAGATCTTGAAGTCGCCGCCGGCGGCGCTCAGTGCCCGTCGCAGCGTGCTCATGGCGGCCACGTCGAGTCCGCGGTAGTCGGTGAGCACCACGGCATCCGCGCCGTCGAGCTTCTCCTTCACCTCGGCGACGACCGCGACCTTCTCCGGCCTCGGGTTCTCCATGGGCACCTCCTCTCTTTCGGTCGGGACCCGGCGGGGCCGGGTCGGAAAAACGGATCAGGGCGCTCGCGCGTGCGAACGCCCCGGGAAGAGAGAGGTGTCCGCCTCGTCAGGCGGGCCCGAGGGCCCATTGCGCCGTGCTCCCGGAGGAGCGGTGGCACCGGAGGTCTGTGGCGAGCGATGCGATGAAGTTGTCGGGGGACGAGGCTACCGGCCCCGTCCCCCGTCGCGACAATCGGTCAGTCGGCGGACGGCGCCTCGGCGTCGTCGTCGCTGCGGGTGTGGTCGACCTTGATGCCCGGGCCCATGGTCGACGAGAGGGTGACCCGGCGGACGTAGCGGCCCTTGGCCGACGCCGGCTTCACCCGGTCGAGCTCCTCGATGACGGCCTTGAAGTTCGTGACGAGGGCGTCGCGGTCGAAGCTGGCCTTGCCGAGGGGCACGTGCACGTTGCCCTGGCGGTCGGTGCGGTACTCGACCTTGCCGCCCTTGAACTCGCCCACGGCCTTGGCCACGTCGGGGGTGACGGTGCCGGTCTTGGGGTTCGGCATGAGGCCGCGCGGGCCGAGGGACCGGCCGAGCTTGCCCACCGTCGGCATCATGTCCGGGGTGGCGATGGCCACGTCGAAGTCCATCATGCCGCCCTCGACCTCGGCGGCCAGGTCGTCGCCGCCGACGAACTCGGCGCCCGCCTCGCGGGCCGCGGTGGCGGCCTCACCCGTGGCGAACACGGCCACGCGGACGTCCTTGCCCGTGCCCGAGGGCAGGGCCACGGTGCCTCGCACCATCTGGTCGGCCTTGCGGGGATCGACGCCCAGGCGCACCGCCAGCTCGACGGTCTCGTCGAACTTGGCCGTGGCCAGCTGCTGGACGAGACCGAGGGCCTCGACCGGGCCGTACAGGTGCTCGGGGTCGAAGGCCTTGGCGGCCTCGACCTGCTTCTTGCTCTTCGCCATCGCTGGCTCCCTCGCTGTCTCGGGCGGCCGGGCGAGGTCGTCCCGGCGCGCAGGTTGTCGGTCGGGGCCGGGCGGCCCCGCCGTGGGTGGATCAGACGATCTCGATGCCCATGGAGCGGGCGGTGCCGGCGACCTGGAGCTTGGCGGCCTCGAGGTCGTTGGCGTTGAGGTCGGGCATCTTGGTCTCGGCGATCTCGACGAGCTGGGCCTGGGTGATCTTGCCCACCGTCTCGCGACCCGGGTTCTCCGCGGCCTTGTCGAGGCCGGCGGCGGTGCGCAGCAGCGTCGAGGTCGGCGAGGTCTTGGTGATGAAGGTGAACGACCGGTCCTCGAAGATGGTGATCTCCGCGGGCACGATCTGGCCGCGCTGGCCTTCGGTCTTCTCGTTGTAGGCCTTGCAGAAGTCCATGATGGCCACGCCGTGCGGGCCGAGGGCGGTGCCCACCGGGGGCGCCGGAGTGGCCTGCCCCGCGGGGATCTGGATCTTGACGATCGCGAGGACCTTCTTCTTCGCCATTGCTTCTTCGTCTTTCCTGTGTCTGTGGTGTGGGGCCGGCTCGGCTGACGCCTAGAGCTTGGCCACCTGGCTGAACTCGAGCTCGACCGGGGTCTCCCGGCCGAAGATGTTGACGAGGACCTTGACCTTGAGCTGGTCCTCGTTGATCTCGACGATCTGGCCGGTGAAGTCGGCGAAGGGGCCTTCCTTCACCCGGACGTTCTCGTTGATCTCGTACTCGAGGCGCGGCTTGCCCCGCTTCTGGACCTCTTCGCCCTCGGGCTTGACCTGGAGGAACGACTCCACGTCCTTGCGGGGCAGCGGCGAGGGCTTGGCCCCGGAGCCGACGAAGCCGGTGATGCCGGGGGTGTTGCGGATGACGTACCAGGAGTCGTCGGTGAGGTCGCAGCGCACCAGCAGGTAGCCGGGGAAGACCTTCTTCTGGACGACGACCTTCTTGCCGTTCTTGAACTCCATGACGTCTTCCATGGGGATCACGACCTCGTAGATCGAGTGCTCCATGTTCATCGAGGACGTCCGGGCCTCGAGGTTGTGCTTCACCTTCTTCTCGTAGCCCGACTGGGTGTGCACGACGTACCAGCGCCCGGGCCGGTCGTAGGGGCTCTCCACCGGCGGCGGGAGGGCCTCCTCGTCGAGCAGGTCGTCGGCATCGACGACCTCGTCGGCGGGCGGCTCGTCGCCAGGAGCGGCGTCCTCGGCGGCGTCGGCCTCGGGGGCCTCCTCGGCAGGGGCCTCGTCGGTGAGGACCGCGGCGTCGGGGGCCTCGTCGGCGTCGGCGTCGGTGTCGGGTTCGGGGGTGGGGTCGGAGAAGTCAGTCATGGATCAGGAGACGTTGAGGAGCTTGAGCACCCAGTCGGAGAAGAAGATGTCGAGCACGGCGATCAGGGCGGTGAGGATGACCACGGTGACGAGGACGATGATCGAGTAGTTGATGACCTCGGCCCGGGTCGGCCAGGCGACCTTGCGCAGCTCGGTGCGCACCTCCCGGACGAACTGCATCGGGGTGGTGCGCTTCTCCTTGGCCTTGGGCTGGGGAGCGGGACGCTTGCGCTGCTTCGCGACAGGTTCGCCGTCGGGGCCGATCTGGCCCTGACGCTGCATCATCCTCTTTTGCTCTCGGTTCATGGCCATGGGGCCAACCTCGTGTCGCGAACGGTCAGACGGAGTGAATGAGCAGGGCAGGAGGGACTCGAACCCCCAACCGCTGGTTTTGGAGACCAGTGCTCTACCAATTGAGCTACTGCCCTTGGGGGGTCCCTGCGAACGTGCAAGCGTACCAGAGCACTCGCCGGACCCCTATTCGGGTTCGGCGGTGGGACCGGGCCGCCGGGTCAGGCGACGCGACCGACCGTGCGGCGGGAGCGCGCCAGCACGATGGCGCCGGCGACCCCGGCCACGCTGGCGACGCCGGCGGCGAGGCCACCGAGGTAGGCGGCCCGGTGGTGGCGCAGGTGATCGAGCACGCCGGCCTCCACGTCGACCTCGTCGAGGGTGAGCAGCACCTCGTCGATCAGCTCCCCGGGGGGGACGAGGGTGTCCTGGCCCAGGCTCTGCAGGGCGCGGGCCAGCTTGCGGTGCTGCGCGGCCTCGGCCTGGCAGCGCAGGCAGCGGTCGACGTGGCGGCGCACCGCGGGGGTGAGCACGCCGGTGCCGCCGGCCGCCGCCGCCAGCTCGTCGGCGACCACGTCGCAGTCGAGGGTGTCGATCCGGGTCACACCGCCTCCTCGTGCTCGCCCTCGCCGGGGAGCGGGTACAGGGTCTCGCGCAGCTTCCGCCGGGCCCGGTGCAGGCGCACCTTGGCCGCCGACTCGGAGATGCCCAGCTCGTGGGCGATGGCCTCGTGGGGCAGGTCGTAGACGTCGCGCAGCACCACGACCGCCCGCAGCTTCGGGGGGAGCCCGTCGAGCGCGGCCACGAGCTCGCGCCGCAGCTCGTCGTTGCCGGCCCGCTCGACCGGGTCGACGTCGGGCCGCAGGTCGACCTGCGGGGTCTCGTCGGTGATGTCGTCGTGGCGGTGCCGGGCCCGCCGGTCGAGGTGGTCGGCCGCGCAGTTGGCGGTGATCCGGTAGAGCCAGGTGGTGAAGGCGGCGTCACCCCGGAACCGCCGCACCGACCGGTACGCCCGCAGGTACGTCTCCTGCACCACGTCGGCGGCGTCCTCGTCGTTCCCACAGAGCCGCCGCGCCAACGTCCACGTCCCCGCCGAAGTCATCCTCACCAGCTCCTCGAACGCCAAGCGGTCCCCCCGGCGCGCCGCCTCCACAAGGGTGACCATCACAGGGTCCGACGCCTCCACGAGAGAAAAGGTTACGCGCGCCAGCCGGCCGACGGGACCGGGGGCCGAGGGGGGCGAGAGGGCGAGAGGGCGAGGACGAGAGGGCGAGAGGGCGAGGACGAGAGGGCGAGGGCGGGTGCGCTCAGGGGGACGGGGGGGCTGAGGGGGGCGCCCCGCCCCAGGACGAGCGGGAGCGTCACTCGCGGTGCGGACGAGACGCGCGGGGGTGCCGAGCGCCAGCGAGGTGCCTCGGGGCGGAGCGCAGGGGTGGCGCCGGCGCCGAGGGTCCGACGACCCCCGGCGCCGAGCGTGCCGAGCGAGCGCGTGAAAAACGCCAACGACCCCCGGCAAGCACGCCGGGGGTCGTTGGAAACGGCACGGCGACAGGACCCCGGAGCAGAGCCCCGACTCCCGTGAGCGGCCGAGCGGCTAGCTCAGCGCGTCTCCTTGTGCAGCGTGTGGGCGCGGTCCCAGCGGCAGTACTTCTTCATCTCGATGCGCTCGCGCTGGTTGGCCTTGTTCTTGGTCGTGATGTAGTTGCGGCGCTTGCACTCCTGGCACTCCAGGGTGACCTGCACTCGCTTGTCGGATGCCATGGGGCTCTCCCTACTTGATGATCTTGGTGACGGAGCCGGCGCCGACGGTGCGGCCACCCTCACGGATGGCGAACCGCAGACCCTCGTCCATGGCGATCGGAGCGTGCAACGTCACCTGCATGGTGGTGTTGTCACCCGGCATGCACATCTCGGTGCCCTCCGGCAGCTCGATCGAGCCGGTCACATCCGTCGTCCGGAAGTAGAACTGCGGCCGGTAGTTCGAGAAGAACGGCTTGTGACGGCCACCCTCCTCCTTGGTCAGGACGTACACCTGACCCTCGAACTCGGTGTGCGGGGTGATCGAGCCGGGCTTGGCCAGCACCTGCCCGCGCTCCACGTCTTCCTTCTTCGTGCCCCGCAACAGGGCACCGATGTTGTCGCCGGCCTGGCCCTGGTCGAGGATCTTGCGGAACATCTCGACGCCCGTGCAGGTGGTCTTCTGGGTGTCGCGGATGCCGATGATCTCGACCTCGTCGCCGGTGTTCACCACACCCTGCTCCACACGGCCCGTCACCACGGTGCCGCGGCCGGTGATGGTGAAGACGTCCTCGATGGGCATGAGGAACGGCTTGTCCACGTCACGCTCCGGCTGCGGGACGTACTCGTCCACCGCCGCCATCAGCTCACGGATCTGCGCCGCCGCGTCCGCGTCACCCTCGAGCGCCTTGAGCGCCGACACCTTCACCACCGGGACGTCGTCACCCGGGAAGTCGTACTCGCTGAGGAGCTCACGCACCTCGAGCTCGACGAGGTCCAGCAGCTCCTCGTCGTCGACCATGTCGACCTTGTTCAACGCCACCACGATCGACGGCACACCCACCTGACGGGCCAACAGCACGTGCTCACGCGTCTGGGGCATCGGACCATCCGCCGCCGACACCACCAGGATCGCACCGTCGACCTGCGCCGCACCGGTGATCATGTTCTTGATGTAGTCAGCGTGACCCGGCATGTCCACGTGCGCGTAGTGACGGTTCTCCGTCTCGTACTCCACGTGCGCGATGTTGATCGTGATACCCCGCTGCCGCTCCTCCGGCGCCTTGTCGATGTCCTCGAAGGCGGTGAACTCCGAATCCCCACCCTCCGACAGCACCTTCGTGATCGCCGCCGTCAGCGTCGTCTTGCCGTGGTCGATGTGACCCATCGTGCCGATGTTGGCGTGGGGCTTGTTCCGCTCGAACTTGGCCTTGGACATCTGCGATTCGCTCCTTGGAACCTGACTGCTTCGTTGTGGGGGGAGTGCTGGTGGCGGCGGTCGGACTCGAACCGACGACCCCTCGATTATGAGCCGAGTGCTCTTACCGACTGAGCTACGCCGCCAGGTGGTGGGCGTCGCGTGCCCCGGCGAACCGGGTCACGACCTGCGAGCCCCCTGCCAGAATCGAACTGGCGACACCAGCCTTACCATGGCTGTGCTCTACCGACTGAGCTAAGGGGGCGTCGCCCCCAGCCGGGGCCGGAGGACAGCGGACCAGCCTACAGGCACCGGGTCCCGTCCCTCCAACCCGGATCCGGGAAGCCGCCCGACCGGTCAGCCCGTGAACCGGGGCGCGACCGGGGTGGGCCCCGCCGGGGGGGCCGGTGGCGCCTCCCGCTCCACGGCGCCGATGTCGCACCACTCGGTGGCGGGACCGTAGGGGCCGTAGGTCGCCCCGCCGGTCTCGGGCACGCCGTTTCCGTCCTGGGGCCGGGTCACCCCGCGCTGGTCGTCGAAGGTCGTGCAGCTGAACATCGGGCCGGCCCAGAACGGGAGCGGGTCGATCACGTCGACCAACGGGCTCTCCGGCGCCGGCAGCATGGTCCGGGTGAGGCCACCGTTGTCGGCGAGCGGGCCGAGGAGGGGGTCGTCCCCCTCGGTGCCGGCCCAGCCCGCGGCGGTGCCACCGCAGCTGGTGTCGTCGCTGAAGCTGTCGGTGGCCCGGAACGGGAGGGTCGGGTCGCAGTTGGTGCCGCCGCCGGCGGGGTCGGCGAGCACCGTCCCGAGGACCGACGGGCGTCGCACCAGGTCCAGGTTGGCGGCCACCGGGGCCGCGTTGGCCACGATGGTCCCGTAGACGAGGTAGAGGCGGTGACCGACGTGCAGGCCGCCGCCGCGTGCGGTCGCGACGTTCGCGGTGACCGTCGCGTCGATGAGGCCGGCGTCACCGGTCGAGGAGAGCGCGCCCCCCGTGCGCGCCCGATTGCCGGCGAAGGTCACCCGGGTCAGCCCGACCGCGTCCGCAGCGCTGGCACCGCCGCCGGCGCCGTCGGGGGCCGCGTTGCCCTCGACCGTGGTGTCCTCCATCCCGAGCTGGCCCGAGGTCGCGACCGCGCCACCGTCGCCCCCGGCCCGGTTCCCCGAGAGGGTCGCCTGCTCGAAGGCCAGCCTCACACCGTCGGCGCCGACCACCGCACCCCCGTCGCCGCTCGTGCGCCCACCGGTGAGCGTGACCTGGCGGAACGTGACATCGGTGCCCGCCGGGGAGTCCACCGCCAGGAGGCGGCCGACGCCCGCGCCGTCGAGGGTGTGGCCGCCGCCTTCGACCACCAGGTCGGCCGTGCCGGTGTAGGTGGGGTCCGTACCGTCGTCGACCACGATGTCGGCGGCGAGGACGAGCGTGTTCGGGCCACTGGGCGCGGTCGACAGGGCGTCGAGGGCGTCGCGGTAGGAGGCCTCGTCCACCGCAGTGACCGTGGCCCCGCCTTCGGCGCCGGGCCCGTCGGCCACCGTCGAGGTCGTGGGCGGGAGCGTCGTGGGCGGGAGCGTCGTGGGCGGGAGCGTCGTGGGCGGGTCGACGGTCGTCGTGGTCGGCCCGGCCACCGACGGGGCGTCGTCCGCCCCGACCGCGGTCGGGAGGACGAGGAGCAGGGCCACCGCGCCGGCGAGGGCGGCGCGCACGAGCGCCGTGGCGGTGCTCCGTGGCGGCATGGTCGACCCCGTTCGTCGTCGGTGACGCGAGGCTACCGAACCCGATGCCGACGGGCGGGATGTGCCGGAGCGGAGCGCAGGCGCCGCACCGACGAACCCGATGCCGGAGGCGTGCCGACGAAGCGGGACGTGCCGGAGCGGAGCGCAGGCGCCGCACCGACGAACCCGATGCCGGAGGCGTGCCGACGAAGGAGGCACATGGTGATGGGCCGTACGGCCCAGATCCGTCCTAACGTCCCGGCCGCTCCCTGCCGATGCTGCACTGTGCACTTCGAGCGACTGGTGATCGAAGCGGGTGACAGCACCTTCACGCTCGACCTGCACCCCCGCCTGACCGTCATCGCCGGGGTGGGCCGCCTCGAGCGCGAGGGCCTGGTCAGCGAGCTGGTCGGCGCCTTGAGCGCCAGCCGCCCGGGGGTGCACCTCGAGCTCGAGGAGGATTCGGGCCGGCACCTGGCCGTGTTCCGACCCCACGGTGCCCGCCACCGGGTGGTCGACGTCGAGCAGGGCCTCGACATCTCGAGCCACTTCGCGACCGCCGACGGGTCCATCGACCTGCTGGCCCGCGCCGGGCTCGATCCCCGCAGCGCCAAGCGCCACCTGCGCCTCAGCGCCTCGGACCTGACCACGAGCAGCCAGAGCGACCAGCTCATCCGGGACCTCGCGGCGGTCGACCAGGCCGCCCTCTGGGCCGCGGCCGACCACGTCACCATCTGCGACGAGCAGCTCCAGGCCGAGGCCGACGCCACCGGGTCGACCCCGGAGGACGCCGCGGTGGTCGAGGAGATCGAGTCCCGCCACGCCACGTTCCTGCGGGCCCAGGAGGCCCACGACCGGGTGCGGCGCCTGTCGTTCTTCACCGCCGCCTTCGCCACGCTCGGCGCCATCCCGCTGTCGATCCTCGAGGGCCCGACGCTGGCGCTGCCCTTCGTCCTCTTCGCCGCCGTGGCGACCGGCATCTCGATGCTCTACTGGCGGCGGATGGAGAACGCCCGCGCCAAGGAGAACGACGTCCTCGAGCAGGCGGGCGCCACCTCCTACCTGGGCTTCCACCTCCAGCGCGTGAACGGGCTGCTCGCGACCGACCAGAACCGGCGCCGCCTGATGGAGGCCGCCGAGGCCTACCGAGAGGCCCTCGCCGGCTGGGAGCAGGTCGCCGGCCCCGTGCAGGTCCAGTTCGCGGTGGACCACCACGAGGAGATCATGGCGGCGGCCCGCATGCGCCGCGACGTCGGCGCCGCCGCCCTCGCCACCCCGGCCATCGACAACGACCTCACCTCGGGGATGGCCCACGCGCTGATCGGCCGGCTCGCCCAGCTGCGGGCGCTCGGGCCCCGCAAGGAGAGCTTCCCGCTCGTGCTCGACGACCCCTTCGTCGAGCTCGACACCTCGGTGAAGCCGTCGCTGCTCGAGCTCCTCGGGCGGGCCGCGGCCCACCAGCAGATCATCTACCTGACCGAGGACGAGGACGTGGCCTCGTGGGCCAAGATCGAGGCGCTGACCGGCGACCTCGCGATCCTCGAGCCGTCGGCCAGCGAGCCGCCCCCGCTGCCGAGCCGCCGCAGCGCCCGCGTCCACTGAGCGCCACCCGCTGACGCGGCGCCGGCGTTGTCCCGCCCCGGTGGGGGCTGGGTAGTTTGCGGGCCGTGGACTTCCGGGTGCGGCTGGCGACGGTGGCCGACGCCGAGGCCATCCGCACCATCTACAACCTCGAGGTGCTGACCTCGACGGTCACCTTCGACCTGGTGGCGCGCAGCCTCGAGGAGCAGCAGGCCTGGCTGGTCGACCGCAACGGCGCCCACGCGGTGCTCGTGGCCGAGGGCGACGACGGGACGGTGTGGGGATTCGCCTCGCTCTCGCCCTTCCGGGAGCGCCCTGCCTACAGCACCACCGTGGAGGACTCCGTCTACGTGGACCGGGACCACCAGGGCCGCGGCGTGGGCAAGGCGCTGCTCGAGGCCTTGGTCGAGACCGGCACCAACCACGGGTTCCACACGATGATCGCCCGCATCGTCGGCGGCCACGACGCCTCCATCGCCCTGCACGCCTCGGTCGGCTTCGAGGTCGTCGGCACCGAGCGCGAGGTCGGCCGCAAGCACCGCCGCTGGCTCGACGTCGTGATCATGCAGCGCATGCTCTGACGCGGGCCCGAGGGGGTCAGGCGCAGGCCCGGCAGCGCCCGATCAGGTCGAGGCGGTGGTGCTCGGTGACGAAACCGGTCGCCGCGGTCACCGAGTCGAGGGCGCGGTCGAGGGTCGACTCGACCTCGGCCGGCACCGTGAAGTCCGCCACCGCGCCGCAGCCCGAGCAGATGAGGTGGTGGTGGTGGTGGCCGGCGAGGTCCTCGGTGAGCTCGTAGCGGGCGAAGTCGTCGGTGCCGTGGACGCGGTGGACGACGCCGTTCTCCTCGAGGACGGCGAGGTTGCGGTAGAGCGAGCTCTGGGCCAGGTTCCGGCGCCGGGCGAGGATGTCCGGGATGGTCAGCGGCCGGTCGGCGGCCTCGAGCACCTCCACCACCGTGCGCCGGTTCGTCGTGTAGCGCTGGTCCCCCCGGCGGAGGCGGTCGGCGACGGCGGCGTGGAGCTCCACGCCATCAGCCTAGTACGGAGAATGAGAATCAGTGAGAACCGGTCAGGGTGCCGGCGGGGGCGTGCGCAGCTCGTCGGCCCGGTGCTCGTGGCCGCCGTGGTCGTGGGCGTCGCCGGTGCCGTGGTGGTGGTGCGCGCCGTCGTCGACCATCACCGCACCCCCGTCGAGGCGGAGCACCGCGCCCCGGTAGGCCCGGCCCAGGTGCTCGGCGGTGAGGACGGCGGCGGGCGGGCCGGCGGCGACGAGCTCGGTGGCGAGCAGCACGAGGTGGTCGGACGCGGCCGCCTCGGAGAGGTCGTGGGTGCTGGTCACCACCGTGCAACCCCGGTCGCGCTCCTCGGCCACGGTGGCGAGGATGGTCTGCTGCGAGCCCGGGTCGAGGCCGGCGAGGGGCTCGTCGAGGAGGAGCACGTCGGCGTGCTGCACGAGGCCCTGGGCCACGAAGACCCGCTGGCGCTGCCCGCCGGAGAGCTCCCGCAGGTGGCGCTGCGAGAGCGGGCCGAGGTCGAGGCGCTCGAGGGCCTCGTCCACGAGGCGGCGGTCCGCCCGCGTGAGGCGGCCGACGACCCCCCGGTGCGCGTAGCGGCCCATGGCCACGGCCTCGCGCACGGTGACGGGCAGGTGCTCACCGGTGGTCGTGGCCTGCAGCACGTAGGCGAGTCGGGGACGCACCGCCGCGGGGTCGCCCCCCAGCACCGTGACCCGCCCCGCGGACGGGCGGCGCAGCCCGGCGATGGCGTGCAGGAGGGTGGACTTCCCCGAGCCGTTGGGGCCGATGAGGCTGGTGGCCTGGCCGGCGGTCAAGGCGAACGAGACGCCGTCGAGCGCCAACCGGGTGCCGTAGGCCACGCGCAGGTCCTCGACCCGGACGGTCTCGGCGCGGGGGTTGCGGTCCACGGCCGTCCACTCTACGGTGTGGCCAAATAAGAGTAGTTCTCATTACTTGTTGCTCCGCCCGAAGGACCGCCGTGCGCCGAACCCGCCTCCCCGCCCTCCTCGTCGTGCCGGCGCTGCTCCTCACGGCGGCCGCCTGCTCGTCGGACGAGGGGGGCGGCGGGTCCGGTACCCCCACCGTGGTGGCCACCACGAGCATCCTCGGCGACGTGGTCGAGAACGTGGTGGGTGATGCCGCCGAGGTCGTCGTCCTCATGCCCGCCGGGGTCGACCCCCACGAGTTCGAGCTGTCGGCCGCGCAGGCCGCCCAGCTCCAGGAGGCCGACGCCATCGTGGCCAACGGCCTGGGGTTCGAGGCGGGCCTGGGGGACGCCCTCGACGCCGCCGAGCAGGCCGGCGTCCCGCGCTACGACGTGGCACCGGACGTGGACCCGCTGCCGCTGGCCGAGGGCGGCGACGGGAGCGGCCTCGACCCCCACGTGTTCACCGACCCGGCCCGGATGGCCCAGGGCGCCGAGAACATCGCTGCGGCCCTCGGCGACGCGGTCCCGGCCCTCGACACCGCCGAGGTCCGTGCCCAGGCGAGCGCCTACGCCGACGAGCTGCTGGCCGCCGATGCGGACATCGCCGCCGAGGTCGCCGCCATCCCGGAGGACCAGCGGGTGCTGGTCACGAACCACGAGGTGCTCTCCTACTTCGCCGACCGCTACGGCTTCGAGGTCGTGGGCACCGTGGTGCCCGGGGCCACGACCCTGGCCGAGCCGAGCTCGCAGGAGCTGAGCGACCTGGCCGACACGATCCGTGAGTACGACGTGCCGGCGATCTTCGCCGATGCCGCCTCCCCCACCGACCTGGCGGACGCCCTCGCCGGCGAGGAGGACCTCGACGTCGAGGTCGTGGCGCTCTACAGCGAGTCGCTGGGTGAGCCGGGCACGGGCGCCGACACCTACCTCGGCATGGTCACGACCAACGCCGCCGCCATCACCGGCGCGCTGACCGGAGGGTCGTAGGGGATGCTCGACTGGTTCCTCGACCCGTTCCAGTACGGCTTCATGCAGCGGGCGCTGCTCGGCGGCGGCCTGGCCGCGCTGATCTGCGCGGTGGTCGGCACCTGGGTCGTGCTGCGGGGCCTCGCCTTCATGGGCGACGCCCTCGCCCACGGGGTGCTCCCCGGCATCGCCCTGGCCTTCCTCTGGGGCTTCGACCTCACCCTCGGCGCGCTGGCCAGCGCCGCGCTCATGGTCGCCGGCATCAACCTGGTCAACCGCCGTGGCCACCTCCGCGAGGACACGGGCATCGGCCTGCTGTTCGTGGGGATGCTCGCCCTCGGCGTGATCATCATCTCCCGGGCGCCGACGTTCTCGACCGAGCTCACCGGCTTCCTCTTCGGCAACGTGCTCGGGGTCACCACGGGCGACCTCACCGCCCAGGCCGGCGCCGCCGTGCTCACCGTCGGCCTGGCCACCCTGCTCTACCGGCCGTTCCTGGCGCTGGCCTTCAACCCCGACAAGGCCGCTCTGCTCGGGCTGCGTCCCCGCCTGGCCAACCTGGTCCTGCTCGCCCTCATCGCGGTCGCCGTGGTCTCGTCGTTCCGCGCCGTCGGCACCCTGCTGGTGTTCGGCCTGCTGATCGCGCCGCCGGCCGCCGCCTCGCTGCTCGTGCGGCGGGTGCCGACGATGATGGTCACCGCCGCCGCCCTCGGCGTGGGCAGCGTCGCCCTGGGCCTGGTGCTCAGCTACCACTACGACACCGCCGCCGGCGCCACCATGGCGGGGGTGGCGGTGCTGGTGTTCTTCGTGGTGCTGGCGGCCACCGAGGCCGTCGGGGCCCTGCGCCCGTCGCCGGCGGGCCCCGCCGGCGCCCCTGCCTGACGCCCCCACCCGGCCGCCGTCGGGCCGCCCGCGAGGGGAGGGCCGGGACGCGGGCGTAGCCTGGTCCGGTGCTGGACACGCCCGGCGTCGGGACGGACATCGACGTCGACGAGAAGCACGCGTGGCCGGCGGTCACCGGGAACCGACCAGCCCGCTCAGACGACCATCCCTTCGGGCCGGCCCCACGGCCGTGCACCCCCCCTCCACCCCCATGAGCACTGACGCCGTCGCCCTCCTCCTCGCCCTGCTGGCCGTCGTCAGCTGGGGTGCGTCCGCCGTGCTCGTCGCGGCCCACCTCTCCCCCGGCCTGCGGGCGCGCACCGACGCGCTCCTCGCCGGCCAGATCCTCCCGCTCGCCCTGCTCGTCGCGGCGATCTCGATGGCCGGCAGCCTCTACTTCTCCGAGGTCGCCGACTTCGTGCCGTGCAACCTCTGCTGGTACCAGCGCATCGCCATGTACCCGCAGGTGGTGCTGCTCGCCCTCGCCTGGATCCGGCGGGACGAGGGCATCAAGCCCTACTCCCTCGCCCTCGCGGTGATCGGCGCGGTGATCAGCACCTTCCACGTCCTCGTCGAGCGCTTCCCCTGGATCGAGGGGTCCGGCGGCGTGTGCGATCCCGCCAACCCCTGCACCATCAAGTGGGTCGAGGAGCTCGGCTTCATCACCATCCCCACCATGGCCCTCAGCGCCTTCGTCCTGATCGCCCTGCTGATGAGCCACCTACCCTCGGGCGCGGCCGCCGGCGCCGGTCCGACCCCCGACCAGGAGCACGACGCCCCATGAGCAACCGACCGAACCCCAAGGGCAACCAGAAGGCACGGGCCGTCGCCCAGGCCCGCCAGACCAGCCGCGGGCCGTCGCTGGCGCTCTGGGTGCTCATCGGCATCCTCGGCCTCGCCATCATCGCCGTGATCGTCGCCGCGCTCTCCAAGAACGAGCCCGTGGAGGGCCAGACCCAGCCGGTCACCATCGACGGCGCCGCCCTGCCCCAGCACGACGACAGCGGCGACGACGCCGCGGTGGGCGAGACCGCCCCCACCCTGCGGGGCACCAGCTTCACCGGCGACGCCGTGACCATCGGTGGCCCGAGCGACCAGCCGTCGATCGTGGTCTTCGTGGCCCACTGGTGCCCGCACTGCCAGGCCGAGGTCCCCCGGCTGGTCGAGTGGCGCGCCGACGGCACCATCCCCGAGGACGTCCGCCTCGTGGCCGTCGCCACCGGCACCGACGAGAACCAGCCGAACTACCCGCCCCAGGACTGGCTCGAGGGCGAGGACTGGCCGGACGACGTGCTCGCGGACTCGCCGGGCAGCGACGCCGCCGAGGCCTACGGGCTCGACGCCTACCCGTACTTCGTGGCCCTCAACGCCGACGGCACCGTGGCCGCCCGCGGCTCGGGTGAGCTCGACCAGCAGGGCATCGAGGACCTCGTGGCCAGCCTCGAGCAGCCGCAGTAGCCGCAAGAGCCGGCGCCGTCCGGGGACGCCGCTCCCGCGCTCCTGGGCGCGGTCAGCCCCGGATGCGCACCGTGTCGGTGGCGTTCGCCTCGGTGAACTGGTCCGGGAAGGCGGCGATGTCGACCCGCCACTCGCCCGGCAGGGGCAGCTGGACGTCGTAGGCCGAGAAGTGGCCCGGTCCCGCCCGCTGGAGGGGGATCTCCAGCGGCCCGAGGTCGCGCTCGGGGAGGCTCATGGTCATGGTCAGCTCCTCGACCTGAGCCACCGCACCCGTCGCCTCGAGCGTGTACACGTGGATCTCCGTCGGGCCGACCTTGGCGGGGTCGATGGTGAGGTCGACGAGCAGGTCCTCGCCGGCCTGCAGCTCGGCTGAATAGGGCTGGGCCACGGCGGTGCGGGCGGGCTGGGCGTTGACCAGCAGCGCGGTCACCGCGAGGACGGCGAGGCCGATGCCGGTTTCCACCCGGATCGACCGCCGATAGCCGGCGGCCACGAGCTCCTCGTCGACCGCCTCCCCGGCGTCGCGGGCCGCCGCCGCGGCCGCGCCGTAGCCCCGCTGCACCCACCGCCGGCCGAGGTAGCCGAACCCGACCATCACCACGAACAGGGCGAGCTTGACGAGCAGCAGGTGCCCGTAGGTGGTGTGCAGCAGCGCGTCCAGGCTCCCGACCTGGCGCCAGCTCTGGAACACCCCGGTCAGCACGAGCAGCGCGACGGCGGCGAACGCGATCGAGGAGAAGCGGGGCACCACCCGGGCCAGCTCGGCCGGGTCCCGCCGGGGCAGGGCCACCGCGAGCACGACCACCAGGCCGCCCAGCCAGAGCGCGGCCGCACCGAGGTGGACCACGTCGGCGGCGAGCGCGAACGGCACGAGCTCGCCGGTGGCGGCGTGGCCGCTCAGGCCGAGCGTCACCAGGAGGCCGCCGCCCAGCGCCCCGAGGGCGACGCGGGCGCCGGCCCCGGTCCCGGTGGCAGGACCGGCAGCCGTGCCCTCCTCGGCCCGGGAGCGGTCGCCCCCGGCGCTCACGAGCAGCGCGACCCCGGTGACGACGAGCAGGATGACCCGCAGCAGGGCCACCCGGCCGTAGCGCGCGTCGAGCACGGACCGGACCACGTCGGGATCGATGGCGTGGCCGAGGCCGAGGGCGCCGACGTAGGCCCCCTGGAGGCCCACGCTGGCCACGGTGGCGCCCAGGGCGATCCCCCAGGCCCACCACAGGAGGGAGCGCACCCGGGCCAGGCCGAGGCCCTCCGGCCACGCCAGGAGGCAGAAGGCGGCCGCCCCGACCAGCAGCGCCAGGGCCGCGAAGATCGCCCACCGCACCGCCGCGAAGACGACGCCGACCGCCTCGCTGCCCCCGTCGGCGGCGAGCAGACGGCGGGCCAGCGCGTCGGTGTCACCCGTGGCCCGATCGCCCACCTGGAACGTGAACGCGCCGTGCACCGGGTGCCCGTCGGCGGACACCACCCGATAGGTCACCACGTAGGAGCCGTCGGGGAGGTCGCCGAGGGGCGCCACGACCGTGTCGCCGCCCTCGAGGCGCGCACCGCCCGCGTCGACGCGCTCGGCGTCCGAGTCGTAGACCCGCACCGACCCCAGGGACACCTCGACCGGCTCGTTGAAGGTGAGGGTCACGTCCGGCGGCGACTCGGCGAGGACCGCGCCGGCGGCGGGCGAGCTCGCGTCGAGCTGCGCGTGGGCGGCCGCCGGCGCCGCCCACGCCAGCAGCACCGTCCCGGCGAGGGCCAGGCCGACGAGGAGGCGCTTCACGAAGGGGCGAGGTTACGACGGGGAAGCGGGCGGCGGTAGGCGTGGGCCAGCGCCCAGAGCATGACCAGGCCGGCGAGATCGGTCAGGTGCAGCGTCTCGCCGCCGAACGTGGCCCGGCCCTCGAGCACGTCGACGACGCTGGTGGCGAGCAGGCAGGCGGACAGGACCGCGACCAGCGGCACCATGCCCCAGGCACGCGCCGGGCGCCACGCGGCGACGAGGAAGCCCACGGCGAGGGCGACGTCGAACGAGCCCATCTCCCGGGCCACGTGCACCCCCGCGCCAGGCTCGCTGCCGAACAGCACGGGCACGGCGAGGAGGAGCTGCACGGCGCCGAGGGCGGCGAGGCCGGCGCGCCACGGCAGGAGGGCCTCCTCGTGCGCGGCCTGCTCCTCCGCGACGACCTCCGCGGCCAAGGCGGCGAGGATCGCCGCGGAGCGGTCCGGCACCGGCTCGGCCGCGTGCAGGTCGACCCGATGGGCCAGTGCCACGGCGTCGGCCCGCCACGCCTGGCAGTCCCGGCAGGCGGCGAGGTGCTCGTCGACGCCCGGGTCGGCGTCGTCGTGGCCGTCCAGGCGCGCGGAGACGGCCTCCCGACAGCGTTCGCAGTCCATGCAGAAAGGGTCGTTGGTCCCGGTCGAAAAGTTCCTCGGCGGCGGCCCCGGGCCGTACCGTGGCCTCTCGTGGAGCCCGACCCGCTCACCCAGCTCGCCCTGCGGGCGCGCGACGGCGACCGCGTCGCCCTCTCGGACCTCGTGCGGGCCACCCAGGCCGACGTCCGGCGGGTGTGCGCCCACCTGGGCGACGAGGCGCACGCCGACGACCTGACCCAGGAGGTCTACCTCCGGGCCCTGAAGGCACTGCCCCGCTTCCGGGGCGACTCGAGCGCCCGCACCTGGTTGCTGTCGATCGCCCGGCACACGGCCATCGACTCGGTGCGCGCCGCGATCCGGCGGCGGGGACTGCTCGCCCGCACCCGCCCGGCAGAACCGGTGCCCGACGCGTCGGGCGGCAGCGACCTCAACGCCCTGGTCCAGGCCCTCGACCCCGACCGGCGGACCGCGTTCGTGCTCACCCAGGTCGTGGGGTGCTCCTACGAGGAGGCGGCCGAGATCTGCGGGTGCCCGGTCGGCACCATCCGGTCCCGCGTCGCCCGCGCCCGTGGGGACCTCGTCGAGGTCGTGCGCCGGGCGGACGCCACGTGAGCACGGGGCACCGTGCCCTCGCCGTGGTCACCGGGCTGGTGGCCGGGCTCACGCTGCTCGTCGGCGGCGCCGCACCGGCGTCGGCCCACAACGTCTCGGGCGTCAGCTCCACCAACTACCTCACCACCCTCGACGGTCTCGAGCCGGCCACCCCCGGCATCTCCGTCCGGGTGGTCGAGAAGGGCAGCCGCATCGAGCTGACCAACACCAACGACACCGACGTCGTGGTCCTGGGCTACGAGGACGAGCCCTACCTGCGCATCGGGCCCGAGGGGGTGTTCGAGAACCGGCGCTCACCGGCGACCTACCTGAACCAGGACCGCCAGGGCAGCCAGAGCGGCGGGGACAACGCCGACCCGGAGGCCGAGCCGGACTGGCGCCGGATCTCGTCCGGGCAGACCGCCCGCTGGCACGACCACCGCATCCACTGGATGGGGGCGAGCGTCGACCGGCCCGACGAGCGCCTGGTGGTCGAGGACGAGTGGGTCATCCCGCTCGACTTCCGGGGCGAGCGGCTCGAGATCACCGGCCAGCTGCTCTGGATCCCCGGCCCGAGCCCCCTCCCGTGGTTCCTCCTGATCGCCGGCCTCGTCGCCCTCGGCGCCGTCGTGGGCCTCCGGCCCTGGTGGGGCAAGGGCCTGGCCGCGCTGCTCGCGGTCCTGATCCTCACCGACATCGTCCACGTCATCGGCATCCTCGGGGCGCGGGCGGGCGGACCCGACCTCGCCGCGGTCGGCTCGAACCTCCTCTACTCGCTGGTCGCCTGGGTCGTCGGCGGCGTCGGCATCTCGATGCTCCTCCGCGAGAAGCGCGACGGCCTCTTCGCCGCGATCTTCGCGGCCGTCCTGCTCGCGGTGTTCGGGGGCCTCCAGGACCTCGGTGCGCTCAGCCACTCGCAGATCCCGTTCCTCTGGAGCGGCGACCTGGCCCGGCTGTTCATCGCGGTCAGCATCGGCCTCGGCGCCGGCGTCACGGTGGGGGCGGTGCTCGCCCTCGGGAAGCTCGGCGCGTTCAAGGTCGCGTCGGTGTCGCTGGCCGGATCGGGCGGTCCGACGACGGTCCCGATCGCGGACGCCCCCGTGGACGAGTCCGACGCCGCCGACGCCGCCCGCGCCACCGACGAGCCCGATCCTCCGGACCGCGCCGACGGCTGAGCCTCCGCCGCCGACGGTCCGCCCGGGCGGGTCGCCGGTAGCCTCCTCGCCCATGGCTCGGCGCGAACGGTGTGCGGTCGCGTCCCGGCGGACGGCGGCGACGCTCGTCCTGGCCGTCGTGGCCGCACTCGGGATCGGCCTCACCGCCGTCCCCGCCGGCGCCGCGACGCGACACGGCGGCGGCGGCGAGATCACCCTCGTCCGGGCCGAGGCCACGAGCCCCGACACCGTGGCCGTCGAGGTGTGCGTGACCTTCACCCTCGACCGGGACCAGGCCGACACCGCCCGCGTCACCATGAGCGCCAACGGGCCGGGCGACGGGGAGCTCGACGCGGTGCCGATGGAGGTCGGGGACCAGCCGGGGCTGCGCACCGGCGAGCTGACCTTCCCCGAGGAGGGCTCCTGGACGATCGTGGTCGAGTCCACCTTCCCGCCCGCTGCGCTCTCCGTGCCGGTGACGATCGGCGAGGGCCTCCCCCTCGACGCCGGCGTCGTCGCGCCCCCCACCAGCGCGGCCGTCGCCGCGTCCTGCGAGCCTGAGGACGAGGCCGTCCCGTCGTGGCTGGTCGCCGGCCTCGGCAGCGCCGTGGCGGTCGTCGTGTTCGGGGGGCTCCTCCTCCTGCTCCGGCGGGCCACGACGCCCGCCGCCGGCGGACCGGGCGCGACCGGCGACCGGGACGAGGAGGAGGACGACGAGGAGCGCCCCCACGTCGAGGGCGACCGCCCCCGCCGCTCGGCGCGGGACGTTCGGCCCTGACCCTGCACCGGGGGGCACCGGTACCCTCGGGGCCATGGAGCAGGGCGTGACGGAGACCGAGGCGGCGGGTCCGACGACGGACCCGGAGCCCGACGAGCACGCCGGGGGCTGGGGCGCGGGCAAGGTCGCGGTCCTCGTCCTGGCCTGCGCGTTCCTCGCCGGCGCCATCGGCTACCTCGTGGGCGACCGCGCCGCCGGCCCGCCCGACAGTGCCGTGGACACGGGCTTCCTGCAGGACATGATCACCCACCACGACCAGGCCGTGAGCATGGCCAGCCTCACCACCGCCAACGCCTCTGACCCGATCGTCCGCGACATGGCCCGCGAGGTCTTGATCGAGCAGCGCTACGAGCTCGGCCTGATGGACGCCTACCTCCAGGCCCGGGACGAGCAGCGCGGGGCCGACGAGCGCGAGGTGATGGGCTGGATGGGCCGTGCCCTGCCGGTCGCCGAGATGCCTGGGTACGCCACCCCGGAGCAGCTCGACGCCCTCCAGAGCGCCACTCCCGACGAGCAGAACGCGCTCTTCCTCGAGCTGATGATCGCCCACCACCGGGGTGGCGTGGACATGGCCGAGTACGCCGCCCGCCACGCCGAGGACCCGTTGGTGCGCCACCTCGCCGAGGTCATGGCCAACGTGCAGACCCAGGAGATCCGGGAGTACGAGCTGAAGCTGGCCGACCTCCAGGGAAGCTGAGCGGGGCTCGCCCGTGGACCGCCCCCGGAGGCCGGGCCTGGGCGACCTGGTCGCGGCGACACCGCCGGACCGCGACCGCGTCGTCGACCTCCTGCGCGCCGCGAGCATCCTCGCCGTCGTCGCCGGGCACTGGCTGATCGCCACCGTCGTCCGCGAGGACGGCCGCCTGCGCGGCACCAACGCCCTGGCGGCCATGCCGTGGCTGCAGGTGCTCACGTGGGTGTTCCAGGTCATGCCCGTGTTCTTCGTCGTGGGCGGCTTCGCCAACCTGCGCTCGCTCGAGGCCGGCGGCGGACGCGACGTCGGCGCCTTCCTGGCCACCCGGGCCGAGCGGCTGCTGCGCCCGACGGTCCTGTTCGCCGGGATCTGGCTGGTCCTCGGCCCGGTCCTCGTCGCCGTGTGGGAGGAGCCGCGCCTGGCCACCGACGTGGCGCGCATCGCCGCGCAGCCCCTGTGGTTCCTCGCCGTCTACCTGCTCGTGGTGCTGGCCGCGCCGGTCCAGCGCCGGCTGCACCGGCGCCACGGCGCGCTGCTCCTCGTGGCCCTGGTCGCGGTGGTCGTCGGTCTCGACGTCCTCCGCATCTCCACGGTGGCGTCGGGGGTCGCGGTGGCGAACTACCTGGCGGTGTTCCTCTTCTGCCAGGAGCTCGGCTTCCTCTACGCCGACGGGCGCTTCGCCGCCGTCGCCCCGCGCCGGGCGGCCCTGGTCGGCGTCGGTGCCCTCGGCGCCCTGGCGGTGCTCACCAGCGCCGGGCCGTACCCCGTCTCGATGATCGGCCTGCCCGGCCAGCGCCTCTCGAACATGAGCCCGCCGACGGTGGTGATCCTCGTGCTCGGCGTGGCTCAGGCCTCGCTCCTGCTGGCGGCCCACGGCCCGATGTCCCGATGGCTCCGGCGGCCGCGGGTGTGGCGGGCGACCGTCGTCGCCAACCTGGTGGTCCTGACCACGTTCCTGTGGCACCTCACCGCGCTGATCGCCGCCGGCGCGGCCCTGTTGGCCCTGGGTGTGCCCGTGGTCGAGCCGGGCACGGCCGCCTGGTGGTACGAGCGACCGCTCTGGCTGGGCGCGGCCTGCGTGGTGCTCGGCGTCGTCGTGCTCGCCCTCTCCCCGGTGGAGCGCCGGCCGGCACCGCCGGCTGCGTCCGGCCACCTGCCCCGCCGCGTGGGCGGCGCGCTGGCCGCCTTCGTCGGCCTGGCCGGCCTGGCCCTGGCGGGGTTCGCCCACCCGTTCGAGGCCGGTCGGGGCGACCTGCTCGGCCTCCGCCTCAGCCCCGCCGTGGCGGTGGCCCTGCTCGTCGGCGGTTGGCTCAGCGCCCGGGGACCAGCACGCTCCCCTTGACCCAGGCCTCCCAGCCGTTCTCGCAGCGGACCTGGGCCCACTCGCCCTGCTGGCCGACCACCCGCACGGCGAGGCCCGGGTCGAGGTGGCCGTTCGACGGCCCCGTCGCGTCGGGCACGGGCCAGGTCGGCAGCCCGCCCGGGGGGACGGTGTGGGTCGGGACGAAGGCGGGTCCGGGAGCGCCGGGGGGTGGTGCCATCGGGGCCGGTGCCATCGGGGCGGGTGCCATCGGCGCGGCAGGGGCGGCCATCGGCGCGGCCGGGACGGCCGCCGGGGCCGCCACGGCACCGTGCTTCGGCACGAACGCCCCGACCACCGCGCCGAGGAGGAGGCCCACCACCGGGAGCACCGTCACGAGGACGCTGCTCAGGGGCAGCACCCCGAACAGCACGAGGTCGAGGGCGACGAAGAAGAAGAGGAAGAGGCCGGTCACGGCGGCCGTGAGGGAGCGTCCGATGTTCACGATGCCCTCCGGAAGATCGGCCAGATCGCGGCGGCGAACCCGGCACCGGCCAGCAGGGTCAGCACCAGCGAGGCGGCCGGCAGCGCCGGCGACTTGAAGGGGCCGCCCTCGATGACCACGTTCACGAACCCGTCACAGGACTGGGCGGTGTCGGTGTGCTCGCCGACCACCCGGAACTCGACGCCGGAGGGCACGAGGGCGGGCAGGTCGTACTCCTCGACCCCCTGGTTGGAGGTCGAGTCCGTCGTGCCCTCCCACGAGTCGATGGTCACGTTCCCGAACGGCGGGGGAAGCTCGACCGCCACGTGGCCCGAGTAGGCGCCCGGCGCCGCCGGGACCGAGCCGGTCCACGACACCGAGTCCTGGCGGGGGACCGTGACGGTCTGGGTCCCCACGGCGGCGACGTCCACGGTGAAGGGTCCGGCGCCGTCGGTCCCCTGGGCGAAGGCGCCCGTCGCCTGGCAGGGCCCGTTCAGCTCCGCCTGCGCGGGCGGGGCGACCATCACCCAGCACGCGGCCCCGAGGATCGACAGCACCAGCACCAGGAGGACTCGTGTGTTCCGCCTCATGGCCCGAGCGTGCGCCCGTCGCCGGGTGGCATGCCAGGACCGAAGGTCCTGAACCATCCTGCCGGTCGTCCCGTCACGGGACGGCGAGCATCACGACGTCGTCGTCGTGGGCGAGCACGGTGAATCCGGCGGCGACCGCCGCCTTACCGCGCCCATCGGCCGCCAGCCAGCGCGCGCCCGCCACGACGTAGGCCACCTCTCGGCCGTGCAGTTCGTCGATGCTGACGTCGTCGGGGAAGCGGGCCAGGCGCCGACGGCGCTCGGCGTGGTCGGCGGGGAAGAAGCCCGAGTAGCCGTTGACGAGGGGATGCCCGGTGCCCTCGAGCGCGAGCATCGCATCCACGGTCGGCACGAAGTCGCCGGTCGCGGTGCCCGGGGCGAACGGCAACCAGACCACGGGGCCACCGTCGTCGCGCTCGTCGAGCCACGCCGACCAGGCGGGACGGACCGGCACGGGGTCGAGGCGGCCCGGCCCCACGCCGGCGGCCAGCACCGCGACGGCGACGAGCACCGGCGCCGCGACCCGCACCCAGACCCGCCGATCGGCGACGAGTCGGTCGAGGGCGGGGACGGCGAGGCCAACCAGGGCGACCTGCACCAGCGCCGCGGCCCGGAACGGTGAGCGCAGACGGCCGAGCGCGGCCAGGTGGTCGGCGAGCACGTCCCACGGGTGGACCCCACCGACCGACGGGCGGGATCCGGCGGACGCCACGAGGGCCACCCCGCCGACGACCACCAGGAACCAGGTGGTGCGGCGGCGCCGGGCGAGCACGGCGCCCGCCACCGAGAGGGAGAGGAGCGCGAAACCCGGCCAGAGCGGCCCCGAGGGTGTCCAGTCGCCGGGCCGGGCCGACCCCGCGAGGACCGTCCCCGGCAGCCAGCGCCGGTCGGCCAGCCGCTCGAGCTGACCGAGCACGACCGGGGCGGCCAGGACCCCGCACGTCGCCACCCCGATCATCACACCCCCGATGCGACGGGCCCGCTCGTCGGAGCCACTGGTCCACCACGAGCGCCGCACGAGGACGAGGGCGGCGACCACCAGGCAGAGTGCGAACAGGCTCGCGTAGTAGCCGCAGGTCAGCACGGCGGCGCCGAGGCCGAGGCCGGTGAGCGCGGCCGCACGGCCGTCGGGACGCTCGACCCAACCGAGCAGCGCGGCCAGGGTCGCGAAGAGCGGCCACACCATCACGAGCTGCAGGACGCCGAGCTCGTGGAAGACGAAGGGCAGGGCCTGGGCCAGGACGCCGGCCAGCAGCGCCGCGATCGGACGAGCGCCGAGCCGCCGAGCGAGGGCCCCCGCGGCCACCCCGTTGAGGGTGAGCGCGGCGAGGAGCACGAGCGAGTAGGCAGCCGGGCCGCCCGCGACGGGCCGCAGCAGGGCGAACGCGGCGCCGGTGAGGGGCTGCGGCTCGCTGAAGGCGAACGTCCCCGGGGTCGGCCAGAAGATCGGCGCGTCCCACCACCCCGACAGCAGGTGGGGGAGGCGGTCGGCGGTCCAACCGAGGGTCCAGAGGTTGAACCGGGGGACCGTGGCGACGGGCTCGGTGCCCGCCGGGAGGCGGTCGAGGTGCACGGCCAGCGGCCAGGTGAGGACGAGGGCCACCGCGGCGTGCACCCCCGCCCATGCCCACCAGCGCTCGGGGTGGGGCGCGCACCGACTCCGGCCCGCGACGACCGCAGTCGTCACGGGTCCGGGGCCGGCCTCGCTCACCTCAGGGCGCGGAGCGGCGGTGGCGCACCAGGGCGACGCCACCCAGACCGATGGCCGCGATCACGAGCACGACGAGGGCCACGCTGCCCGCGTCCGAGCCCCCGTCGTCGGACGACTCGGTCGACGCGGCCTCCTCGTGGTGGTCGGCCTCGGTGGTCGCGGTGTCCTCCGCGTGGTGGTCGGCCTCGGTGGTGTCGGTGGTGTCGGTGGTCTCGGCGTGATCGGACCCCCCCTCCTCGGCGTGGTGGTCGCCAGCCGCGACCGCCGTCTCGCCCGCGGCGACGACCTCGACGGTCGGCGCCGGGTGCTCGGGCTCCTCGCCCTCGCCGTCCCACTCCTCGATCCAGCGCAGCTCGCCCTCCTCGCAGGTCTGCACGGTCTTGAGCAGGAGCGTCTGGCCCGCCTGGTCCGCTGCGGGGGTCAGCTCCAGCGCGAACGCCTGCTCCTGGTCGGTCGGCAGCGGCTCGTCGGCGGTCCAGGTGACCACGCCGCCGCTCGACTCGATGGCCCACCCGGGAAGGGCCACGCCGGACACGGCCTCGAGGCCGTCGGGGACCTGGATGGCGACCGAGGTGGTGGGCGAGTCGTCACACCCGTGCTCGATGGTCAGCGCCACGGTGGTGGCCTCGCCAGCGGGGACGGTCGCCGGGTCGGGCTCGACGTGGGCGAGGGCGGGCGCGGCGGTGAGCACCAGGGCGGCGATGGCGGTGGCGCCGGACACGAGGGCGGTGCGCAGGGGTCGGATGGCCATGGGTGCGGCTCCTCGGAGTCGGCGCGTCGGACGCCCGCCTGCGGGCGCAGCGGGCTCGACAGCATTGGTCGACCGGGCGGGCCCGGGAGTTCCCGGCGCGACCTGCGCCCGCACGCGAGTCGGCCCCGCCGCCGGCGGGTGCCGGGCGGCGGGGCCGCTCTTCCAGGTGGGCCGGGGAGGATTCGAACCTCCGTAGGCGAAGCCGACGGGTTTACAGCCCGGTCCCTTTGGCCACTCGGGCACCGACCCTTGGAGCCATCGAGACTACCGCCTGTAGGGTCCGGTCATGCCAACGTTCGACGTCGTCTCCGAAGTGGACGCGCAGGAGGTGCGCAACGCGGTCGACCAGGCCAGCCGGGAGCTCGGCCAGCGGTACGACTTCAAGGGCACCAACTCCTCCATCGAGCTGGGGACCAACGAGATCACCCTGCACACGTCCAGCGAGGACCGCCTCACCGCCCTCACGCAGCTCCTCGAGGAGAAGCTGGTCAAGCGCAAGGTGAGCCTCAAGGCCCTGGACTACGGCAAGGTCGAGGAGGCCGCCGGCGGCACCGTGCGCCAGGTCGTCACCCTCGCCGCCGGCATCTCGTCCGACAAGGCCCGCGAGCTCAACAAGTTCATCAAGGGCCTCGGCCTCAAGGGCATCCAGAGCCAGACCCAGGCCGACCAGCTGCGGGTCAGCGGCAAGAAGCGCGACGACCTCCAGGCCGTCATCGCCGCCCTCCGCGAGGAGGACTTCGGCATCCCCCTGTCGTTCAGCAACTTACGCGACTAGCGCGCCGCCGGCCGAGCGAGCACGCCGGGGGTCAACGGCCGGCGCCTCCTACGAGTCGTAGTAGCCGGAGTGGATGTAGACGCAGGGGATGCCGTTGGCGTGGAACATGTCCACGTTGCGGCGGTCGTCCTCGAAGGCCAGGCGCAGGTCGAAGCCGTAGTCGCGGAGCTCGGCGACGGTGCGGTCCTTGAAGTGCCGTGAGGCCATGTAGTCGGCGTGCTCCCGCATGATCAGCAGGTCCCAGCGGAGCTGGTAGCGGTCGAGCCAGCCGAGGGTCTGGGGCTGCACCCGGATGGGCCGGGCGGTGAGCAGGATCACCTTGAGGTCCTGGTCGAGCAGGCTCAGCAGCCGGGCGACCTCGTCGATCAGGGGGTCGTCGCCGCAGGCGTGGAAGAACGCCTCCCAATCCCGGCGCGGGTACTCGAGGTAGTGCTGGCGGCCGGCGGCGTCGGAGAGCACGCCGTCCATGTCGAACACCACCGCGGGCCCGGGCTCGACCCGGTCCTCCCGCCAGTACCAGTTGTACCAATCCCCCGCGACGGCTCCCGGCACGGAGGGCTAGTCCTCCTGGGGCGACTCGGCGGCCCGGTGGCGGATCTCGTCCACCACCGCCGGGTCGGCGAGCGTGGTGGTGTCGCCCAGCACGTGGCCGTCGGCGACGTCGCGCAGGAGGCGCCGCATGATCTTGCCGCTGCGGGTCTTGGGCAGGTCGGGCACGAAGATCACCGTCTTGGGGCGGGCGGTGGGCCCGATCTTCTTGGCCACGTGGCCCCGCAGCTCCTCACCGAGCTCGGGGCTCGGGTCCTGGTCGCCCTTGAGGATGACGTAGGCCATGATCGCCTGGCCCGTCGTCGGGTCGGTGGCGCCGACGACCGCCGACTCGGCCACCGACGAGTGGTCGACCAGGGCCGACTCCACCTCGGTGGTGGAGACCCGGTGGCCGGAGACGTTCATGACGTCGTCGACCCGGCCGAGCAGCCAGAGGTAGCCGTCGTCGTCGATCTTGGCGCCGTCGCCGGCGAAGTACCGGCCCGGGTACTTGCTCCAGTAGGTGTCCATGTAGCGCTCGGGGTCGCCGTAGATCCCCCGCAGCATCCCCGGCCACGGCCGGGTGAGGGTGAGGTAGCCACCGCCCCGCTCGATGGGATGGCCGGCGTCGTCCACCACCTCGACGCCGATGCCCGGCAAGGGGAAGGTGGCCGAGCCCGGCTTGGTTGTGGTCACGCCCGGCAGCGGGGTGATCATCTGGCCCCCGGTCTCGGTCTGCCACCACGTGTCGACGATCGGGCAGCGCTCGCCGCCGATGTGCTCGTGGTACCACATCCACGCCTCGGGGTTGATGGGCTCGCCCACGGTGCCGAGCAGGCGCAGGCTCGACAGGTCGTGCTTCTCCGGCTCCTGGACGCCCCACTTCATGAAGGTGCGGATGGCGGTGGGCGCCGTGTAGAGCTGGGTGACGCCGTAGGTCTCGACGATCTGCCAGAGCCGGTCCTTGCCCGGGGTGTCGGGGGTGCCCTCGTAGATCACCGAGGTGGCCCCGTTGGTGAGCGGCCCGTAGACGATGTAGCTGTGGCCCGTGACCCACCCGATGTCGGCGGCGCACCAGTAGACGTCGGTGTCGGGCTTGAGGTCGAAGACGTACTTGTGGCTGAACGCCACGTGGGTCAGGTAGCCGCCCGTGGTGTGCATGATGCCCTTGGGCTTGGCCGTGGTGCCCGACGTGTAGAGCAGGTAGAGCAGGTCCTCGGCGTCCATGGGCTCGGGCGGGCACTCGGTCGACGCCTCGGCCATGAGGTCGTGGTACCAGTGGTCGCGGCCCTCGACCATCTCGACGTCCTGGCCGGTGCGCTCCACCACGACGACGGAGCGGACCGTGGGCGTGCTCGTCACGGCCGCGTCCACGTTGACCTTGAGGCCCGATGGCGCCCCCCGGCGGTAGCCCCCGTCGGCGGTGATGACCACGGCGCACTCGGCGTCGTTGATGCGGTCGATCAGCGAGTCGGGGGAGAACCCGCCGAACACGACCGAGTGCGGGGCGCCGATGCGCGTGCACGCCAGCATGGCGACGGGCAGCTCGGGGATCATCGGCATGTAGATGGCGACCCGGTCGCCCTTCTCGACACCGAGGCCCTTCAGGACGTTGGCGAACCTGCGGACCTCGTCGTACAGGTCGGCGTAGGTGATGGTGCGGGTGTCCCCCGGCTCACCCTCCCAGTGGTAGGCGACCTTGTCGCCCCGACCCGCCTCGATGTGGCGGTCGAGGCAGTTGTACGACACGTTGAGCTTGCCGCCGAGGAACCACTTGGCGAAGGGCAGGTCCCACTCGAGGACGGTGTCGAAGTCCTCGAACCAGCTCACGAGCTCGCGCGCCTGGCGGGCCCAGAAGGCCTCGAAGTCGGCGTCGGCCTCGTCGTAGAGCGACCGGTCGTTGACCAGCGCGTTCGCCGCGAACTCGGGCGGGGGCGGAAAGGTCCGCTCCTCGACGAAGTAGTTCTCGATGGTCGCGTCGGACATGGGGTCCCCCTGGACGGCTCGGGCGTGCGGCGCCGATCCTAGTGACCGCTCCACACCGCCCCTTCAGCTCACCGCCCACTCCAGCACGCGGAAGGCGCCCAGGCCGGTGGGGTCGAGGAGGGCCTCGGCCTCGGTGACGCGGCTGCGGGCCCGTATGGCGGCGAGGTCACCGAGGTGGGCCCGCTCGGCCCAGGTGCGGCGCCCCTCCTCGACGAGCTCGTCGATGCCGTGGGCCCGGAGGAAGGCGGCCTGGGTGCGGTCCTCGTCGGGCGGGCGCACGGCGGCGAGCTGGTCGACCGCCACCTCCACGGTCACGTCCTGCGCACCGGGGTCGGCGAGCGGGTCGCCGCCCCGGTCGTGGCCGCGGTAGGTGCGCAGCCACTCGTGCTGGGGACGGCCCGCCATCGAGGGGGTGGTGTCGGCGTAGTCGACCACGACGACCCGGCCGCGCTCGACGAGCGCGAGCGCATCGGCCAGCCACCCCGCGGCCCGCTCCTGCACCGGCAGCCTCGCCCCGATCGGTGCGTCGAGGGCGGCGAGCACCGGGGGAACCGGCCCGTCCAGGGGGACGAGGACCTCCTCGCCATCCTCGACCCACACCTCCAACCAGCCGTCGGCCGTCCGCTCGACCAGCCGGAAGGGCACGTTGTCGAGCAGCTCGTTGGCCAGCACCACCCCGGTGAGCGGGCCACGGGGCAGATCGGCTCGGGACTCGACCCCGTCCGGGTGCTGCCCCCGCTGCGCCGCCGCCCGCTCGACGGTCACGTACCGCAGCACCCGCGCGCAGTCGGGCGCCGCCGTCAGGACCGTGCGGGCGAGGGTGCCGGGCCCGGCTCCCGCCTCCACCACGGTGAACGGGTCGGGCTCGTCGAGGTCGTGCCACCAGGTGTCGAGGGCCCGGGCCACCACCGCCCCGAACAGCGGCCCCACCTCGGGGCTGGTCAGGAAGTCGCCGCGCCGGCCGGCCTGCCCGCCCGCGGCGTAGAACCCGCGCTCGGGGTCGTAGAGCGCCCGCTCCACGAAGGCATCGAAGCGCTCCGTGGGCACGCGGGCGGTGGTGCCGTCAGCCGCCGCTGGCGAGGCTGACGACGTCGCCGAAGTGGGTGAGCACGCCGGGGACGATGCCCCACGCCACGGTGGCGACGGTGGTGATGGCGAGCGCCGCCATCAGCGAGACCGGCACCTTGATGCGGGCCCGGTCCTCGTCGGGCACCGGGTTCATCCACATCTCCCGGGCCACGTTGGCGTAGTAGTAGAGCGCGATCACCGAGTTGATGGCGATGGCGATGGCCAGGAGGATGCCGACGTTCGAGGTGCCGTCGAGCACCGCCCGGAAGATCAGGAACTTCCCGACCCAGCCGGCGAGCGGCGGGATGCCGGCCAGCGAGAACAGGAAGATCGTCATGGTCACGGCGAGGCCGGGGGCGTACTCGAACAGGCCGCCGAAGCTCTTGATCTCCGCCGAGCGGGTCTTGCGGGCCACCGCGATGACCACGGCGAAGGCGCCGAGGTTCATGGCCGCGTAGATGATCAGGTACACCACGACCGCGGTGAGCGAGGTCTTCGGGTCGCCGGGCACCGCCAGCGGGGCGAGCATGTAGCCGGCCTGGGCGATGCCCGAGTAGGCCAGCATCCGGACGATGTTGGTCTGGCGCAGGGCGATGAGGTTGCCGACCGTCATGGTGAGGATCGAGCCGAGGGCGAAGAACCACTGCGTCACGTCACCCTGGCCGTGGAAGCCGACGAACACGAGGATCATCAGGGCCACGAAGCCGGCGGCCTTGGAGGCCACGGCGAGGAACGAGGTGATGGGCGTCGGCGCCCCCTCGTAGGTGTCGGGCGCCCAGGTGTGGAACGGCACCGCCGAGACCTTGAAGGCGAAGCCGATCAGGGTGAGCACGATGGCGAGGGTGAGCACCGGCTCGGTGACGCCGTCGGCGAGCTGGCGGCCGATCTCCTCGATCTGGGTCGTCCCGGTGAGCCCGTAGAGCAGGGACATGCCGTAGAGCATCACCGCCGAGGCGAACACGCCCATCAGGTAGTACTTGATGCTCGCCTCGTTGCTCTTGACGTCGCGCTTGCGCCAGCCGGCGAGCAGGTAGGCGGGGATGGAGAGCAGCTCGAGGGCCACGAACATGGTGATGAGGTCGCGGGCCGAGGCCATGACCACCATGCCGAGCAGCGACGACAGCAGCAGGAAGTAGTACTCGCCCTCGTAGTAGTCGCCCTCGGCCACGTAGTTGGTCGAGAGCAGCACGACGATGTAGCCGCTGACCGCGAACAGGGCGGTGAAGATCAGGGCGAAGTCGTCGACCGCGTACGCACCCCCGAAGAGGTAGCGGTCCGAGCCGTCGATCGCGAGCGTGATGACCGGGATCAGGGTGGCGAGCAGGCCGATGCCGGCCAGCGACGGGAGCGCCCACTTGCCGTCCTCGTCGGTGAAGAGGTCGACGAGCAGCACCACGACCAGCGTCCCCGTCAGCACGAGGGCCGGCGCGAGTGCGTGGAAGTCGAGGTGCGGCGCGGTGAACGCGGTCACCGAGGAGGCGAGGGCAGCGGGCACGGGCTCAGCTCCCGAAGGCGGACAGGGCGCGCACGACCGCCCCGTCGGTGATGTCGAAGAGCAGGTTCGGGTAGAAGCCGAGCACGATCATCAGGATGATCATGGGCGCCCAGGCGACCAGCTCGTACGGGGTGGCGTCGGGGATCTCGTGGCCGGCCCACTCCTCCTTGGGCTCGCCGAAGGCGACCCGCTGGTACAGCCAGAGGAGGTAGCCGGCGGCCAGCACGGTGCCGAGGGCGGCGATGACCATGTAGACCCGGAAGACCGTGACGTCGAGGTCGGCGCCCGGCTGGTACGCCGACAGGATCGCCGGGAACTCGCCCCAGAAGCCGGCCAGGCCGGGCAGGCCGAGCGAGGCCATGACGGACAGGCCGAGCAGCCAGGCCATGTGCGGCGCCTGGATGAGCAGGCCGCCGAGGCGCTTGATCTCCAGGGTGTGGAACCGGTCCTTGGTGGAGCCGGCGATGAAGAAGAGCATGCCGGTGATGAGGCCGTGGGCGACCATGCCGAAGATGGCGGCGTTGAAGCCGAAGTCGGTCAGGGTGGCGATGCCGAGCATCACGAAGCCCATGTGGGCCACCGACGAGAACGCGATGAGGCGCTTCATGTCGGTCTGGGCGAGGCAGCACAGGGCGCCGTAGATGATGCCGATCACCGCGAGCAGGCCGATCCAAGGGGCCCACTCGGCGGCGGCGTCGGGCAGCGCCGGGATGGCGATGCGGATGAAGCCGTAGGTGCCGAGCTTCAGCAGCACGGCGGCCAGGATCACCGAGCCGACGGTGGGTGCCTCGGTGTGGGCGTCGGGCAGCCAGGTGTGGAACGGGAACATCGGCACCTTGATGCCGAAGCCGAGGAACATGCCGCCGAAGATGAGCAGGCCGGTGGTGCGGGCCAGTCCGCTGCCGGCGAGCTCGGCCAGCTCGGGGATCTGGAAGGTGCCGAGGAGGAAGTACAGCGCCAGGAACGACACCAGCATCAGCGCCGAGCCGAACAGCGTGAACAGGAAGAACTTGATCGACGCGTACTGGCGGTTCGGACCACCCCAGACGCCGATCATGAAGTACATCGGGAGTAGCACGACCTCGAAGAAGACGAAGAAGAGGATGAGGTCCTGGGCGCAGAACGTGCCGACCATCCCGGTCTCGAGGATCAGGATCAGGATCAGGAAGGCCTTGGGGTTGTGCGGCTCGGGGAAGTGCTTCCACGAGTAGATGACGCACAGCGGCACGACCAGCAGCGTCAGCGCCAGCAGCGGCAGCGACATGCCGTCGAGGGCCACGTGGTACCGCGAGTCGATCAGCGGGATCCAGGAGCGGTCGACCTGGAACTGGAGGATCCCGGTGCGGTCGTAGTCGAAGTTCGCCAGCAGGGCGACGCCCACGCCGGCGGTCGCCAGCGACGTGACCAGGGCGACGAGCTTGTGGGCCTCTTCGTCCTTCCGCGGGATGAGCAGCATGATCGCCACACCCACCAGCGGGAGGAAGATGGCCAGGGTCAGGCCCCAGCTATCGAGGAAATCGGACATCGGTTTGCCTCAGCTCCTAGACGATGATCACGAAGATGCCGGCGATCAGGACCACGCCGCCGAACAGCAGGGCGGCGTAGTTCGAGATCTTCCCGGTCTGGATGCCACGCAGCAGCTGGCCGGAACCCTCGGCCGCTTGGCCGGAGGCGTTCACGGTGCCGTCGATGGCGCCCTGGTCGATGAAGCGGTAGGTGACCCGGGCGACGGCCCGGGCACCGGTGGCGACGCCGTTCACGACGGCGTCGAGCACGTGCATGTTGATCCAGTAGGCGAGGCGGGCCAGCGGGCCCTTCACGCCCGCGACGATGCCCTTCTCGTACAGGTCGTCGAGGTAGTACTTGTTCTCGAGGAGCGTGTAGCCGGCCCGCGCCGCCTTGTTGCGCTCGGTGATGCCGTGCGGGCCCTTGTCCCGGAAGTACCACAGGTAGGCGAGGAAGATGCCCGTCGCCGCGAGCAGCGTCGAGACGATGGCCAGCGCCCACGAGAACTCGGGGTGCACGATCTCCTCGGGGAAGGCGAAGGTCGGCTCGACGTAGTGCTCGAACTTCAGCTCGATGCTGTCGGGGAAGATCGCGCCGGGCAGGTTGACCACGCCGATGAACAGGGCGAAGAAGGCCAGGATGCGCAGCGGCCAGAGCATCACCGCGGGCGACTCGTGGGGCGTGCCGTGGCCGCGGTACTCGCCGAAGAAGGTGAGGTAGATCGTCCGGGTCATGTAGGCCGCGGTCAGCAGCGCGGTGATCGCCCCGAAGACGAGGATCAGCGTGTAGCTCTGCGACTGGCCCTGCTGCGCACCGGCGAGGATCTCGTCCTTCGACCAGAAGCCGGCCAGCGGCGGGATGCCCGCCAGCGCGACGGACGAGATCAGGAAGGTGAGGAAGGTCGTGGGCATGTACTTGCGCAGGCCGCCCATGTCCTTCTTCATGTCGAACGAGTGGTGCGCGGCGTGGCTCACCGAGCCGGCGCCGAGGAACAGGCACGCCTTGAAGAAGGCGTGGGTGAAGAGGTGGAAGATGGCCGCGGTCCAGGCGCCGACGCCGAGGGCGGCGACCATGTAGCCGAGCTGGCTGATGGTCGAGTAGGCGAGCACCTTCTTGATGTCGCGCTGGACGAAGGCCAGGCAGGCGCCCATCAGGGCGGTGAAGCCACCGATGAAGGCCATGTAGTTGAGGCTGCCGTCGAAGATCGAGAAGCCCCGGTAGAACACCGGGTAGAGCCGGGCGATCAGGAACACGCCGGCCACGACCATGGTGGCGGCGTGGATCAGGGCGGACACCGGGGTGGGGCCGGCCATGGCGTCGGGGAGCCAGGTGTGCAGCGGGAACTGGCCCGACTTGGAGCTGACCGCGGCCATGAGGCACAGCGAGGCGATGAGCAGCGTGGAGTGGCCGATCGAGCCGTCGAGCGACGCCAGGTTGGTGTCGACGACGCCGAAGCTGCCCACCGCGAAGAACAGGATGATCACGCCGATGATCAGGCCCATGTCACCGACGCGGTTGGTGAGGAAGGCCTTGAGGGCGGCGTCGCTGTTCTTCTTCTCCTCCCACCAGTGGCCGATGAGGGCGAACGAGCAGACGCCGACGAGCTCCCAGCTGACCAGCATCTGGAGGGTGCTCTGGCTGATGACCAGCATGAGCATCGAGGCGCTGAACAGCGAGAGGAAGGCGTAGTAGTGGGTGAAGCGGCGGTCGCCCTTGACGTACTCCGTCGAGTAGATGTGCACCAGCAGCGAGATGGTGGTGACGGTGAAGAGCATCACCGCCGAGAGGCCGTCCACGAGCGAGCCGGCGGTCAGGTGCAGGCCACCCGACTGCCACCAGGTGAAGCTGTGCTGGATGGGCTCGATCGCGGCGTGCCCGCCCTCCTCGGCGACGAAGGAGCCCACGAAGGCGCCGAGCGCGCCCTCGCCGTGCTCGCCGGCGGCGTTCACGTACTGGATCCACTGGACGAGCACCGCGACCGCACCGGCCCAGGCCAGGCCGAGCGCGGCGATGCCGATGCGCGAGCCGCCCTTGGGCATCCGCTTGCCGAAGCCCAGGATGAGCAGGAAGGAGACGAACGGGATCGCCGGGATCACCCAGGCGTGGTCGAGGAAGATCCCGACCGGGGTGTCATGGGCGGACTCGGCCGCCATGGTCAGCGCCAGCATGTCAACCCTTCATGACGTCGAGCTCTTCGAGGTCGACGCTCGCGCGGTTGCGGTAGATGAGCAGGATGATGGCCAGGCCCACGCCCACCTCGGCGGCGGCCACGGCGATGACGAACAGGGCGAACACCTGGCCGCCGAGGTCACCGTTCATGGCGCCGAAGGCCACGAGGTTGATGTTGACCGCGTTGAGGATGAGCTCGATGGCCATCAGGACCATCACCGCGTTGCGGCGGGCCAGCACGCCGTAGACGCCGATGCAGAACAGCACCGCGCCGAGCAGCAGGAACTCGTTCAGGAGCATCAGTCCCTCCTCGCGATGACGATGGCGCCGACGAGCGCGGCGAGCAGCAGCACCGACACCACCTCGAACGGGACGAGGTAGGTGCCGAAGATGGCGTCGCTCACCTGTGCGGTGGTGGTGACGGTGTCGGCGGGCAGCTCGCTGTCCTCGAAGCGGTCGATCAGCGTGTAGCCGATCACCGCCAGCAGGAGCACCGAGATGAGGCCGCCGACCCAGCGCTGGTCGTTGTCGAGGTCGGCCTCACCCCCGATGGGCGCCCGGGTGAGCATGATGCCGAACAGGAACAGCACGATGATGGCGCCGATGTAGACGAGGATCTGGGTGGTGCCCACGAACTCGGCGCCGAGGATGAAGTAGAGGCCGCCCACGCCGGCGAGCACGAGCACGAGGTACAGCGCGGCGTGCACCACGTTGTTCGTGGTGACCACCCGCAGGGCGGACGCCACGATCACCAGGGCGATGATGCCGAAGGCGATGTTCTGGGCGACGTTGAGGTCGACCGCCAGGATCGGGCTCATCGGGGGATCTTCTTCACTTTCTGCTCGGACCCGGCCTCGTAGGCCTCGTGGTCCGGGACGGTGAGCATCCACTCGCCCAGGCGCTCCTTGTCGTGCAGCAGGTCGGCGAGGCGGAACTCCGAGTACTCGAACTCCGGGCTCCAGAACAGGGCGTCGAACGGGCAGACCTCGACGCAGATGCCGCAGTACATGCACAGCGAGTAGTCGATGTCGAAGCGGTCGAGCGCGTTCTTCTGGCGGGGCTTGCCGCCCTCGCGCCGCGGTGGGGCGAGGTACTTGTGGCCCTCGATGTAGATGCACCAGTCGGGGCACTCACGGGCGCACAGCATGCAGACCGTGCAGTTCTCCTCTTTCAGCGCGATCACGCCGCGGGCCCGTGGCGCCGGCGACTCCTTCTCGTGGGGGTACTGCACCGTGACCGCGGGCTTGAGCATCGTCCGCAGGGTCACGGCGAGGCCCTTGACCAGGCCGGGGAGCTCGGGCATCAGAGCACCACCTTCAAGACGCCGGTCGCCGCGATGTTGAGCAGGGCGAGGGGGATGAGGAACTTCCAGGCGAAGCGCTGGAGCTGGTCCTCACGGAACCGGGGGTAGGTGAACCGGAACCAGAAGATGAAGAAGGCCACGAGCATCACCTTGGCGAACAGCACGAGCGGCCCGAGGACGTTCATGATGTTGCTGTCGAGGTCGAAGCCCGGCAGCCACCAGCCCCCGAGGAACAGCGTGGCGGCGATGGCGGCGAAGGCGAACGCGGTGCCGAACTCGCCGATGAAGAAGAAGAGGAACCGGAAGCCCGTGTACTCGACCTGGTAGCCGCCGACGATCTCGGACTCGGCCACCGGCATGTCGAACGGGGTCTGGGTCAGCTCGGCCTGCACCGCGATCAGGAAGATGGCGAAGCCGACGAACTGGGTGAGGATGAACGGGTTCCCGAGGAAGTCCACGCCGAAGATCGAGCCGTTGGCCTGGGCGGCGACGATCCCCTGCAGGTTGAGGGTGCCGGCCTGGATGACCACGCCGACCACGGCGAGGACGAGGGGCAGCTCGTAGGCGATGAGCTGGCCGGCGGCGCGCAGGCCACCCATGAGGGAGTACTTGTTGGCCGACGCCCAGCCGGCCATGAGGATGCCGACCACGGACAGCGACGAGACCGCGAGGGCGAAGAAGATGCCGGTGTCGAGGTTCTCCACGAACAGGTCGGGGCCGGCGGGCACCACCACGAAGAGCAGGAACGTCGACAGCACCACCACCAGCGGGGCGATGGCGAAGACGAAGCGGTCCGCCTTGTCGGGGAAGATGTCCTCCTTCTGGATGAACTTCACGCCGTCGGCCACGAGCTGGAGCACGCCGTGGGGGCCGGCCTCCATGGGGCCGAGCCGGCTCTGCATGTGGCTCATCATCTTCAGCAGGAAGACGTAGCCGAGGATCAGCGCCGACAGCGGGATGAACGACAGGACCACGATCACCTTGATGGTGGTGACCTGCCAGTAGGCCAGGTCGATGGCGAGGAGGGAGTTCGTCATCGATCGATGTCCCCCAGGATGAAGTACAGGCTGGCGAGGATGGTGATGACGTCGGGGACGTAGACGCCCTTCATCACCCAGGGCACGATCGAGATGTTGTTGAACGACGGCGTGCGGATCTTGACCCGGAACGGCACCAGGTCGCCCTTGGAGATGACGTAGTAGCCCATCTGGCCGAGGGGGTTCTCGGTGGCGACGTAGGCCTCGCCCGCCGGCACCTTGATGATGCGGGGGACCTTGGCCATGATCGGCCCCGACGGGATGCCGTCGAGGAGCTGGTCCACGATCCTGGTGGCTTCGCGGGTCTCCTGGAGGCGCACCCAGTAGCGGGCGAAGGAGTCACCGTCGGGGTGGGTCCAGACCTTCCAGTCGACCTCGTTCCAGACGAGGCCGCAGGGCCGGTCGCGGCGGAGGTCCCAGTCGACGCCGCTCGAGCGCAGGTTGGCGCCGGAGAGGCCGTAGGACAGGGCCACGTCGGCGGGGATCACGCCGATGCCGCGGGTGCGGGCCTGGAAGATCTCGTTGCCCATGATGAGGTCTTCCATCTCGTCGCAGAAGGTGCGGACCTTCTCCATGACGGCCTTGGTGTCGTCCACCCAGCCCTTGGGCAGGTCGTCCTTCAGGCCGCCGATGCGGTCGAAGTTCGGGTGGAAGCGCCCGCCGGTGACGGCCTCGATCTGGTTGAGGACGTGCTCGCGGTCGCGGAAGGCGAAGAACACCGGGGTGAGGGCGCCGAGCTGGACGCCCATGTCACCGAGGAAGAGCATGATGTTCGAGATCCGGGAGAGCTCGAACAGGATCGTGCGGATCCACTGGGCCCGGGGCGGTGCCTCGACCTCCATCAGCTTCTCGGCGGCGAGGATGAACGGCACCTCGTTGGCGAAGCTGCCCAGCCAGTCGATGCGGTTGATCAGGGTGGTGACCTGGGGGTAGCTCCGGACCTCCGTGAGCTTCTCGTAGCCCCGGTGCATGTAGCCCATGATCGGGTTGGCCTCGATGACCTGCTCGCCGTCGAGCTTGGCGACGATGCGGAGCGTGCCGTGGGTGGCCGGGTGCTGCGGGCCCATGTTGAGGGTCATGCCCTCGGTCTCGAGCTCGACGTTCACCCGGGCGTCGGCGGCCTGGCCGGCGATGTACGCCAGTTGCTGGCGGTCGGTGATCGCAGTCACTCTGCGGCCTCCTCGTCCTCGGACGCCTCTTCGCCGGGCATCGGCTCGACGTCGACGATGCCGGGCCAGGGCTTCACCCGCCGGGCCAGCAGCGGGAAGTCCTTGCGCAGCGGGTGGCCCTCGAAGTCGGAGGGCAGGTAGATGTAGCGCAGGTTCGGGTGGCCCACGAAGGTGAAGCCGTACATCTCGTAGGTCTCGCGCTCGTGCCAGTCGGCGCCGGCGTAGACCGGGGTCCACGAGTCGACCGTGGGGGCGTCGGTGTCGAGGTCGGCCTTGAAGGTGATGCCGTAGCCCTTGCCGGGGGCCTCGACCCGGGCGAACACTTGGAAGCGGCTCTCGCCCCCGGCGACGCCGGTGACGATGGCGCCGGGCTCCTTGGCGGCGGCGTCCGCGCCGGCGGCGGCGAGGTCCTCCTGGCTGTCCATGTCACGCCCGAAGGGCGAGGGCAGCCAGTCGATGCCCGAGAGGAAGTCGAAGTAGGTGCAGCCGCAGTCGTGCTTGGCCACCACCGCGGCCTCGCGCCAGGCCTCGGGCCGGACGCGGACCCAGAGGTCGTCGCCGGGGGCGAGGTGGTACTCGACGATGGCGTCGCCCAGCTCGGCCTGCAGGGTGGCGAGCACGCCCTCACGCAGCGGGTCGGGCTCGGCCGGGGGGGCGGCCTCCTCCTCGACCGCCGGGGCCTCCGCGGCGGGAGCTTCCTCGCCAGCGGGGGCGGCCTCGGTCGTCGGGGCCTCCTCGGCGGCAGGGGCCTCGTCGGTCGGCTCGGCCGGGGTGCCCTCGGGGGTGTCGGTCATCGGGGCTCACCGCCGCCGACGACGATGGGCTCGCCCCGCCAGCGCTCGGCCATGTCCTCGTTCTTGATGCGCTCCTGCAGCAGCACCACGCCCTCGAGCAGGGCCTCGGGCCGCGGCGGGCAGCCGGGCACGAACACGTCGACCGGGATCATCTGGTCGACGCCCTTGGTGACCGAGTACGAGTCCCAGTACGGGCCGCCGCAGTTGGCGCACGAGCCCATCGAGATGACGTACTTCGGGTCGGGCATCTGCTCGTAGAGCCGCTTGATGGCGGGGGCCATCTTGTCGGTGACCGTGCCGGAGATGACCACGAGGTCGGCCTGGCGGGGGCTGGCCGGGAAGGGGATCACGCCGAGGCGCATCACGTCGTAGCGGGGCGAGCCGAAGGCCGAGCCCATCTCGATGGCGCAGCACGCCAGGCCCCACTGGAAGACCCAGAGGGAGTACGTGCGGCTGAGGTTCAGCAGGTAGGTGAGGGGCTTCGGCAGCTTCCCCGACTCGACTAGACCCACCGGAGCACTCCCTTTCGCCAGGCGTAGACGAGGCCCAGCGCCAGGATCACGATGAACACGAGCATCTCGACGAGGCCGAAGGTGCCGTAGGCCTCGAGCTGGGTGGCCCACGGGAAGATGAAGACCGCCTCGACGTCGAACATCACGAAGAGCAGGGCGAAGATGTAGTAGCGGATCTGGCTCTGGGACCACCCGGTGCCGACCGCGTCCACACCGCTCTCGTAGGTGACGTACTTCGAGGGCTGCGGGCGGGTGGGGTGCAGCAGCTTCGAGACGCCGAGCATGGCCGCCACCATGACCACGGCCGCCCCGGCGAACACCGCCACGGTGAGGTAGCTCCGGAGGTAGTCCGACACGGTGGCGCAGCGTAGTGAACCCCTTCACATGGGGCCAAAGAGGGCCGAGGGGGGCCTTGCATCTCGGTGCATCTCACGCGACACTCGGCCCGCCTCCCCCTCGAACCCGCCTGCTGCAAGGAGGGTGCCATGCGCACCACCTGTCCGTCGGGGAGCGCGCCCCGCGCCGTGTCCCCGGTGCCGTCCCGGCCGCCGGCCGCCTACGTGGCCCCGGCCTTCGCCCCCGGTGGGGGCCCCGCCCCCGGGCTCGAGGAATCGCCGGTCGCCACCTTCGTGGCGACGATCCTGGTGATCCTCGCCTTCTTCACCAGCACCGCGGCCTGGTGCTGGTTCGTGTGCCGCCGCAACGGCGGCGTCCGCTCGTGCAGCGTCGGCTGGTACAAGGCCACCGCCCGCTGCCGGCGCTGACCGCGGGGGCGCGCCCCGCGCGCTGACCCGCTCGCGGCCCTCGCCGCCTCACCGTCCCCACCCGGGCGCGCTCGGCTCGCCCGGGTGGGCGTCGGCCGTCCCCTCGCGCCCGTCCCCGACGAAAGGGCCCGCCATGGCCTTCTCCCTCGACGCCTCCGACCGCGTCGCCCTCGACACCTGCACCCTCGACCACGACGCCCTGGTCGACGCCTTCACCGCGGACCGCTACCGCCTGGGCCCCACCGCGGCGGCGCTCCTCGCGGGCTGCGACGGCCGGGTGCGCGCCGGCGACCTCGCCGCCGAGCACGCCCTGGCCTACGGCGTCGACCCGGCGGTGCTGCTCCACGACCTCGGCACCTTCGTGGGCGAGTTGGCCGACGTCGGCCTCGTGCGCATCCGCCGGCCATGGCGCCACCACGTGGTCGGCGGGGTGCTCGAGCTCGTCCTCCCGTCGCCCGCCGACGCGCTGGTCGTGCGCCGGCGCTTCCCGGCCACGGCGGCCGGGTGCGTCCGGGGCGTCCTGCACTCGGCGCGGACGCTGGCGGTCCTCACCATGGTCTGGACGGTGGCGCTCGTCGGGGCCATCGCCACCTTCGCCCCCGGTGCCTCCCTGGCCACGGGCCTCGTCCCCGCCGCGACCGGCGCCGCCGGCGTGCTCGCCGTCGTGGCCCACGAGGTCGGCCACCTCGTCGCCGTGCGCGCCGTCGCCGGCCAGGCGAAGTACGTGGCCGCCGGCCCGTCGCAGGTGGGCGTGATCCACGACGTGCACGACCCGGGGCGCCGGCGCCGGGTGGCCGTGGCCGGGCCGGTCGGTGGTGCGGTCGTGGCAGTGGTGGCGGCCGCGGCCCTGCTCTCGCCGCTCCCCCACCCCGCCGACGCCCTCGCCGTCCCCACCGCCGTGCTGCTCGCCGGGTTCCAGCTCCTGGGGCTGCTGCCGTTCACCCGGGACGGCCGCCACCTGTGGGCGGTGGCCCGGTGATCGCCGTGCGCCCCGCACCGTCCGACCCGGTGGTCCGCCTCGTCGGCGCCACCGTCGTAGCCGGCGCCTTCACCCTCGGCCCGCTCGACCTCGAGGTCGCCGCCGGCACGGTCCACGTCGTGCTCGGCGCCAACGGCGCCGGCAAGACCACCCTGCTCGACCTCGTGGTCGGGCTCCGCGCCCCCGACGACGGGACGGTGGAGGTCGAGGGCCGGGTGCCCGACCCCGACGACACCGCCCGCTACCGCCGGCTCGGGTTCGCCCCCGACGACGAGCGCTCGATCCCGCTCGAGCTCACCGCCCCCGAGCTGTGGGCGCTGTGCGCCCGGCTCCACGCCCGGGTCGCCGGCGACCCGGCGGCGATGACCGACCGGGCTGGCGTGGTGGCCGACCGGCTGCGCTTCGACCCGCCGCCGTATCCCCTGCGGGCCCACAGCCACGGCATGCGCCGCAAGGCCCAGCTGGTCGCCGCGCTGCTGCACGACCCACCCCTCGTGGTGCTCGACGAGCCCACGAACGGCCTCGACCCGCTGTCAGCCCACGACCTCGGCACCCTCCTCGGCGAGCGGGCCGAGGCCGAGGGCGCCACCGCGCTGGTCACCACCCACGACCTGCTGTGGGCCCTGCGCTTCGCGGACGTGCTCACCCTCATGGCCGACGGCGAGATCCGCTTCGACGCCCCGCCGTCCGAGCTCGTCCCCGCCGACACCCTCGCGGCCGCGGCGGACGCCTTCGACGAGCTCGCCGACGGGCTCCGCTGATGCCCGCACCACCTGCGTCGCCGGTTCTGGCTCCCGATTCGATCGCCAGGACGATCGAATCAGGAGCCAGTTCGGTGGGCCGGGGCGGGCTGGTGGTGCTCGGCGGACTGGTGGTGCGGCGGTGGGCGGTGGCCGCGGGCACCTCGCCGCGGGGCCTGGTCGGCGGCGGCGCGGTCGTGGCCCCGGTGCTCGCCGGCGTCGGCTGGGCGCTGGCCGGACGGGTGCCGGCCCGGCGGGACGAGCTGCTCGCCCTCGGGCTCGTCGTCGCGGTGTGGGCGATCGCGGCGGGGTTCGGGGTCCTCGCCGCCCACGCCAGCACCGTGCCGCCGTCGCTCGGGTTCCTGCGGACGATGCCCGTGTCCCGGTCCGCGGTGGACGCGGCGGCCGCCCTGCCGCTCGCCGTGCTGGGCAGCGCCGGGGCGCTCGTGCTCGGCCCGCCGGCGGTGGTCACCACCGCCGCGGCGGCCGGACGGGGCGCCGGGCCGACCGCGGTCGCCCTGTCGGTGACCGTGGTCGCCGGCGGCGCGGTCGGCGCCATCCTGCACGGTCTCGCGGGCCGGCTGACGGCCGGCACGGTCGTGGCGCCGCTCCGACTCACCCTCGCGGTGCTGGCCTGGTTCGCTCTGGTCGGCCTCGCGCTGGCCGCCGCCCTGCCGGCGCTCGGCCGCCTGGGGGACGGGGGCGGAGCGTGGGCACTGACGCCGCTCGGTTGGTCCCTCCCCTGGTGGGCGCTCGTCGCGCCCGAGTCCGTCAGCGCGCTGGGGGCGCTCGGCACCGCGGTCGTGCTGGTCGCCGGCGCCCTCGCCGCCCGACCGGCGCCGACCGGGCCCCAGGTGGTGCCGCCGGTGACGGCGACTCGGCTCGACGGTCCCCTGCTCGTCGCCCGGGTCGAGAGCCGCCGCCTCCTGCGCCACCCCCGCACCCTCGAGGCGGTGGTGGTCGCCGGCGCCACCGCGGTCGCGCTCGTCGCCGGCGCCGCCTGGGCGTCCCGGCGCGTGACCGGCGCGCTCGACCCGGCCGTCATCGCGCTCCTCGGTGCCCAGGTCGCCAGCGCGCCGGCGGCACTGGCTCGGGGCCTGTCGGATCGGCACCGGCCCGCCGAGGCGACGCTCGCCCTCAGGTGCGGCGCCCACCTGACCGCGCTCTGGACGGGCGCCCTCGTGGTGGTCGTCCTCGCCGCCGCGCCGGCACTGCTCGGCGCGTCCGTCCTCCTCTCCCCCGCCGTCGCCGCCACCTGGCTGGCGGCGCTGGTCCCCTTCACCGCGGTCGCGGTCCTGATCTCGGTGGCGCTCACGCCGGAGCTGGGCAACGGCTCCGCCGAGGCGGGGGCGGTCCTCGCCGCCGCGCTGCTCACCACGGTGCTGGTCGCCGCCGCCGGCGATCTCGGCCTCCCGGTCCTCGCCCTCGTCGGCGCCGCCGCGACCCTCGCCGCGCTCGCCGCGGCCACCGCCCTCGAACGCGCCCACCGGAGGCCCGCATGACCCGCCCCGCCCGCACCGTCCTGGCCCTCGCCGTCGCCGCCACCCTCGGCCTGCTCGTCGTCGCCACCGCCACCGGCCGGGCCGCCGCCGGCCCGCTGGTGGTGTGGGCCGTCCACCATGAGATCACCGCCGAGGGCTCGGAGGTCCGACTCCGCCCCGGCATCGGGCTGCTGGCCCTGTGGCTCGTGGCCGCGGCGGCGCTGGTCGCTATTCGTCGTCGACGTGATGTGTAGGGATGTGTACGGTGCGACTCGTGGGCCGGACCAACATCGTGATCGATGACGAGCTGGTGGCGAAGGCCAAGGAGCTCTACGGCTTCGAGACGACGAGGGAGGTCGTCGACTTCGCCCTGCGACGCCTGGTCGGACAAGGCTCGCGGGAAGGGTTTCGACGCCTCCGTGGCATGGGCTGGGAGGGCGACCTCGACGAGATGCGCCGGACGCGGTTCCCCGATTGGTCGGAGTAGACACCTCTGCGCTGATCGAGTTCCTCCGGTCGACCGGCTCCCCGGCGGACCGCACGCTCGATCGTCTGCTCGATGACCCGGCCGTCGAGCTGTGCATCACCGAGGTCGTGTTCATGGAGGTGCTCTCCGGTGCCCGGACGCCCGGCGAGGTCGCCGAGCTCACCGAGGAGCTGCTGCACTTCCGCATGCTGCGCCTCGACCCGCTGCGGGGCTACGAGGAGGCGGCCACGCTCTATCGGGACTGCCGACGCGCGGGCTTGACCATCCCGAAGATGACGGACTGCCTCATCGCCGTCCCGGTGATCGAGGCCGGTGCCTCGCTGCTGCACGCCGACTCGGACTTCGACCGCATCGCCCAGGTCGCCCCCCTCCGCATCGAACCGGTGGTGCCGTGAGGATGCTGTCCCTCCTGCAGGACGCCCTTGCCCGCTGCCGGTACCCGACCGTCGGACCTAGATGGCTAGCAGGGACGAGGGCGGCGCGGAATGAACACCGACCCCCTTGGCACGGTCAGGGCAGGGCGCCTTCGGCCATGACGGCCAGCGCGGGGCCGTAGAGGTCGCGCTTGAGCTGGCCGACGGTGGAGCGGCCGCGGGCGGCCTGGGTGACGGCCAGCGCCACCGCGTCGCGGACGACCTCGTTCTCGGGGGCGACGGCGTCGACGATGGCCTTCGCCAGCGCCTCGTCGGCCGGGTAGCGCCGGCCGGTCAACACCGCCTCGTGAGCGACCTGGGGGGTGAGGCGGGCCTGGACGATGGCGGCCATGCCCGGCGCCAGCGGCATGTTGAGGTCGACCTCGGGCAGGCACCAGAAGCCCCGGTCGGAGCGCATGACCCGGGCGTCGTGGGCGAGGGTCAGCATGGCCCCGCCGGCGAAGGCGTGGCCGTTGATCGCGGCGACCGTGTAGGTCGGGAACGACAGGAGCCGCCCCAGCAGACGGATGGTGTCGGTGATCATCTCGCCCGACAGGTGGCGCTCCTCGGGGGCCAGCGTGCCCATCCAGTCGAGGTCGAGGCCGTTCGAATAGAACTTCCCGGTCCCGGTGGTGACCAGCGCCGTGTAGGTGTCGTCGCCCTCGACCTCGTCGAGCGCCGCGTTCCACGCCGCGATGGACGTGGGGTTGAAGCGGTTGTCGCCGGCGGTCAGCGTGATGAGCGCGACCTCGTCGCGCCGCTCGAGGGTGAGCGGCCCGAAGTCGGTCACGGCGCGACCGCCGCACGCCCGTTCTGGGACCACCGTGGCGTCATCCATGGCATCAGCGTGGTCCCAGAACGAAGGAACAGGGCTCGGGTCAGGGGGCCGAGGCGACGAGCACGGGGATGGCCTCGTTGGCCAGGTCCACCAGGTGCTGCGGGAAGACGCCCACGAAGAGGGTCACGCCCAGGCAGATGGCCAGGGCCAGGCCGGCGGCCCAGGGCACCTTCACCTCGGGGCCCTCGAGCTCGGGGATCGGGTCGTCGCCGTCCTCGGCGCCCATGTACATGGACACGATGATCCGCAGGTACAGGAAGGCCGAGATGACCGCGGTGAGCATGGCGATCAGCGCCAGCCAGTAGTAGCTGGACTCGATCGCGGCCTCGAGCACGTAGAACTTGGCGAAGAAGCCGGCGGTGAGGGGCACGCCCGCCTGGGCCAGCAGGAAGACCGTGAAGAGGAAGGCCAGCACCGGCTTGCTCCCGGCCAGGCCCTTCAGGTCGTCGAGGCTGGTGAGCTCGTCACCGTGGCGGCTGACGAGGGTGAGCACGCCGAAGGTGCCGATGACCATGAAGGTGTAGACGGCCAGGTAGAACAGCGCCGCCGACGTGCCCTGGGCCGAGGCCGCGACCACGCCGAGCAGGATGAAGCCGGCGTGGTTGATCGACGAGTACGCCATCATCCGCTTGGCGTCGGTCTGGACGACCGCCAGCACCGAGCCGACGACGAGGGTCAGTACCGCGAGGGCGTAGAGGATCGGTTGCCAGTCGGACCGGTAGGTCGCGAAGGTCAGGCTGAAGACCCGGATGAGCCCGGCGAAGCCCGCCACCTTGACCGCCGAGGCCATGAAGGCCGCCACCGGCGTGGGGGCGCCCTGGTAGACGTCGGGCGTCCAGAAGTGGAACGGCACCGCCGCGATCTTGAAGGCGAAGCCCACGAGCAGGAAGGCGAAGCCGATCAGCAACACCGAGTCCTGCAGCAGCACCTCGTCGGCGAGGAACTGGGCGATCTTCACCATGTTCGTGGAGCCGGTGGCGCCGTAGACCATGGCGATGCCGTAGAGGAAGAACGCCGAGGAGAAGGCGCCGAGCACGAAGTACTTGATGCCGGCCTCCTGCGAGGTCATGCGCTTGCGGTGCATGGCGGCGAGCACGTAGACGCTGATCGAGAGGGTCTCGAGGCCGAGGAACATCACGATCAGGTCGTTGGCCGAGGCCATGATCACGCCGCCCGCCGCCGACAGCAGCATGAGGACGTACATCTCGGGGCCCTCCATGCCCTCCCGGCGCAGGTAGCCGTCGGCGAGCATGGCGCAGAGCACGACCGCCGAGGCGATCACCACCGTGATGAAGACGGAGAACCCGTCGACGCCGACGGCCGAGGCAACCGCGCTGAAGGGCCCGTCGCCGGTCTGGACCTCGTGCCACAGCGGGATGCAGGCGGCGATGGCGCCGAGGCCCGTGAGCACCGTCCAGAGGGCGTAGAACCCGGGGAACAGCCAGCGCTTGGCCAGCGACGCGACGGTGATCAACAGGATGGCCCCGATCACCAGGATCAGGCCGGGCCACAGCGCCGACCAGTCGATCGAGGGCGTGTCGACGGCCTGGACGTCGCTGCCGTTGGCCTGGACGAGGGTGGCCAGGCTGGTCACGAGGGCGATCACTCCCCGCCCTCCCCGTGGTCGGCGCCGTGCTCGGTCTCAGCAGGCGGGTTGGCGGCGATGAGCTCGGCGCCCACGGCGGCGCCGGCGGTGGCGACCTCGGGCTCGCGGTAGTCGCTGAACTCCTCGACGTGGGCGATGAGCTCGGACACCGAGGGGTCGATGCGGTCGAGGGCGGGCTTGGGGTACACGCCGAGGAAGACGATGAGGCCGATGAGCGGGACCATCACGAGGGCCTCCCAGCCCTTGAGGTCGCCCATTTCGCGGTTGGCGTCGTCGGTGGGCCCGTGGAACACCCGCTGGTAGGCCCAGAGCAGGTAGATGGCGGCGAGGACGACCCCGAAGGCAGCGGCGACGGTCCACCACCGGGCGGTGAGGAACGAGCCGGTGAGGATCAGGAACTCGCCCACGAAGCCGTTCAGGCCGGGCAGGCCGATGGAGGCGAACAGCGTCACCGTGAAGAAGGCGGCCAGGATCGGCGCCGCGGTCTGCAGACCCTTGAGCTCGGAGATCTGGCGGGTGTGGCGGCGTTCGTAGATGAAGCCGACCAGGAGGAACAGGGCGCCGGTCGAGAGGCCGTGGTTGACCATCTGGAGCACCCCGCCCGACAGGCCCTGCTGGGTGAGGGCGAAGGTGCCGAGCACGATGAAGCCGAGGTGGGCCACCGAGGAGTAGGCGACCAGCCGCTTCAGGTCCTTCTGCATGGTGGCGACGATGGCGGCGTAGAGGATGCCGATCGTGCCCAGCGTCAACAGCAGCGGGGCGAAGTACACCGTCGCCTCGGGGAACAGGTAGAGCCCGAAGCGCAGGAAGCCGTAGGTGCCGAGCTTGAGCATGACGGCGGCGAGGATCACCGAGCCCGCCGTCGGCGCCTCGGTGTGGGCGTCGGGCAGCCAGGTGTGCACCGGGAACAGCGGCGTCTTGATGGCGAAGGCGAGGGCGAAGGCGAGGAAGATCCACCGCCCCGTCGTCGCCGCGACCGACTGGGTGTTCGCCAGCTCGACGAGGTCGAACGTGATCGGGTTGCCGCTCGCCTTCGCGCTGAGGATGACGAGCGAGATGATCCCGACCAGCATCAGGGCCGAGCCGAACATCGTGAACAGGAAGAACTTCAGCGCCGCGTAGACCCGCTTCCCGTGGCCCCAGCCGCCGATGAGGAAGTACATCGGGACGAGGACGATCTCGAAGAAGACGAAGAAGACGAACAGGTCCAACGCCAGGAACACGCCGAGGCAGCCGGCCTCGAGCACGAGCAGCCAGGCGTAGTACGGCTTCGGGTCGTGGTGCGGGGCCGACCCCAACATCGCGATCGGGAAGATGATCCCGGTCAGGACGACGAGCAGCAGCGAGATGCCGTCGACGCCGAGGTGCCACGAGATGCCGAGATCCTGGACCCACGGGTGGATGGTGACGAACTGGAAGCCCTCGGCGCCGGTCTTGAAGGCGGCGAGGAGCCAGAGCGTGAGCGCCCCGGTGGCGGCCGCGAAGAGGACCGCGGTGAGGCGGACCAGCTCGGGCCGGCGCTTGGGCAGGAGGGCGACGACCAGGGCGCCGAGGCCCGGCAGCAGCACCAGGGTGGTGAGCAGCGGGAACGACGGGCTGGCGTCGGAGACCGAGGCGAACATCACACGCCCGCCCGGGTCAGGAACCAGGCCGCGAGGAGCACGGCGCCGATGGCCACCCCCAGGGCGTAGTTGCGGACGTAGCCCGTCTGGACCTTGCGCAGGCCGAGCGAGCCGCCCCGGACGAGGGTGGCCACGCCGTTGACCGCGCCGTCGATGATCCGGGTGTCCACGAACACCATGGCGTTGAAGAGCCAGGTGCCCGGGCCCGAGACGAAGGCGGCGTAGCCCTCGTCGATGCGCCAGGCCCGACTGAGGATCTCCTTGTCGAAGACCTTGGCGTCGATCTTGTGGGCCAGGTACGTGCGGTAGGCCACGAAGATGCCGACGAGGCAGACCAGCACGGAGATGCCGGCCAGCGCGAACTGCATCGCCCCGGCCACGTCCATGTGGGTCTCGGCCCCCTCGACGACCGGTTCGAGCCAGGTCTCGAGGAAGCGGAAGTTGAGGCTGAAGGGCAGGTTGAACACGCCGGCGCCGACCGAGAACACCGCGAGGACGATCAGCGGCAAGGTCATGGTGGGCGGCGACTCGTGGGGGTGGAAGTCCTCGGGCAGGGCGTGGTGGCCTCCGTGGACGACCGCCTCGGGGGTCGCGTCCTCGGCGCCCTCACCCTCCGCCTCGACGTCGGTCGCGGCCTCGCCGGGCAGGGCGTCGTGCCAGCGGGGCTCGCCGAAGAAGGTGAGGAACATGAGGCGGGACATGTAGAAGGCGGTCAGGAGGGCGGTGACCAGGCCCACGACCCAGAGCACCTTGTTGTCCTGCCAGGCGAACAGGAGGATGTCGTCCTTCGACCAGAAGCCGGCGAAGGGCGGGATGCCGGCGATGGCGAGCCAACCGACGAGGAACGTCCAGAAGGTGATGGGCATGTACTTGCGCAGGCCGCCCATCCGGCGCATGTCCTGCTCCTCGTGCATGCCGTGGATCACCGAGCCGGCGGCGAGGAACATCAGGCCCTTGAAGAAGGCGTGCGTGATCATGTGGAAGCCGGCGGCGATGTAGGCGCCGGTGCCGATGGCCATGAACATGTACCCGAGCTGGCTGACCGTGGAGTAGGCCAGCACCTTCTTGATGTCGTTCTGGCCGATGGCGATGGTGGCCGCGAGCAGGGCGGTGGCGGCGCCGATGGCCGCGATCAGGCCGGGCAGCCAGTCCGACGAGGCTGCGAGCATGGGGTTGATGCGGATCATCAGGTAGACGCCGGCGGTGACCATGGTCGCGGCGTGGATGAGCGCCGACACCGGGGTCGGGCCCGCCATGGCGTCGGGCAGCCAGACGTAGAGCGGGATCTGGGCGGACTTGCCCACCGCGCCGACGAAGAGCAGTGCGGCGATGGCGGTGACCGTCGTGGTGGCCATGGAACCGGCGGCCGGCAGCACCTCGAGGTACGAGAGCGAGCCCACCGTCAAGAAGGTGAGGAAGATGGCCAGCATGAAGCCGACGTCACCGATGCGGTTGGTGACGAACGCCTTCTTGCCGGCGACCGCGTTGGCCTCCTCGGTGAACCAGAACGAGATGAGGAAGTACGAGCACAGGCCCACGCCCTCCCAGCCCACGAAGGTGAGCAGGAGGCTGTCGCCGAGGACGAGCACCAGCATGGAGAAGACGAACAGGTTCAGGTAGACGAAGAACCGCCCGAACTTCGGGTCCCCATGCATGTACCCGATCGAGTACACGTGGATCAGCGCGGCGATGCCCGTGACGAACATGCACATGCTGATCGACAGCGGGTCGGCGAGGGTGCCGACGTCGACGTGCAGGCCGCCGACCGGCAGCCAGGTGTAGAGCACGTCGACGACCGTGCGCTCCTCGGCCGGCATCGACTGCAGGTCGAAGAAGACCGCGAGGGTGACGAGGAACGACCCCGCCACCGTGAGGGTGCCGATGATGCCGGGCCACGGCTCCTTGAGGCGCTGGCCCCCGAAGAGCAGCACCAGGAAGCCGACGAGCGGCAGCAGGGGGATCAGCCAGACGTAGTCGACCACGGTGCCGCCCTAGCCCTTCAGCGTCGAGAGGTCGTCCGCGGTGGCGCCCGGGCGCCGGCGGAGGATGGCCACGATGAGCCCGAGGCCGACGACGACCTCGGCCGCAGCCACCACGAGCACGAAGAACACCACCACCTGGCCGCCGATGTCACCGAGCATGGTGCCGAAGGCGACGAAGGTGAGGTTGACCGCGTTGAGCATGAGCTCGATGCACATGAACATCACGAGCGGGTTGCGGCGCACCAGGAGCCCGAAGGCCCCGATGGCGAACAGCACCGCGCCGAGGGCGAGGTACCAGCTCGGGGTGACCTCGATGGCGGCGATCACGAGCCCACCTCCTCGGCGTCGGCGTCCTCGTCGTCGCCCTTGTTGGCGAGCACGACGGCGCCGACCACCGCGATGGTGAGCAGGATGGCCGTGATCTCGAACGCCAGCACGTAGTCGGTGAACAGCACCGTGCCGAGCTGGTTGATGTTCGGGACGGTGTCGGAGATGGCCTCGGTGGCGGCGTGCAGGCCGGTGGCCGGGGTGTCGCCGCCGAGCAGCGCCACCAGCAGCACCGCCAGGCCGGCGGCCGCGGTCAGGATGGCGAGCGGGCGCTGGCCGATGAGCGGGTCGACGCTGAGGTCCTCAGCCTGGTCGACGCCGAGCAGCATCAGCACGAACAGGAAGAGCACCACGATGGCGCCGGCGTAGACGATGACCTGCACCGCGGCCAGGAACTGCGCGTCCTGGGCGATGAAGAGCACGGCGATGCCGAACAGGGTGGCGACGAGCGACAGCGCCGCGTGCACCGGGTTGCGCGAGAGGATGACCCCGAACGCACCGGCGAGCACGATCGCCGCGCTGACCACGAAGACGACGAGATCCATCAGTGGTGGCCCTCCTCGTGGCCGCCGTGGCCGTGGTCGTCCTCGACGGGGAGGTCGTGCTCGGCGTCGTCGGCCGCGTCGGCGGTCTGGCCCTGCTCGGGGGCCCGCACGCCGTAGCCGAGCTCGCCCGCCCAGGCGACCCGGCCCACGTAGTTGGCGTTGCCCGCGGGGGCGGTGGCGCGCATCCAGGCCGACGTGTTGGCGTCGTCGCCCTCGCGCCAGTCCTCCCAGGGCAGCTGCTTGGGCTTGCCGTCGTCGCCGACGACGAGCTCCTCGCGGGTGTAGATGGCGTCCTGGCGGCTGGTGAAGGAGAACTCGAACAACTTCGACTCGGTGATGGCCTCGGTGGGGCAGGCCTCCACGCAGAGGTCGCAGTGGATGCAGCGCAGGTAGTTGATCTCGTAGACGAAGCCCCAGCGCTCACCCGGGCTGACCGGGTCGTCGGGCGGGTTGTCGGCGCCCCGCACGTAGATGCAGCGGGCGGGGCACACGCCGGCGCAGAGCTCGCAGCCGATGCACTTCTCCATGCCGTCCTCGTACCGGTTCAGCACGTGGCGGCCGTGGCGGCGCACCGCGATGGGCGCCTTCGCCTTGGGGTACTCGTCGGTGAGGCGTTCCTCGAAGAGCTTCTTGAAGGTGACGCCGAAGCCGCGGATGTAGTCGAACGGGTCATTCGCCATCAGGTGAACGCCTCCGTCTCGGTCTCTTCACGGCGCCGGCGGGCCGTGCCGATCGCGGCGTTCAGCAGGCCGGCGGCGGCCAGCAGCACCAGCACGGCGATGCCGAGCACCAGGGCGAGGTTCCAGTCCTCGTCCCGGGCGATGCGGAAGGCGCTGATGAGCAGCAGCCAGCCGAGGGCCAGCGGGATGAGCAGCTTCCAGCCGAGGTCCATGAGCTGGTCGTAGCGGAACCGGGGCAGGGTGGCCCGGAACCATACGAAGACGAACAGGAAGATGAACAGCTTCGTGAAGAACCAGAGGATCGGCCAGATCCAGTCGGGGCCGAACAGGATCGGGCCCGTCGGCCCGCCGAGGAAGAGGGTGACGATGATCGCCGACATCGTGACCGTGTTCATGAACTCGGCGAGGAAGAACAGGGCGAACCGGATCGAGCTGTACTCGGTGTGGAAGCCGCCGACGAGCTCCTGCTCGGCCTCGACCAGGTCGAACGGCGGCCGGTTCAGCTCGGCGGTGGCCGCCATGATGAAGATGACGAACGGCACGAAGCCGGCCGCCCACAGGTTCCACGAGTAGTCGGACTGGGTCGAGACGATGGTGTGGGTGCTGAGGCTCCCGGCCAGCAGCACGATGGTCGCCACCGAGAGGCCGAGGGCGGCCTCGTAGGAGACCATCTGGGCCGAGGCGCGGACCGAGCCGAGCAGCGGGTACTTCGAGCCCGACGACCAGCCGGCGAGCATCACGCCGTAGACCGCCACCGACGACATGGCCAGGGCGAGGAGGATGCCGATGGGCGGGTCGGCGAGCTGGGCGTAGGTGGTGTGGCCGAACAGCTCGATGGTGCCGGATCCGCCGTCCATGAAGTTGCCCGCCACCGGGATGATCGCGAAGGTCAGGAAGGCGGGGACCAGCGAGAGGTACGGCGCCAGCTTGAACACCGTGAGGTCCGCCTTGTCGGGCTTCGAGTCCTCCTTGAAGAAGAGCTTGATGCCGTCGGCGAGGGTCTGGAGCAGGCCCCAGGGCCCGGCCCGGTTGGGGCCGATGCGGTTCTGCATGTCCGAGATGACCTTGCGCTCGAACCACACCATGAACATCACCGCGACCATCAGGAACGCGAAGGTGATGACGGTCTTGAAGACCACGATGAGGACGACGGTCAGGTCGACCCCGTCGGAGAACAGCGGGTCGCCCATCAGCTCGCACCCCCCTCGTCAGCGGTGACGGACTCGATGCGCACGACGGTGACGGGCTCGGTGACGTCGACCAGGGCGGCGGCGTCGGCGCCGGGCTGGCGGAAGGCCAGGGCGGCGGTTCCGGCGGCCAGGCCCTTGTCGGCCACGGCGGGGACGATCACATCGCCGCGGGCGGAGCGGATGCGCACCTCGGTCACGCCGGCCACGCCCACACCGAGGCGGTCGTGGTCCTTCGGGGCGAGGTGGACGGCCGCGGCCGGGGCCAGCTTCGCCAGCGAGGGCGAGTGGGCCACGAGCGTGCCCTCGTCGTAGAGCTTGCGGCCGACCAGGAGGCGCAGCGAGTAGGCGTCGGTGGCCGCCGGTGCCGGGGCCGCGGGGGCGCCCGCGAAGGTGAGGGGCTCGGGACGGGCGGGGCCGGCGACGGCGACCTCGTCGGTCGCCTCGGTGTCATCGGCCTCGTCGCCGCCGTCGGCGGTGGCGTCGGCGTCGACGGCCTCATCGGCGGTGGCCTCGGCCTCGGGGGCGTCCTCCGCCTCGCCGGTGTCGTCGGCCTCGGCGGTGTCGTCGGCCTCGTCGACGGCGACCAGGTCGGCGGGCAGCGGCACCACGAAGCCGTCGGTGGCGGCCTCGGAGGCCAGCAGCTCGAGCGTGAGGCCGGCGTGGACGGCCGACACCTCGGCGATCTCCTCCCAGATGTCGCCGGCCGACTCGAGGCCGAGGTCGGCGTCGAGGCGCAGCGCCAGCTCGGCCGCGATCATCCAGTCGGCGCGAGCGGTGCCTGGGGGCGTCACCCGCTGGGTGACCCGGCTGACCCGGCCCTCGATGTTGGTCGTGGTGCCGTCCACCTCTGCGTAGCCGGCCGCGGCGAGCACCACGTCGGCGTGCTCGTTCGAGGCGGTGCGGAACAGGTCGACCGAGATCACCGAGCCGGCGCCCTCCAGGCCCCGGCGGGCCAGGTCGGCGTCGGGGACGTCGACCAGTGGGTCGGCGCCGAGCAGCACCAGGCACCCGATGCGACCGTCGGCGGCGGCGGCGAGGATGCCCGCGGTGTCGAGGCCGGCCTCGGCCGGCACCGCGCCCCAGTGGTGGGCGAAGAAGTCCCGGCCGTCGTCGAGGGCCACCCGACCGGGGAGCACGCCGGGGGCGAGGCCGAGGTCGAGGGCGCCGTGGACGTTCGAGCGGCGGAGGGCGGAGAGGAAGCGGGCGTCGGGACGGGCGTCGGCCACCGCGGCGGCGGCCTCCACGACCCCGGCGGCGGACTCGGCCAGGGACGCCCGACCGAGCACCACGGTGAGAGCGCCGCCGGCGAGGGCGTCGCGGGCCCGGGCCACGGCATCGGCGTCGACCCCGGTCGGGGCGGCGCCACCCGAGAGCAGGGCCCGCACGACCGCGGCGGCGTCGCCCGGCTGGTGGCGCAGCGACTCGGCGGCGTGGGGGGTCAGGCCGGTGGCGTTCGAGGAGACCTCGATGATGCGCACGCCGTCGGAGACGGCGGCGTGGCGGAGGCGCAGGTGCAGGACCGGCAGCTCCTCCTTGAGGTCGGGGGCGAGCAGCAGCACGGTGCCGCCCGGGGCGCAGGCCTCGTCGATGGTGGCCTTGGGCAGGCCGAGCACGACCTCGGCGGGCAGGCCGTCGGCGAGCTGGGCGTCCACGTGGTCGGTGCCGAGCACGCCCTTGGCCAGCTTGGCCCAGGCGTACGCCGACTCGTTGGTGAGGCGGGCGCCGCCGATCACGGCGATCGAGCCGGGCCCGCCGGCGTCGAGGGCCGAGCGGAGGTGGCCGGCGGCGGCCTTGAGGGCCTCGTTCCACGACGCCTCGGCGAGCTCGCCGCCGGCGCCGCGCACCAGCGGGGCGCCGAGGCGGTCCTCACTGTTGACGGCCTCGAAGTCGAAGCGGCCCTTGTCGCAGAGCCAGCCCCAGTTGACCGGGTCGATGTCCTGGCCCTGGTATCGCAGGACCCGGTCGCGCGAGGTGTGAATCGACACGCGGCAGCCGACCGAGCACGAGGTGCAGGTCGACTCGGTCTCGACGAGGTCCCAGGGCCGGGCCTTGAAGCGGTAGGGGCGGGCGGTCAGGGCACCCACCGGGCAGATCTGCACGGTGTTGCCGCTGAAGTACGAGGAGAACGGGTCGTCGGGGAAGGTCGCGATCTCGGTGCGCGAGCCCCGCTCGGTGAAGTGGATCAGGGGGTCGCCGGCGACCTCCTTGGCGAAGCGGGTGCAGCGGTCGCAGAGGATGCAACGCTCGCGGTCGAGGTAGACGTTCTCGCTGATCGCGATGGGCTTCGCGTAGTGGCGCTTCTCCTCGACGAAGCGGCTCTCCCCGGGCCCGTAGGCGATGGTCTGGTCCTGGAGGGGGCACTCGCCGCCCTTGTCGCAGACCGGGCAGTCGAGCGGGTGGTTGAGCAGGAGGAACTCGAGGATGCCGTCCTGGGCCTTCTTGGTGCCTTCCGACTCGGTGTTCACCACCATGTCGGGGGCGACCTCGATCATGCAGGAGGGCTGCAGGGCGGGGCCGCGGCCGCTGTCGATGTCGACGATGCACATGCGGCACATGCCCACCGGCTTCATCCGCGGGTGGTAGCAGAAGTGGGGGATGTAGACGCCGGCGCGCTCGGCGGCGGCGATGACGAGCTCGCCCTTCTCGGCCTCGACGGTCTGACCGTTGAGGGTGAAGGTGACCGTCTCGGTCTGGGGCGGCGTGTCGCTCACGACGAGGCTCCCACGCGGATGTCGACGGGCACGGAGCCGCCCACGGTGGCGATGGCCGGGGGTTCGGCCTTGGCGATGTAGGCCTCGAACTCGTCGCGGAAGCGCACCACCGCGGACTTGATGGGCGAGACCGCGGACGGGCCCAGCGGGCAGATCGTGGTCTGGCGCGGGGGCCAGGCGAGCCCGGGGCTGATGTTGTCGCACACGTCGAGCAGCAGCTCGAGGTCGTCGGGGCGGCCGTGGCCGTGGAGGATCCGCTCGAGGATCTTCTCCAGCCAGTCGGTGCCCTCCCGGCACGGGGTGCACTTGCCGCAGGACTCGTGGGCGAAGAACTTCACGACCTTCCAGCACGCCCTCACCGCGTCGGTGGTGTCGTCCATGACGACGATGGCGCCCGAGCCCATCATCGAGCCGGCCTTGCCGATGGCGCCGGTCTCGAGGGGCAGGTCGAGGTGCTCCTCGAAGAACCACGGCGCGGAGGCGCCGCCGGGGATGAAGCACTTGAGCTCGCGGCCGTCTCGGAGACCGCCGGCGTGGTCGAAGATGAGGTCGCGGTAGGTGGTCGTGCCGAACTCGACCTCGAACACCCCCGGGTTGTTGACGTGGCCGGACACCGCGAACAGGCGGGTGCCCCGGGAGGTCTCGGTGCCGAACGACGAGAAGGCCTCGGCCCCGTTGTTGATGATCCAGGGGAGGTTGGAGAGGGTCTCGACGTTGTTGACGATCGTGGGCTTCAGGTAGAGGCCCTGGGCCGCGGGGAAGTACGGGGGCTTGAGGCGGGGCATGCCCCGGTTGCCCTCGAGGCTCTCGATGAGCGCGGTCTCCTCGCCCACGATGTAGGCGCCGGCGCCCCAGTGCAGGACGACGTCGACCGAGTAGTCGGTGCCGAGGATGTTCTTGCCGACGTAGCCGGCGGCGTAGGCCTCGTTGAGGGCGGCGGCGATGCGCTCCTGGGCCAGGGCCATCTCGCCCCGGACGTAGAGGAACGCCTGGGCGCAGCCGACCGCGTAGCAGGCGATGAGCACACCCTCGATGAGCTGGTGGGGATCGCGCTCCATGAGGATGCGGTCCTTGTAGGTGCCCGGCTCGCTCTCGTCGCCGTTGACCACGAGGTAGCGGGGCCACACGCCCGGCGGGCAGAAGCCCCACTTCACGCCGGCCGGGAAGCCGGCGCCACCACGGCCGAGCAGCGACGCGGCCTTGACCTCGTCGACGACCGCCTGCGGCGCCTTGCCGAGCGCGGCCCGCAGGGCCTGGTAGCCGCCCGTCGCCTCGTAGCGGTCGAGGGTGTGCGAGTCGTCGACGTCCCAGCGGGAGGTGACGACCTTGGGGAGCTCACGCGGACCGGTCGGCGCCGCGGGGGTCTCCTCGGGGGTCTGCGGGGCGTCGCTCACGCCGCACCTCCCTCGGTCGGGGCGGGCGCACTCGCGAGCCAGGGGGGCTCGCTCTGGCCCTCGGGCACGATGGCGCCGGCGGCCTTGTCGGCGGGGATCGACTGGCGCACCCGGGCGAGGACGCCGTGGCGCGGGATCTCGGCGTCCTTGCGGCCGGCCCGGAGGTCGTCAACGAGCTGGTCGAAGTCCTCGTTGGTGACCCGGTGCGAGTAGCGGTAGTTGGCCTGCAGGCACGGGGCCTCGGTGCAGGCGGCGATGCACTGCACGCCCTGGAGCGTGAACACGCCGTCGGCGGTGGTGCCGCCGTCGCGCACCCCGAGGGTCTCCTCGGCGTGCTCGAGCAGCTCGTCGCCGCCGACCAGCGAGCAGGCGATGTCGGTGCAGACGTTGATGACGTAGCTGCCGACCGGCTGCCGCTTGAACATCTCGTAGAAGCTGGCGGTGCCGAGCACCTCGGCGGGGGTCACGCCCACGAGCTCGGCGAGGTGCTCCATGGCCTCGTCGGTGAGCCAGCCGTCCTGCTCCTGCGCGAGGTGCAGCAGCGGGATCAGCGCGGACTTGGGCCGGGGGTAGCGGGCGATGATCTCCTGGGCGATGACCAGGTTGTCCCGGGTGAGGCGCGCCACTAGCGGTCCACCTCGCCCATGATCGGGTCGACGCTGGAAATGATGGCCACGCCGTCGGCGAGCAGGCCGCCGCGCATCATGTGGGGCAGGGTCTGGAGGTTCACGAAGCTCGGGCCGCGGATGTGCATGCGGTAGGGCTTGGCGCTGCCATCGCTCACGATGTAGCACCCGAGCTCACCACGGGGCGATTCCACCGCGACGTACGACTCGCCCTCGGGCACCTTGAAGCCCTCGGTGAAGATCTTGAAGTGGTGGATCAGCGCCTCCATGGACTCGTCGATGCGGGCCCGCGGCGGCGGGGTCACCTTCTTGTCCTGGATGCGGTAGTCCCCGAGCGGCATCTTGTCGAGGATCTGGTGGATGATCCGGATCGACTCGCGGATCTCGTTGAGGCGGATGGCGTAGCGGTCGAAGCAGTCGCCGTAGGTGCCGATGACCACGTCGAACTCGACCTCGTCGTAGGCGAGGTAGGGGATGTCCCGGCGGAGGTCCCAGGCGTAGCCCGTGGAGCGCAGGATCGGGCCCGTCGTGCCGAGGGCGAGGCACTCCTCGGTCGTGATTACGCCGACGCCCTGGAGGCGCTCGCGCCAGATGGGCTGGCCCGTCATCAAGGTGTCGTACTCCTCGAGGCGGGGCGGGATGAGCTCGAGCAGGCGCAGCACGTCGTCGCGCCAGCCGTCGGGCAGGTCGGCGGCCACGCCGCCGGGGCGGATGTAGTTGTGGTTCATCCGCAGCCCGGTGATCTTCTCGAGGATCCGCAGGGTCTCCTCGCGCTCGCGCCAGCCGTAGATCATCATCGACACCGCACCGAGGTCCATGCCGTTGGTGGCCATGAACAGCAGGTGCGACGAGAGCCGGTTCAGCTCGCTCATGAGCATGCGGATCCAGACCGCGCGGGGCGGGACCTCGATGCCGAGGAGCTGCTCGGTGGACAGGGAGAACGCGAGCTCGCTGAACAGGGGCGAGGCGTAGTCCATGCGGGTGACGTTCGTGGGGCCCTGGAGGTAGGTGAGGTCCTCACCCGTCTTCTCCATCCCGGTGTGCAGGTAGCCGATGATCGGCTTGGTCCGCAGCACCTTCTCGCCCTCGAGCTCGAGCATGAGGCGCAGCACACCGTGGGTGCTGGGGTGCTGCGGCCCCATGTTCATGATCATGGTCTGGTCCTCGCCCGGGTCCTGCTCGCCCAGGGCGGCGGCGTCGGCCTCGCTCAGGCGCAGGACCGCGCCCAGCTCGCGCAGGCGCTCGGTCGCGCTCTCGAGGGTGCGGCCCGCCATCTCCTGGGCGCCCTCGGACGTCTCGGCCACGAGCTTCTCGGTGGTGCTCATCGCGGCGCGGGTGCTCCCTTGAACTGCACCGGGATGGCCCCGATGGCGTAGTCCTTGCGCAGGGGGTGACCCGTCCAGTCCTCGGGCATGAGGATGCGGGTCAGGTCGGGGTGGCCCTCGAAGGCGATCCCGAACATGTCGTAGGTCTCGCGCTCCATGGCCTCGACGCCCGGGTGGAGGTCGAAGATGGACGGGCAGGTCGGGTCGTCCGCCGGGACCTGGACCCGGATCCGGACCCGGCGGCGCTCGGTGTGCGACATGAGGTGGAGGACCACCTCGAAGCGCTCGGGGGTGACGCCGTCCGGCAGCGTGGTGCGGCCCGGGTGGCGCAGGTAGTCGGCGCCGGTGACGTCGAGGCACTGGTGGAAGCCCTCGTCGCCGAGCGCCTTGACCAGGGCCACGAGCTCCTCGCGGGCGGGGTGCAGGACCTCGATCCCGTCGACGCCGTGGGTCACGAGCGCGCCGTGGCGGCGCTCGGGCTCCGGCGCGGCCTCCGGGACGGTTTCCTCCGCCGTGGGGTCGTCGGCGTCGGCCATCAGGCCTGCTCGAGGACGGTGACGTGGCCGCGGCTGGGCGTGCCCAGCGACACGGGCTCGGGCTGGCCGTCGACGGCCGCGACCTCGATGCCGGCGCCGCCGCCGTTGGCGTCGCGGCGGCGGGTCAGGTCACCGGTCTGGATCGAGTCGTAGAGGGTGAGGATGCCGTGCATGAGCGTCTGGGGCCCGGGGGGGCACCCCGGCACGTAGACGTCCACCGGCACCACCTGATCGACGCCCTGGACCAGCGCGTAGTTGTTGAACATGCCGCCGCTCGACGCGCACACGCCCATGGAGATGACCCACTTGGGCTCCATCATCTGGTCGTGGATCTGGCGCAGCACCGGGGCCATCTTCTGGCTCACCCGACCGGCGACGATCATCAGGTCGGCCTGGCGCGGGGAGGCCCGGAAGACCTCCATGCCGTAGCGGGCGAGGTCGTAGTGGGCGCCGCCGGCGGCCATCATCTCGATGGCGCAGCAGGCCAGGCCGAACGTGGCCGGCCACAGGCTCTTCTGGCGGGCCCACTTCACCAGGCCCTCGAGGGTGCCGGTGAGGACGTTGTGCTGGAGGCCCTCGAGACCGTCGGTGAGGAAGGTCTTCTCGGGCGGCTCACCCGGCGTGATCAGCTTCGGGCTCATGCCGCTTCCTCTACCCGGCCCTCCAGGCCCACGCGCCGGATGGTGCTCTCGGAGGTGCGGGCCGCCGAGACCATCGGGCTCTGGGTCATGACCTTCTTGAGCGGGCCCCAGTCGAGCGCGCCCTTGGAGATCAGGTAGACGAACGACTCGAACACCGCCACCGCGAAGATGAGCACGGCGAACAGGCCGAACGAACCGAGGTCGCGGTACACGACCGCCCACGGGAAGAAGAAGATGATCTCGATGTCGAAGACGATGAAGATCATGGCCACGAGGTAGAAGCGGACCGGGAAGCGGTCGGGGGCCTCACGGCTCGGCACGATGCCGCACTCGTACGGGGCGGACTTCGCCTCGGTGGGCCGGCGGGGCGCGAACAGCGCGGACGCGACGAAGCTGATGGCGGCGAACAGCGCCGCCAGCACCAGCATCGCGAGGACCGGCAGGTACTGGTCCACGGCTACTTGGCGGCCTTGGCCAGCGCGGCCGCCT
>WBZL01000123.1_pt1 | contig 78004 bp, 68 predicted proteins | sample 5204291 | NCBI WGS metagenome assembly WBZL01 (sample SAMN12344345, study PRJNA552823) | activated sludge metagenome | biome: Activated sludge suspended growth; feature: Nitrification reactor; material: Wastewater; isolation source: activated sludge from nitrification reactor of wastewater...
GGGGGTTCATTGGTTTTCTCTCGTGATTTGGAAGTCACAAGAGTTTGCCAGTGAACCCCCTTTTTTGCAAGTTTTTTGCCCCTCCACGCTTTAGTGGAGTGCTACCGTACGTCCTTCAACTCCTAGAATCACCTGCTTTGGGGTCGGTTTTCATAATGTGTACCACGCAGGGGTAGATTTGTATGTTCCAGATGAAAATGGAAATAACACAGCACAAGGGGACTCTGTAAAGGCGGTTAGTAGTGGAATAGTGACCTTGAAGAAAAATAAGGGGGATACTGAGGGTTGGGTAATCGTCCTTTTTCATACCCAGGAAAATGTCTATTCTGCGTATTGGCATTTGACCAATATACCTGCTGGTATTTTTGAAGGCGCGGAAGTCGAGGCAGGAGAGGTTATCGGAAAAGTATTGGAACGCTCATACGAAGGCCGTTTTCCGGAAGTGCATCCTTTCTTGGATGATGCCCACTTGCATTTTGAGATTCGGACTGTGCCAGATTTATTAGATGCCTATGAATCGGAGGCTTGTAACGACCTGGGTTGGGAAGAGGGAGTAGGGTATACCCATCCAAATCACCCTGAAAGCTATGGGTTTCTTGATCCAATCGCTTTTCTCAGCGAAAGGATCAATACCTTGAAATTGTATCTACCTGTTATTTCACGAGGAATAACTTCAACTTGCCAACCTAACCAAAATCTTTTGTTATATGGAAACCCCGGTTTTGAAGGCCCTACTGCCTCTCCCGCCCCCTGGATCGAAATCTCAACTCACTTTGATCCCTATCCTGAACTACATTATTACTACCACATCGTCGAGGATGATAGTTATCAGGCATATTCAGGAAATCACAGTGCCATCTTTGGCGATCAAGTTATCTTTACATGGCCCGTAGATGAGCAATTGCTCCAAAGCATTGTAATTCCTAACAATACAGAGACTTTACAATGGCAGGCTTATGTCAAACTCAATCGCGATTACACGGGCAACCTTCAAGATTACTTTATTTTATCTTTAAAGGATGCGGCCACAGGCGAAAGTCTGGCGGAGGACGTGGTCATTGATTATGGGTTTAACATGACCGAAGACGTTTGGATGTTATTTACGGTTGAATATGATCACGTAGGCTCCCTGGTAGGCAGACAGGTGAGTCTCAGTTACACCGGCTTCGCGGATGGCGATGTTCATCCCGCTACTTTGCGAGTAGATGATGTCAAACTGCTAACAACGGTTTGTGATCCCAATCCACAAGGCGGTCCAATCATTGTCAATGTAACGACACAAAATAATAGTACGCCTACACCCCTTCCGCCTACTTTGACCCCAACTCCTACAAATACACCAGAGCCAACAGCCACCCCAACTGTGACCCCAACACCCACAGCTACGGTTCCAGGCGATCAATATGAACCGAATGAAACCTACAACACGGCTTATGATCTGAACGATGATATGGGTACCATTCAACTGAACCAGCTTTACACCTTCAATGCAAAAATCTCAACGGCGATTGATAAGGATTGGTTTAAGTTTGAGGTACCGGGCAATCTTGCTTGTCAGGTTTACGATCTCACCCTCACGCTGGAAAATATTCCTCCTGGCGTTAACTATGATTTGGAGTTGTATGGGTCCGACCCATTTACGCCTTTGGAATACTCTGATAACACCGGAAACCAGGATGAAAATCTTACCTATACTTATGAGCCAGTCACCTCAGGAGATACTTTTCGGGCAAGGATTTATTCTGCGGGTGGCTTTGATCCCAACCAACAATACCTGTTTTCCATTCAAGTCACCTGTAATTTCGCTCTGGCCTACGAACCGAATAATACTTTTGCCGATGCCCATAAGTTAGGCACTCTCCCCAATAATGAAAAGGTCATGGTGCAAGCCGCCATCTGGCCTACAACCGATGAGGACTGGTTCACATTTTATCTCGCGCCCATCTCCACCGATCCGCCTTCGCAAGGCCAAATCCTGACCATTTGGCTGGAGGTACCCGCGGGCATGGATTACAACCTCGCCCTCTACCGGTCGAATGGACAACTCATTACCGCCTCGACTCAACCTGAAGGCACTGCGGAATATATCAGCTACCAGGTCACACACCCAGGTTGGTACTATTTGAGAGTCTATGCCCTTCCAACCATTACAAATGAAACAGAAATGCTCGCATATGAATTGGAGCTTTTATATACGCCCTAAAACGCATTCCCGCAAAGAGAACCTCGCAAAAAAAGGATCGGGAGGGATATACATCCCTCCCGATCCTTTTTTATGCAACTTTAATCCAGAATATGCCTTTCTTATATTTGTTGTTATAATGCTCGCTCATGTCATTTCAGGAGAATACCATGGACTCTCGTGTCAAAAACCTTGCAAATATTCTTGTGAATTACTCACTCAAAATTCAACCAGGGGACTGGCTCGTCATCAATAGCGATGGGGTTGCGATGCCGTTGATCACGGAAATTGCCAGAGCCACGTTAGAAGCCGGGGGGAATTACAACGTCCTTTTAAGCCACGATGACCTCAATGAAACTTTTTACCGGTACGCCGGACTGGATCAGGTCGAGTGGATTTCCCCGTTCGAGACGCTGATCAATGAAAAAGCCAACGCGACCATCCGCATTCTCGGAGGGACGAACACGCGGTCGTTGACGGGCACTGATCCGAAAAAACAAGCCGCGCGGGGCATCGCCCGCCGTGGGTTGACCCAACAATTTATGCAACGGTCCGCGGAGGGGAGTTTACGGTGGTCGGTGGTACAGTTCCCCTGCCCGGCCTACGCCCAGGAAGCGGACATGAGCCTGCGCGATTTTGAGAATTTCGTGTACGCCGCCTGTTACGCCGATCAAGATGATCCGGTGGCGAAATGGCAAAACGTCCATACCGAACAGCAAAAACTGGTAGATTGGCTGAAAGGCAAAGAACAGGTCGTGGTCCGCGGCCCGAACATTGATCTGACCCTTTCGATCAAAGAACGCGCTTTCATCAACGCTTCCGGGGATCGGAACATGCCCGATGGTGAAATCTTTACCGGCCCGGTGGAGAACTCGGTCAATGGATGGGTGCGCTTCACCTACCCCGCCCTGCGCGGGGGGATGGAAGTGGACGGGGTGGAATTCAAGTTCGAGGAAGGTAAGGTTACACAGGCCACGGCTAAAAAGAATCAGGAATATCTCCTCGGCCAACTGGACAGCGACAATGCCGCCCGCTACTTGGGCGAATTCGCGCTGGGCACCAACTACGGCATCCAGAAGTTCACCAAAAATATTCTCTTCGACGAAAAAATCGGCGGCACTCTCCACATGGCCGTCGGCGCAGGTTACCCCGAAACCGGAAGCAAAAATCGCTCCGCCATCCATTGGGATTTCATTTGCGATATGCGCGAAGATAGCGAAGTGTTGGTAGATGGGGAATTGCTCTACAAAAACGGCGCGTTTCAGGTGTAATTGAAGAAACTCCGAAAAAAAAAGATGGGCGAGCCTGTACAGGCTCGCCCATCTTTTTTTCGGAATCTACGATGTCTGCTCCCGATAATGATAGTGGTACCGCGTCGCAAACCCCACTTTCTCGTACAACGCCCTCGCCCCCGGATTATTTTCCATCACCTGCAAATACATCTTCTGCGCGCCGTTATCTTGCCCCCACACGGCGAGGGACCCCAAAATCGCCTTCGCCAACCCCTGCCGTCGGAATTCCGGCCCCGTAAACATCCCGAACACCCCCACCCAGCCCCGTTCCAGCACCCCCCGCCCGACTGCGGCCACCTGCCCCCCCACCCGCGCCAGCGCATACACACTGGGAACCATCACCCGCGCATAGGCCTCTCTCCGGCTTGGGACACTCTTCCAATTGCCTTCCTGCAGGAAACAATATCCCTCTAACCATGCCTCTTCAAGGGTTTCAAACATCTGAATGTCTCCCTGCCCTTCCGCGGGGAATGCATGTTGAATGACATTTTCCACTTCCGCGACTTGAACCGCGGTCAAGGCATCCACGGTATACCCCCGCGTCTCTAACACCTCATCCAAACCGGGGGGCAACGCCGCCGGACAAATCTGATACCGCGCGGGCTGACCCCGCAACGCGTAAAAGAACGCCACTTTTTCCAGCATCAGCGCTAATGGCATCTGCCCATCCCAGGCATTCGGCCACACCGAATTCACCCGCCGGGAGGACATTTTATGCCAGCGCAATTTCCACCCATCCAGGTCATCCACGACCTCGGCAGGCCACGCATTCATCGCCAATTCTTCAATTAACTTGATTTCATCTATCCTATTCATCCTTCATCCTTCCGCATTCAAGACTTCGGAAGTCTCCAAACGGCTCATCGTCAACTTAAAAACGTCATTTGCCAACGAAACCAAAGCCTAAAACTGTCCCAAAGACTTCCGAAGTCATCACGCCAACGGAAACTGATCCCAGTCGTGATCGCCCTTCCCCAACAGCCACCCCTCCCGCGGGATTTCGCTTTCTGCGCGGATCATCGGGGTGGCGGCTTTGGTCTGTTTGAACCCCAACATCGCGTAAGCCAGTTGAAATTCGCGCACACTGCTCGCCGCGAGCAGATAGGTCACTCCCTGGGCGTGCAAATTCTGGAGGGCAAAACGTAACAACGCTTGAATGGTCGTTTCATCGCCGGGATCGGTGAACAGATCGAGGATCAATCCGGCGTTGCGTTCGGGGGGGTGAGCGCGGCGGAAGATCACATACCCGACCACCTGCCCATCCCGGGATGCGAGAAATCGTTCGTGGTGAACGTGGGGTTGTTGTGTAAATTTCCAGTTCAGGTACTCCGCGTCCCGGCGCGCCAACGCGGAGAATTTCCCGGAGAGGCGCCCCCATAATTCATCCACTTCGAGGCCAAACCGGGTGAGGGGGGATATCTGCACCCCCGCGGGAGGGGTGAACAAGCCTCGGTCATGGCGCGCCCCACGCGCGGTCAGCAGAGACGCGCCCAGGCGGTGTACCCCTGTCCGGCGCAGGATGATCTCCGGCAGTTTTGTGCGTTCGGTCAGGGTGCGTAACACCGATTCGGGATCATGCCGCACAATTTTCATCCACACAGGCACGGGCGGGAGCGGTTGAAGTCCCAGGTTGGATTTGATCCGCGCGGCGGATTGGGCCATGCTCAGGCTCATAAAAATGTCATGGCCGAGGTTGTTGGCTTGTTGCAGGCGTGTGCCCACCCCGCGCCCGCGATATTCGGGCAACACGTAAAAATCCACACCCCAGCCCACGCGCTGTTCCTGTCCCAAAATGACGAGCGGCTCCACCAGCGCACAACTTTGCCCGATGATGCGGTCGCCATCCAGGGCGATCCAAATCGGCAAGTGTTCGCCCCGCACAAACGGATTCTGCGCGAATTCCCATGCCCAGCGTTCGGGGAATTTGTATTGCCACCGGTCGGGGTATGCGAGCCGCAGAAAGGCGAAAAGGGCGGGTTGATCGGCGAGAGTTGCCTGTCGAATAAGGATTTCGTGCATGGTTTTCGGCTATTATGACACAATCCCCCATGATCGGTTAAGATTAAAGTCTCTTTGAAAAGGCATTCTATGATCCCGATTGCAACCCCCATTTTTATCCCATGACTATCTACCTTCACCCCTCCTTCCCATCCCAACTTGTTGATCCTCGCCAGATCGAAGTCTGGCTCCCGCCCAGTTACGAGACTGCTCGGGACCGCCGCTACCCCGTGCTTTACATGCACGACGGGCAAAACGTCTTCAACCCCGAAACCTCTACCCACAAAATCCCGTGGGGAGTGGATGAGGTGATGACCTGTCTCATCGCCGAAGATACCGTGCGGGAGGCCATCGTCGTGGCGGTGTGGTGTCATCCGACCAAACGCTGGGCAGAATTTATGCCGCAAAAAACCTCGAACTTCGCCGACCCTGTCGCCGTCGCACAGTTCGTCCAACAGGCGGGACCGTTCCTCTCCGATCACTATCTCCGTTTTCTGGTGGAAGAACTCAAACCCTTTGTGGACGCCACTTACCGCACCCTGCCCGCACAACCCGACACGTTCGTGATGGGGTCGAGCATGGGCGGGATGATCTCCCTCTACGCCCTGTGCGAGTACCCTAACATCTTTGGCGGGGCCGGATGTGTGTCCACCCATTGGGTCGTCGGAGACGGGATCATGTTGAAGTACATGGCCGAAAGCCTCCCCCACGCGGGGCGACACAAAATTTATTTCGACTACGGCACGGTTGGCACCGATGCCCCGTACGAACCCTTCCAAAAGGAAGCGGACGCGCTCCTGCTCCTCGCCGGATACCAACCCAGCGTGGATTGCCTGACGAAAATATTCCCGGGTGCGGATCACAATGAGGCGGCGTGGCACGCGCGGGTCCATTTCCCGTTGGAATTTCTACTTGGAAGGTAACTGCTCAGGTCTACAACAGATTTGGAATAAAACGGAAAACCTGGATATTCTCAGAAAAAATCCGTTCATTTCTCAATCCGCTGTAGTCCCCGCAGGGAGGGAGAATATGGCGTTCAGGTAAACAGTTTTGAAGATATGAAAGCGGATAAATTATTAGCGTATTTCGGCAGGTCTGAACCTCGCGATGCGATTGATGTATATTTTTTGGCTCAGCAAGATTTTTTTGATGCCCTTATTACCCCATAGTCTCAAAAAAAGGTAACTACTCCGTTACAAAGCACTCTGACTTATTCACAAACAAACGCTTGCCACTCCCTCTCCAATCGTGGCAGGCGTTTTTATTTCCAAACACTCATCTCACCCTTCCCCATCCTTAATTTTTCGCTCGTATCTCAAAGCATAATCCCAATCACGAGGTAACCCATGAAAAAGCCCTTATTCTCCCAGATTTTTTTTGCAATGATTCTTCTCATCTCTGCCCTGGCTTGCGCCAGCCTGCCCGGCAGAACCCCTGACCCCGCGCAGGGCATTGCCCCCGATCAGGACACCACATCCGACGAGGCGGCATACCGCTACGACGACCTGCCCGACGCCGAATCCGAAGACGACACCCTCTCTGAGTTCCGCGCCATTTCCCAATGGGGCAAAACGACCATCACCTACTATTTCATGAACGGCACCGAAAAACTCTCCGGTGACACAGAACACGATCTCGTTCGGCAGGCTTTTGAACTGTGGGCCACCCAAACCCCGCTCACCTTCACCGAAGTGGCCGCCGCAGACGACGCCGACATCGTGATCGGCTGGGCCACAGGCGCACATGGGGATGGGGACCCCTTTGATGGGCCGGGAGATGTCCTCGCCCACGCGTCTTATCCGAACCCGTATGCTGACCGACAAGTGTTTTTACACTTCGACGACGACGAACGGTGGGTGAATAGCGAAAGCCAAAACGTGGACTTGTTGACCGTCGCCGCCCACGAGATCGGGCACACGCTTGGGTTCGATCACAGCAACGACCCCGCCGCGTTGATGTACCCGGCCTACACCGGTCCACACCGATTCCTGGGCGAAGATGACATCGGGGGGGCACAGAGCGTGTACGGCATCGCCAGCGCCCCCCCGACCGAGCCAGGAGTCCCCGCCCCGAACGAGACCCCACCCCCCAGCCAAAACACCGATTCCGACGGGGATGGGATTTCCGATGAGGCAGAAGTCCTCGTCACCGGCACCGATCCAAACAACCCCGACAGCGATGGGGACGCGTTGGGCGATGGGGTGGAGGTCATCAACCGGATGAACCCCCTCGACGCGGACATGGACAAAGATGGGGTGGGCGACGGGCAAGAGGTGGCAAATGGTACGAACCCATTCCTCCCCGACCAGAAAGCGGAAATCTCCCCCGAATTAAATCAGGAAGTGAGCGATTTTCTGACTCAGGCCATTCAGGCGCAGATTCAAGCCTATCGGAACGGGGATGCCGCGTTCGCCACTTCGATCCTGGCCGGAGATTTGCTCACAAGCCTGGAAAACAGCATCGCCGCGCTGAACGAGCAGGGGCTGGTGCAACTTTCCGAAATCGATTACTACAAAAGCTACATCGAAGACATTCGGCTCCTCAGCAACACCCAACTGGAAGTGGACACCTGCGAAGTGTGGACGACCGCGACCTATCGCCGCACGGACGGCGCGCTCGCGAGCAGTGATGGCCCCACGCTCTTGCCGCAAACCATCACCATTCAGCGGCTGGAGAGCGGATGGTTCATTACGGGCGTGATCTTTTTAGATGCGCCTGCGTTTTGCCAATAACAGCGCTTCCGTTTTGGGCGGGAAAAGTGCCCGAAAAAAGATCGTTGGGAGGACATACATCCTCCCAACGATCTTTGTGAAAGAAACCGAAATTTTGAAGGTGGTGGGGGGCTGTACAGCCCCCCACCACCTTCAAAATTTCGAACACTTCTCACGAAAAACGGTAGAGCCGATCTTTTTTTTGGGATTGCCTATTTGAACGGTGTGTTTCGCAACTTCTCGTTCAAACCAATTATCGATTGGTGCTCGATTCGCCCAACGTGACCGTCATCTCCAGCATCTTCTGCCCTCGGGCGACTTTGACCACGATTTGCTCGCCGGGTTGGTGCTCAAACAGGGCGTTGACATACGAACTGGTCTCGCCCACGGGCGTCCCACCGATTTCGGTAATGATATCGCCGCTTTCGATCCCGGCCTGGGCCGCCGGACTGCCCGCCGCTACCTCCGTGACATACGCGCCCCATTCCACGGGCAGGCCATAGCGGGCGGCGATGCGCGGCGTGACGCTCTGCCAGTTCACGCCCATGTACGGGCGGGAGAAATAGCCTTTTTCGATGATCTGGGTCGCGATGATGCCCGCGGTGTTCGAGGGGATCGAGAACCCCAACCCCTCCGCGACCGCACTGCTTGATCCATCCCCGCGCACGATCAGGGTGTTGATCCCGATCACTTCCCCCGCCAGATTGACCAGCGGCCCCCCGGAATTCCCCTGATTGATCGCCGCGTCCGTCTGGATCAGGTCCTCCATGACGACCCCATCCTCGCGCTGGATACTGCGCCCGGTCGCGCTCACCACCCCGACCGTGACCGTGTTTTTGAAATCCCCCAATGGAGACCCAATCGCGATCACCGTCTCCCCCGGTTTGAGATTGTCCGAGTTGCCCAGAGGGGCCACCGCGGGAACCTCACCTGTGGCTTTCAGCACGGCGAGATCGGCAAACGGATCGGTGTTGATGATTTCCGCGGGGAGTTCCGTGCCATCGGCGAGGATCACGGAGACGGATGTGGTGCCTTCGACGACGTGATTATTCGTGAGCAGATACCCCTCGGTCGAGATAAAGACGCCGCTCCCACTCACTTCCCCGTCCCCCGTAGGGCCGAAGAAGGTCATCTGCCCCGGCACGACACCGACGACGGTCACCACCGCCGGCCCCACTTTGTCCACCGCCTGGGTGACAGAAGTTTCAATATCCGTGTTGGAGAGGGTGACGGTTTGTACATTGGAGACAGGCACTTCTTGCGCGAGCGTGATGGGGGTGGCGGCCTGGGTTTGGCGCATGACCGAAAAAACAGCGACGCCTCCAACCAGTGCGCCTGTTAACGCGCTGACGCCAGTAAAGATGATCAAAAGAATCGCGTAAAGTAAACGTTTTAAAGCGGGTGACATAGGATTTGTCCTTGTAAATGAGTTTGTAGGACGTTGGGATATTTTGTAACCGTTCAGATATATTTGGAGAATCCCCAAAAAAAAGGATGGGTAGGGGATGGACATCCCCTACCCATCCTTTTTTTTGGAACTTTCTTCTATAGACTGAACGGTTGCAATCCCGTGGTTTTTTAAGGTCATTTTAGGAGCGCGAGTTAAACTTTGGATGAAAAATTTGTGGAGAAGTGATGAAGAAATTCGGTAACTTCCCAGGCGTTGAGATGAAAATCCCTTTTTTCGGGCCAATCTCTACACTAGCTGAGTCGAAACAATTTTCGATTGAAGGTATACTTTTGAGGGTCTACCGGAATTATCGGGAAGAGAACCCGAAATTTTGAAGGTATTGGGGGGATGAGCATCCCCCCAATACCTTCAAAATTTCGACTATGTCCCGCCAAAAACGGGAGAGCTACTTTTGAGAAATTCGCTTATGGAGATCAACCATGAACACACTCTTTGAAACTGCCCCCGCTTTTGTCGAAATGGCCCACCGGATCGTCTGGTGCAGTGTGGCGACGGTGGATAATCAGGGCCGTCCGCGTTCCCGCATCCTGCACCCCATTTGGCAATGGGATGGCACCACGATCACCGGGTGGATCGCGACCAGTCCTACGCCCGCCAAACGCGCCCACCTCAAAAACAGTGCCTTTATGTCCATCAATTACTGGACGACCACCCACGATACCTGTGTGGCAGAGTGTCGCGCCTCCCTGGAATATGATGATGAAATTCGGACAATGGTGTGGAATCTATTCAAAAACGGCCCGCACCCTGTGGGGTACGACCCTGCGATTGTCCCCGGTTGGGGTAGCCCCACTTCGGATACGTTTGTCGCTGTGCGGTTGGAACCGTGGCGGTTGCGTGTCTTCCCCGGCACCGTGCTTTTAGGGCAAGGCGGGCACGTGCTGACCTGGCAAGCCTAGATCACATCTTCCAACCGCTTTCGGTCCCCCAACCATATTCCTGTCTCTTTCAACCAGTGCAACTCCGCGCGGATTGCCGTGCGTACATGCAGGCCCAGCTCACTGCTCCCGTCGGAGATGCGCGTCAGGCGTTCTTCGACGCCCTGTAAACAAGCGATATACAAATCTGTAGGCTTGACCTGACACAAGCGTTCTTCGTAGGCGTGTAGATGGGAGCTTTCTTTCAGCCACGCGGCGCGGCGCATCGCGAGCAGAATTTCCACCTCATCCACAAACAGATCAATCACCGGGTTGACGGGGGTCACCTCAAAAATCGAGACGGGGGACTCGAACGTTGCACAGGTTACCTCCCCTTCCGTTTGAATCTGAACACTACACCCAAAGGTGAAAGCGTCCACCTTTTTCCCTTTGCGGTCATAAATGAAGACGTGCCCGCAACTCACCTCGTAACGATCCGACCCGGTCCACGGATGGTTCAGGTGAATTTCATCGAGTTGTGGGAACGTGCCCGAGGCCGAGGGGATGATGACGTTCAGTTCAATGTCTTCGGGATCGAAATGCTGGTAGGAGGGTTGATCCGATAACCGCACCTCCAATTTGCTATGGCCATGCAACCCGGCGTGGGAATGGGATGCGAAAAAATATCCGAAATCTTGTGGATTGAACACATCATGTCTCATCCAACCCTCCTTTTATCACCGTCAAAAATAGATTCGTCGTCATGATTAATCCTGACTCCTCCTCGACTCCCGTGCTCCAAATTATAATCCCAACGTATCACCAAGATGAGGAAGTTCCGAAAAGAAGGATGGGCGGATGTTTATCCACCCATCCTTTTTTTCGGGGACAACTTTGTTTGGGCAAATTAACAGTGAAAGAAGTCTCACCCGGCAGTTCAGCGTACCTGTTCGGCATCTCCCGGATTCAACTCTGAATTCTTCCGCATATAGTCCAATAACTCATCTACCTGCGTGTATGCCACGGCTACATAGGTATCCGCCGCGCCGTAGTAGATGGCGATGCGTCCGGTGGCGGCGTCGTGCAGGGTCGCACAAGGAAAGACGACGTTGGGGACAAAGCCAGTTGTTTCGTACGGTTTTTCGGGGGTCAGCAGATAATCGCGAGTGCGGTAAATGACCTGGGAGGGCGACTCCAGATCGAGCAGGGCCGCGCCCATGCTGTACACGAACCCGTTCGCCGTGCCGGAGACGCCGTGGTAGAACAACAACCAGCCTTCGGTGGTCTCAATCGGGATCGGCCCCCCGCCGATTTTCGTGCCCTGCCACCAGCCGGAGCCGCCGCGGGTCATCACACGTTTGTGTTTGCCCCAATACGTCAAATCGGGACTTTCGCTGAGGAAGATGTCCCCGAACGGGGTGTGTCCGCTGTCGCTGGGGCGGCTGAGGAGCAGGTAGTTCCCGTTCACCTTGCGGGGGAAAAGCACCCCGTTCCGGTTAAACGGGACGAACGGGTTCTCCAGCCGGACGAATTCGCGGAAGTCTTTCGTCATCCCCAGGCCCAGCGCCGCCCCGCCGAAATCCGTACACCAGACGATGTAGTAGGTGTCGTCCAGTTTCACGAGCCGGGGATCGTAGGCGTAATTGGGTGGGTAGGGGCGTCCCTGTTCGTCTTTCCATTGAATTTCTTCATCGGTGAGGTCCCAGTGCAGACCATCTTGGCTGAATCCGACGTGCAGGAGGGCTTTGCCGTGTTTGTGGTCGGCGCGGAAAACGCCCGCGAAGCCGCCCTGATAGGGAATCACTGCGCTGTTGAAGACGCGGGCGGTTTTGGGGGTCGGGTTCCAACCGATGATGGGGTTGGCGTCATGCCGCCAAACGACGCCGGGATAGCCTGCGGTTTTATCTTGCCAGGGGAGGTTGGGGAGGGGTTCACCGACGATTTTGAGAGAGGTCATAAGGTTTCCTTTTTGAAAAAAATTATGGCGTCAACCGCTGTTGCGCCACCTGCCGATAACGAAGCGACGTGTCATCCGTAAACGTCGCCGTCGCCTGCAAATACGCCTGATACAAGCCCTGTGCCTCCGCCGTGCGCCCCAATTCCACGTACAACTCCCCCAGGAAAAAGAGCGCCTGCCGGCAAATAGGAGAAAAATCGGTCGCGGTCAGCGGGCGAATGCGCTCCAATTCCGCCTGCGCCTGATCTTTCGCATTGCCCAAATAATACAACACCGCCAAATTGGACGACAACTGGCAATCATTGGCCGGGTTCGTCTCCCGCGCTTGCAACAACACCTGCGCCGCCGCGTTCAGATCACCCTGCTGTTGATACACCACCGCCAATTGTTCGTATGCGGGCACGTTCGTCGGCTGGTTCCCGATCACCACCTGCAAATCTTCCACCGCGTCGGCGAACCGTTGTTCGTCCGTCGCAATCTTCGCCCGCACGAGCAGAGAATCGGGGGCGGAACTCACCGCCAGCGACACCAGCGCCTTGTCGACCGCCTCCTTCGCCTCCTCGATCCGGTCGGCTTTATACAACCAGTTCGCGTACTGCGACCAGTTAAACGCCGAAGTCGGGTCCGTCTCAATCGCCCATTCCCACAGCGCCAGTTCATTTTGCCAGGCCGTGTTGTAGCGCAGGGTTTGGACACTGAGCGGGATACAGATCACCAGCGCGGCCAGCAGGGTGTTTTGTACGAGTTTTGTCAGCGGCATGTTCACCCGCTCTGCGAGAAATGCCAGCGCGACGGGCAGGAGAAACATCCAAAAACCCAACACCGGCAAATACAAATACCGGTCGTGGACGGTATGTTCGGGGATAAACGCCAAAATGTTGAACGTGGGCGCGAGCGGGAGCAGGAACAACGCCAGCCCGATCTGGGGGAGCGATGGGGGAAAGACCCCGGTCGTGGTCGCCGCCCCGCGCGGGATCACGCTCCGCAAGGCCCAGATCACGAGCGCAATCAACGCGATCACGATCAGCACCGGAATGAAAAAATTCGTCATCCCCATCGTCGCGGGCGTCACCGGGCGGAGGGGATAATTTGGCCCCACCGAGAACGGGAAAAGCGCCTGTCGCACGTAAAAGGTCAGGATCGCGGGCGCCGTCAGGAAAATTTCCACCGGCCCGATGTGTCCATAATTCGTCTTGGATACGATTTTCAACACCTGATACCGGGCGATAAAATAGACCACCACCAACACAATGAACGGTGCGGCCCACCGCAAGGCTTGGACGAGCCGTTTCCCGTCCAGCATCCCCACCCAGCCTCGTTTCGGGTCGTAATCTTCCAGCATCACCAGCACAAACACCAGCCCGGCCAGCACCACCGCCACTTCCTTCGCCAGCATCGCCAGCAACCCGCACAGCAACGCCAACCCATACTTGACCCACCGACTCTTTTGGGACAGCGCGGCCCCGCGTGTCAACCACAGCGCCCCCAAGAACGGCCACGCCATCAACAAATCGGGCGACCCGGAAATCCACGTCACCGACTCCACGTGCGCCGGATGCACGGCAAAAATCGCCGCAATCGCCGCCGCCAGTTTCACGTCCACCCTCAAAGATCGCAACCACCCAAACGCCGTTAGAGTGATGGCGATGTGCAACAGCAGATTGGTGACATGCCAGGGCGTAGAACTCTCCAGCCCAAACGCCCGCATGTTCGCAATCAGCCACGCGATAAACGTCGGACGCCAATAGTTGGAAAACGCCTGATCGGCATTCCCTTTAAACGCCCACACATCCGACACGAGCGCTTTGCCATAATACGCGGGGTCTTGAATCAGCAGGTTTTGCGTAATCTGCCGCACATCATCGTATACAAACTCCCCCCGCAGACCGTTAAAAAACACAATCCCGGCCAGCAAAGCCAGCCCAACCCAAACCATCCACTCCCACGGCACGGGGCGGGTGGACGGCGTATGAACGTGTGTGCTTTTCGTTTTTTTTGCCATCGTTAAACCTGTGCGCCTTCCAATGAGGCTACCTGTTCCATTTGCACCTGGAGCCGTTCAAACGTCTCGACCACCATCTTGCGCCCCCATTGCTCCAACTCATTCGACGGATACTGGCGATAATAATGCTCAATCACGATAATCAAAAATAGGTGGATGCTGTACAACGTCCGGCGGAGGTGTTCGTTTGGGGTTGTGGGCATCACCTTGCCGTATCCTTCCAAAAATGCAGTGGGGTCCCCGAACCCGATAAAATTCTGCTCGATCAACGGGTCCGCCCACATCGCCCGCTCGAAATCAATGATGCCGGTTAACTGGCGGGTGACCGGGTCAATGAAAATATTCCCATCCCACAAATCCCAATGCACCAGGCACGGGGTTTGCACCTCGTCCAATGCGGGGTACGCCGCCTCCATCCGGTCACGGACTTCCGCGTAAGGCAGAGGCAGTTCGACGCCCATCTCCTCCCCGTCCAACAACACCCCCTCGATCATCGCCGCAAACGCCTCCCGCCAGGACGTATGCCGCGCCGCCACCGAGGTCGCATACCCAAACGCCTCCCCCGTTACCGCGTTCATTTGCGCCAGCGTCCGCCCCACTTCGCGTTCCGCCGCGTGGAAATCGCCATCGGGGTCGAGTTGCCGGGCCGCGTGGAGCGAAATCCCCGGCACAAATTCCATCACAAAATACTCGTTCGGGATGATTTGCCCCGTTGGGTCGTAGCAAAAAACTTCGGGGACGCGCATCTCTGTCTGCGCCCGCACCTGCCGCATCACCGCGACCTCGGCGGGCATTAGCCCCTGTTCGTATCGAAGCAACCGTGCCTCGGCGGGCGGAGCCACTTTCAGCACCCCCACAAACCCGTCATCCAGCCCGATTTTGTACGACGCATTAAAAAAACCATCCTTCAATTCCTCGAAGGTCGTAATCGTTCGATTGCCAAACTGATGGCGCACAATTTCCTGTGCAGTAGAAAGCGAAATAGGGGTTTTTGAAAGACTTTGCATCGTGAATTTTCCTGCGGGGGATTTTATCTATCCCAAAGATGTTTACAGCACCCTGAGGCTTGCGTAGAAGCTACAAAAGTATAAGTCCGCGTTTTCCGCTTGCACCGGATTGCCAAATCCGGGTGCCCTCCTGGCGGGATTTGGCAATCCCGCCGGAGCGATCTGCGAAGTTAAACTTTTACAAGCCTTTAGTCGAAGGGTGCGGGTCTGTAACAAACCTGACAACCTTTGCACACGAGGCATTTTATCACTACCCCAAAGGATTTCCTGCCGCTATAATTTCGGGAACCGCCCCAACTTCTTCCGCTCCCTTAAATCCCCCACCCTCATGTCCCCCTACACCCTCATCACTTTTGACCAACGCCCCGACCTAGAAGACGCCTGTTACGACCTCAACGGGCTGGCCTGGCCCGCCTTCATGCTCGAAGACCCGGTTGCCAACGAACATTTTTCCAAACTCTACGAACACTTCCCCGATTACCAATTTGCCCTGCTCGATGGCGACACGCTGATCGCCGCTGGGAATAGCATCCCCCTCGCGTGGGACGGTGCCCCGCGCGAGCTTCCGCCCACCGGCTGGGATTGGGCACTCTTGCAGGGGATGGCGGACCGCACGGGGGGCCGAACCCCGATCATCCAATCCGCCCTCTCGATCACCATTCACCCCGCTTACCAAAACAAAGGTCTGAGCCACGAAATGGTGCGGCTCATGCGGCAAATCGCCCGCGAGCATGGCCTGCGCGCCCTCATCGCCCCCGTCCGCCCCAGTCACAAAGCCCGTTACCCCCTCATCCCCATCGAAAACTACATCCGCTGGACGAACGCCGAAGGTTTGCCCTTCGACCCCTGGCTCCGCGTCCACACCCGCGCAGGGGGGCAGATCATCCAACCCTGTCCCCACTCGATGACTGTGCCCGGCACCCGCGCCCAGTGGGAAAAGTGGGCGGGCATGCCCTTCCCCGAAAGTGGCACGTACACCGTGCCCGGTGCCCTCGTCCCCGTGCAGGTAGATGCCGAAAAAGACGAAGTACACTACGTCGAGCCGAATGTGTGGGTGTGGCACGCGCTCAATGCATGAGATGAGTAGAAGGGAACGCCCCTAAGAGAGTGTTTCTTAAGTCATTTTTTCGATAATTTTAACATGCGGCGAATGCTGGCGAGATAGACAACGGCTTCGCTGGACGACACGGTATGTTCATAATCACGGCCTAAACGGCGATAGCGTCCCAACCAGCCAAAGGTGCGTTCCACGATCCACCGATGAGGCAAGATTTCAAAACCTTTGGCCTGATCTGAACGGCGGACAATGTCCAACCGCCAGCCGAATTGCTTGCGGACTTTTGCGACGATATGTGCGTAAGCGCCGTCAGCCCAGATCACTTTCAAGCGACACCAGCGATTATGTATGTTGTGTTTGATGGTCTCAAACAACTTTTGTAACGTTTGGAAGCCGCCACTGCCATCTTGAACACTCGCACGATGGACGACCACCAACAACAGCAAGCCCAAGGTATCCACGACAATATGGCGTTTCCGTCCGGGCGTCTGTTTATGCACATCAATCCCGCGTTGTTCGCCGCCTTCCGAAGTTTTCACACTTTGGCTATCGATAATCGCCGCACTCGGCTTAGGATTACGTCCTTCTTGGACACGCACATGCTTTACCAAGGTTTCATTCAGGCGAGGCCACAGGCCCTGTTGCTTCCAACGGCGAAAGTACCCATACACAGTTTGCCAGGGCGGCAGGTCTTTGGGCAACATCCGCCATTGGCAACCGGTGCGGACGACATAGAAAATCGCGTTGAGGATTTGCCACATTTCCCAGGTACGTGGGCGACCGAGGACATGCACAGGAAAAAGGTCCGCAATCAACAGCCATTCGGTATACTTCAAGTCAGTCGGGTAGGTTTGGGTAAATTTAGTCATTCCCCAATCTTACCCGACTACTTAAGAAACACTCTCTAACGACTGAAGTCGTCACGACAAAATTCTAATCTGCTGAATTTACCTGGAAATTAGCAATGACCTTGACCTCCCTGCTTTTTTTATGGTAGACTGGCATCAACTGGCCGAAAAGCCAGAATTTTTCAAAGGAGACGCACGCGTGAATTATTGCATGTTCAACAATCGCAATGCTCGATTTACTAAATCCGCCGTTGGATTCGGTGAATACGCGCCTTGTCGCAGTGCGTCTAAAGCCAGGTAGGCTCTTCACTTAGTCAACCAGCCACGGATGCACCAACGACGCTCCGTGGCTTTTTTGTTTAATTTGGGAACTTTTCGGAATTCGTAGGAATTCATAGGAACTCCCCCAAAAGCCACGGAACACAAACTCCCGTGGCTTTTTTCGTTAATCATTGAAGGAAGAAAAAAATGGAACGCACAAAAAATCGTTGGAACAAAAAGAAATAGGAACTTATTGGAACTCGTTGGAATTCGCAGGAACTTCACTCTCAAATTCCCTTCAATTCCTACAGTTCCCCTCCTCCTCACTTATCACTCATTACTTATTACAACCCTTCAGGAACCAAAAATAATGACCTCCTCCGAACAAACCTACACCCTCCACCCCTACCACCCCCGCTTCGCCGCCGGGATGGCCCAAATGTGGAACGAATCCGATCACCAATGGCCGGGAACCTTCACCAAAGGCGTCCCCTTCGACGAACCACGCATCCTGGAATGGATGGAACGCGTCGCCGCCATTATCAAATTTGTCATCGAAGAAGACCAGACCGGCAAAATCGTCGGCTACGGCGACCTCTGGGAAGAGACCATGCGTCCCGGCGCATGTTACGTCGCCCTGCTCAACGTCCACCCCGATCATCAAGGGCACAGCCTCGCTCGTCGGATGTTGCACGAAATGGTCAACTGGGCGACCGAACACGGCTACGACAAGCTGACCATCGGCACCTGGCCCTCCAACCTGAAAGCCATGCCGCTCTACAAAAAAGTCGGCTTTTTCTGGCAACCGGGCACCGGCGTCTTCATGGAAAACTACGTCCCCGCCGTGCGCCAGCTCCCCCTGGCCAAAACCTTCTTCGAGCGCCACGACTGGTACCGCGACTACCAACGCGACCTCAAACAGATCGAAGACGAAATGCGCCACCCCAAAACCGGCGACACCAAAGTCTACACCCTCCGTTGGGCCGCCGATGGCGACCTGCTGGAAGCGGTCTTTGATCGCAACGGGCAACGCCTCGCGGGCCTCGCCACCAACGATTTCGCCGCGTACACCCGGATCGGGGACAGCGAACCCGCGCAGGGTGTCACCTACCCGGTCGAATGGGAAGTAAGCAACACCACCACCGGAGACCGCGCCCGCACGATGTCCGTGTCCCTGTTCGCAAGCGGCGACCCCGGCATCGAAGTCACCCACCGTGCGACCTTTGACCTTGCCCCTGGGGAAACCCGTCTCCTCAACTCCACCTACCGCGTCGCCCACGACGCCCCCAAGTTCGAGGTGGAGGACCACGAAAGGCTGGTGCCGCGCCTCAACACGCTCTTCGTCGTGGACGGGCAGGTGGTGGAGTTTGGGAGTGGTCTGCGGTACCGCCCCCCTGTCGAATTCAGCCTCGGCCCGAATGGGATCACCCTGATGCCCGGTCAGGCCAAAACCGTTCATTTACAATTGAAAAATCGCACCCAACACCCCCTTGAGGTGGCTGTGACCGTCATCCCCGATCCCACGTTTGGGGTAAATTGGACGCGGGAGCATATCACCGTCCCCGCGAAGGGGCAGGCGGGCCTCCCGATCACCCTCACCCCCACGCGGGGTGGCGAAATCCCCCTCACCGTACAGGCCTCGTTCACCATCGAAGGCCAGGCGATCACTACCCCTGCCAAAATCCTGCCTCTGCTTGCCCTCGAACCGGGTGGGCTGGCGGTTGGGCGGGAGGAAGACGCGTGGCTGGTGGAAAATGACTTTTTCCGCCTGCACCTCAAACGCAAAGGGGCCTGGGCCACGCTGACGAATAAAACCACGCGCCAACGCACCGTCCTCTTTGCCGAGGAAATCGGGCCGCCGTTTGTCCCGTGGGAGTTGGAAGATACGCTCTACGACTTGCACGCGGCGCACGAAAACGGCGCGATTCGTCTGACCGCGCGCGCGGCGTCCGCTCGCTTCCCCGGCCTGGTGGTCACACGGGAAATGATCGTCACCGCGACTCCGTTGGTGGCGATTCGCCATCGCGTGGTCAACACCGGTTCGGTCTCGCACGAGTTTCAAATCCGCCCGGGTCTGGAGTTTATGCAGTACGAACACGCACAATTGACCCTGCCCTTGCGCGAACGCCTGATCCAGGAACACGGGTCAACGTTTGGCGGTGCCCATCACGACATTCCCGAAGACCTCGCGCGCTTTGCCGAACCCTGGATTGCGTATGAGGAAAACGGGCAAGTGGCGGGGGCCATCTGGCCTGCAAGCACGGAAAAAGTGACGCGGCAATGGGAATTCTTCCTCTTCACGCCTAAACAGACGCTTGCTCCGCAGGAAGTGTTTGAAAGTGATGCCTACCACATCCTTTGCGGGCCGGGAGATTGGCGCGTCGTCCGCCAGACGTGGGCGCGGCTGACGGGCAAGTCCATCGAACCCGTGACTCCCAAACGGCACTTCGAGGTTGAACTGACCCCCAACCCGTTGCTCACCCTCGCCGAGGACGTGCTTGCCTGCCTCAAACTGACGAACACCCGCAAACTTCCCCTGACCGGCACCGTCAAAGTGACCGCGCCCGAAGGGTGGCAGGTCAGTTCCAATGGCGCATCCACGCAATCCTGCGAAGTCCCCTTCGTCGACCTGACCCACGAAGCCCCGGTCGAATGGCCGGTTCGTTTCCACGGCCTGCCCCAACCCGGCGCGTTTGAAGGCCACCTGCACTTTAACACCCAACGGTTTGACCACACCCAACCCTTCACGATCCTCCGGCTTGGGCGCGGCACAGACGTACATATCACCCCCTCTACGCGCGAAGGGTTCGCCCTTTGGCAGATCGACAACGGTCAAACGGCCTGGGAAATCGCCCCGGACTTTCACCGCGGCATCATCTCCTGGCGCGAAACGGGTCAAGACACCTCGCACCTCTTCACCTCCTTCCCGCAAGACGGCGAACTGAGTTGGATGAAACCGTTCTTCGGCGGTCTGCGCCCCACCCTCCACGACCCCCAAGAGGGCCGCGGCTGGCCGGGCAAACTCCACACCGAAACGTTTACCGCCACCCCCGTGGAAGGTTCCGACGGGCACGGGTTGGTCTGGAAAGGCCTCCGTCTGATCGCCGACCTGCAAAAAGAAAATTGTCGGGGTCTGCGCGCCGAACTGGATTACCTGACCCTGCCAGGGAGCAACGTCCTCAAGTTTGTCTTCCGGCTCGTCAACCTGACCAGCACCTATCACATCATGGAACCGGGCATCCTCATCTTCCCCAGCGTGGACGGGGATCGAGAACACACGACCCTGCACAACGCCGAACTCCATCGGAAACGCACCGACCAAACCGCCTGGGTGATCTCGGACGGATGGGCTGCCGCGGAAAATACCGAAACCGGACGCACCCTGGTCGCCGTCCCCGCCAGTGGCAAAAAACAGTCCCAACTGATGGACTGGGGCAACGATGGTGGCAACATGCACATCTTTAACACCACCGAACTGGCCCCCAACGCCACGGCTGAACTCGTCGTTTACCTGGCCCTCGCCGGTTCGCTGGAAGAAGCCCGGCGATACGGCGTGTTGGGAGCGAAGGGATAAGTGGTTTGTAAAGGAAGTCTTCTGAAGTTTTTTGCGTGTGCAAACTTGCGAAAACTTACTTTACGGTGTAATAAGTTATTCGGGTAAATTCTTTTTCGTATTCCGTACTCCGTATTTCGTATTGTGATGCTACGCAATACGATACGCTTTGGAAAAGACTTTTTTGGAGAACGATATGTGACAAAATACACAGGTAGATCAAGGAAACAGGAACACAAATCCTTTCCTTGATCTACCTGCCCCTGTCACAAACGAACCTTTCAACCCATTAATACTGCCTCAAAAATCTACTCTATCTACCTTATCTACCCTATCTACCTTATCTACTCTATCTACCCTGTTTACCCTCTCTACTTTGTTTACCTGTCTCTCCTACAGAAAACCTCATGAAAATCCCCTTACGAGAATACTGGTCCCTCCTCGGCACCTACCTCCGCCCGCAATGGAAGCGTGCCTCGATCATGCTCGTGCTTCTGCTCCTTGCCATCGGCTTGCAGTTGTACGTCCCACAGATCGTGCGCGCGTTCATTGACGGGGCCACGGCGGGGACGCCCGTCAGCGAACTGACCCGCCTCGCGGTCATCTTCCTTTCCCTGGCGCTGATCAAAGAAATCGCCAGCGCCGCCACCACCTACGTCGGGCAGGATGTCCGCTGGCGGGCGACCAACGCCCTTCGGCGTGATCTGGCCCTGCACTGTATGCGGCTGGACATGCGCTTTCACAACCTGAAAACCCCCGGCGAGATGATCGAGCGGGTAGACAGCGACGTGGACGAACTCTCCAACTTCTTCTCGCACTTCGTCGTCGAGATTATGGGCAACGCCGTCCTCCTCGTCGGGGTGCTGGTGTTGCTCTTTCAGGAAGATCTGCGGATTGGCCTGGCGTTCCTGGGATTCTGCGTCATCACCGTGCTGATCCTCATCCGCGTCATCCCCTTCGCCGTTGGGCAATGGGAAAAAGCGCGCGAAGCGAACTCCGACCTCTTCGGGTTCCTCGAAGAACGGCTCGCCGGAACGGAAGACATCGCGGCGCTCGGCGCTGGCCCATACATCCTCCGCCGTTTTGCCGAGGCCCTCACCGTGTTTTTGAACGACACGCGCAAAGCCTGGGTCAAAGGCAGTGTGATCTGGCTCGCCTCGCTCATCACCTTCACGTTCGGGAACATCACCGCCCTCGCGATGGGCGCGTGGCTCTTTCAACAGGGTGCCATCACCATCGGCGCGGTGTACATCATCTTCCACTACAACGAGATGTTGCGCCGCCCGCTGGAGACCATCACTCGACAGATGCAAGACCTGCAACGCGCTGGGGGGAGTGTCGCCCGGATCAAAGAACTGTTCAGCATGGCCTCCACCACCCAAGATGGGACGGGCGAACCGCTCTCGGACGGGGCGCTGGACCTGGCCTTTGACGGCGTCACCTTCAGCTACAACGGCGAAGATGTCACCCTCGCGAACGTGGATTTCCGGCTCGAACCGGGGCAGGTGCTCGGTCTGCTGGGGCGGACGGGGAGCGGTAAAACGACCATCGCCCGCCTGCTCTTCCGGTTGTATGACCCCACGCAAGGAAGCATCCGCCTGAACGGGGTGGACCTCCGCGAGCCGAAACTGGATGATGTCCGCGCCCGCGTCGGCATGGTCACGCAAGATGTCCAGTTGTTTCGTGCCACCGTGCGGGACAATCTGACTTTCTTTGACCGGAGCATCCCCGATGCCCGCGTGGAGGAGGTGCTGAAAGACCTCGGCCTCTGGCACTGGGTTGAATCTCTGTCGGACGGGCTGAACACCGAACTCGAATCGGACGGCGGTGGCCTGTCGGCGGGGGAGGCCCAACTGTTGGCCTTTACCCGTGTCTTTCTCCATAATCCCGGCCTGGTGATCCTGGACGAAGCCTCGTCCCGGCTTGACCCGGCCACCGAACAACTTATCGAGCGGGCGGTGGACAAACTTTTTGACAACCGCACCGCCATCATTATCGCCCACCGTCTCGCGACGGTTCAGCGGGCGGACACCATTATGATCCTTGAAAACGGGCACATCGTCGAACACGGCTCCCGCGAATACCTTGCGACAAACGCCTCTTCCCGGTTCTTCCAGTTGATGCAAACGGGAATGCAGGAGGTGTTGGCGTAGAACGTATTGCGTATTTCGTATTGCGTATCCGATAGCTTACGAAATACGCAATACTTACCGACACCGTGTTCGGGATTTCTTCAATGCCCTTACAAACGCCCCCCGAGGTGTCACTTTGATTACGATTACGATGCCTGAAGAGAGAGACGAGCCGAAACCGAAAAAGCGGCCCCGTCGCTCCTGGTGGAAGAGATTGTTGGACAAACTCTTTCACCGTTATGAAGAAGAAGATGATGAATGAATGATATGTAGCATCCTGAGCGGAACGAGGTTTTGGGAGTGAAGTCGAAGGGTGCGGGTCAGGCAAATGTCCCGCACCCTTCGACTACGGGGTTCGTCTGCCCAAAGCCGCAGACAAACCCCTCCGCTCAGGGTGCTGTGTTTCAAAAAACACCCCATAGGACAACGGAAGCATCCTGAGCGGGTTTGGCTCGACTGCCCAAATAACCCGACTGAAAGCGCAGTCGAAGGATGCGCTCCCCAATCTAGGCATTCTCGCACTCCCCGCACCCTTCGACTACGGGGTTCGTCTGCCCAAAGCCGCAGACAAACCCCTCCGCTCAGGGTGCTACACTCAAGTAATTGGTTAATACCCAGACACATTCTGGAGAAGAAAAAATGCAAAACACAAAAACTCAAGACACCATTTCCACCTATGCCCTCACCTTTCGGTTGGTGATGATGGAATTTCGCGTCTTCCTGCTCAATGCCGTCGCCTGGTTTATGATGTTTATCTTGCCGTTGGTGGTCGGGTTGGTGGTGCGCGCGTATTTCAATACCCTGACGGGGGAAGCGCCCGCGGCCATTGGCTTGTGGGGTCTGCTCGCCCTGATCGCAGGGCTGACGCTGGGGCGGGTGGTGGCGATCCTGGCGGGGATTTGGGCCAACGCGACGGTTTTGAATAAATCTTCGGGGCGGATTCGCCGGAATCTGTTGGGGCGGGTACTGGCGCGTCCGGGGGCCGACGCCCTGCCCGGTTCGAGTGGCGAAGCGATTTCCCGGTTCGGGGGCGATGTCCGCGAGTTGGAGTGGGCGGTTGAGTGGTACGGTGATCTGCCCGGGATCATCGGCGTGACGTTGATGAGCCTGATCGTGATGGGGAGCATCAACCTGACGATCACCGCCGCGATCTTCGCGCCGATGGTGATCATTCTGCTGGTGGTGATCTCTTTGCGGACGAAGATTCTGGAGTACCGCGCCGCCGCCCGCAAAGCCCACGCCCGCGTGATTGGGTTCATCGCGGAGACGTTTGGGGCAGTGCAGGCAGTCAAAGTCGCCACTGCGGAAGAAAACGTGACCCATCGGTTCGAGGAACTGAACGAGGCGCGGCGCATTGCCTCGCTCAAAGATACGATGTTGAGCGAGATGATGACGACAATCTTTCGCAGTACCATCAACCTGGGGGTGGGGTTGACGCTGTTGATGGCGGGGAAGGCGATGGAGGCGGGGGCGTTTACGATTGGCGATTTTGCGCTGTTTATTATGTACATGTGGCCGCTCACGGATTCGATGTTTGGGTACGGGCACATGATCGCCCGCCACAATCAGGCGAAGGTGTCGCTCGACCGGCTGACGTACTTGCTGATGGGGGAGTCGCCCCGCGAGTTGATCAAACCCGGCCCGGTGTACATGGATGGCACCCTGCCGGACGTGCCGACGTTCGTCAAAACCGAGGCGGACCGGCTGGAAACGCTGGAAGTCCGTGACCTGTCGTATGTGTACCCCGAAAGTGGGCGAGGAATCCGCGGGGCCACTTTCGACGTGCAACGCGGCACGATCACCGTCATCACCGGGCGGATCGGGTCGGGGAAAACGACGTTGCTCCGTGCCCTGCTCGGTTTGCTCCCCGCGGAAGGGGAACGGCTGTGGAACGGGGCGCGGGTGGCGGAACCCCATCGGTTTTTCATCCCCCCGCGGGCGGCGTACACTCCGCAGGTGCCGCGCCTGTTCAGCGAAACGCTCCGGGACAATATCCTGATGGGTCAACCGAACACGAACGAGGACGTTCACCGTGCCCTTCGCACGGCGGTGTTCGATCAAGACCTGGAAACGATGGAAAAGGGGTTGGATACGCTCGTCGGCCCGCGCGGGGTGCGACTCTCCGGCGGGCAGGTGCAACGCACGTCTGCCGCGCGCATGTTTGTCACGGACGCGGAGTTGTTCGTGTTCGATGATCTATCGTCGGCGTTGGATGTGGAGACGGAGCGGACGTTGTGGGGGAGGGTGTTTGATCGGGACAGGTCCCAAGAAATCCTAAAAGTTCCGACGAGTTCTCCTAAAACCAACGGAACTCATGGGAAAGCTAGGGAACTGATGGGAACTGAGGGGAACTCAAAGGAATTCCCACGAGTTCCTACGAATTCCTACGAGTTCCCACGAACTCCCACCTGCCTCGTCGTCTCTCACCGCAAATCTGTCCTCCAACGGGCGGATCACATTGTCGTGTTGAAAGATGGGCATGTCGAGGCGCAGGGGAAGTTGGAGGCGTTGCTGGCGACGTGCGAGGAGATGCAAAAGTTGTGGGCGGGGGATTTTGGGGTGGAGGAGAAGGTTGGTGAATAAAGGGAAAGCCCGGAGTGATGCTCCGGGCTTTTTTGATCGGCTATTTTAATGGTTGGCGTTACCGACGGGCTGGGGAATTGGCGGGAAATTGCCAAAAGGCCAAAAAAGCCAGCGGTGTGAAGCCACCCAAAAAGGTAGAACCACCCCGCTTTTGTCCGCGTGCAAGCGGTGTTGGGCGGGTCTTGCAAGACGGTTTAAGCTCTCCTTTCATTCGTCACTGCATGTATCGGTGGGCGCTCTATGATTGCAGAAATTCTTTTCTATTCTCTGGCCAATTAGGCAAGAGTGTAAACACGGGATTACCCTTTTTACACATAGCAGTAAAAATCTTGGCAGATTCTTGACCCAATGGGGTGAAAGTGGATAACTGTAATTCTCCAAAAGGTGTTGCTGCTATTAAAGAAGTACTTATTGTTTGGATTGAGCCATACTTTGGATTATCTAAATTGATAAACATATTATCAACCAAATAGTCATCTTTCGGTTTAATGTTGCGCTGGATGTAAACTCTAAAATCATCAAATTCGCATAACGCTGGATATAGAACCTGAAAATATTCTGTTGCTCTATATCTGAGCGATGATGAACGGAATAATATCGCACTATTTAAGGCAAACTTTTCCCATTTATCTCCAAGCAATTCTTTTTGTTCATCAAATTCAGGAGAAAACAAAATTCTCATCATGTTGAATTTTGTAATGGCTGGCGCATTAATTTCTATGAAATTTTCCATTTTCATATCATAGACATTCATTATTGCCTGGTTTACTGCCAGAATATCCCAGTATTGGTCTGCAATAAAAGCAGGGGCTTGGATTTTTTCCATAGTTGCAAGCAGAGTTTCTAAGGTTTTTTGAGTATCGTCATATTGTGGGTAAACATCTTTTTCATCAAGACCGGTTGCCGCTAAGAAAAACTCTTTTCTTTCCCCGCTAGTTAATTGAAGAACATTTGCCATTAGTGAAAGTATTTCAGGAGATAAAATAGCACGCCTGCCATTTTCGATATTGGAAAGAGCCTCAGTGTCAAGCATAAAACCAGAATTAAGTTTTTGACATTCATCAACAAATTGTTGGCGTGTCCAGGGTTTCCAATAGTTATCTTGAACATCTAACACCAAATGTTCTCGTCTTAATGCTGCAATTAGTTTGCCAAATTCTTTTCTGTTCATGTTATTCCTGAGAAACTTGTAATTTTTTACATGCAGCCATACAAAAAATTTCAAGTCCGCATGTTTTTACCTGTTATAGACAAGGAAACTCAAATAGCATACACTACATGCATTGTCATCTGACAGTCATATCTACCAATATTTACAACAAGGAGATGTAAAATGAACGACAATTTTTTCAACAACATTCCTGAAGGGAAATCTGTTTCCTGGCAAAACAACCTTGGTTACCCTGGAGCCAACAATGGGTTTGACATTATGAAAGACAATATAAAAATCGTTGATGGCCCATTTAATGGAGAACACGTTGGATACAATCCATTAACTGGAGAACAATTCTACGCAGGCCATAACATGCCTCGCAACAACCAAAACCCCAATGGTCAAAAACCATAACAAGAAATATCACTTTTGCCCCACTTCGGTGGGGCTTTTTTTATTGCCCAATGGTTTGCGTTACCTGCGTATGGGCGGGCGTGTATTCTGTTTGGGGAAAACCCCGAAGCGAGGAAAATGCTCGAAAATGCGGCAGAATCCCCAGCATCCAGTGCACCCGGGATGAGTCTGGGAAGCTCATTTTTGGACGGGAGAACGTGTATGGTCTGAGAATGCTTTGTTAGGCGGCAACTTGGACTACAAACTACACTGGATAAAAAAAACAAGATACTCTTATTATTTATCACGCTTTTGTGCCTCTTCCAAGCCACTGCTCAACAAACCCATTAACTTTTCAGGCGAAGGTAATAGTTTAGTCTCTTTATCCAGAGTTTCTGGAGCAAGCTCTATATTGGCAACAAAAACCATTGTCTCATCAAACAACGCTTCACGTAACTCAGCCGATTGGGCAACTTCTTCTGTAGTCTTATTTTTGTAAGTACGCTTCTGTAGCGTTTCGACAAATCTGATAAGGCGTTCCCAGAGAATCCCCAGAGTTGATTTCATGATTTGCTCATATTCCCCGATTTTAGCTACAGCTTCGTATTGTTGATGGTAGTGTGTCAATCTTTCTTCAGGTATCTGCGGCACTATTATTGCTAAACCAACAATCATAACCAACATATCATCAATTAAACCAATGAATCGCAATTTTTCGGGTATGAGATCAGCACGCGCATCCAGGTATAGCAGAACACCAGTGGCCAAAGACCTGACCCACATTGGCAGAGCTTCATCTCCGGTTAACTCATTAAATAGTTGAGCGTTTATTCCCAAATCTATGAGCCATTTCTTTATTATTGAGATAAATAGATCGAAAGTATTTGTATGAGCCGTTGTTGTCATGATGTCTCCTCGGGTTGGTATTTTCTAATCTGTACATAATTTTCTTCGGTTTGTAGCAGAAATTCATTAAAACGATGTTTCACCCAATCGGGCAGATGCTTCGGTAGTAAATCTGGGTGAAATGTTTTCATCATTGCTCGATAGGCTTGTCTAACTTCGCTAAACGGAGCTGTTTCTTCAAAACCAAACCACTCATAAGGATTGTCGCCAATAGCTATGATGATGGCAATTACAACGGTCTTTAATTTTTGATCATTCCGCTTAAACAACTGACCCAAGAAAGCAATGCCACCAGCAACAACACCGGCACCAGCAAGTGCCCAACCGATTGGGCCTAACATAACCCCAAGGACGGTTGTAGCTCCCTGATACATGGCCCAGGGAAAAGTAACACCAATAGCTGAAGAAATGGCTCCAAGTCCGGTTGTGGTTGCTAAATATATACCAAAGCCCGAAAGTTCACCCGCAACCACACTGGCGGCTGGTATAAAGCTAATTCCTAATTGCTGTGCCCGCTTTTTTAGATTTTCGTCAGCTTGTTTGAGAATAGATTGCAATTGATCTTTGTCAAGATTTTCCAGACGTTTGCGAAATGTTTCACTCCATTTTTGTTGGATTTGGCGTACTAACCAAGTACTACTTTCCGTATCCCAATTTACACATTCAATTGACAAAATTTTGGCTACTTCTACAAGCGAAGATCGCATCACCTGTTCTTTATCAAAATCCTTTGGGGCTTTGCTTACCTCACGTAAGAAAGGGATGATGACTCCCCGGATAAGAACATCCCTGTTCTTGGGCAGATAATGATTTTCACCTTTGATAAGACGGGCAATATCCCATAACTCATCAACTTCAAGGCGATATAGAGATTTAAAGGTAAAACCAAAGTCGTTCATTTTTTTTCCTGAAATTTTCTTTATTGGTGTACAGAATTTCGGTAGTAAATCAGCCGCCCAACGATTTGTGTTACCGGCAAGGGCGGGCGTGGATTCTGCTTGGGGAAAACTTGAAGCGAGGAAAATGCTCGAAAATGCCTGCGAATCCTTTTAAAAACCAGCAAGAGATTCCGATAATTATTCCGCGCCGTAAAACTAATGGTGTGATATTACAATGTTGTCGTAATAAACAACAGAGAAACCCGGCTGAAGCATCGCACCGACTCCTACGGTACCGTCTGTAATAGGATCTAATGTATCTATAAAATCAATTGTTGGCTGGTCATTAACAAACACTTTGATATGATTGTTTTCCACGTCAACTTTTACTGTATACCATGTATTATTGTTGTTTTTAAAAGGGACAGTCTGGATAATTTGACCTATGTTCCCTGGCAATGACTTTACTAAGATGATGTCATTGTAAGGCGCCGTTCGAAAATTAATACCATAATGTTTGCTGTCATCAATTGCCCTAAAAACGATTATCTTATCAATCACATTTACGCCCATAATATCAAGCTGAAACGTAAAATCTTCCGGCACTGTTATATTTGCTAAATATTTTCCACCAACAATGCAACTTAATGCCCCGTTTTCTACTACCCAAGTTCCGCCTAGTGGTGACCAATTTTCCGATGTAGTAGCAGAATCTTGAAAGTCGTCTTTGAAAGTTGTTTTTTGAGTAGTAGTTGGACTAATGGACGTTGATGTATGAATTGGGGCTACGGTTGCAGTAGTGATAACGTCAATTTGACTACTCTGTTGAAGAGTCTGTATTGGAGAAGGATTGGTTGAAGAAAGAACAGGTCGATTCATGAATGTCTGGCTGCCTAAAAGGTTAAACACTGTAGCAAACAGAACGATCACAAAGATTAAAAAAGCTACAAGGACTCTGATTAACCAAGAAGACTGTTTGGAGTTGACCCAGTTGAGTCCTTGTTCAGTTTTTTCGTGTCGTTGGGGTTCTTCGGTTGCATACCTGAGGAAAGTATCTTTCTCTTGTTTACTTCTTTTGTGAAGGTTTTCGGTTTCCTTCCTTCGTTTTTTTTCTTCATCGGCTCGGCGCTTTGCTTCCTCTTGTCGCCGACGCTCCTCGTCTGCATACTTCTGTTCAGCTTTTCGTCGAATATTCTCTGCTTCTTCTCTTTTTCTCCTTTCCTCGTCAGAGCGCCGTTTCGCTTCCCCAACAGTCTCGTTAGATGTTGTTGATGACCTTTTCGCGTTAATTGTTTGGTCATATTCTGCACGCTTGGCTGAATTGCAAAGAGTTTCATATGCTTCATTTATCTCTTTAATTTTCTCTTCTGCTCTTAATTTCTGGCCAGAATTTGGAAATTTGTCAGGATGCCATGCATGAACAAGAAAACGATATTGTTCTTTTATATCGTCTTGGGACGCGTTTTGCGCTATTTCGAGAATTTGATAATAATCTTTCATCAGAACGCTTTGTTGGCACGCTTTTGACTTGGAGAACCGCTTAAAATAGTAAGCATTAATATCAAGTATTCATCCAGTTATTTTTCAATACTCGCGTGTAAATCTTGTCAGGTTCAAGGTCGTCTGCCCATTCAATACCTAAATCAACCAAAATCCCTGCTTCAATTAAACTCTTAACTACACTATCTGTTACGTCTTGATAATTTGAAATTTCATCACGAGGTCCTGCTGGAAAAGACCATTCCCCATAAGTGTCAGAGAGAAAAGCAATTGAATCTCCAGAATGTTGAATCATATACCATGTAGTAATGGCGGCACTGGTTGGATTGCCAGCCAATTCTCTTGCCGAGTTTGCTGGGATATGGATAAAACTAATCAGTTCTTTTTTTGAGTAGTTTACAAGAATGTATCCGACGCTCATATAAATTTCCAAGACTTCCGAAGGAAAATGTTAATCAAATTCTTGGCAACCAACTTGCTTATCTGTTTTGCGATTTCAAGAATTGAAATCATGACGGATTTTGCCCTTTTACCTTGTTGTGCAAGAGGCGTGCCAACTATTAATTATGCGGAATATATTAATACGTCCCGCAGTTACATCAGCGGACGGAACCCGTTTACCTAATCTCCCATTTTGGGGTGTTATCTGGAAACTCATGCCGCATATCCTCCGATTTTGAAGCGTTATACGAAAATTCCCATCCGCATAACATCCTTTCAAGTACCAACCTGTTTTAACATTCCGCCCATTATACCCGCCTTTTTTGCATCAAACTACCGGACGATTCCCCTTCCCAAACCAGGATTTGAGTAAAATAGCACAATGACCACCCCCACCCGAACCCCTCCCCTCCTCGCCGCTCAAACCATCGCCAACCGCTACGCCGCCCTCCCGCAGGTGGAAGCGGTCGCCCTCGCGGGGTCGCAGACCTCCGGCGTGGCCGATCCCGGGTCGGACATTGATCTGTACGTCTATCTGACCGCCGACCTGCCCGTGTCCGAACGCAGACGCATCGCCGCCATCGAATCCCACGCCCCGGAAGTGGACAACCAGTTTTGGGAATCGGGGGATGAGTGGGTGGATACGCCGTCGGGGATTCATGTGGATGTGATGTTTCGGAGTACGGCGTGGATTGAGGAGCAGTTGGATCGGGTGTTGCACCGTCATCTGGCGTCGGTGGGGTATTCGACGTGTTTTTGGGATAACGTACTCGTGTCGCGGGCGTTGTTTGACCGAAATGGGTGGTTTGCTGGGGTGCAGGAATCCGCGCGCCGCCCGTACCCTGACGAACTCCGCCGGGCGATTGTGGCGAAGAATCATCCGATTTTGCGGGGGACCCATTCATCTTACCTATACCAGATCAGTCGAGCAGTAGCACGCGGGGATCAGGTCAGCGTCAATCACCGGGTCGCGGCGTTGTTGGCGAGTGTGTTTGATATTTTGTTTGCGGTCAATCGTGTGCCGCATCCGGGGGAGAAACGGTTGCTGGCACTCGTGGAATCCCGATGTGCGAAAGTCCCGGCGGGGTTCGCGGCGCAGGTGAATGCGTTGGTGGGGGGGGAGGGGGAGGTGGTTGAGGGGGTGAGTGCGTTGTTGGATGGGTTGGATCGTTTGTTGAGGGAGGAAGGGCTAATCTAAAAATACCGTCCCCTGCGATATGCAGGGGACGGTTCATTTAAAGGTAGTCTTTCCATGCCTCCGGCAGTTCGGTGACGGCGTATAACCGATTCACGCGGGGGATGTCCGGTTGCCAGAGCAGGGTCATGCCGGCTTCTTCGGGGGTGCGGTTGCCTTTGTGCTGGTTACACGTCTGGCAGGCGCACGCGGTATTGTGCCAGGTATCCCCGCCTCCGCGCGAGCGAGGGAGCAGGTGATCCACGGAAAAATCGCGGCGGGATAGACGTTCGCCAGCCTGCCCGTCGCCAAGACGGCGATCGCCAGGGCGCAGGCCGCAGAAGATACAGCAGTAGCCATCGCGCTGGAGCACGGCTTTTTTGCTCCAGGTGATCCCGTGCCGGGGAATCTGAATGTACCGGCGCAGGCGCACGACGGTGGGCAGGTGGAAGATGCTGGTCACGCCGCGAATAGGCAGGATTTGATCGGTGGCGGGTTCGACCCGCTCACGCAACAAGAGCGAAACAGCCCGCTGGTGCGTGATGACGGAGAGGGGTTCGTAGGAAGCGTTGAGTAAAAGTACGGGCGTCATGATATTGAGAATTTTTTGGGGTAACTGACGGGGGTTGAACCCGCAACCTTCCGGGCCACAGCCGGACGCTCTGCCATTGAGCTTCAGTTACCATGTGAAATGTTGCAGGTTGCAAGTTGAAGGTTCCTTATGCAACATTCAACTTGCAACCCTGCAACCGTTAGTCAAGAAACGCGACCTGCTCGGAGCGAGGTTCGCCGTTGGCGGCGACGCGGTGCCAGAAGGGGAGGACGATAGTCGCGTGGTCGGAGTGACGCACGCGGCCGCGGGCGTAGACTTCCGGGTTGCGGCGCATGGTCCGCCATTGGGCGTTGGCCGCGGCGGGGTCGCGGGCGATCAGGCGGCGATATTGGGCCTCGCTGATTCCGTTCGGGGCGCGGCGGCTGACGTACACCGTTTGCCCCCCCGTGCGGAAGAGTTCTTCCACCATGTGCGGTTTGCGTCCGCCCAGTTGCAGAGGTTCATTCCGCAGAATGAGGCTGTGCGCGGGCGGGGTGAAGTCTGGGGCGGGGATGAAAAACCATTCGCCCTGGCGGATGAAGCCGGGGTTGTGGCGTTTGTTCCATTCCTGGCGACGGACGTTTTTCCGCATTTGGGAGAGACGGGCGACGGCGGGTTTGAGCGTTTCCATCGCGCTGTCCACGTCCACGGCGGCAGGTTGCACCGCGGCGACGAACCAGTGCCGTTCATCGTGGCCGCACAGGAATTTTTCGTGGCCCCCCACATCTTCCCGTTTGAGCAGGAGAAGCAGGTGGCGCAGGTCGGGGCGGACGTTGAGCGGGGTGAGTTCGACGACGGGCAGGACATCTTCGCGGACGGTGATCTCGAAGATTTCCGTGCGGTGTTTTTGTATCACATCAAGGGCGAATTCCGGGGTGGGAACGGCCCAACGGGTGTTTTGGCGGGGCGGGACGAGGTTGACTTCCAGTTCCGCACCGATGCGGGCGAAGTGCCGGGTTAAGGCGGTAATGTCCATGATGGTCCTTTCGGGGTTGAGATGTCCAATGTGTTCTCTTGAGCCGTCGTGGCTCTGGCTCCGTCCGCAACTGGGAAAGGCGATTTGATCGCGCTAGAGGTACGGCGGAGCTTGCCGGGGGAGGAGGGGGTGGGTTGGACTGGCGGGTTGTTTCATAGGCAAACTCCTTAAAATAGTGAATGGGGAATTGTGAATGGATTATTTTTGATGCCATCACAATTCCAGGGACCCCAGAGGGAATCGAACCCTCGTTTCAGGAAAATCCTGCGTCCTGGCGCTAGATGATGGGGTCGGGGGAGGAGGCTTTCTGAGACTCTCGGAAAGCCTCCTCCTTTGGGTGAAGGGTCCACTCTTCAAAAACCCTTCGGGTGGAACGTGTTCTCCTGAGACACGCTCCGGGGGCGGAACCCAGCCTGCGAAAGTGCGCGGGGCACATCTGGGCGAGGTGGGCCGGGAGGGATTTGAACCCTCAGCCGACGGCTTATAAGACCGTTGCTCAACCGTTGAGCTTCCGGCCCGTCTGTGGGCACTGGTGTCTGGCGGCACTGGCGTGTGCGGCACTGACGTGCCTGACTACGAACGGAGGTAAAAAAAAGTGCGGACTGCCTGGAGAGGCGGTCCGCACTTTGGGAAAACAGTGAAAGGGATTCTGTTAAGTTGGGCGAGACCGCCGTTGAATGATTAAGTTGTTTGAATCCGCCACCTCATATGAAAATGCACTTTGCCAGGGTATGGATGCACGCAGAGCATCCCCAAAGGTTTTGGGTGAGAGGGCGTTATGGAGATGGAGGGCAATGATCATGGTTCGCATAGGGTGCAGATACCTTTTATGAGGGTTGGGTTCGATGGATGCGCGGGCATCCGGGTTAAATCAAATGCGGGCTGTTGAGTTCAGCCCGCATCGCAAAAAAGGAAGGGAGGTGGCGTTATGCCAGGGACTCCTGAATTTGCGATGCGAGGAAAGGCGGCGTCTCTTCCCAACGGGTTGAAAGCGCGAAGCGGGCAGATATACTGTTGTGGTGGGGGGGAATAGGTTGCGTATGCATATCTGGTTTCCTTAAGAACTGGGTATAGATTAACATACTCGTTTTGGGTTGTCAACGACGAGTTTCATTGCGGAATGCTATATAGGCCAGTAAAAAGTAGTGCCGAAAAAAGGATCGATAGGGAATGTACATTCCCCTATCGATCCTTTTTTCGGCATCTTCTACTCTAGGGTGATTCGTTATGCGAAACATAAAAGAATGACGCGCCAGGTCTTCAATTGGCGTTATACTCGGTTTTTAAGAGCCAGACCGTTCAAAAGGAGACGGCTCAAGATTTTTTTGTTCTACCGGGATTAACGAGATGAGATCCCGAAATGTTGAAGGGGTGGGGATGTACATCCCCCACCCCTTCAACATTTCGGCACTTTTCCCGCCAAAGACGGGAGAGCCAATTTTTTTACGGAGGCCTTGTATGAGCCAGGTTTCATTGAAAAATATCAAATATATCGTTGAAGTGGATCATGTGCGGGAGGTGATTCTGGTTGGGCGCGCGGATTTCGCGTTTTGGGAGAAGAGGTTGCGAGCCGAGGGGCTTGTCCCGTTCAAACAGAGCGGAAAGGCGGAAATTTCGATCAGTGCGACCGATTTGAAGTGGAACGGGGCGCGCTTCAATGAGTTGACGATCTCCATCTCGGTGGGTGCGCGGGAGGGGACGGGTTTGCCTGAGGGTGCGTTTTTGATTCATGCCTATAACTCGATGGGGGTTTTTGCTTTTATCGAGCGGAAGTTTTTTCAAACGCCCTATTTTCCTGGGAAAATTGAAGTGGAAGATCGCATTCCGGCACGCATCGGGTTGCGGTTGGGGCAGGAAACTGTGTTCAAGGCGCAGATGATGGCAGACCCGGCGCGGGTTCAACGGGAAGATCAAGCCGTGGAAGGGCCTGTTTTTCTTCCGGCGAGCGTGGCGAAAAACAAAAAGCCGGGGAATTTCTTTTATGCCTATTTGGGCGGGGTGACGGATATTTATGCTTTTTCCCCGGAGAGCAGTTCGTGCGAGATCAAGCCGCCGCAAAATGAGATGGTGCTTCAGTGGTTGAAGGCGTCGAATTTTGAGCCAATAGAATGGCGGATTCGGAATCGTGCCTTGCATAAAAAATCAGAGACGTATTCCCCCAAGAAATAGATATGGCGTGGATGACGAAAGCAGGCTTCAGTTGAAACACTGAAGCCTGCTTTTTGTATTTACGAGGGAAGTTATCTTTACGGAGGCTACGCGTTGACAAATTCGGCGTATTTGGTGCCGTCGCGTTTTTCGACCACGAGCCATTGGTCGGGGCCGATGCGTGCCCAGATGCGGTCTTCGATCTTGACGGCTTCGAGCACCTTGCGAACAGAGCCTTTGGGGAGGGTGCCATTGGAGGCGCCATTCGGGAGACCGTTGGCGGTGGTGGTCGTTTTGCGGAGGTTGATCGCGCCGGTGAGGACTTTTATGGAGAGGGTCGCGGTGACGCCTGGAACTATTTTGTTATCCCAGGGATCGGTGGAAGCGGGGGGAGGGGTGCCGCCGCCTGAGCCAGTGCCCGATCCGGTGCCGCCGCCCGCGGGAGGGGGTGGCGGGGTGGTGCCCCCGGTCGGGGGTAGGGGCGTACCGCCTCCGCCGCCAGTGCCGCCGGGGATGGGTTTTCCAGAGAGGCGAAGGAGGGTTTCTTCTTCGGCGAAGTCGAGATCGGCGGTTTTGCCACTAACGCCATAATCCGTCGCGGGGGCTTTGTCGGAGATTTGCCAGATGGCCCAGGTGCTCCAGGGGCTGGGGAGCGTGGGTGTGGTGGCCATGGTGCGCTGGATGTGATTTTCTGTCCAGCCGGATACGGTGTAGTGGGCGACCCAGAGCGGGTATTGTGCGGCCCAGGTGACTTTGCCGATTTTGGGATTCCAGACGGTGGCGCGGGTGTAGATGATCGGTTTGCGTCCAAAGAGTTTTTCGATCTCTTCGAGGCAGACTTTGATTTTGCTCGCAGTGAGGGTTTTGTTATTGATTTCTTCGATGTCGAGAGCGGGGGGCAGTTCGCCTAAATCGCCGGTGCTGGTGAGGACGTCGAAGAGTTTTTTGGCCTGGGCTTTGGGGTCTTGATCGTCGCGGTAGTAGTGGTACACCCCGCGGAGTAAGCCGGCGGCCTTGGAGCCTGCCCAGTGGCCTTTGAAGCCTTTGTCTTCCCAAGTGCCATCGACCGCCTTCATAAAGGCAAATTTGACTTCGGCGGCGCGGGCGCGGTTCCAGTCCACGTTATCTTGCCATTTTGATACATCAATTCCGAGTTGATAAGCCATGATCGTCTCCTGGGGGGGGATCACTCATCAGCAGGTCTGCACGAGTTGAGGAGTGATCGGGGGGTAGAATAGGGTTAAATGAGTGTCTTGATTATACAAGATGAGAACTTAAACAAGAGGCGGAATTTGCCCAGCAATTCTCAGTTTGCCACGAACGGCGTTCCTCAATGGGCATCCTTTGCGTTCAACGAGGGCGTTTGAAGGAACGCCGTTCGTCGGCTCGTTTCCATCTTGAGAAATGCTGGAATTTGCCCCGACTCTTGGAATACTGTGATGTATAATTTTGGGATAATTATTTAGTCAGGGTTGAGTATCTCCCGAAAGGACGTACATCACTCCCCCCACCCTTTTTTCGGGGAATCTCCGCTCTGCCATATTCTTTTTTAGGAGAGGAATGTCCCATGTCTACGCCCAAACCTTCGTCTAACTTGCGTCCTTTATCGCTTGGTGAATTGCTAGACCGGGCGATCCGTTTATATCGCAAGAATTTTTTCAAGTTGATCGGCATTATCGCCATTGTGCAGATTCCGATTACGATCATTAGCCTGATCATTAGCCTGTTTACAGTGGGTGACCTTGCTCAGCTTGCCGTAGATCCAAGCGCACTTGAAAACGCCGAAAATCCCCTGGAATTGCTTGGCCCTAACTTTTTCACGGGCATCGGGGCGAATGTGGTGGTCGGGATTGTCAGTATTGCGTTACTGGCGATTGCGATGGCGGCGGTGACGCGGTTGGTGGCCGACGCGTATTTGGGAGAAAGAATCGGCACAATTGAGGCGTATCTGCGGATCGAGGATCGGGTGGGGGCGTTGATCTGGACGTTGGTGACGAATTTCGTTTTCGGGGTGCTGTTGTTTGTTTGGTTGCTGATCCCCTGCATCGGGTGGGTTACCGGGGCGAGTATGTTGTCGGTGTTGGGGTATATCGTGATCCCGCTGGCGGTGCCGGTGGTGGTGCTCGAAGGGTTCAGCGGATGGGATGCCCTGCGCCGGGCGTGGGAGTTGATGCGACGGCGGTTTTGGTCGGTGATCATTTTTGCGGTGGTTTTGTATCTGTTTAGCCAATTGGTGGTCGGCGGACCGGCGTACATCGTCAGTCTGATTTTCCAATATTTATTACCCAGTATGATCAATGAGGGGAATGTCCAATCGCTCGTGCAAATTCAAACCATCGTTCAAACCCTGGTCAGCCTCATCTTTAGTCTGCTGTATGTGCCCTTACAACTGACGTGTATGACTTTGCTGTATTTCGATTTGCGGGTGCGGCAGGAAGGGTTGGATTTGGTGTTGGCCGCGGAAGAACAACCGGGCATCAGCGCCGCGGAACTGGTGTCTAAAGCGCCACGGATGCCCGAAGGTAGTTTTATGACGGCGGGGGAGATGGGGAATTTCGCCATCCTGTCCCTTGGGGGCGGGGTCGTTGTGTTTCTGTTTTCGATGATTATCGGTTTGTTGGGGACGGCGATTGGGTTGTCTACGGTAGGGGGTTTCTAAATGACCACGCCTGCTGAATTCTCCCTTCGCCCGCTATCGCTTGGGGAACTGTTGGATCAGGCCATTCGCCTCTATCGGCGCAATTTTTTCAAGTTCATCGGGATCATCGCGCTCGTGCAAATCCCGGTGACGCTCATTAGCCTCGCCCTCACACTGTTGACGTTTGAGGATTTTTACGCCGTCGCGGCGGACCCTACCAGGGTGACGCCTTCCAGTGATCCGTTCGCTTTGTTCACGCCCGGATATTTTCTTGGGTTGGGCGGCTCGATTCTGATGGGCTTAATTTCTTTCTTGTTGGTGCAGGGAATCGCGGCGGGCGCGCTGACCCGGTTGGTTGCGGATGCGTATTTGGGGACGCCGGGCGGGGCGCTGGACGCGTATCACCGCATTGGGAAACGGTGGTTGCCCCTCGTGGGCACGCTGTTTTTGTACGTGATCCTGTTCGTGATCGTGTTCGTGTGGTTGATCATCCCCTGTTTCGGGTGGTTCACCGGGCCAGGGATTTTGATGGTGATGGGGGGGATGGTGTTGCCCCTGATTCCGCCGGTGATGGTGTTGGAGGCCGTTTCGGGCGCGGGGGCGATCCGGCGGGCCTGGGAACTCGTGCGGCGGCGCTTTTGGTGGATTTTCGGGTTTATGTTTATTTTGTATTTGTTTGCGTGGCTGGTCATCAGTGGCCCGACCAGTTTGTTTTCAATTGCGTTGAATTACATTCTCCCCTCCACGGGTCTGGCGGGCGACAATGCTTTGATGTTGACGACGATTTTGCAATCCCTGGTTGCATTGGTGTTTAGTTTGTTGTACAAGCCTCTGCAATTGGCGTGTATGACGCTGTTGTATTTTGATCTCCGTGTGCGGCAGGAAGGGTTGGATTTGGCCCTAAAAGCCGAGGGGCAGGAAAAAGCCTTGAATCTATCCGATGTGATTGCCCAATCGCCGACGGCCCCCAAGACAAGTTTCTTAACGTGGGCCGAAGTGGGGTACATTGTGCTGTTGGGGGTGGGGATTTTTGTGCTGTATTTCATCCTGATCGCCATCGTTTTTGGGGCGGCCTTGGCGATGGGCGCGCCGTTTGGAGGGTTTTAAGGGGTGATTTCAGCAGAATTTCCTCTTCGCCCCCTCACGACGGGTGAACTCCTCGACCGTGCGTTTTCATTGTATCGGCAGAATTTCTGGAAGTTTGTGGGGCTTCTCCTGTTGATCTTCTGTCTCGCGCCCTCTGCCCTCGCCGCCGAGGATTCCCCTCCTCTTCCCCTCGCCTCCTACTGGGACCTCGTCGAAACCACCCACACCCGCCTCACTGAACTTGCAGAGACCCCTCTCGAGGAGGCCCGCCCTGCCCTCGAAACCCTCGCCACCCAGTGGGACGCCGTCACCACCGTTGAACTCCCCGACGGAACGCTTCTGCCCATCGATACCCGTTACATCTCCGCCCAACTCCGCACAGAAGAACCTGCGCTGTCCTCAGCGACCCTCCCCGCCCTCACCGCCCTCCTCGAAAACATCCTCACCCTCCGGCCCGCTGAATCCCCCAACGCCTTCAGCACCACCGACCTCGCCGCCCTCACCGACATCCTCGCCCGCCCCGAATTTCAATGGCAGGCAGAACCACCCAACCCGATCCAGCAATTCCTCCAAGACCTTCTTCGACGCATCAACAACGCCTACATTCGCTTCCTCGAATGGCTTTTCCCCGACACTGGCGGCGTCATCGCCCTGCCCTTTGAGCTGATCTTCACCGTCATCGGCTCCGTCCTCCTCATCTTCCTCTTCATCTACATTTTTCGCGGCACCTGGGGCAACCTCATCGCCGAGGCCGAAAACGGCACTCACGGCGACGGGGAAACCGCCCCCCTCACTGCCGACGCCGCCCGCCAGCGCGCCCGCGAACTCTCTCAAGCAGGCGATCACCGCACCGCCATCCGCTACCTCTACCTCGCCTCCCTCCTCCTGCTCGAAGAGCGCGGCCTCCTTCGCTACGACCGCACCCTCACCAACCGCGAAACCCTCCGCAGTGTCGCCAACCGCCCCGACCTCGCCGCCCCCCTCCAGGAAGTCGTCGAAACCTTCGACCGCGTCTGGTACGGCTACCAAGACGTAGATGAACCCACTTTCGAGCATTATGCGGAACGGGTAGAAGACCTCCGCCAGCAAAAATAACACACCACAAAGGACACCAAGGATCACAAAGGAATCCAATTTCTTAAACCTTCGTGATCCTTCGTGTCCTTAGTGGTGATAATTTTTATGAAACCCTCCCGCGACACCCTCCTCGCCCTCGGCCTCTTCCTCGTCCTGGCCCTCCTCACTGTCTTCGCCGCGCTCCAACAAACGCAGGAAGTGGGTCCGCCCGCGCTCGCCAACGACTCTAACGAACCCAACGGCGGACGCGCCCTCTGGCTCTGGCTCACCAACCTCGACTACTTCGTCCACGACACCGTCCAGGCCGAATACGCCATCCCCGGCAACACGTCCCTCGTCCTCCTCCTCGAACCCCAAACCCCCATCACCGAGATCGAATGGGAAATTCTCGACACCTTCGTCGAAAACGGCGGCACGCTCCTCCTCGCCGGAGAAGGCGGGGGCACCGCGCAAGCCGTCCGGCACTACAATTTTTCCCTGCGCTACGCGAATGAAGAAACCCCCGCCCTCGCGCCCCTCCTCCCCCTCTTTACCAACCCGCCGCTGACGAACGACCCTACCCCGCGCGCCGAAGATTCCCCGTCCGCACGGGGGGCCACGCTCCACGCCTTCACCTACCTCCAACCGAATCCCCCCGCCGAAGACGAAGAAACAACCCCCTTCATCCCTCTCGTCGCCTTGCCCGAAGGCCCCGTCCTCGTCTCGTTTGAACAAGGCAAAGGCCGCGTCCTCCTCAGCGTTGACGTGACCCCCTTCACCAACGCCGGTCTCAAAGACCCCGGCAACCCCGAACTCGTCCTCAACCTGATCGGCACCGTCCCCCGCGAAACGCATGTCTGGTTCGATGAATGGCATCACGGCAAACGCCTGGAAACGGCCCCCGCGCAAGTCTCCGGGCCGGGGGAATGGTTACAGCGCACCCCTGCCGGGCGTGCCCTGCTCTACGTCGCGGGCGTGATCTTCCTCGGCCTATTGTTGGGCGGACGGCAGTTTGGCCGCCCTGTCCCGCTCGCCCACGAACTCACCCGCCGCGCCCCGCTCGAATACGTCACCGCCCTCGCCAACCTCAACCGCCGCGCCGGAAACCGCACCGCCTTGCTCCGCCACTATCACAGCCAACTCAAACGCAACCTGGGCCGCCGCTACCGCCTCGACCCCGCCCTCCACGACGGCGAATTCCTCACCCGCCTCGCCCAATACGACCCCACGCTAGACACCGAAACCCTCCGTACCCTGCTCGCCCGCCTCACCCGCAAAAATGCGACGGAAGCGGAAATGGTGCAATGGGCGCGGGAAGCAGCGGAGTGGATTAAAGAATGATGGGACATAGATGGCACGGAAAACACAGATGATGCGAGTTCATAAAAAGCCTTTTCTGCGAATGACAGGCAGTATAGTTATCGGGGTTGTTCTAGGATTTTTGCTTGTGGATAAAGTGGTGGCGTATAAAATCCAACAAATTCTCCACCCTGAACGGTATCGAAATTATTCGGTGATATTGGAAAGCGGAGAGCCTGTTCAGGCTGTTTCTTTTGAAAGCGTAGATGGCCTGACTTTGGCAGGATGGTACATTCCCCCACAAAATGGCGCTGTGATCATTTTACAACATGGCTACCGCGCAAATAGCGCCCAGATGCTCCCTATTGGATTAATGATGGCCCGGCATGGGTATGGCGTATTGTTATTTGACTTTCGCGGGCATGGTAAAAGTGAAGGGGATACGGTCACTTTTGGTTTATATGAAGTCCAGGATACCGATGCCGCCGTAAAATTTGTTGCCGACCAAACGAATGTCCAACAGATTGGTTTACTTGGCAATTCGATGGGCGGGGCTGTTGGGGTCTTGGCTACCGCCGAAAACCTGCAAATCCGGGCGCTTGCGATTGAAGGTGTATTTTCGGCGTTGAAAGACGAAGTGGGGGTTGGGATTCAAGTTCAAACGCCGTTACCTGCCTCGCCCCTGGATAGCCTGTTTATCTTTTTCGCCGAGCGGCAAACCGGATACAAACTGAGCGAAATCGCGCCAGTAGATCGAATTCGTGCAATCAGCCCACGCCCCATTTTGATTATGCAGGGTGGCAAGGACGAGCGTATTCATCCAAACAGTGGTTACCAACTCTTTGAAGCGGCAGGTGAACCTAAAATTCTTTGGTACGAACCATCCTCTCCCCATGTAGAGATTTTTAATACGGTTCCCCTTGAATACGAAAAACGAGTGGTCGAATTTTTTGACCACTACCTTTTGAACAAAATATCGCAATGAACGCCTCCCCTCTCCGCAAACCCCTCGGATGCCTCGCCCTTTTTGGCGTAGGCCTCTGCCTCTTTTTCGGATGCGCGCTGATCTTTGTCGCCCAACTCTACGGCATCGATGGCCCCACCGTGCAAGAAGGGCAGGCGCGCGCGGAAACCCTTTTGACCGCCCTCGAACAATACAAAACCGACACGGGCAGTTATCCTTCCGATTTGCAAACTCTGATTCCGACCTATCTTCCCGAAATTCCCAGGCCTGCCCCGTGTTGGGAGTACACCTATACAGTGGAAACCGATGGCAAAGGGTTTATGATTTTTTTTGAAGTGGGGCGGAATTTTGACGGGGACTACTGCGAGTATGAGCGTGAGGCAAAAGCGTGGAGATGTAGTGATGCCATCTGAACCCACAAAACAAAGAACAAAGTCTTTCGTATTGGATCATATCGCATCAACTTTTAAGCCACGCACGGTACACCATGAAAAATTATTACAGCGTTCTCCAGGTCGATCCGAAAGCGGATAAAGACATCATCGAGGTGGTCTACAAAAAACTCGCCTTCCGATACCATCCCGACAGGAATAAAACTTCTAGTGCCCTCGTTAAGATGCAAGATATTAACGAGGCCTATGAGGTATTAAAAGACCCATCCAGCCGACGAAACTTTGACCTCACCTTTTCGCCCGCGAACACTTATACGAATCATACCTATCAGGATTTATATGCTGAGACTCAAAAACTCAAGAATGAACTGCTGGTGGCCAACCGACAAATCTCCGTGGAAAAAGAAAAACGCCTAAGCCTGGAAAGTCAATTAGGCGAAGTCGCCACCAAACTAAAAAATGAGCAGACTTTACGTTATCAGTTGGAACAGAGAACGCAACTCGCTGAGTATGCGCGCTTAGCCTTTGAAAAATCTGTAGGCATCCGAAAAACCCGGAGTTCCTTAAAAAAGCGCATCCAGAAAACGAACGAAGTGAAATTACTGGTTTTTATCATCATTTATTTGGTTTTGATGCCCATCGAGATTCTCTTTAGCATGACCTCGGACCTGGGAACTTCATGGAACATGGTGGGGATCACATCCATGTTATTATTCATCCCCATGATCCCAGCTTATGGGATAGGATCATGGGCCTCGACGTTCTATAAAAATCATCTCACAGACAAGCTGAAACGCACCACCTAAACGGTTTAACCCTCGTTCCCCATTTTCCGCAAAGAGCCAGCTAAATTTGAAAATTAAGCTGGCTCTTTGCCGCGATTAAGCCAGCTTAATTTCGCGAAAGAGCCAGCTTAATCGCGCGATTAAGCTGGCTTAAATTCCGAATCGAGCCAGCTTAATTTTTTTATGTTGGCCCGTTTAAATGACACAGCCGCTCAATGAGCGGCTGTGGTGTATGCATTCAATGGTCGAAAAACTCATTCCACCAAATCGGAAGGGTTCTTGGCGTTCCAAAGCGTCACAATTTCCGTTTCCGTCAGGCCAATATTTTCGGCATTGCGCCACTTCCCGCGAAATTGCATGTTGACCTTCTTCGACAATTCGGGATTGACCCGGACTTTGAGAATGATTTTGCCATCCTTTTTACCGACCGGTTTAAAGTGCGTGCCGTTTGGCAACTTGACCACGCGCCCCAATTTCAGTCCGCTTTCCAGTTGGACATCCAACTCAGACAGCACCGCCAGTACACTGCCCAGGCTTTGATTGGTCGCGTTCACAATATTCTCAACCAACTCGTCGCTTTCCATCGGAAGGGCAGGTTCCAGACGGGGGCCATACGCGGTCCATGCTTGTATTTTTTTCGCCATGACAAAAACCTCCAAATATAGGGTGTGTTGTGTTTCTATACAGAAACCCGGTGATGGTCTCCACCGTCAGGGGAACCACCTTACAATGCAGAAAAGTTTACCCCAGGCAACCAGCAAAAAAAATGATACCTGTCTCCAAAATTTTGGGGCAAATAGCCCTTTTTTTCGGTTGTTCATCCTACGCTTGACCATTACAAAGAATGTCGGAATCCTGAATGGGAGATAAAAGGAAATGGCGGTTTTGTTTCAAAAATTAGTGGTTGACTTCTCTTTCGTCTTCTAATATGATAGTACCAGAGGCTCATTCCACACCCTGTTGATACAGGAAATTGGAACCAGGATAATCAAAACATCCATACTATCATTACCTAAAACTTGTGGGATGACACTGAAGGTACATCATGAAAACCATACAAAAAATCTTGCTATCCCGATGGGGGTTATTCCTATTGGTTATAGGAATTGTGCTGTTTGTGTTTATCCTGGTAGTAAGACAGGTGCAATCACAGGAAGATACTCCAGCATACCTACCTCCACCAACCCCAAGTGTCATACCTTTCCCATCAGATAATACGCCAACACCAGATTATCTACCACCAGATCAAATTTACCCCACTGATGCCCCTTTTATTATATCAAAAACAATTGATCTGTCCCCAGAACTAAATGAGGAACAGGAATATTATATCTATGTTCGAAAAGAGAACGGAGAGATCGTCTTTTATCTTGTTGGGCCTCTCCCTCAAGGAGATGAATTAACAAAAATTCCAGCATCTATCCTTGAGAAGTTGCCTTTAGAGGCAAATGACGTCATCATTTTGTGGGAACCCCCATCACCGATGAGGAGAGATTTTCCTCCTCTAGAACCAGCAACTGTTATCCCAACAATTGAACCAACTATAAACTCCCCATATCCATAAACCATTCTAACAAGGAGGTTAAGAAATGAATAATAAACTCGACTGTTGTGTTTTGAGGTGATGACTGGTAGGTTCAAAGGCTAATTTAGTGAAGATGACCTAACCCAAAAAACGCCTGATCCTTTTTGAACCTGGCGACATATGGCAAAGATAGGTGTCGCTTTCCCAAACAACTGGATTGAGTTGCCTGAACTTCGAGAGCTTGACAACAGGATGAAGAAAATCGGCTTTTGATGGCAAATTGCAGGCTTTCCACATGGATCAGCGGTTCGGCTGAGGCGGATTTTGGCCCATCAAGACCATTTAGAAGAGCCGTTTTGCTTTCGCGTTGTAGCACAAGAAACTGGTAAGCAACAAGTCTAAACATAGTTATACCTAAAAACTCCTTGAAATCCAAAACACAACAGTCGAGTAATAAATTTATTGTAGGATCTCTTTTAGTTTGCCTAGTATGTTTGCTTACATTGGCAGTGTTCACAAACGCTTTAGCCTATAATAATTGGGTATTTAATCGTTTAAGGGTAGATTTAAGCGCCATCAATTTGGCTCAGGATTACAAAGTGTCAATTGCAGCCGACGATCTACCAAGTGGTACGGGGACAAATAATTTTACGACCGGTTGGTTGAGTGTCAATCTAAACACAGAAGATGATTGTGACGATGGTTGTTTTACCCAGGTCGGTTTAATGACAATGGAAGATGGGCTTCATTGGTTTGCTTATACTGAAGATCCAGATGGGATAATCTGTTTTCGAGGTACCCCCAAATGGGGTAGCAAGGGATGTATCGGTGCAGTTGGAGATTTAGTTGCATTAGATACTTGGCACATTGTTCAAATAGCCGGGTATCCAGGATATGGACATTGGGTTATACGGGTGTATGACATAAACTCAAGTCCACATGATGTAGCACAAATCACAAATAGTAGTGATCAAATTTATGACGCTACAGTTTCGTTTGAAGAGGGATATACAAGCCTTCCAAATCCCTATTATTTGGGAAAGTTCCACTTTTACCATCCACAATATCGATCTGGGAATCAATTTCTAGATTGGCCGCAGACCGCTCTTCCTTTTTATGGCTTGTATGAAACTAACCATAATGTGGCTTGGGATAATAATCACCAAAACACCATTTGTCCATCACACTACGGAGCAAACGTAAATATGGCAGGAGACCAACGTTATTGGTATGGCGGAATCAACGCTCTTGTGTGCGATTGGTGGTTCTTTTCACCAGTTGTTAGTGCCAGTACTTTGGACGATTTGGCAACAAGTTCTTTGAATTATCACCGGGTTGTAACTGAAATTTTAATGCCAGGTAGTTGGCTTCATACTTCGAATTGGCCTAAAACTTACGCAAATACAATCAGCTATACAGCTATCCAGAATGATAAAGTTGCCTTGACCTTTACCGGAAGTCGTATCACCCGCATTTACGCCATGGCGAACAATCGAACAAATGCAGAAGTGTTTATAGATGGCGTTTCACAAGGACAGCAAACTGATTATGCTTCCACCACGCGGTGGCAGGTCGCGAAAACCTGGTCAATGCCAACCTCTGGCACCCATACAATTGAAGTACAAAAGATAGGGAGTTCGGGGTTCATCGATCTGGATGCCTTTATTGTCGATATTCCCTACGTGAATTCCGGAACTTATGATGGTACACACAGCAACTGTAAGTACATTGGCAGTTGGACATTAAGCTCGCCCTGGCCTTTGGCTTACAACTCAACCCTCAATTGGTCTAAGAATACAGAAGATGCATTCACGTTTACCTTTTATGGAAACTCGATCTATTACTTTTACACAAAAGCTTCCAATCGGGGGAAGGCCGCTGTGACCATTGACGGGGTGAATATGCCATTGATTGATCTCTATTCAGCTTCGACAGTATGGCAAGCACAAACAACGTATACAAATTTAGGAACGGGAATTCATACCATCCACATCTCTGTTTCCGGGCAGAAAAACGCCAATTCCAGCGATTATTATGTAGACGTAGACAAATTAATGGTGCCATAGAGTCATATTGAAAAATCTGATCTAGAACCGGATTTGGCAGATCGTAGACTCCAAATCCGGTTTTTATTTGTCAACGCCTCAACTTCCCTGTATACTACCTGGCATTGAAAACCATCAAGAATTTCTCAACTCCCCAATAACAAATCGCTCAATCACCCGCTCCCCCCATGACCCCCACCGACCTCCAATCCCTCTTTCACCACCTCCGTCAAGAAGCCAACAAAACCATCGTCGGCCTCGAAGAACCGTTTGAACTGCTCGTCGTCGCCCTGTTGAGCGGGGGGCACGTCCTGCTCGAAGGCGTGCCCGGCACGGCCAAAACGCTGATGGCAAAAACCCTCGCCCACCTGATCGAAGCGAAGTTCAGCCGCATCCAGTTCACCCCCGACCTGATGCCCTCGGACATCCTCGGCACGAGCGTGTTCGACCTCGCGTCCAGCAAGTTCTTCCTCAAAAAAGGCCCCATCTTCACCCAACTGCTCCTCGCCGACGAAATCAACCGCGCCCCGGCCAAAACGCAATCCGCTCTGCTCGAAGCGATGGAAGAACGGCAGATCAACCTCGAAGGGGAACGGCACGCGCTCGACGTGCCGTTCATGGTCATCGCCACGCAAAACCCCATCGAGTACGAGGGCACCTACCCCCTCCCGGAAGCGCAACTGGATCGGTTCATGTTCAAAGTCCTCGTCCCCTACTCCCCGCACGACGTGGAAATCGAAGTCCTCCGCCGCTACCACCAGGGGTTCGACGCCCACAACCTCGCCGCGACCGGGCTGAAACCGATCCTCCCCGCCGGACAATTCCGCAACATCCGCGCGGCCATTGACCAAGTCCTGGTCGAAGAGGGGGTGCTGAACTACATCACCCGCATCGCCGCGGCCAGCCGCCAATCCCCGGACGTGGTACTGGGAGCGAGCTTGCGCGCGTCCACCCACGTCCTCCTCGCCGCCAAAACCTTCGCCGCCCTGCAAGGCCGCGCCTACGTCACCCCCGACGATGTGAAATACGTCGTCACGCCCGTTTACCGCCACCGTCTCCTCCTCAAACCCGAAGCGGAGATTGAGGGGCTGGATACAGATGCGGTGATCAAGCGGATTTTGGGGCAGGTGGAAGTGCCCAGGTAGATAAGGTAAATACGGTAGACAAGTAGATACGGTATACAAAGTACATACCGAATTTACCCTGTTTACCTTATCTACCGTGTCTACCGTATTTACCATCCCCCTATGCTCACCCCTCGCGCCCTCCTCCTCCTCTCCCTCGCCGCGCCGCTGATTGCGGCGGGGACTTGGTTCGCGCCCCTGCAATGGTTGGCGGTGGTGGTGATGGTTTTGTGTGGGATCGTATTTTTGTTGGATCGGCGGTTGGCGGGGGGGGTGAACCGGTTTGAGGTGGAACGGATTCACGATAATCGGCTCAGTTTGGGGGCGGAGAATCCGATCCGGGTGACGGTGTATAACCGGGGGAAGACGCGGGTGGCGTTTTGGGTGCGGGATGAGGCGCCGGAACAGTTCAAAATCAGTACGCGTTTGCTGGAGGGGGAGGTCGCGCCGCGGCAGACGTGGGAGGGGGTGTACCATGTCCGTCCGCTTCGGCGGGGGGATTATGCGTTTGGGAATCTCGTCTTGCGGTGGCGGGGGCCGTTGGGGTTGGTGATTCGCCAGGGTACGGTGCCCGCGGCGGCCCCGGTGAAGGTGTATCCGAATCTGTTGGATATTCGCCGCTATGATCTTCTCCTTCGTCAGAATCGTTTACAGGAAATGGGTTTGCGGCACGCGCGGATGTTTGGGGAGGGGAATGAGTACGAGCGTCTGCGGGAATACACGCCCGATGACGAGTATCGCCGCATCAATTGGAAGGCGACGGCCCGCCGCAACCGCCCGATCACGGTCGAGTACCAGACCGAGCGCAGTCAAAATGTGTTTGTGGTGCTGGATACGGGGCGGATGATGCAAAGTCCGGTGGCGGACATTGCGAAGCTGGATTATGTGATCAACGCCGCCTTGCTGTTGGCGTATGTGGCGACGGGGAAGGGGGATAAGATCGGGATGTTGACGTTTGCCGATGCCATCGGGAGTTATGTGTCGCCCAAACAGGGGCGCGGGCAGTTTTATAAGATGCTGGAGTTGTTGTACCGCGTGGAACCCGAACCCGTGGAACCCAATTACCGTCTCGCGCTGAGTTACCTGTCCCTGAAACATCGCAAACGCTCACTCGTGGTGATTTTTACGGACTTGAGTGGGGGGTTGGGCGTGGATGCGCTCATCAGCCACGTGACCGCCCTCGGACGGACGAGCCTGCCGCTCGTGGTGACGATCAGTGACCCGGACATTTTCGCCGCCGCGCATCAAACCCCTGACAGTTCCCTGTCCACCTACCAGCGCGCCGCCGCCGTGCAACTGCTCGAAGACCGCAAACTGGCACTGGATAATTTGTCACGGCACGGGGTGCTGACGTTGGATGTGCCCGCGAATCAGTTGTCGCTGGCGGTGATTGACCGGTATTTGGCGTTGAAGGGGAGGGGGATGTTGTGAGGCGTAGTGCGTAGTGCGTAGTGCGTATTACGGAATACGGAGTACGCAATTCGTGATAGGATTGTGACGATCAGCATCCGCAGGAGTCAAAAATGGACGCAATTTTGATGGAACAAACGACGCAAGAAGGTGAATATATTCTGGCCCGTCCAGGCGAACCTGTCTTTAATATCACCGCGTTTACTGCGCGGCAGAAAGTGAGCGGGTATGTAGGTGATCAAATCAGCCATTTGATGGGTGGCGATGAACCCACGTTGCTTTGGGCGAAAAACCGGGTGGTGTGGCGCGTGCCGATTCTGCTGACGGTTCCTTCGCGCGGGGTGGTTGGAACGGTGGGGTATTTAGACGTGGATGCGCGGACAGGTCAGTTACTCATTTCGAAAGACTTCGTAAAACAGGTGGAAAAACATGCCGAAGCACTTACTTCAAATTCCCCATCATAAACAAACCCAGGAGTCCGACTGCCTTGCAACCTGTGCTTTGATAGCAATGGAAGCAGTGGGGGAAAGCATTCCCTATGCGAAGCTTTTGTCTATTTTAGACATCAAGCCCTGGGGTACACCTCATCGAAATATCCGCAAATTAGAAGCCCTTACTCGAAACGTTCAAGTCATCTACCGTCAGGGAGAATTATCTGATTTGTTTGCGACGCTGGAGTCTGGTTTTGCCCCCATTGTGTTTGTTTGGACTGGGGAATTGCCTTATTGGTCTACGGCCACGTGGCACGCAGTGTTGATTGCGGGGTATGACGACGAATATTTTTTCGTGAATGATCCGGCCTTTGACCATGCCCCTATCCAGGTTCGTCAGGGCGACCTCGAACTGGCTTGGTTGGCTTATGACTCATTTTATGCAGTGGTAACGCATGAAGGTTAAGATGAAACATAACCATTGTAAGATTTGCGAATTGATCGCCCGTCGAGATGCGGGCCTGGCCCCTCTTTGGGATAGCATTCACCGCACGCCGTTTTGGGACGTGGTGCATAGTTACAATACGTCCCTGCCTGGTTGGCTTGTCCTGGTTCCCCGGCGGCACATTGAAGCGGTGGATGAAATGACAGAGGAAGAAGCGGTGGAGTTGGGAATTTTCCTGCGCCTGGTTTCGGGAGCATTGAAGGACGTAGTGGGCTGTGCGAAAACGTATGTGATGCAGTTTGCCGAGTCCGCCGGGCACACACATGTTCATTTTCACGTCGTCCCGCGTATGGCCGATCAACCGGATGAACGGAGGGCGACGAATATTTTTGGCTATTTGAATGTTTCGGAAGACGAACGGGTCAGCGAGGCGCGGATGAATGAGATTGCACAGAGGGTACGCTTGCTGTTAACTCCCCCTGATGCCTTGTGATTTAGTCGCAGAAATAAAGAAGATGCGGAAAATTTTCTAGAAATTCATTCCGCGACTTCTTTATTTCCGCGACTTGATTCTCTTCTGATTAGGGCTGTGGTAATCGTACTCAAGGATTTTTTTACTCATCATTTATCACTTCATCACTTTCCTACTTTTCCCCCCCAACAACAAATACCCGTACAATCCTGCCCCCGTCCCGATCCCCACCGCCCACTTCACAAACGTGGGTATCGTCTCCGACGGCGAAATAAATCCTTCAATCGTCCCCGCCAGCACCAACAACGGCACACACATCATGATCAACCGCACCGAACGCCGCGCAGCCAACGCTAGCGCATCTCTCCGACGCAACAACCCCGGACGTAGAATCGCCCATCCCAACGACAGGCCCGCCCCGCCCGCGATGAAGATCACGCTCAACTCCACCACCCCATGCCCGATGACGAATTCCCACAATTCCCAGCCCACGCCATAATGCCCGGTCAACCCGGTCAGCCCGCCGAGCATCAACCCATTGAACACCATCACCCACACCGTCCAAATCCCCGCCGTGACCCCACTCCCAAACGCGAGAAAAGACACCTGAATGTTGTTCCGCATGATGAACGAGGACGCATAGGGCCGCTCGGCGATGGGAATATCCGTCCACAGGTCTTTTTGCTCGATGGTTTCGCGCAAATCCTGGGCCTGAGCGGGCAACAGCCATTGGGACGCGTCGGGCTGGAAATACACAATGAACCCCGAAAGCACCGCGGGAATGATAAACAACAGCGCGGCGGTCAGAATAAACGGCCAGGTTTCGCGAAAAAGCCGGGGATACCCCACCCGCACAAACCGCCACAACCGTTTCCACGCCAACGGCTCGCCCTGGTAAACTACGGCATGTGCGCGGGCCACCAACTGATTGAGGTACGCCGTCACCTGATGGCGCGGGTAATCCCGTTGAGCCAGTGCCAGGTCCGAAGTCGCCGCCCGGTACAATTGACCGAGCGTGTTCACCTGTTCGGGCGAAAGGTGCAATTTTTTCTGAGCATTATCTAATAAACCCGCCAAAGCCTTCCAGTCTGCTTGACGAGAGCGGTAAAATTGGTCAGCATTCATAGGTTAGAATTATACCGTTATGTCCCTACCCGACGACACCCTAAACATCGAAACCCCCGAAAACGTTGCCTTTGGCTATCACGTCGCCGGGATTGGCTCCCGTTTCCTGGCCGCGCTGATCGACACCCTGATCATTATCGCCCTTCAGATTTTTTTCACCGTGCTTGGGCTATTGCTTGCGCGCCTTTTGCTCCCCGAAGGCACCCTGGAACTGGATACCGACAACCCCTTCTTCGCCTGGATCATCGGCATCTTTGGCCTGATCTCGTTCGCCTTTTTTTGGGGCTACTACATCTTTTTTGAAATGCTCTGGAACGGGCAATCTCCCGGCAAACGGCGCGCCAAACTCCGGGTCATTCGGGTGGACGGAACCCCGATCACCCTGACGGAATCGATCATCCGCAATCTCGTCCGGCTGATCGATTTTCTCCCCGCGTATTACGGCGTCGGCGTGGTGACGATGTTCGTGAACGATCAATCCCGCCGATTGGGAGACCTCGCCGCAGGCACGCTCGTCGTTCGCGAAGAGGTTGCCCCCGTCACGCTCGAATCCCTGGCCGCGCGGGCCACCGAACCCCAACTGGTGTACCGCCCCATCGCCCCGGACCTTGGCCCGCTCCCCGTCGAAATGCTAACCCCCCAAGACCTCCAACTCCTCGAAGATTTCCACGCCCGCCGGAACCAGTTGGCGAACCACGACGTTTTAGGGAGACGCATCCTGCAAAAACTTCTCGAACGCATGAATCTCCCCCCGAAAGAATATGACCGCTGGGAAACTGACCGCCTGCTCACCCTCATCCTCCGTGCCAGCAAAGGCCAGATTCGTGGCGCAGAACCCCCGCCCCCCACCGCATGACCAATTCTCGATATGGATACAAGCCGACGAACGGCGTTCCTTAATACGCCCTCGCTAAACCGAAAAGACGCCCGTTAAGGAACGCCGTTCGTAAAAAAACGAGCATTGCGCACCTACATGACCAAAGTCCCCCAAAAATTCAGCAGATTTTGAGCATTTTTTGTCCGGCCTGGGGAATGGCAGGTGTTGTAAGATCAGGTGTAATGCCTTTATTCAGAAGAGTCTCTTCCCTCCCGTATTGCGTACTGCGTATTTCGTAAGTCCAATCGGCCTACAGAATACGCAATACGCAATACGCAATACGGTACATGCAAGACGCACCCAAGGAGTATCCCCATGAAATTCCTCTTCACCCAAATCCTCAAACTTCACCGCTTTTTGAGCGAAAACCTGTTTTACCCGCTTGTCTTATCCACCCTCCTGGCCGTCGGCTTTTTCGTGGGCCGCGTCATTTGGAGCGATGAAGGCACTTTCCGGTTCCTCTTGTGGAACCTGATCCTCGCCTGGATTCCCTACATCTTCAGCCTGATTTCCCTACTGATCCACCAATGGAAACCGCGGTGGTGGTGGGCGGTAATTCCCTCCGGCGCGCTTTGGCTGTTGTTTTACCCCAACGCCCCATACATCATGACCGACTTAACCCACCTACGCCCGCGCGCCATTATCCCGATCTGGTACGACATCGGCCTGCTGATGACCTTCGCCCTCGCGGGGTGTTTCCTGGCGATTGCCTCCCTCCGCTCGATGCAACGGATCGTGAGCCACTACGTCGGGCAGATCATGAGTTGGGTGTTTGTCATGGGGACCATGGGTCTGACGAGTTTTGGCATTTACATGGGGCGGTATTTACGCTGGAACAGTTGGGACATTTTGACTGACCCCATCCAAATCCTGCGCGACGTGTATCATCCCCTCCGCCACCCGTTCAGCAACAAAGAGACCATTGCCTTTTCGATCATGTTCGCGGCGATTTTGTTTGTGTTTTATGTCACCTTCAACTGGCTCCGCCCACTCAAGGAAAACCAAAATGCCTCGTAAACTCACCCTTGCCGCCATCCAACTGGACGCCAACCCAGCGCCCACCGCCGAACGCCTCGCCCGCGCCGAAAACCTCGTCGGGCAGGCCGCCGAGGCCGGGGCGCAACTCGCTGTCCTCCCCGAACTGTTCAACACCGGCTACATTTACGACGAGAGCAACCACGCCCGCGCCGAACGTCTCGATGGCGAAACCGTCACCTGGATGCGGGAGACTGCCCGCCGGTTAAACCTGCACCTCGCCGGGACGCTGATGCTCTTGGACGTGGATGAAGTCTACAACGCCCTCCTGCTCTTCGCACCAGATGGGCGCATGTGGCGGTACAACAAAGTCTATCCCTGGGGGTGGGAACGCGGCTACTTCCGCAACGGGCGGGATGTTACGGTCGCAGAAACCGACCTGGGCCGGATCGGTCTGCTCGTCTGCTGGGATACCGCCCACCTCGATCTCTGGCAACGCTACGCCGGACAGGTGGATTTCATGCTCGTCTGCAGTTGCCCGCCCGATGTCAGCAACCCGACCTATCTCTTTCCCGATGGCCGAACCGCCACCTTCGCCGACATGGGGCCGATGGTCAGCGGGATGAAAGACGCCGGAAAACTGCTCTTCGGCGAGATGATCAACGAACAAACCGGATGGTTGGGGGTGCCAACGGTGGCGACCGTCGGCGCGGGGCAGATCACCACCCGTTTGCCGCAAGCGCAAGCCTCTTTGGCCGCAATGGTCCCGCTCGCCCCCTGGTTGGCAAAATATGTCCCGGTGGCGGATCAAGTCGAAATGACGTGCGACATCGTGCCGGGATGCAAAGTGGTGGACGCGACCGGGACCGTGCTCGCCGAGGTGCCTGAAGGGGCGGGGGACGCGTTCACGTTCGCGGAAGTGACCGTGCGGGATCGGAATCCCGCAGTGCGGGATCAGCGCCCTGTTCCGGGGGGGAAACAACCCGCGTCACGGGTTCTGCCCCTGGCCTATTTCACCTCGGATGTTTTGCTCCCCTGGTTGACCATCCCCGTTTATCGGAATGGGTTAAGGAAAGTGTGGGGCGCGCACATGGCCCCCATCGAAGCCAGCACCCGCCAATGGGCGGCGGTCGCGGTGGGCGCAGGGGTCTTGGGCTATTTCTTGGGGAAAAGGGCTGGACGAAAACGAAGAAAATGATGCCGTGGCACGTATTGCGTATCTTGATTTTACGGAATACGCAATACGCAATACGAAACAGGAGACCCTCCCATGTCACAAATCATCCTCGAAAACTTTCACAGCCACACGCTCGAAGGCAACCCGCTCGGAGACCCTACCACGCGGCGGGTCCCGGTCTATCTCCCGCCAGGGTACGAGGAGGGCGGGGTACGGTACCCGGTCGTTTTCCTCCTCTCAGGCTTTACCGGACGTGGGACGATGATGTTAAACGACGCCCTGTGGGAGGAGACAATCCAGGAACGGATGGATAGGCTGATCCAGGAACAAAAGGTGCGCCCGATGATCTTGGTTCTGCCCGATTGCACGACGCGGTACGGGGGATCGCAGTATCTCAATTCCCGCGCGACGGGGAATTACGAAGATCACCTTCTTGAACTGGTCACGTACATCGATCAAACATACGCCACCCGCGCGGATCGGGTATTCCGCGGGGTCGCGGGGAAATCGTCCGGGGGGTATGGCGCGACGATGTTGGGGATGCGGCACCCGGATGTGTTTGGGTTGGTGGCCGATCACAGCGGGGATAAGTATTTTGAGTTGTGTTACAAGCCCGATTTTCCTAAGGTGCTGAGTTATTACGCCCGCGTTGGGGAGAAGGGGATGCTTGAGATGCTTGCCAACCCCGCGCGGGTCCGGCCCAAATCCGGGGATTTTTTCGCGGCGCTGAACATTTCCGCGATGGCGTCGTGTTATTCGCCCAATCCCGCCGCCCCGTTCGGGTTCGACCTGCCGTTCGATCTGTACACGGGCGAAATGCGCGCGGAGGTGTGGGCACGGTGGGAAGCGTTTGACCCCGTGGTTCTGGCGGAAAAAGCCGCGCCTTCGTTGCGGTCGCTCAAATTGTTCTTCTTCGATTGTGGGACACGGGATGAGTATCATTTGCAATACGGGGCGCGGATCTTTGCCCAACGGTTGCGCGAACATCATGTGCCCTTTGTTCAGGAAGAATTTGATGATGGCCATCGGAGCATTAACTATCGGTACGATGTGTCCCTGACGAAGTTCTCGGAGGCGATGTGATGACCCCTCTCCCACTGCTGAGGCGCATCGTTCAAAATTGGCAGAGCGGACGTTTCAAAACGAGACGCGTTGAATGATAGATGATTGCCCGAAAAAAGATGGGATGTACGTCCCATCTTTTTTTCGGAGTTTCTCTGAGGGGTATAGTTGGATGCGGGGAAACTGACTCATCTCACAGACTTGGGGTAGAATCCTCGCATACATTCCAAACTGTATTTCTCACCCACAAGGATTTAAAAAATCATGACTCAAACTCTTGATTCTGCTCTGAAATTTGCCCAAAGCCATCGCTCCCGCTTCGTGGATCAGTTGGGCGAATTTGTCGCGATCCCCTCCGTGTCCACAGACCCCGAACGCTTCGGCGATGTCCGCCGGGCCGGGGAATGGGTCGGGGATCAGCTCCGCGGCCTCGGGATGAAAAACATCCAGTTCTTCCCCCCGGACACCCACCCGATCATCTACGCCGAATATCTCGAAGCTGGCCCGGACGCGCCCACCGCGCTCCTCTACGGGCATTACGATGTCCAACCCGCCGAACCGCTCGACAAATGGCACAGCGCCCCGTTCAGCCCCACCATCCGGGGCGAGAACATGATCGGGCGCGGAGCCAGTGACATGAAAGGGCAGGTGGCCGCGACCCTGTTCGCGGTCGAGTCCGTGCTGAAATCCGGCGGCAAACTCCCGATCAACCTGAAATTTATGATCGAGGGCGAAGAAGAAATCGGCTCCCCGCACCTGAAAGATTTCATCGCCAACCACCGCGATCTGATTGCCAGTGATTTCTGCATCAATACCGATACCGGGATGCTCTCGCCCACTCAGCCGACCATCGTTTACGCTCTGCGCGGCCTCGCGTATTTTGAACTGCACGTCCACGGCCCCAAACAGGATTTACACTCCGGCATTTACGGCGGCACCGTCCACAACCCCGCCCAGGCCCTGGCCGAACTCATCGCCGGGATGCACGATGCGAACGGCACCGTCACCCTCCCTGGCTTTTACGACAAAGTCCGCACCCTCGACCCCGAAGAACGCGCCGAACTCGCCCGCCTCCCCCTCGAAGGGGATACGCTCATCGCCCGCACCGGGGTCCCCCAACTCTGGGGCGAAGCGGAATTCACCCCGACCGAACGACTGGGGGCACGCCCCACGCTGGAGATCAACGGGATGTACTCCGGGTTCATCGGCACGGGGGCCAAAACCGTCCTCCCCGCCTATGCGATGGCGAAAATCTCCTGCCGTCTCGTTCCCGATCAAAACGCCGCCGACATCAAAGGGCAGTTGGAAGCCTACCTGAAGGCCCACGCCCCCGCCACCATCCGCTGGGAACTGCTCGAACACGTCCACGGTAACCCCTCCATCTCCGACCGGAACTCCCGTTGGGTGCAGGCGATGATGCAGGCGCAAGAAGCGGCCTGGGGCGTGCGTCCGATCTTCCGCCGCGAGGGCGGTAGCGTCCCCGTCGTCACCGACCTGCAAACCCTCGCGGGCATGGAATCGATTAACATCGGCGTCGGCCTGCCCGACGATAACCAACACGGCCCGGATGAAAAACTCCACCTGCCGTCTTTTCATAAATTGATTGAGAGTTTAGTGCGGTTTTTCTATATTCTTGATAAGTGATGAAGTAATGAGTACTGAGTATTCTTCCATTATTACTCATTCCTAATTCCCCATTCCCTTTCCCCCTCCCCAATGTCCTCTTCCCCCACCCCCTCCCTCACCACTTACGGCGGTCAAGCCGTCATCGAAGGCGTCATGATGCGCGGCGCGAAAGCTGTAGCCATCGCCATGCGCGACCCGAATCAAAACATCGTCCTGCACACCGAAAAACTCGGCGGCATTTATAAAAGTCCCATCGCCAAACTCCCCTTCCTGCGCGGGTTGGTGATGCTGTGGGACGCTCTCGGCCTGGGGATGCGTGCCCTGACCATTTCCGCCAACGTGCAAACGGGCGAAGATGAAAAGCTCGAAGGCCCAGCGTTGTACCTGACGATTGGCCTGTCACTGGCCTTCGGCATTGGGCTGTTTTTCCTGCTTCCCGCGGGGGCGGGGTGGTTGTTCGAGCGTTTTCCCATCCCCAGCCTGGCGGAATCGCCTGCGCTCTCATGGTTGGGCAACCTGCTCGAAGGCCTGGTACGCCTGCTCTTGCTGATCGGTTATATCGTCCTGATAGGCCGCCTGGAAGACATCAAACGCGTCTTCGGTTATCACGGCGCAGAACACAAAACGATCAACGCGTTTGAAGCGGGCGACGAACTGACCCCCGAAAACGTCGCCCGCCATTCGTTGGAACATCCCCGGTGCGGGACGGCGTTTCTGCTGACGCTAGTTCTGCTCTCGGTGCTGATTTTCACCCTGCTCGGCCCGATGTCGCTTTTCTGGCGCATCGCCACCCGCATCCTGCTGATCCCCGTCCTGGCTTCCCTCGCCTACGAATACATCCGCTGGACCGCCACCCACCTCGACTCCCCGTTCGTCCGCTGGCTGATCAAGCCCAACCTCGCCCTCCAACACCTCACCACCCGCGAACCCTCGCGGGAGATGCTGGAGGTGGCGATTGCGTCGTTTAATGCGATGCGGGCGGAGGAAGAACGGCTGATCGTGTAGTTTTCACATATCGGACACGGATCAACGCGGATGAACACGGATTTTTGTGTTTGTCCGCGTTTTTTGTTATCCAGGTTTTTGTCAACAGATTGTCAACCATTTATCAAGCGCGAGGCGGAAATAACCAGTATCCTGAGTAAAATATCTTTAAGGATCAGGCCATGAATACATTCCGTATCGCACTCAAAGCGCTTTCACACCCCCTTTCCCTCCTCTCAATTCTCGTTTTGTTGCTCAACGACCATATTTTAAAAGTCGTTGCCGCTTCACCGCTTACCGGAAAATTAAGCGATTTTGCCGGGTTGTTTTTCTTTCCGTTTTTGCTGGCAGGGTTGTTAGGGTTGGTGGGGAAAAGGGTTGGTCTTTCGTCTCGTCAAATTGCCCGAATAGCATTTGGGGTGACCACACTTTGGTTTGCCGGGATCAAGACCATCCCATCGTTGAATACCTTCACGGCCGAGGTGGCAGAAGTTTTTTTAGGGCATCCGACTTTTTATGTGCTTGATCCGACGGATTTGCTCTCGCTCGTGGTTTTGCCGTTTGCGTGGAACTTGTGGCGAAGAATGGAGGAAGAAAGGCGCGCGGTTTCATTGAAACCCGCCCAGATTTTTGCGTTTGGGTTGGCGGTTGTGGGGACGATGGCGAGTTCGCCTTGTCCACCTGAGTTGAAGGTTCAAAAGATTGTAGCTTTTGAAGATAGGCTTTATCTTCAATCTTTAGCCGATAGGGAAATCTATCTCTTCAGTAGCCTTAATGATCTTAGTGATTGGCAAAAAACCGATACATTACCTGCATTCGTCAGCGACACTCTTACACAAAAGATTTCCTTGCCTATTGAACAGTGCCTTCCGAATGACTTACAAACCTGTTATCGCATCAATGGGAATCCCGAGATTGAATATTCAGAAGACGGAGGGAATACATGGAAAACAGATTGGCGTGCACCAACGTGGCGAGGAGAATTTTTTAAACGCTGGATGTACGCTCCTTTACTTGCCTGCCGAACATTTCCTGACTTTATCCCCAATGACCTGCTTATTTTATCTTTTGGAAAGGATGATTATATAGTTATTTCATCCTTAGGAAATCAAGGTCTTCTATCTTTTCAACCATCCAAAGGTTGGGAACAAACAGCTGTGCTTTACGCCGAACCAGCACCATCGGTTATCTCTATCACCAACCTCGATGAATTGCCTCTTATCACATCAAATGAATTAGTGATTTGGATAATTATGAGTCTTGTATTTGCGGTTAAGTTGAATTCAAAATTAATGTCTCACTATAGTCAGAAAAACTCAACACAACTTTTAACAAAAGATTCCTGGAAAAATAGCGTCTCATTTTTCTTGCTTCCTTTCTTATCATATCTTTTTCAAGGAATTTCGCACTTGATTGTTACCTTTTTGATATTGATATATCAAGGAGTCTTATTTAGATGGCCTCCTGGCTATGTTTTCATATCGCTCACAGGCCTGTTGCTTGTTACCTTTTTCTTGTATTTAGGAAAGCGATTAGGGAAAGCAACCCCAAAAGGATTCCCACACCTTTGGTTTAATTTATTCGGCTTCTGCTCTTTCCTCCTCCTTTTCCTAACAGGCTGGCTTCCCTTCGCCTTTTGGGCTTTCGGCTGGATTCCCTTTTACTGGCTGGCCTTCACCCTCTCATTCGGCCTTGCCATCGTTGTCTACATCAAAGCCCTACAAACCCTAGAAAAATTCAAAACCAGCGATTCCCCACCAGGATGATAAAATAAGGAACCTCCTCTCCTAAAAATTCCGTATAACCCCGCGTTCATCCGCGCCCCATTCTCCCATGCTGATTACTAACGCCACCCTCCTCACCCTCGACCCCGAAAACCGCATCCTCGAAGATCAAGCGATTTACCTGGAAAACGGCAAAATCGCCGCCATCGGCCCGGAAAAAGCCCTCCGCGCCTGGTATCCCGAGGCAGAAGCGCTCGACGCGCGCGGGCAATACGTCATGCCCGGCAACGTCTGCGCCCACACGCATTTTTACGGCGCGTTTGCGCGCGGCATGGCCATCCCCGGCCCCGCGCCCAAAGACTTCCCCGAAATCCTGCAAAAACTCTGGTGGCCCCTCGACAAAGCCCTCGACCCCGACGCCATCCGCCTCTCCGCCCAGGTCCTCCTCGCCGACGCCATCCGCCACGGGACGACCACCGTCATCGATCATCACGCCTCCCCCAACGCCATTGACGGGTCGCTGGACGTGATCGCCCACGCGGTCCAACAATCCGGCCTGCGCGCCGTCCTCTGCTACGAAGTCACCGACCGCGACGGCCCCGAACGCGCCCGCGCCGGGATTGAGGAAAATGTCCGGTTCATCCAACAAACCAACACAACAAACCAACAAACTCCCTCCAAAATCGCCGCCACCTTCGGCCTGCACGCGGGTCTCACCCTCTCCGACGCCACGCTCGACGCCTGTCGCAACGCCGCCCCGGAAGGGACCGGGTTCCATGTCCACGTTGCCGAACATGAATCGGACGAGTACGACAGCCTGGAAAAAAGCGGTCTGCGCGCGGTGGATCGCCTGCACAAACACGGTCTGCTCGGCCCGCGCACCATCCTCGCCCACTGCGTCCACGTCGACGCCGCCGAAATCGGCCTGATCGCCGACACCGATACCTGGGTTTCGCACCAGGCCCGCTCGAATATGAACAACGGCGTGGGCGTCACCCCGGTCGAGTCGCTCCTCCGCGCGGGCGTGCGCGTCTGCCTGGGCACGGACGGGTTCCCGCACAGCATGTGGGAAGAAACCCGGTTCGCCTACATGATCCAAAAATTGCATCACCGCGACCCCCGCCGAATGCCGGGCAACGTGCTGTTTGACATGCTCGTGGGCAACAACCCCGCCCTCGCCGGATCATTTTTCCCCGACGCACCACTCGGTATCCTCGCTGAAGGTGCCCACGCCGACCTGATCTTCGTGGATTACCACCCCTTCACCCCGCTCACCCCCGGCAATTTGCCCTGGCACGTCATCTTCGGGTTTCACGAAAGCATGGTCACCACCACCATCTGCGGGGGACAGGTTCTCATGCGCGACCGCCAACTTCTCACCCTCGACGAAGCCGCCCTCGCCGCCGAGGCCCGCGACCTCGCGCCCAAAGTGTGGGGGCGGTATGAGAAGTACGCTTTGAAAGCATGATCGGGTAAAATTTCAATATGACCGTTGTTTTAGACGCCCCGGACCTCACCGTTCAAAAACTGTTGCGCTCCCCCAAATTGCCTTTTTACGTGCAACAATTCCAAACCTTCTTAGAGGATGAAGGGGAACGGCGGGCGCGCTTCTACGATGAAATGACGGAGGCGGAAAAAACCGAATTTATCAATGGAGAGGTGGTTGTGCATTCCCCTGTTGCTTTACGCCATTTACTGTCGAGCCGCAACTTATTGAGCTTATTAAGTGCTTATGTAAGTAAATATCAGGCCGGTTTTTTGGGCTATGAAAAAATGCTGATCGCCCTCAGCCGCAACGACTACGAACCCGACATCTGCTTTTTCGCTAAAGCCCGTGCCCAGGCCTTCACCCCCGATCAAATGAAATTCCCAGCCCCGGATTTTGCAGTGGAAATTCTCTCGCCCTCCACGGAAAAGAATGATCGGGGTATAAAACTGGAAGATTATGCCCTCCACGGCGTGGGCGAGTACTGGATCATCGACCCGGACAAAGAAACCCTCGAACAATACCTCCTCTTACCCGAGACAAACACCTACGAACTGGCGGTCAAACTCAACACCGGACACATCACCAGCAAGATCATCGCCGGATTCACAATCCCCGTGCGCGCCATTTTTGACGAACAAATTCACTGGCAGGCTTTACAAGAAATTGTGGGAAAGCCCTAATCCGGCGCGTGCATGCCCTCCCCAACCCTTCACGATCCCCAACTTGCCCGTCTGGCCGACGCGCACACCCTCGCCATCCAACATTGGCTCTCTTCCCGCGCCCCTCAAGCCCGCACCTTCACGAGCCTGGGAACCCGCGTCGCCTCCACCGGGCTAAAAATTCGTCTGCTTAACCAAGCCCTGGGCGCACATTACCCACCCGAAAGCCCCACCGAAGACATCCATGCAGACATCGAATCCGTCAAATCTTTCATGCAAGCGCGCCCCATTCCGGGGTGGTATTGGTGGTTAGGCCCCTTCACCACGCCCGCCCACTTCCCGGAGTTGCTCGCCACGCACGGGTTGGACTATGATGGACGCGGCCTCCCCTGCATGGTCGCCCCGCTTCCCGCCCAAAACTATCCTCCCCTTCTCCCCAACCTCACCGTCTGGCGCGCCCAAACCCTTGCCGATTTACAAACCGCCAGTTTCATCCGCCGCACCGCGTTTGGCTTTCCCGATGGCGAAGCGCTGACCTATTTCGAAGATATGCCCGGTGACTGGCTGGACGACGCGTCCCCGGCCCGGTTATTCCTGGCCCGCGCGGGGGAGGGCGAACCCGCCGCGATCGGGGCGCTGCTCCTGTCAGAGGGCGCACCAGGCGTCCAGGTCCCCGGCGTCTACGTCATGGCGACCCTGCCCGCGTGGGGACGGCGCGGTTTAGGGGCCGCCATCCTCGCTCGGATCATGGACGAAGCCGCGCAATTGGGACATTCCTTCATCGTCCTCACCGCCTCGCGGTACGGCTTTGGCCTGTACCGCAAATTCGGGTTTGAACCCCTTTTTGATTACGCAATTTTTGAATATTCTCAGGAGACCTCATGACTCATCCCACCATCGCCATCCTGGGCGGCACGGGCAAAGAAGGCCCCGGCCTCGCCCTGCGCTGGGCCTATAATGGCTACCCCGTCCTCATCGGCTCCCGCCAAGCGGAAAAAGCCGAAGCCACCGCCACCGAACTCAACCAAACCCTGGGCAAAGACATTGTCCGGGGTTATGACAACGATCAAGCCGCGCGTCTCGCGGATATTTCCGTGTTGACCGTCGTGCAAGCCGCCCATCAAGCGGCGTTGGAAGGCTTACGCGAGGCCCTGCAAGGCAAAATCCTCGTGGACGCCACCGCCCGCGTCGATTTTCGCGACCCGCACCCGCCCGCCCCCCCCTCTGCGGGGGAAATCGCCCAAGAGATTCTTGGCCCCGGCGTGCGCGTCGTCGCCGCCCTGCAAACCGTCCCCGCCCACGCGCTGAAACACAACCTCGGTCAGCCGCTTGATTTTGACGTGCTGGTCTGCGCCAACGACGTGGACGCCGCCCAACAAGTGATCACCCTCGTCGAAGGGGCTGATATGCGCGGGTACTATGCCGGAAAACTGGACAACGCGGTGGTTGTGGAGGGGGTAACTTCGCTGTTAATCAGTATGAATAAGTTTTATAAGATTAAGACGGCGAGCGTGAAGGTGACGGGGATCGGGTCGGCGTGAAACGTGATGCGTGAAATGATATGTTGACTCTCACTCCCCTCCCTGGCCTCCCCATGATCCAGCCCGGCGATGATTTGGCCGCGCTGATTATGGAGGCCATGCGTCGCGCCAATCTACACTTGGAACCCGGCGATATTTTCGTCCTCGCCCAAAAGATCGTCTCCAAAACCGAGGGGCGGAAGGTCAACCTCGCAACGGTGACGCCATCCCCCCGCGCGAGGGACCTGGCCGCCCAAATCGAGAAAGACCCCCGCCTGATCGAGTTGATCTTGCAGGAAAGCAATGGCGAAGTCCTGCGAACCCGCCCGGGGTTGATCGTTGTCGAGCATCGGTTGGGATTTGTGTGTGCCAACGCGGGGATTGACCACTCCAATGTGGCGGGGGATGATGAATGGGTGTTGCTGTTGCCGGAAAACCCGGATGCGTCGGCGGAGCGATTACGCGCGCAATGGGAATCAACGACGGGGACCCAGGTCGGGGTGATGATCATTGATTCGCACGGGCGGGCGTGGCGCAATGGCACGGTGGGAGTAGCGATTGGGATCAGTGGTCTGCCGGGGGTGGTGGATTTGCGCGGGCAGGCGGATTTGAATGGGCGAATTCTGCAAGTCACTCAGGTCGGCGCGGCGGATGAACTGGCCGCGGCGGCGTCACTCGTCATGGGGCAGGCCGCGGAAGGGACGCCGGTGGTGCATGTGCGGGGATTTCCGTACCCTCTGCGAGAGGGGAGTTTGCGAGAGTTGATCCGCCCGAAGGAGTTGGATTTGTTTCGGTAAAGTGTCAACCTTTCATTAGAAAACGATATAAGAATAACCAATGGATTCAAGATTGCAGGGGAAGCGTGGGTATAATAGAGTTCCTTCAGGACCTTCAGGAGTTTTTATGCTTTCCGTACCCACTTCTCATCACGACTTACTCACCGACGAAAAACGAGCTTTGGCCTTTTTGGGCACTGTGATGGGAGATGGTTCCCCGCAAGTGACGCCGGTTTGGTTTGATACCGACGGCGAATATTTTTATATCAATACCGCGCAGGGGCGGGTGAAAGATCGGAATCTGCGCGCCCGCCCGGCAGTGGCGATGACAATCAGCGATCCGCACGACCCTTACCGCTATATCCAAATTCGCGGGCAGGTCGTCGCATTTACCGAAGAAGGGGCTAATGCACATATGGACAAACTTTCCTATAAATATGAAGACAAACCCTGGAATCTCCCCGCGGGGCAAGTGCGGGTCATTTTCAAAATCCAGCCCAAACGGGTCACCGTACACGCCTGAAACGAAAGATATAATGGGAAAACTCCTGAGGTAGGTTGATCTCGGGAAGTTAAACGCCCCCGCATGACACCCATTCTCGATTCTGTTCAACTCCACGAATTTATCCGCTCCCGACGATCGGTTCGTCGTTTTTTGTCTGATTCCGTACCCCCCACCGTTCTCGAACGCATTCTAAAAACCGGGACATTTGCCGCGTCCGCGCACAATCGCCAACCCTGGCGATTTGCCGTGCTTACCACTCCCGCCATTAAAACCCATCTCGCAGACGCCCTGGGCGCAGATTTCCGCCGGGATTTAGAGGCCGATGGCCTCTCCCCGGACGAAGTCGAAGCGCAAGTTGCCCGCTCCCGTGCGCGGATTTGCGAGGCTCCGGTTGTGATCATGCTCTGCCTGACGATGATGGGCATGGACACCTACCCCGACGAAAAACGTCGCCGCGCGGAATACCTGATGGCGACCCAAAGCGTGGCGCTGGCCGGGGGTACGATCCTGCTCGCCGCTCACGCGGAGGGGTTGGGCGGGGTGTGGGTGTGTGCCCCCCTGTTTGCGCCGGATACCGTGCGCCGCGCGCTGTCCCTGCCCCCGGATTGGGAACCGCAAGGGATGCTGTTGATGGGGTATCCGGCGGTGGTACCGGAGGCGCGGGGTAGGAAGGCGATTGAAGCTACGACTATTTTTATCTAAAGTCATGTATCACGAGTCACGATTCATTCGTGATACGTGATGCGTGAAACGTGAGTGTATTCATGAACATTGTTGCCCTTGCGGGCGGCGTCGGCGGGGCGAAACTCGCTGACGGTCTCGCTCAAATCCTCCCTCCTGAAAATTTAACCATCATCGTCAATACGGGCGATGATTTTGAGCATCTTGGCCTGAAAATCTGTCCTGACCTGGACACGGTTTGTTATACCCTCGCGGGGTTAGCGAATCCGGTCACGGGGTGGGGGTTGGCGGGGGAGACGTGGAACGCGCTGGAGGGAATCGGGACTCTGGGCGGGCCGGGGTGGTTTCGGGTGGGGGATCGCGATTTGGGGACGCATTTGGAACGGACACGGCGTCTCCGCGCGGGGCAGGGTCTCAGTCAGATCACCCGCGACTTTTGTCGGGCGTGGGGCGTTAAACCGACTGTGCTTCCGATGAGTGATGATCCCATTCCGACGATGGTAAACACCGAGGAGGGTGAGATGGCTTTTCAGGAATATTTCGTTCATCGGCTGTGCCACCCGCGCGTGAGGGGGTTCCGTTTTGAGGGGGTACAGGTGGCCCGCGCGGCTCCGGGGGTTTTGGAGGCGTTGGAGCGGGCGGATTTGATCGTGTTTTGCCCTTCGAATCCGTGGGTGAGTGTTGATCCGATTTTGTCTATTCCTGGCGTGAGAGAACTTGTTGGCAAACAAGGGGGAACGCGTGGGAAGGTGATCGCGGTGTCGCCGATCATTGCGGGACAAGCGGTGAAGGGGCCAGCGGCAAAGATGTATGCGGAGTTGGGGGTGGAGCCATCGGCGTTGGCGGTGGCGAAACATTATGGGGGCCTGTTGGCGGGCTTTGTGCTGGACCGACAGGATGGAATGCAGGAGGAGGCTGTTCGCGAGTTGGGGATTCGGCCTTTTGTGACCGAAACCCTGATGAAAACGCCTGCTGACCGTGTTCGGTTGGCAGGAGATGTATTGCGTTTTTTTGAACAAGATCAAAAGGAGCGTACAACATGAGCGTGTGGGCTGTAGTTCCCATCAAACCCTTGCGGCGCGGGAAATCGCGTTTGTCGCAAGCGTATTCCGAAGAAGAACGCGCGAATTTAAATCGAGAGATGTTGGTTCATACCGTGGAACGGTTAAAAAAGGTGAAGGGGCTGGAAAAAACTCTGGTGGTCAGTCGTGACTCTGAGGCGCTGACGATTGCGCGCAAATTGGGGGCACAAACTTTGTTGGAGAGTGGCAATCCGGGGTTGAATCTGGCGCTGGCGCGCGCGAGCCTGATCGCGAAGGCGTACAAGGCGCGCGGGGTGCTGGTAGTTCCGGCAGACTTGCCTTTACTTGACCCGGATGATGTGCAGGAAATGATCAATTTGACAAATGGCAAACCGGTGGTGGTGATTGCCCCTGACCGACATAACGAGGGGACAAATGCGTTGTTGGTTGCCCCCCCGGATTTGATCCGGTTCGATTTTGGCAAGGGGTCGTTTGACCGGCATTGTGCCCATGCGATCAAAGCCGGGGCGGAGTTACATGTGCTTGAAAAAGAGTCTTTTGGGTTGGACCTGGATTGGCCGGCAGACCTGGAATTGTTGGGGGATCGGCTACCGTATTTTAGTGACGAGGAAATTACGGAGAGTTGGGTGCCGTTTTAGGAGGGGGTTCAGTTTTAAGTGGTCAGTTTTAAGTGGTCAGTTTTCAGTGGTCAGTCGAGAGATTGACCACTGATTTTTTAAGTCTCCAACTCTGGCGTCTTCATCTTATCCAACCCTGATAAAATAACAATCGTCAGTCATCAGTTATTTCCCATTTGTTGAACTCTGCGCAATCACTGAATACTGAACACTAAATACTTCTTCCAACCCCCTCTTCTTCAGGAGTCCCCCATGTCCCAACCCCGTGTCGCCCTCTACCTTCAAGATGCCCACGACCTGCGCGACGGCCTTGACTACGTCCGTTACGCCGAAGAAAAAGGCTTTGAAGCCGTCTGGCAGGCCGAATCCCGTCTCGTGCGGGATGCCATTGTCCCGATGGCCGCCTACGCCGCCGTCACCGACAAACTCAAAGTCGGCTCCGGCGTGATCAACAACTGGACGCGCAACATCGGCCTGCTCGCCGCCACCTTCCTCACCCTCGACGACCTCGCCCCGAACCGGATCATCTGCGGGCTGGGCGCGTGGTGGGATCCGCTCGCCCGCAACGTCGGCATTGACCGCCGCAAACCCCTCACCGCCATGCGCGAAACCATCGAAATCATGCGCCGCCTGCTCAACATGGAACGCGTCACCTTCCACGGCGAATTCGTCCACGTGGACGGCATCGAACTCGACGTGGTGCATGGTCGCCGCGAACCCCGCCACGTCCCGCTCATGATCGGCGCGACGGGCGAGAAAATGATGGAACTCACCGGCGAGATCGCCGACGGCGCGGTGCTCAACTACTGTGTTCCGCCCGAATACAACGACGACGCCCTCGAACAACTCGACCGGGGCGCGCGCAAAGCCGGACGCTCCCTCGACGACATTGACCGCCCCCAACTGATCGTCTGCTCGGTAGATCACGATCACGACAAAGCCATTGACACCACGCGCGGCCTGCTTTGCCAGTACCTCGCCCAACAGCCGCACATCGCCAAGGCCTCCGGCGTTTCGATGGACGTGGTCGCCGAAATCCAGGCCACCCTCGGCTGGCCTGCCACGCACGAGCAGATTCAAAAAGCCAAACACCTCGTCCCCGAAGATTTGATCCATCGCATTACCGCTTCCGGCACGCCCGACGAAGCCCGCGCCAAAGTCCACGAATACGTCAAACGCGGGTGTACCTGCCCGATCCTGTACCCGGTCGGGGGGGATGTGAAGTTGTTGGTGGATACGTTTGGGGGGGGGGAAGGTAAATAGGGTAGATAAGGTAAATAGGGGAAATAAGGTAAATAGTTCAGATGAAAGGCCGTCCGGTGGGCGGCTTTTTATTTTACCTATTTACAATTTATTATTTAATGATAATATGTTTACATATTATCATTAAATAAAATAAGGAGATAACAATGTCTAATCAAGTCAACAATACGGACCCTTTAACCGGGGTTTTAAACCGACAAGCCTTTGAAGCCACCCTCAACAACCTGGTGGAACAATCCGAAAAAAACGCGTCTCCCTTCTCCCTTGCCCTTGCCGATCTGGATAGCTTCAAAGCGATCAACGACGACCTCGGACATCAAGCTGGGGACGCCGTTCTCGTTGGGTTCGCCGATACCCTCAAAACCCTCGGCGAAGACGCGATCATCTGCCGCTACGGTGGTGATGAATTCGCCGTTCTCTTCCCCGGCATGGAACGCGAACAGGCCTTCCTCAAGCTCGAACGTGTCCGCGCCGAAATCGAACATAAAACTGAATACGGCCACGGCAACTACACCTTCAAACGGAGTACGCACACCAGCATTGGCGTCGCCGCCTACCCCATTGACGGCTCCGACGCCAACGAACTTTTCCGCAAAGCCGACGCCGCCCTCTACCGCGCCAAACTCACCGGGCGCAACAAAATCATCCTCGCCTTTGAAGAGCGCATGGTCCCCAAAACCGTCCACTTCACCACCACCCAACTCGAACGCCTCACCAAACTCTCCCAAGAACGCAGTGTCAGCGAAGCGATTCTCCTGCGGGAAGCGATGGATGATCTCCTTATCAAATATATGCACGGGTTTCACAAGTGAATCCGGTCCCCAAAATTCCTACAAGTTCCCATAATTCCCATAAGTTCCCTTCAAACCAACGGAATTCGTAGGAACTCTTGGGAACTCATAGGAACTCAAAAAAGCTCCCGGTCAGAAATTCCAACCGGGAGCTTTTGCTTCCAATAGTATAATGGGGACGCTCAGGAGAATTTAAAATGCTCATCGAATACCACCGCCCCCAAACCCTCGAAGAAACCCTCACCTTAATCACCCGCCCCGCACCGCTGACTCTCCCGCTCGGAGGGGGCACAGTGCTGAACGCCCCCCACCCCGAAGAATTTGCCGTTGCCGACCTGCAAGCCCTCCCGCTGAAATCCATCGAACTCCGCGGCAGTACCCTCGAAATCGGCGCGACCGCCACGCTCCAGGCGTTATTGGACTTCCCCGACCTCTCCCCCGCCCTGGCAAAAGCCCTCCATCACGAAGCTACTGCCAACCTGCGCCGCGCGGGCACCGTTGCCGGAACCCTGATCGCCTCCGACGGTCGTTCCCCCCTCGCCGCCACTCTCCTCGCCCTCGACACCCAACTCACCGTCCAACCCGAAAATGAACCTCGCGACTTAGGCGATGTCCTCCATTCACGCATCACGAGTCACGCATCACGGCTCTTTTACCTCCCCCACCGCCTCCTCACCCTCCTCACCTTCTCCACCAAACCCGCCCTCGCCTACGAATACGTCGCCCGCACCCCCGCCGACCGCCCCATCGTGACCGTCGCCGCGGCGAAATGGTCGTCGGGGCGCTTGCGGGTGGTGGTCGGTGGATGGGGTCGCACGCCCCGACTGGCGTTGGATGCCCCCGAACCGGGCGGCGTGGAATATGCCGTTCGCAACATCACCGCCGAAGCGGGGGATGAGTGGGGGTCCGCGGAATATCGGCAAGATGTCGCAGTCACGTTAACTCATCGCGCGCTATCTACCCTTTCATAAAAATTGTACACAGAAGGCACAGATAAAGAAGGACACAGAAAAAAAATTTAAAGAAAATCAGTGTTCCTCTGTTTTCTCTGTGCCTTCTGTGTACCAGGAATCTCCCGATGAAAAAACTGTTCAAAACCCTCGCCGCCCTCACCGCCGGATACGTCATCGGCCAACAAGTTTGGATCTTTTGGAACCTTTTCAAAAGCGATCCCCAACAAACCCTGCTCGAAAAAGCCAACAAAGCCGCGGACGGCGTCGCCCTCAAAGAAACCAAACGCCGTAAAGCGTACACCGTTCAGCACGTGATCGAAAACGGCATCGAACGCATCAGCTACCTCCCCACCGAGCGCAAACACGAAACGCCGCTGTTGTTCCAGCACGGGATGTTTCACGACGCGTGGGGCTGGCATCTCTGGCAGGAACGGTTCGCCGAACTGGGCTGGGAAAATCACGCCATCAGCCTCCCCGGACACGGCAACTCCCCCACCCAACGCTCGATTCAGCTTTGCACGCTCGATTATTACCTGAATTTTTTGCGGGATGAAGTCGCCCGGTACGAGCGCAAACCCGTTTTGTTCGGGCACAGCATGGGCGGCGCGCTCACGCAATGGTATCTCAAACACGTCGGCGACGACCTACCCGCCGCGGTCCTGGTCGCCCCGTGGGTATCGCACAACGCCCTGACCGATGGCCTGCCCCTGATTCTCCCACTCGACCCGACTCTGCTCTTCCGCGTCATGCTGTCCTGGGACTCCTCCCCCTGGATTCGCACCCCCGAACACGCCGCCCGCCTGTTCCTCAGCCCCCGCGCGGTCATCTCCCCCGAAGAACTGCACGCCCACCTCGGCCCGGAATCCGCCCTCGTTCCCTACCAGCACATGCCCCCCTTCTGGTCCCCCGCCGAGAATATCGTCACCCCCATGCTCGTCCTCTCGGGCGAACAAGATGCCGTCGTCAGCGTCAACGGCCTCCGCAAAACCGCCCTCCACTACAACGCCGATTTTGCGCTGGTGGAAGGCGCGGGGCATAATTTGATGATGGAGCACAATTGGGACGAAACGGCGGAGTTGATCAATATATGGATGAGTGAACAAAAAATACCATAAAAATAAAGATTCGATGAATATGCTCCCGAAACGGGAGCATATTTTGATATAATTCCCCGATGCGCATCATTGCACGCCGTACGCTCCGAGAATTTTGGGAATCCCACCCTGATGCAGAAGAACCTTTGCGCGCGTGGTACGCGATTGCCAGTCAAGCTGAATGGCGCACACCTGCTCAAATCAAATTACGCTATCGAAATGCCAGTATTCTGGCGAATAACCGGGTTGTTTTTAACATCAAAGGCAACGATTACCGACTTATTGTCGCCGTAGATTATGATTATCAAATTCTGTTTATTCGTTTTATCGGCTCCCACAAAGCATACGATAAGATAGACTCGACATCCATCTAAAAGGTTTAAAATGGACATTTCCCCAATCCGAACCGAAGAAGAATACGAAAATGCGCTCCAAGAAATTGAACAACTGTGGGGCGCGCCTTTCGGCTCCCCGGAAGGTGACAAACTGGATGTGCTTGCGACTCTCGTTGCGGCATACGAAGAAAAACACTATCCTATTGCCCCGCCCGATCCGATTGAGGCAATCCTGCATTTGATGGAAAGTCAAGGCTTATCCCGCCGCGACCTGGAACCTTATCTGGGTTCCCGCGCCCGCGTTTCAGAAGTGCTCAACCGCCGTCGTCCCCTGACCCTCAATATGATTCGGAATTTGCAAGAACAACTCGGCATCTCCGCCGATATTCTCATCCGTCCCTACCCTTTACAAACGACCTGAACAAAATCTCCCCTAAAATCGTACACAGAAAACACAGATAAAACAGAATCCCACAGAAATTCCTCAAACCCCCTCTGTATCCCTCCGTCCCCTCTGTGCCTTCTGTGTCCCCTTCCTCCCTTTCACCTTATCTCCTTTTCACCTTTTCTCCCCCACTCCACTTATGAATAACACCTTCACCCTCCTCCGCGAATCCCACATCCCCGAAATCAACTCCCTCGCCCGTCTCTACCGGCACAATAAAACGGGCGCAGAACTCCTCTCCATCATCAACGACGACGAAAACAAATCCTTCGGCATCACCTTCCGCACCCCGTCGGCTGACTCAACGGGCCTCGCCCACATCATGGAACACTCCGTCCTGTGTGGCTCGCGCAAATACCCCGTCAAAGAACCCTTCATCGAACTGGTCAAAGGCTCCCTCAACACCTTCCTCAACGCCATGACCTTTTCCGACAAAACCACCTACCCCGTCGCCAGCACCAACCTGCAAGACTTCTACAACCTTGTAGATGTCTACCTCGACGCCGTCTTCTTCCCCCTCATCCCCGAACACACCCTCGCCCAGGAAGGCTGGCACTACGAACTCGACAGCCCCGACGCCCCCCTCGAATTCAAAGGCGTCGTCTTCAACGAAATGAAAGGCGCGTACTCCTCCCCGGACAACCGCCTCGGCACCGTCATCGAAGAATCCCTCTTCCCCGACCACCCCTACCAATACGACGCGGGCGGCGACCCCGAAGTGATCCCCAACCTCACCTACGCCCAGTTCAAAAAATTCCACGAAACCTACTACCACCCCAGCAACGCCCGCATCTACTTCTACGGCGATGACGACCCCGAAAAACGCCTCGACCTCCTCGAAACCTACCTCCAGGAATTTGACCGCCTCGAAGTCCACTCCGAAGTCCCCCTCCGCGCCCCCTTCGACGAACCCCGCCGCACCGAATACCCCTACGACGCGGGCGAAGACACCGCCCAAAAAGCGATGACCTCCGTCAACTGGGTCCTCGCCCCGCACACCGACCGGGAACGCGGCCTCGCGTTCGGCATGTTATCCCACATCCTCTCCGGCACCCCCGCCTCCCCCCTCCGCAAAACCCTCATCGACTCCGGCCTCGGCGAAGATGTCACCGGCGGGCTGGACACCCAAATCCAACAACTCGTCTTCTCCGCCGGCCTCAAGGGCCTCGCCGACGAAAACGCAGGCAAAGTCGAAACCCTCATCCTCGACACCCTCCAAAAACTCGCCGACGACGGCCTCGACCCCCACGCCGTCGAAGCCTCCCTCAACACCTTTGAATTCCGCCTGCGCGAAAACAACACCGGCGGCTTTCCGCGTGGCCTTTCGCTCATGATGCGCACCCTCGCCTCCTGGATTTACGACGGCGACCCCATCGAACCCCTCGGGTTTGAAGCTCCCCTGCAAGCGATCAAAGCCAAAATCGCCGCGGGCGAACCCTACTTCGAAAACCTGATCCGCACCTTCCTCCTCGACAACCCCCACCGCACCACCGTCCTCCTCAAACCCGACACGGAATACCGCCCCCAGATCGAAGCCGCCGAACGCGCCCGCCTCGACGCCACCCGCGCCGCCATGACCGACGCCGACGTGCAAGCCGTCATCGCCCAGGCCCAAACCCTCAAACACCTCCAAGAAACCCCCGACACCCCCGAAGCCCTCGCCACCCTCCCCTTCCTCAAACTGAGCGACCTCGAAAAAGACATCCGCCGCGTCCCCACCGAAATCCACCCCGATCAGGGCATCCCCACCCTGCACCACGACCTGTTCACCAACGGCATCGTCTACCTCGATGTCGCCTTCAACCTCCGTACCCTCCCGCAAGACCTCCTGCCCTACTACCCCCTCTTCAGCGACGGCCTCATTCAAATGGGCACCCGTACCGAAGATTTTGTCACCATCATCCAACGCATCGGGCGCAAAACGGGCGGCTTGCACGCCTCCACCCTCCTCTCCAACACCTACAACAACCCCCACGCCCAGGCCTGGCTCGTCATGCGCGGCAAAAGCACCGTCGCCCAAACCCCCGACCTGCTCGCCATCCTGCGCGATGTCCTCCTCACCGTCAACTTCGACAACCGCGACCGGTTCCGCCAACTCGTGCTGGAATCGAAATCCAGCATGGAAGCGGGCCTCGTCCCCGGCGGGCATGGCGTCGTCAGCCGCCGTTTGCGGGCACACTTCGACGAATCGGGCTGGCTCGGCGAAACGATGGGCGGCCTCACCCAACTCTTTTTCCTCCGCCAACTCGCGCAGGATATCGAAACTGATTGGGCGGGCGTCCTCGAAAAACTGGAAACCATCCGCACCACCCTGCTCAATCAGGGGAACATGATCGCGAACCTGACGCTGGACGCGGACAATTGGAACCAGATCCGCGCGGAATTCAGCACCCTGATCGGGGAACTTCCCCCCACCCGGCCCGCGCAGGGTACGTGGACCCCGACCGCTTTCCCCACCCACGAGGGGTTCACCATCCCCGCGCAGGTTAACTACGTCGGCAAGGGCACGAACCTGTACGCGTTGGGCTATCCACAGCACGGTTCCGCCAACGTCATCCGCAAATATCTCGGCACCACCTGGCTGTGGGAAAAAGTCCGCGTGCAGGGCGGCGCGTATGGCGGGTTCGCGAGTTGGGATCGGCTGTCCGGCGTGTGGAGCTACGGCTCGTACCGCGACCCGAACCTGCTCGCCACGCTCGATAACTACGACGGCACCAGTACTTTTCTCCGCAATCTGAACCTGTCCGACGACGAACTGACCAAAGCCATCATCGGCACGATCAGCGACCTCGACGGCTACCAACTCCCCGACGCGAAAGGCTACTCCGCCTTTGTCCGCCACCTGACCGGTATCACCGACGAAAACCGCCAACAACTCCGGGATGAAGTGTTGGGCACCACCCAGGCGCACTTCCGCACGTTCGGCGAGGTGCTGGACGAACTTAACCGACAGGGGCAGGTGGTTGTGCTGGGTTCGGCGGAGAAGATCGGGAAGGCGAACGAGGAGCGGGGGGGAAATTGGTTGGATGTAAAGAAGGTACTATGATGCACATTGACTTAATTGGTGTTCCGATGGATTTTGGCGCAGGCCGGCGCGGGGTGGATATGGGGCCGAGCGCGATTCGTTATGCCGGGCTGAATGAAAGCATTCACGCGCTCGGTCACGTGATTCATGAATCGGGCAATATCGCGGTGCCGATCCCTGAAATGTGCAAGTCGGACGCGGAACCGACTTTGCGAAACATTGATTGCATTGTCCCTATTTCCCGCAATTTGATGGCGCGCGTGTCTGAGATCATGGAGGAGGGGCATTTTCCCATTGCCTTGGGGGGGGATCATAGCCTGTCGCTGGGTTCGATCAAAGGGGCGGCAAAACACAAAAAGATCGGAGTACTGTGGATTGATGCCCACACCGATTTCAACACCCCCGACACCACTCCGTCCGGCAACATCCACGGAATGCCCCTCGCCGCGCTGACCGGGCGCGGCGATCCCCGGTTGGTGGGACTGGGCGATGAACCGAAAGCGGCCGTCAATGCCGCCCGTGTTGCCGTCATTGGGGCACGGGATATCGATGCGGGGGAGCGGGAGAATCTGCGCGAGGCTGGTGTCCGCGTGTTTTCCATGCACGAGGTGGACAGTTACGGTATCAGCACAGTGATGCAACAGGCATTGGACATCGTAACGCGCGGGACGGAAGGGCTGTACTTAAGTTTTGACATGGACAGCATTGACCCCCTTTATGCCCCCGGGGTGGGCACTCCCGTGCAAGGCGGGTTAAGTTACCGGGAAGCGCATCTGATTTGCGAGATGGTGGCGGAAAGTGGCAAACTGGTGGGGATGGATTTTGTGGAGGTCAACCCCATTTTGGATGATCGGAATAAGACGGCGGAACTGGCGGTGGAGTTGATCCTTTCTGCGCTTGGAAAGCGGGTGTGGTGAGCCAAATATTAAGAAAATGAACGAATTGGCTAGGTGGGCAACTATCTTTATTGATTGCACACCGACCAGTTTCGCACCTCCTGGCACGTTGGTACCCCACCTGGGGTTGGAGTTGCTGGGGCGTGGGTATTGCATTCACGCAAATGATTTGGGAACGATTTTGATATGAATACTGATGAATTTTCGACGAAGTTTGTCAAGTAGAATCAATTCTGATCTATATTTTTTAGGAGTCCGGGTATTAAAATTACGCATGACCTGGATTCAATGAACAAAAATGGAGGTTGAATGATGAAACACTTATTTTATGCTTTTTCTTTGCGAAAAATGCGCTACTCCTGGCTCATGGTTATTGTGATCATTGGATTGGGGGTGAGTTTGTCAACGACGCGGCCTGCTTATGCAGCGGATTTCGCAGTGAATAATACATCAGATACAATCGATGCTTCGCCAGGAAATGGGGCTTGTGCAGACAGTATTGGAAACTGCACTCTACGAGCTGCTATCATGGAAGCCAATGCCTTACCTGGAGATGATACGATTTCAATCCCAGCTGGCACTTATAATCTAACCATTAATGGCGAAAATGAAAATGCC